>TARA_R110002012_G_scaffold19108_2_pt1 | contig 84130 bp, 68 predicted proteins | sample TARA_R110002012 | Tara Oceans TARA_R110002012 (sample SAMEA4396515) | marine metagenome | biome: Westerlies Biome; feature: [DCM] deep chlorophyll maximum layer (ENVO:01000326); material: water (ENVO:00002006), including particulate matter (ENVO:01000060) such as... | depth 40 m
ATTTCGATTGGCAGGCCCACATAACTGGATTTTATATGCCGTACCTACGGCACTCGCAGGAGATTCGTATGTGACTCAGGGTTTACCGCTGTTCCGTCTCTACGGGACTCACTCTCTGCGCTTCTCCTTCTCTCTGCGGCAAACCATCCTCACGCCAACTTAAAAACACCGAATCTATGGCCCCAATGAGGCAATAGTGTGAGAATTAGACCTGCTACCCACGATAATAACAGTGAAAAAATCAATTATGGCAGCTAATTATTAGTTGAAATAATCAGATTGACTATATTGAGATACCAACCTACCTTTTTTCAATTATGATCATTAGAGCTATTGCTTGCTCCATTATCTTCTCTTCTTGTACTATATTTTCTTCCTACGGTCAGGTAATTGATGATTTCTCGGATGGGGATTATACCGCCAACCCCGAATGGAATGACCCGAATAACCATTTTATTGTGAATGGAGGGAATGAGCTGCAGCTGAATAATTCCGCAGCTAGTGGAACCGGTGCCTTCTACTCAACGGTGTCAACCGAGCTCGACTTATTGGGAACAACAACCTGGGAATTTGCAGTCAAAATGGGGCTGAATCCGAGCAGCTCTAATTACGTGAGGGTGTACCTCTCCTCGGACAACGATGACTTTCTTGGCGACTTAAATGGCTATTACGTATTGATCGGCGGGTCAAGCGATGAAATAAGTCTCTTTGAGCAAACCGGTAATTCACCTACGCCCGTAATTCAAGGAGCATCGGGGCTTGTGAACTCAAATCCGGTTAATGTCAGAGTTAAAGTAACCAGGCAAACAGATGGAACCTGGGAGCTTTTCCATGATACTTCGGGCGGGTCGACCTTCACAAGCGAAGGGTCAAATACAGATTTGACCCACACAAGCAGTGCTTTCTTTGGCTTTTATATCCGTTACTCGTCTGGAAACAAGACCAACTATTCTTTCGACGACATCTCAGTAACTACCGAAGCTTCAGTTGCGAGCATGTCGATACAAGACAAAAACACTCTCCAAATTCAGTTCAACCAACAAGTGGAACAAGTGAGCGGCGAAACAGTTGGCAACTATGAAATAGACAACGGAGTAACGATCAGTTCCGCCTCCAGATCAGACACTGATCATTCTCAGGTAACGTTAACTCTTTCTGACCTGTCAACCGGTGAGTATGCTCTTTTGGTCAGAAACATTAAGGATGAACTCACTGAGACACCAATGGCTACAGCTCAAGAATTGGCCTTCTCCTACACCCAACTCACCCTTTCCGACATCATCACTCCCTCCTCCACCGAACTAAAGCTCATTTTTAACGACAACCTGGATGAAACAGCAGCAGAAACGGTATCGAACTACACTATCAACGGTGGCATCGGCACGCCCGTCAGTGCTGTGCTCAACCCTTCCAACGCAAAAGAAGTTTTGCTCACGCTCGGCGCTGAATTGGGAGAACAAGCCTATGAACTGGCCTTACCCAATGGCCTGTCCAACGCTTCCGGTAATAGCCAGATCGAATCGAGTGCTGCCTATGATTTCGATTTTGTTGTTCCACTCATCGCAGAAGCGGTGGAAGTGATGTCCAAAAACCAATTAACCATCAGCTTCAACAAAGCCGTAGCAGTTGGGTCAGCCCAAACACTGGAAAACTATTTTGTCAACAAGGGCATCGGCATACCCTCCTTAGCGGCTATTGGCGCTGAACCAAATGAAGTGGTGCTCACCCTGGGCACTAGTCTGCTCAACGACAGCTATGAAGTTTCCATTAGCAATCTGACAGATGAGTCATCAACCCCGCTTTCGCCAGAGCCTACGGTTCTCGCCTTTTCTTACCTGCTTTTGACCATCACAGACATCAGCGTCACCGGCGAAAAGACATTACAGCTTACGTTCAATCAAGCAGTCGATCCAAGCTCCGCAGCACTCGTTTCCAACTACTCGCTGAACGACGCTTTTGGCAATCCGCAAACAGCCAGCGTTTCCGAGGCAGATGACAAAATTGTTGAGCTTACTTTTTCTGAAGACTTCTTCAATTTTACCTACGAGCTTACCATTAATGGCGTAGTCAACGCAGATGGCAATGCCTCAGCTGAAAATCTTGTCGAAGCCGTGATGGTGTCGAAACCAACTCCTTTGGGTACACTCATCATCACCGAAATCTTCGCCGACCCTAACCCTAAAGGTATCATCCCAGAATCGCCAGTGCTGCCCACTGCCTCAGGCGCCGAGTTTGTAGAAATCTATAACCCGGGCACTCACTCCATCAACCTGAATGGCTTCAACTTAACAGGTGGATCTATTGGGAATCATTCAATTGGTGGCGGTGCCTACCTCGCCCTGATGCCAACTACTTATTTTGCTGATTACGCTGGCCTTGCCAATGCAATCACTGTAACCAGCTGGAACAGCCTCACCAACTCCGGCGAGGTCATCACACTGAAAGACCAGCTCGGGAACATCATTGACGAGGTGACTTTTAGCAGCAGCTGGAACGACGACAGCGAAAAGGACGGCGGATGGTCGCTCGAAAAGATCAACCCGCAACCAGCTTGCGAAAGCAGCGCCAACTGGCGCACGTCCATCGATGAAAAAGGAGCCACGCCCGGCACTCAAAATTCCGTTTTTGACGATTCGCCTGACACAACTGCACCAACCGTTGCGGAAGTAGAAATTGTAGACGAAGAAACCATCGCCATCCATTTCAATGAGAAAATGGGCACTGACCTCGCTGGTATTACAGCAAGTCTTAATGGAGAAGATGCCGCTGGTTTCTCCTTTCCCGACGACCAAACTCTGTCTATTACACTGACCATGCCTTTGGTTTCGGAAGCTCAATATGCGCTTGAGTTAGCTGGACTAAGCGACTGTGCAGGCAACCCTATGGCCAACGGGTCTATTGACTTTTACTATGACACCAAGCCCCCGGTTCCAGTGCAAGCGGTGCTTCGCTCATTTAGCAGCTTGTTGCTCCGGTTCGACGAGCCTTTGAAAGAAACTGACGCAGAGAAAGAGGAAAACTACAAAATCGTCGACCTGGATATTGCTCCCACGAAAGCCAGTCTTCTGGCTGAGTCCTCTCAGTCAGTCCTTTTGGAATTTGAAGAACCGTTTGTCCTTGATGCCTCCTACGAAATAGAGATAAGCAACCTGAAAGACACGCTGGAGAATGTGATGGCAAATCCAATCACCCTGGTATTTTCCGTGGAGCAACACATAGATTCGGTGTGGGCGGAAGGAGCCAATTTTTTGTCGGTTAGTTTCAATATGGTTCCTGACAACGGATCAATGGCATCGGCAGACAATTACCTTTTAGATTCGAAAGCTAAGCCGCTGAAAGTAATTGCGGTAGCCCAGAACATTGCCCGGTTAATTTTTGAAAGCAATTTCTCTGAGAACAAAGACCTGACACTTTCGGTCTCCAACCTGACCAACTCAGATGCGGACGAGCTCATTACCCCAGACTATACTTTCCGCTATGACACCAAGTCACCGGTAATCGATTCTATCGTTGCAATGGATGCATTTCATTTGGTGGTGTACTTCAATGAAGAGCTGCAAGCTAGTTATGCGGAAGCCACCGGCAACTACGAATGGCAGCAACATCACCATCCTGATTCGGCAATTCTACAGCCAGACAGAAAGTCTATCCTGCTTTCATTTGATGAGCCTTTTCCTCAGGAAACCGAGCAGCAGCTTTCGGTGGTTAACCTGAAAGACCTTTATGGAAACCAAATAACCAAAGCTGTTACCAAACCCTTCGTTTACGACACCTTTCCTCCCAGAGTAAATGGGGTGATCGTTACCTCGCCGAAGACACTCGAGATTTCCTTTTCCGAACCAGTTACTGCCGACGCATCAGCCCTTGTCCATTACCTCCTGAGCAACAAGCAGCCCTCTCTGGCGAAACGAACACTTCCGGAATCAAATGTGGTGATACTTACCTTTGCTGAGGCTCTTCCGGATGTCAATAACATTCCACTAGTGATCGATGGCATCTCAGATTTCTCCGGTAATACTGCGGAGGAAATCAGTACCACCGTCAACAACGAGGACCTGCAGCCCGGAAAGGCGACAGCCAATTCGGAGAACAAAGTACTGATCTCTTTCAACAAAGAACTGAGCGACAACATCTCTGTATCAAATGTTACCGCCAACGACATCATGTCCCTAAAAAGAGGGAACCAGGCTCACCTTTTGGAACTGGAAGTGTCCGGCAAATTCGAAGAAGATTCTCTGTACAGCTTCACATTCGATGGACTGACTTCAGCGAATGAAATTGCCCTTGTTGCCTCAAAATTTATTGATTTTACTTACCATTCCATGGTTGAGCAGGTCACTTCCAATCATTCGGTGCTTGTTGAACTTTTGCTTACCGTACCGGTAAATGCAGACAGCCTTTCAACAGCGACTCGAATCGTCGTCGGGCCGGCGGAAATCAATCCTTCTCTTGTTTTGCCGGATGCCGACGAGCCCAACAAAGTGAATATCTACTTTGACAAAAATCTTCCCCTCAACGAAACCTTGACGCTCTCTTTTTCCGAGCTGTACGATGTATGGGGCAGAAGAATTCCTGACCAGTCCGTCCCGTTTGCCATCGATGCACAACCACCAACAGTTGAGAACGTCTTCTCCCGATTGTTCTCAGAAGTCATCGTGGAGTTCTCGGAAAAGGTTTCCAGTTCAACAGCACTCAGCCCCAATCATTACACCGTTTTAGGGTTGGCGCAACCGGGCCAGGTAGTGTTCACAGGCGCTGATCAACTTTCGGTTTCGCTATCTTTCAAAAATGAGTTTGTCGATAAGACCACCTATCAATTGGTAGTGAAAAACGTAGAAGACATCTCTGGCAACCTAATGCAAGCCGATACCCTTTCATTTACCTATGCCAGGCCAAACATTCCAAAGACTGGAGAAGTCCTGATCACGGAGATCATGGCAGACCCAAGCCCAACGGTTGGTCTGCCTGAGGTAGAATATGTCGAGCTATATAACAACTCCGATGTCGATTTTGAGCTCTCTGCATTTAAGTTCGTCAATAGCGACAAGGCTTTTGAGCTTGGGGAAGGCCGCCTCACGTCTGGTGGCTATTTAATCCTGTGTTCTCCCAACGACGCTCCTTCCCTTGCTGATTTCGGAGTAGTAGTGGGCTTGACAGGCTGGTCGGCGTTGTCCAACACGAAGGATTCCCTGAGCCTGATAAATTACTATGACGAAGTCATCGACCAGGCAGTTTATACCACCTCCTGGTACAAGGACTCCCAAAAAGACGAGGGTGGCTGGTCGCTTGAACGGATTTTGGGTGAATCAGCGTGCGGGGAGGACTACCGCTGGGCGGCTTCAAAAAATGAGCTTGGCGGCACTCCGGGCTCGGCTAATTCTCTGACTTTTTCGGAGGTCGACTCGGTGGCTCCGACGTTGGTGAGTATAGCCGTTGTGGCACCCAATCAGCTAAGTCTGGTGTTTTCAGAATGGGTGAGCGAAATCGGGCTTACCGGTCTGCAAGTGACTGTCAGCAGTGGGCCTGAAGCGGCCTCGTTTGAATTAGGCGAGGATCAGACGAGCGTGCTGGCGACACTGAAACAGACGTTCACTCCAGGATCTGAGTACATGGTCACCGTCAGCGGAGTTGTGGACTGTAGTGGCAACAAAATGAAAGTAGCTGAGATGAAGGTTGGTGTTGGCAGATCCCCCACTTTTGGAGAGCTCATCATCTCTGAAGTAATGCCAGATCCCGACCCAACACAAGGTTTGCCGGAAGCGGAGTACATTGAGATCTTTAACCCCACCAGCGAATGGATCAGCTATAACGGAGTGAGTTTGATCGTAGGAGAGAAGCAAGCTACTTTTCCTAATGGGGCTATTCCTCCCGGGTCTTTTCTCATTCTCGGCAGCTCGGGAAACCAGCCCCGATTAAAGGAATTTGGGTCCACACTTGCCATCACTTCCATGCCCTCTCTGAAAAATGACGGCGACGACATTTCCCTCTATATTGAAGGTAACCTGCTTCACCGCATGCAATATGACGATGACCTTTTTACCGACAACGCAAAAAGGGATGGTGGCTGGGCCCTGGAAATTATCGATGTCAATTTGCCGTGCGCAGGTGAAGAAAACTGGACTGCTTCTACCAACGAAAATGGGGGAACGCCTGGTCAAATCAACTCGGTGAACAATACCCTGGGCGACGGCACACCTGCCAGCTTGATGGAAGTTATCCCAACCTCCGATTCTACACTGCTGGCACGGCTCAGCGAGCAGGTCATCATCGATGCAGATAAATTGCAGATCAGCATGACGCCTTCGCTCGGAGAGCTCACTATTCAGTCGAACTTGCTTACCAACAATTTTACCATTCAGTTTCAGGAAAGCATCAGCCCCGGAACTTTCTACACGGTCTCTCTTTCGGGTCTGGTTGACTGCCGGGGAAACATCAGCCCGGCAGAACAATTGTCAGCCAGCTTCATCCTTCCTTCGCCCTCCGATAGCCTGGACGTAGTGATCAACGAAGTCTTATTCAACCCGAGAAGCGGTGGTGTCGATTTTGTGGAGCTTTACAACCGCTCCGACAAATACCTTGATATCAACGGTTGGGAAGTAGGCAACATCTTAACAGCCACAGGAGAACCCAATGATTTCAATACCATTACCACTTCGAATCACCTGCTCGCACCAGGCCACTTTCTGGTGCTGACCGAATCGCCCACAACCTTAAAGGGCGATTACCCCTCGGCGAAAGAGGAGGCATTTTTTGAAGCAGACTTGCCCACTTACCCCAACACGGAAGGCGGAGTGATCATCAGAAATGCGGATGGCCGGGTACTCGACTGGTTCAATTACGATGAAGACCTCCACTCGCCTTTTCTTGAGGATGTCAAAGGAGTAGCTCTGGAAAGAGTTTCCGTGGAGCACGAAACAAATGACCCGGAGAACTGGGAGTCAGGCGTATCGACGACGGGCTTTGCGACACCAGGTTACAACAACGCCAACCAAAGAGCCGGGCAACCCGCTACCGGTAAAGTATCCGCCGAACCGCAGGCCTTTATCCCTGGCGATGCTCTTAATGGTTTCACCGAAATCACCTTCGACAGTTCCCTGACCAATGCCCGTATTGACGTCTATATCTACGACATGGCGGGCAGAAAAATCAAAACGCTTACGCAGGGTCAGATCGTGGCAGATGGCAGCTTCTTTCGATGGGATGGCTCCACCGACAAGGGTGAAATGGCAAGAGTGGGTGTCTACATTATACAGATTGAGTACTTCAATGCCGCTGGTCAGAAGGACGTGGTACGTACCACCGTGGCGGTGGGAGCCAGGTTTTAAACGGCTCACCTTCCGGCATGAAGGCGCCACCGGGAACTGTGCAGGGTGTTTGTACGTCTGTGGTTCTTGGGCGTGTCTTCGTCTTTGGGTGTGTCTTCACACCCAAAAGCAAGCATCTCTCAATCAATCAGCTTCAATACTCTTTTGGCCTTATAGTCCTCGTCCCTCACAGGCTCTACAATGATTACGTCTCCAGGCTTTGCCCCCGAAAGCACCTTAGAAATGGACACCTCATAAACAGGATTTTGGAAGAATGCATTGTGCATGACAATGTCCCCTCTTCTCAGATAAGCCCTGAATGGAATATGTTCCTGCTCGGGGCTTCCGGGCTTTCCCCTCACAAGTGATATTAGCCCCCAGCTTTTTGTGTCCAGCAGTGCCACATCAAACGGCACACCATTGAGCAGCAAGCAGTCCACATGGATATTGGTGTGCCTGCCCACCTCATTGCGAACAAACTCGTTGTCCTGTATGATCTTATCCCGCCGTTCTTTTAGCCGTTCTTTCGATAGCAACAATAGTGGATTGACCGCCTGGGCCTGCACGGCTCCGATCTGCAGCGTCAAAAGAATGCACAGAAGTAATTTCAACATCTCGTTGGCTGTTAGTTTGCCCAAAACTAGGTACCAGCCCGTCCGGCAATAGTAAATCAATTGTAAAAAGAATGTAAACAGCTGTAAAAGCTGAACATAGCTTCGTGCAAAGCCGTACCTTTAAGACATGAAGACCATTTTGGCAGGGACGTGTTTGGCAATTGGCCTCCTGGCTGCAGTTCTCCTTCTCACAGGCAGCGACTCGCCACCTATGGCTGGCGAAAAGGCGGAAATAGCCATGCGCAATGTTGGCTATAGAGTGCTATTGGCGGCAGGAGATTCGTCATCAAGGGTACTTCCCGTGACAAAAGTTGATAATAACATCTACTTGATCCGGTTCGAAAACCCTTTGACATTCACCACCGACACACTGGTAAAGGTCATCCACGAGGCACTTGCTCCCGGCATTAATACCAAAATTTTACCCAGTGCCTATGTGGTGAACGTGATGGAATGCACGGGCAATTTGGTTGTGTACAGCTACCAAATGGCTGGTACGGAGGAAAACACCCTGGTACCTTGTAAAGGCAGAGACCAGCCGGTGGGTTGCTATGCGATCAAAATTACCTTCGAACGATCCACTCTCCTTGCTGGTGGAAAATGGAAGCTGGGTGGCTTGGCCCTTACCTGCCTGGCGCTGGCTGGGTTTATTTTTTTAAGAAAGGCTCCCACTTCAAACAATGAACAAAAGCAGCCGTCCACACTTTCGATTGGGCAGTTTGCCTTTGACCTGCAAAACGGCATACTGAAGCACAAAAACGAAATCATCGACCTTACGGCAAAAGAGGCAAAGATTCTGACACTATTCGCCAAACAGCCCAATATGGTGCTGGAAAGGGATAAACTCATGAAAGAAGTGTGGGAAGATGAGGGCGTTATCGTGGGCCGCAGCCTGGATATGTTTGTGTCGAAACTCCGTAAAAAGCTGCAAGCCGATCCTAACGTTAAAATCACTAACGTGCACGGGAAAGGGTATAAGCTGGAGATCGGGTAATTAAAACTTCGCCGCTACCCCTCACTCTCTTCTGTCTGCAACTGCTTTTCGTAAAGCTCTTTGTAAATGCCGCCCTGAGCCAGCAGTGATTCGTGGACACCGTACTCTTTGATCTCGCCATCGTCCAGCACAATGATCTTATTGGCCAGCTTGGCTGAAGACACACGGTGTGAGATAATGATCGTCGTGCGATTTTGCATGATGCGCTTCATCGCCTGTAGAATTGAATTCTCTGTTTTTGTGTCAACCGCCGAAAGCGAATCGTCAAGAATAAGGATTTGCGGGTTACGAACAATGGCCCGGGCAATAGACAGCCTTTGCTTCTGTCCACCTGACAGCGTAATGCCCCTTTCACCTATCTTCGTTTCAAACCCAGCCGGAAATCCCTTTATGTTTTCGAGAAGGTCAGCATCTTCTGCAGCCTTAACTATCTGATCCCTGTTGTGGTCATTGCCGCCAAAGGCAATGTTGTTAGCCAATGTGTCCGAAAAGAGGAACACATCTTGTGGCACGTAGCCTATCTGCCCACGCAAATGCTGAACATTGTAGGCCCTTATGTCGTGACCATCCACTTTTATTTGCCCCTGATTCACATCGTACATGCGGCAAATAAGGTTGGCAATGGTCGACTTGCCCGACCCCGTGGTGCCAATCACCGCCAGTGAATCCCCCGGATCCACTGTAAATGAAACATGGCTCAACGCTTTGATGCCTGAATCGGGGTACACAAACGACACATCTTCGAACTTAATCGCTCCCTTAATTTCTTGCTTCACATTGAGCGTCGAAACAATTTCTGTCTTTGTATCCAGAAACTCGTTGATCCGCTTTTGAGAGGCCGCTGCCCGCTGGATGATACTGGTAATCCAGCCCAGCGAAGTCACGGGCCAGGTGAGCATATTTACATAAATAATAAATTCAGCGATGATACCTGTGGTGATCGCTCCCGCCATCACTTCAATCGACCCAATATAAACAGTGAGAATTGTACTGAGGCCGATCAGGAACATGATGAGAGGAAAGAACAGCGCATTAACGAAGGTGAGCTGCAGCGATTTGTCTTTGTACTCATTGCTCTCCTTGTTGAACTTATCATCAAAGTCGTGCTCCCTCACAAACGACTTAATCACTCTTATGCCGGAGAAAGCCTCCTGAACAAAAGTTGAAAGATTGGAAAGACTCCTTTGAATCTCCTCCGAACGCTTGTTGATGATGTTGTTAACAAAGTAGATGCTGACCGACAACACCGGTAAGGGCAGAAGAGAATAAAGTGTCAGCTTCGGGTTGATGCTGAACATGAATGGAATCACCATAAAAAACAGGGTGAACAGCGTGATTCCATACATGATGGCGGGGCCAATATACATGCGCACTTTGCTCACATCCTCAGAAATTCTGGCCATCAGGTCGCCAGTATTGTTACGGCGGTAGAAGCTAAGCGGCAACGTCTGATAATGCGCATAAATCTCATTCTTCATGTCATACTCTATCAGGCGTGACATCACAATAATTGTCTGCCTCATGAAAAACAAAAACACACCCCGAAGCAGCGCCATCAGCAGAATGAAAAAACCATAAATGAAGATGCTGGATGTAAACAAGTCATAAGTTTCCGACTGTAGCTCAAGACCCTGAAAGGCGCTATGCAGGCTAATTCCCCGCTGCACAATATCAAATGCCTGTCTTACCAGGTAGGCCGGAATAATGGCAAACACATTGGAAATAATAATGAACAAAGTACCCAGAATCAGGTGGTACTTATATTTGAGGAGATACTTATTTATTGCTGCTAGATCTTTCACTGAATCTTAAAACGAGACTTTGGGTAAATGGTTCATTGGCCTGGCGAATACCTTGGTTCGCAACCTAAAAAAAACGTAGCTTTGTGGTTACAAACGCAATCCCGACATTTCTTGTCAAAAGTAGGGAAAGCTTTGAACCCAAATAACAACATGTGACCTTATTTTATCTTCGTGATGATCGAAACTTCAGAATTGAAAACCACCGGCATGGGTATTTTCAACCAGCTGGCGGAGTTGGAGCATGAGCAGGTGGTATTTTGCCACGACAAGGCAACTGGTTTAAAGGCCATAGTTGCTATTCACAACACAGTTTTGGGGCCTGCTGTAGGCGGCACCCGCATGTGGAATTACGCCTCTGAAGAGGATGCCCTTAACGACGCCCTGCGTTTGTCGAGGGGAATGACATTTAAGTCAGCTATTGCAGGGCTTAATATTGGTGGCGGAAAAGCTGTGATCATTGGCGATGCCAAAAAAATAAAAAACGAGGTGCTGATGCGCCGCTTTGGCAAATTCGTGCACGGACTGGGTGGGCGTTACTGGACGGCTGAAGATGTCAACATGTCTACCCGTGACATGGAATATATCAGAATGGAAACTCCCTACGTAACCGGCGTGCCGGAGTCGATGGGTGGTGGAGGTGATCCCTCTCCGGTTACCGCCTTTGGTGTATTCATGGGCATGAAGGCAACTGCCAAAAAAGTATATGGCAGCGACTCGTTGAAGGGAAAAAAGGTCGCAGTGCAGGGAGCAGGCCATGTGGCTACTTACCTCATGGAGCATCTCGCCAAAGAAGGTGCAAAAATATTTGTGTGCGACTTTCATGAAGAGAAGCTCAAGCATGCAGCCGATAGTTTCGGAGCCACAGTGGTGCCTGTCGACGACATTTACGACCTGGATGTTGACATCTACTCGCCCTGTGCCTTAGGCGCTACGATAAATGACGGCACAATCGGTCGGTTGAAATGTGCCATGATTGCGGGCGGTGCCAATAATCAACTGGCGGAAGAGCTAAAGCATGGCAGAAAGTTGATTGAAAAAGGAATCTTGTACGCACCTGACTTTCTTATCAATGGCGGCGGCATTACTAATGTGTATTACGAGCAAATAGGCAACTATAACAGGGAAGTGGTGTATCAGCAGACTGAAAGAATATACGAAACAACACTTCGGGTATTTGATCTGGCTGAGAAAAAAGGCATTACGCCTCAGGAATCAGCCATGGAAATAGCCATTAACAGGATCAATGATATTGGTAAGATCAAGTTATCTTACTAGCTTAATAGAAATTAAAATAAAACTTTTCGTTCTTTTTTTATTGGGAAATGCTAAACAGAAGAACCCTTCGGATCAAAGCCGTGCAATCATATTTTGCTCTTGAGCAAAGTATCATCTCCGACTTTGAAATCGCCAATCAGCAAATCGCTGATTACTTTCAGCCTGATTTGAATAGTATGGAGCCTCAGGACGCCAAACTTCTAAAGAAGAAAGGAAAGATAGCGCAAACTTGCTTCGCCGAGCAGCATAAGAATAATACCATTCAATATCCTGCTGAGGCGGATGATGAGATGAAGAAATCTGTGGCAGATGCTGTCACTTACTTCAGAAATCAGGTCAAAAAAGACAAAGAGGCTTTTCAGAACCGCATGCTGAAAGACGTTGATAGCATCCACGACTCTTACTATCTGGCACTGATGTTACCAGCGGAGTTTGCACTGCATGTATCGAAGGAAAAAAGAAAGCAATTGGGCAATCTGTCGTCGGAAAAAATTGTTGTGGCCAATGACTACAACCTGGCTGACAACAAGGTTGTTCAGGCCCTTCTTGACTTCGAACCGTTGCAGCAGCAGCTTGGCCAACGGTCGCTCAGCTGGTCAGCTTACAGAGACGACACAAGCACCTGGTACAAGGACATTCTGAAAGCGGACGAGGCTTACAAAGCCTATCAACTACTTTCAAATCCAACGCTGGAGCAGGACAAAGAAATCGTTTTGCACATTATCAAAAAACTGTTTTTCAAGCACCCAACCATTCAAACCTTCATGGAAGAGAAGGATTTGTATTGGGAAGAAAATAGCGGCATTGTGAAAAGCCTGGCGGTGAAAACAATCAAGGCGTATCAAGGGCAGGGAGAGCCCTTCCAACTGCTGGAGCTTTCTGCCAACCTGGAAGACGACCTTGACTATTTCCGTGACCTGTTTAAAATAACATTTGCCAATAATGAAGAGTATGAGGCCATTGTTGCTGAGAAATCAAAGAACTGGGAAATCGATAGAATTGCGCTTATCGATAAGGTGATTTTGAAAATGGCCATCGCAGAAATGGTTCATTTTCCTTCGATACCAGTAAAAGTGACGATAAATGAGTTTATTGAGATATCAAAAAACTATAGCACGCCCAAGAGCAAGCAGTTCGTCAATGGATTATTAGATGTATTGGCCAACGATTTGGCAGCGAAAGGCGTTATAAAGAAAAGTGGAAGAGGATTAATTGATAACAAATAGAAATATACTATGAGCAGGACTACTGGTACCTTAATAGCATTTTTGGCTGGAGCCGCCACCGGAGCGGTGCTGGGTATTTTATATGCTCCCGATAAGGGAACAAACACGAGGGACAAGCTATCTTTCCAGCTCGACAAGTACAAAGGTAGACTTCAGGAGTTGATTGATGAGCTGATGGAGAGCAAAGGCCTGGTGGAGAGCGAAGCGAAATCCGAAGGAGAAAGGATCATCAACGACGCCAAGGAAAAGGCAGAAAGACTGCTTGATGATGTGGATGAGCTCATCGGTCAGATCAGAAAAAAATAGTACGACCCGGGAAAAGATTGGTTATATTCTCCTCTGCAAAGGGCTTTTCGCCTTTCGTGTAATAGGGAATCTTTAACCTGCCCATTCCGTTTTATTCATTGTTTATACTAAATTTGAAGTTCCTAACAGAATTTTACTAACCCTTCAAAATACCATAGTCATGAAGAAGTCAGTAGTTAACGTATTAGTTTTTGGAGCATTAGTGGCAGTAGGATTTAGCTGCTCAAATGCCGAAATGGAAGGCCGTCTGGCCAGATTGGAAGGTCGTGTGGCAGAATTGGAAGCCGGCAAAGCCAGAAGCGGACCAGCCTCCTCGGCAGCCACAGCCAGCCCTACAATTCAGCAAACTGCGCTTGAAGAAGAAGTGCCATCAGGGCCGGCACCAGTTTTCACCTGGGCCGAAGAGAATTATGATTTTGGCACAATCACAGAAGGTGAGATTGCCGAGCACGTATTCAAATTCACTAACACTGGCGAAGCACCTTTGATTATTTCAAACGCTTCAGCTTCTTGTGGCTGTACTGTGCCAGTTTGGCCTAAAGAGCCTATTCCAGTAGGCGGAACAGGCGAAATACAGGTGAAATTCAACAGTAGCAACAAGCCAGGTGTGCAGAACAAAACTGTCAGCATCACTGCCAATACCAACCCCAAGTTATCACGTTTGAACATCAAAGCGGTGGTTTCTCCTAAGGCTGGTGCAGCAGATGGCCCTGTTAAAAAATAATTATACCTAAACAATCACATAAGAATGCATTTGATTTTAGCACAGGCAAGTTCAGGTGGGGGCTACATGCAGTTTGTTATGCTGGGTGGCATGATCCTGATATTTTGGCTTTTTTTCATCAGGCCTCAACAAAAAAAGCAGAAAGAGCAACGCAAGTTTATCGATGAAATAAAGAAAGGTGACACTGTTGTAACCACCGGGGGAATCCACGGAAAGATTGCTGCAGTGGAAGACGACACGGTTGTTCTTGAGGTTGACAAGGGGCTGAAAATTAAATTCGAAAAGGCTGCTATTTCGCTGGATGCCAGCAAAAAATATGCGACGCCGACAGCAGCAGCCTCATAAGGAAACCTCAAATATTGCCTGCTAGAATGGCAAACAAAAAAATCTTTACATTTAAGATTGGAGAAAATTGGAAGGTAGTAGTATTGGCAGTTTTAGCCGCTACTACCTTTTGGTTTTTTAACTCCCTCAACAAAAACTACGAGGCCAGGCTCAGCTACCCCATTGCTTTTGATTTTCCACGTGACAGTGTCGTAATTGTTAAGCCGCTTCCCGATGAAGTGCGTATTGACGTGGCCAGTGGGGGCTGGAACCTCTTGCGCAAAACCTTTTGGTTCAACGTTGACCCGTTGATTATTCAACTCGACAACCCCACCGAAATAAAGTTTCTCACCAGAAACTCCCTCTACGACATCATAAAAGACCAGCTGACAGACATTGACCTGAACAGGGTGGTGACAGACACACTTTTTATTTCTGTCGAGCCCAAAATTCAGAAAATGGTAATGGCCGTGGTGGATAGCCTGACCATTCCCCTTGCAACAAACTACCGACTCACCAGCCCAATTACTTACGAACCAGACAGTGTGCTGATAGAAGGCCCATCAAGCCTTATGAACCGCTTTCCGTCCACATGGCTACTGGAGTTTGACCGCAGCGACATCGCTGGTGATTTTGAGCGGTCGCTGGCGGTGCCCCTGACTGACAATCGACTGATGAGTTCGACGCCCAAGTCAGTGACTGTTAAGTTCAGAGCCGAAGAATTCATAAGAGACTCCCTGCTGGTAGAAATTCAGCCGGTTAACTTCCCCAACAGGTACCGGGGCAAAGTGCCTTATCTGGCTGACACCAGCACGTACGTCTTTTACACCATCAAGGGCGATCTGGCCAGCCAGGTCAGCGATTCAGCATTTTCCATTGCTGCCGATTTCAAAATGTACAACAGCGAAGACTCTACCATCACCCCTGTTGTCTTGTTCAGGCCTTCGGAGGTGCTCGAGCTTCAACTGCTCCCTGAAAAACTTAAGGTCGGCCATGCCAACCAGTAAACCCATGCTTGTTGGCGTTACCGGCGGCATCGGCTCCGGCAAATCCACCGTGTGCAAAATATTTGAGGCGCTTGGTGTGCCGGTCTATAACTCCGACAACAGAGCCAAGTCGCTAATGGTAGAAGACAAAAGACTTGTTGAGGCAATAAAGGCGGCTTTCGGAGAAGAGGCCTATCCGGACAACCAAAACCTCAACAGAAGCTTTCTGGCAAAGGAAGTTTTCTCAAATCCTTCCAAATTACAAAAGCTCAATAGCCTGGTACATCCCGCTGTCGGGCGTGATTTTGCTTCCTGGGTAGCCGTTCAAAGTAGTCAGCCATACGTCATCAAAGAAGCGGCATTGTTGTTTGAAACCGGTTCAAACAACTCGCTGGACAGCATTGTGCTTGTCACAGCACCGGAAGAACTCAGAGTAAGTCGAGTACTGGCCCGTGATCCCCAGCGCAACGAAAAGCAGGTGAGGGACATCATCGGGAATCAGCTCAAAGACGAGGAGAAAAAAAAGCTGGCCGACTATATGCTCAACAATAACGAGCAGGAACTTTTGGTGCCTAAGGTAGTGGCACTACACCAAGCGCTACTGACTGCTGCCGCTAAAAAAGCTGCAAAGGAAGCTTGATCTGGTCTGCGTAGAATTTTATTCTGGTGCTTTTATCGTCAAAGGGTTCAATCTTGTCAATTCTGTCATACTTGTGGTTGTAGAAGACCTCAAAAAGCTGTGAACCCAGTTGATAGAGATTTACTTTATGTCCGTAGTACCTGATCGCAAACAGGAATTCTCCCTCAACATACAACTTGTTGATTTTTTGATTGAGTGACAATTGATCGAAGCTTTTCAAACCAGTTATTCGATTTACAGATGCCTGAATATCACAAAAAATCGGGTAAAGTGAAATGGACTTCGCCAAATAAAAAACACCGAAGCAATGCCCCGGTGCCTTTCTCTGAAACATACGTGCAATTATTAATTGATCATTATTTTTCTAACAAGCCTGCTTTTCCCCTGCAACACCTGAAGCAGATAAATGCCCGCTGGCTGGTCAGTGAGGTTAAACTCCTTCGAGTACCTGCCATCAAATGTTTTAATTTCCTCTTCATAAATCGTTTTCCCGCTTAGGTCAACAATAGACACCTGTAGCGGATCAGTTGATTTGAGTGACATATTTAGCGTGAACCTGCCATTATTCGGGTTGGGGTAATAGGCCAGGTCCAGCGGTTCAAGCTTTTCCATTTTTTTGGCCGGAAGCTGATCAAGCGAAGCTTCGTTGTCCTCTATTTTTGAGATGGTTATTTTCTTTCGCAGCACTATTGTCGACCCATGCTTGTCGCCGTCTTCACTATCCCATTCGAAGAAGTAACCATTGCTACCACCCATTTCGAACCGCTGTCCGAAAACTTCCCTCAGGGAGTCGATATCAAATGGGGTTAACTTCGTACTGAAGAGGCTATCCATCCCTCCAAACATCCAAACAGCATCATCAGAGTCTTCTGGTGCCCTAAAAACATATGATTGCGCTCCATCCGTCCCATTGAACTGAAATGTTCCCGAGCCATTGAAAAAGAAAGACTTTAGTGAGTCGGAGTCCGAGAGAATGTGTATTCGCTCTTTTACACCCGGAGACTGAGACTGATCCAGAATGATGGTATGTAAGCCTTCTTCTTTATCATTGTCGTAAAAGTGCACATCCAGCTTATTCTCATCCAGAAAAGCCTTGAGTTCGTCGTCGGCCAGCATCTCCTCTCTGGTCTTATATTCCTTCTTGAAAGTCTTGGTGCTTCCGTCTTCATCAGTCCGCAACTCCACATGGATACTTTTGTCTTTTGCCTGTTCAATAGTGGTTTGCTTTTGGGCCAAGGCTCCACCAGCCAACAATACGAAGACCGGGAGCAAAAGCCTTATTCTTTTTGTTACTGTCATAGTTTTCATAGTTCGTAGTGTTTAACCAAATGTACTCCGATGAGTAAAGCGGGGATGTTAAAGCATGGTTAATTGTTGTTAAAAAAGGTTAAAAGCGAACCAGTTAGGTATCTTGAGCGTAAATTTGGAGCATGAGTAAGAACACCCTTCGTTGGATCATAGCGCTAATGAGCGTAGCCCTTATTGGGCTGGTAGCCTTCCAGCTTTACTGGATTGATGCTGTGATAGAGGTGAATCAGGAGCGCTTCAGAAAGGACGTGCAAACCGCCCTGACCAACGCCGTGGACAAGCTGGAAAGACAAGAGGCCATGCTGGTGGCTTTCGACAATTTCAATTCCAATATCAAGTTCAGAAGTGTCACGCCCATGGCTCCGGGCAATGTCAGGTATATTGAGAGTACCTATAAAAAATGGGAGGTGAAGAGTGGAGAAGAACCGGTTGAAGCTTCTCAAAAGGCAAAAAAGCTCCCTTATAGTGTGCAGTATCAATTCGAATCAAATGAAGGTGATAATATCTATGTCGTTCAGGACACGTCTGTTCTTGTAGTGCCATCATCACCCGGCGACGGATTCAGCGGTTTCACATTTACTTCAGAAATCGGCGACTCTACGCATTTTGCCATTGGGCAGTACAAGAAAACCATACAAAAAGCAGCTCAAAAAACTGAAATGATCCAGGTGGCGCTGCACGAGCTGCTTTTTGAGAAACCCACCATCTCCAATAGGATCGACCCACATCAGCTTGATTCTCTGCTGGTTTCGGAGCTTGAAAATAAAGGTATTAACACCGAGTACGACTACAGCATTGTTGATGAGGAGTCAGGCAAGATTGTTTTGGCCTCTACCAACTATCAACCAAAAACAAGGCGGCACACGGAATTCAGGGCCAGCCTCTTCCCCAACGACTTGCTGGGTGAGGGCAGTACCCTTCTGATAAGCTTCCCCAATCAAAAATCGTTTTTACTTCAGAAGATTTGGACCAGCATGGCTTCCTCAGCGGTGCTTCTGGTCACCATCATTTTTTGCTTTGGCTATGCCGTGCAAACCATCATCAAGCAAAAGAAAATATCGGAGATAAAAAACGACTTCATTAACAACATGACCCACGAGTTCAAAACGCCTATCTCAACGGTCGCCCTGGCTTGCGAAGCCCTGCAGGATGAGCAGGTGGCCGTTCAGCCAACCTTTCAAAAACGTTACCTGAAAATTATTTCTGAAGAGAACAAACGCCTCGGCCTTCAGGTAGAAAAAGTGCTCCAAATGGCAGCACTCGACAGAAAAGATTTCAAGCTTAAACTCGAGAGCGTAGACATCAATGACCTTATCGAAAAGGCCATTGACAATGTGGCGCTTCAGGTGCAAAAAAGAAACGGAACAATCAACACCGAGATGAAAGCAAATCCGGCCAAAATACTCGTGGACCAAATGCACTTAACTAACATCATACATAACCTGCTCGACAACGCCAATAAGTATTCGCCCGAAGACCCCGAAATTCTGGTTAAAACTTCTAATAGCAAAAATGGGGTTGTCATCACGGTGGAAGACCATGGGCTGGGGATGAGCAAAGAGTCTGCTCAGAAGATATTTGACCGGTTCTACCGGGTGCCTACAGGCAACCTGCACGACGTTAAAGGTTTTGGGCTTGGCCTTGCTTACGTGAAAACTATGGTAGAAGCGCATGGAGGCACAATCGAAGTAAAAAGTGAGCTAAAAAAAGGAAGTACATTCGAAATACATCTACCCTATGGAAGTGAAGCCTAAATTATTAATCGTTGAAGATGATCCGAATTTGGGCCAGATCCTAAGAGAATATCTGGAGGTAAAGGGCTACGAACCAACACTCTGCACCGATGGGGAGGCCGGGTTTACCACCTTTACCCGCAATAGCTTCGATATGTGCATTCTCGATGTGATGATGCCTAAGAAGGACGGGTTTACCCTTGCCAGAGAAATACGAGAGAAAAGCAAAACCATTCCCATTATCTTTTTAACGGCCAAATCGATGAAAGATGATACCATCGAAGGCCTGAAGATTGGTGCAGACGATTATTTAACAAAGCCGTTTTCAATGGAAGAGCTACTTCTTCGAATGAAGGCGATCTTTAGAAGGACTCATGTGCATGGTAATGGTGAGGAAACGAACCTTCAGTTCGAAATTGGCAGCTTATATTTTGACGCCCACCTTAATTTGCTGAAAAGCCCCAGGCAAGAAATCAAGCTTACTTCAAAGGAAAATGCCCTTCTTCTTCTCTTCTGCCAAAACCTCAACAAAACGGTTGACAGGGCAGAGGCGCTCATGAAAATATGGCACGACGACAGCTATTTTAACGCCAGAAGTATGGATGTATACATTGCGAAGCTTCGCAAATACCTGAAAGAAGACGAACGCCTCAAAATTCTTACCGTGCATGGCCAGGGCTTCAAGCTTGTGGAGCTCAAATAGATTTTGTATTTTCTGTTCAGTTTGTATTGCGGCCCCGCTAAACAAACATTTCTGGTAGCTTTAATCCCTGACCGAATTCTGGAAAATATAATTAAAGGCGAGGGTCTCTACCACTAAAGTTTACTATTTTCACGGGCTCAACAATTTATATATATGATACAACTTGTACCATCCATAACAGTGATGAAGGGAAAGTCAGTGCGCCTTACTAAAGGAGACTTTTCCAGTGAGACCATTTATGATGAGCCTCCTTTGGATGTTGCAATGCAGTTTGAACAACATGGCATCGAAAGGGTGTACCTGGTTGACCTTGAGGGGTCAAAAAAAGGCAGCCCCGTCAACTACCATGTACTGGAAGCCATGGCCGGCCACACCAATCTTAAAATTAACTACGCTGGTGGCGTTCACACTGACGGTGATATTTTAAAGCTAATTGAATTCGGTGCAGACAGCATTACTTCCGCCACTATGGCCGTTTACAAGCCAGAGCTTTTCACCTCATGGCTGATGTCCTATGGCAGAAATAAGATTGCGCTTGGGGCCGACTCGCTCAATGGGCAGATTCGGGTAGGCGGCTGGCTGAAAGATACCAGCATAGACCTGTTTGAGCATATTGACTTCTTTTATCAAAACGGCCTCAAATACCTTAAAACTACCGACATTTCAAGAGATGGGGTACTTGAAGGCCCGTCTTTCGACCTGTTTGAGCAACTGGTAGCCCGCTTCCCCAACCTCCACATATTTGCCAGCGGCGGCGTTCGCAATGTTGATGACATCAAGCGCCTGGCCGACATCGGTGTTTATGGTGTCATATTCGGGAAAGCCTACTATGAAGGCAAAATCACACTAAAAGACATTGAAAGCCTGGTGGTAAAGAGTGTCTGAAAACTACCAGGCTTTACCATTCAAAGAATAGTGAATTTGTTTTTTGCAACGTTGTTGCATTTAGTATTCCCTCGCCCTACTTTTGTTCTTTACAGAGTTTGATTCAACTGGCTTGAGCAAGAAAATCGTAGCGTTTACATGTGTGTTGGTTATGGCAAAGGCGAGCGTCGTTTTCGCTCAAAGCCAGCCCTGTAACCTAACTTTGCAGGGCACCGTCCTCGACATGACAACCAAAGAGGCGCTACCCATAGCTGCTATTTGGTTAGTAGGTCCCGAAAAAGGAACTACCACCGACGAAAAGGGAAGGTTTAATATAAAAGGGCTATGCGCAGGCACCTTCACCGCTGACATTCATTACCTGGGCTATAAAGAAAAACACATGACCGTCACTCTTCCGCTACAGAACGAACTTTTCGTTTTGATGGAGGAAGATGACATGTTGATAGACGAGGTAACCGTGCAGGGTGAAGCTATTTCGCCTGACAAAACACAGTCAGAAGTAACGCTATCCGAAACCCAGTTGGCCAGAGCCAGCGGAAAATCATTGGGAGAAAGCTTGCAGGAGCTCCCCGGAGTCTCAAGTCTCAAAACAGGCCCAACCATTTCCAAGCCAATCATTAATGGGCTCCACAGCAACAGAATCCTCATCCTCAACAATGGCCTTCGGCAGGAAGGTCAACAATGGGGAACTGAGCACGCTCCTGAAATAGACCCAATGATGGCCACACAAATTTCGGTGGTAAAGGGCGCCGCCGCTGTTCGTTACGGGCCGGAAGCTATTGGCGGCATTGTGGTGGTGGAACCACCGGCTTTGCCCTATGAGCATAAGCACCTCCACGGTAACCTCAGGCTGATGGCTGCCGACAATGGGAGAATGGGGTCGGCGTCGACAACCTTTCAGGGGGGGCTGGGCAAAGCTGAATCGGTGGCATGGAGGCTACAGGCGACGGGGCGTCGTGCCGGCGACTTCAAAGCACCCGACTACATGCTCACCAATACTGGTTTAAAAGAGGCGGATTTTTCAGGAGCCATTGGATACAAAAAGAACGACTGGTTGGCGGAGGCCTATTACAGCAAGTTTACCACTGAGCTTGGTATTTTACGAAGCGCTCACATTGGCAACCTAACCGATCTTCAGGCGGCCTTTGAAAGCGATAGACCGCTCATTGTAGAAGACTTTTCCTACAAAATCGACAACCCAAGGCAGGAGATAAGTCACGATTTGGCAAAGGCAACTCTTGGAAAGAAAGGTCGTCTGGGTGATATCAAACTTGTGTACGGCTACCAAAGAAATATTCGTAAGGAGTTTGACATCAGGCGTGGAGGAAGGGGAGAAACGCCCGCTTTGCACATGGACCTGCTTACCCACTCAACCGACCTTATTTGGGAACAACGTACGTGGCAAAAGCTTAGAGGGCAAATCGGCGGAAGCTTTATATACCAGGAAAACAGGAACGTGCCTGGCACGGGAATCAAGCCGTTGATCCCCAACTACAACAGTGCCACGTCAGGGATGTTTGTCATCGAAAGGTGGATGGACGATCGCTGGGAGATAGAGGCCGGGCTAAGGTTTGACAATAGAGCTTTTCAGGTATTTACTTTTGACGAGAACAACGAAGTAATAAGACCTAAATACAATTTCAATAACTTCTCAGGATCAGTAGGCTTAGTGCTAAAGCCAGCAGATGGATGGAAGGTTACCTCCAACCTTGGCACAGCCTGGCGGCCACCGAATGTGAGTGAACTCTACAGCCAGGGACTTCACCATGGAGCAGCCACCATAGAGGAAGGCAATACAGAACTTGACACTGAGCAGGCACTGAAGTGGGTCAACCAGCTGCTGATTCGCAAAGGCATTTGGTCAGCCGAGGTGGCGATGTATGCACAAAAGATTGACAATTACATCTATCTACAGCCACAGCCGGAACCACGGCTGACTATCCGGGGAGCTTTTCCCGTATACTCTTACGTGCAAACGGACGCCTTTATGGCAGGGACAGACATTTCTGTGTCGGCTCAATTGAGCAAGCAATGGCAATACAACCTCAAGGGTTCCATTATCCGTGCTAAAGACGTTTTGAAAGATGATTATCTCATCTTTATGCCCGGAGACCGTATCCAAAACAGTGTCACCTGGAGCTATCCATTCCAGTCTAAGAAGACATTTTTTGTTTCAGCCTCGCATAGCCTTGTGCGCAGACAAAACCGCTATCCAGTCGGGGTCGATTATGTAGATCCGCCAAAAGGATATCAGCTGCTTGGCCTCAACGTGGGCTACGGATCCCAGCTTTTTGGCAATGACTACGAAATTTACCTTGAGGGCACTAACCTCCTCAATACTTCGTACAGAGAATACCTAAACCGGTTCAGGTACTATGCCGACGAACTGGGAAGAACAGTCACTATCAGGTTTAACTATAAATTTTAATTTAACAACGATGAAAACACTATTTGCTTCGAGCTTTCTTTTTGCAACACTGTTGCTTTTAGGTTCTTGTAACGATGACGCTGATCCGGTTATTGAGAATGAAGAAGAGCTTATCACCACTGTTAAGCTCACATTTACGGAGGGTTCTAACTCTTTCGTGGCGGAATGGAAAGATGCCGATGGAGACGGAGCCAACCTGCCAACAGTGGACGACATCTCGCTGGAGGCTGGGAAAACTTATGCTGTGTCCGTAGAATTACTCAATGAATCAACCACACCCGCTGACGACATTTCAGCTGAGGTGAGTGAGGAAGGAACCGAGCATCAGTTCTTTTTTATCACGGGCGATGGCCTTGAGTTGACAACAACATACGACGATCAGGATGCTGACGGATATCCGATTGGTTTGCAGAATACTTTTGTTGCGGGAGTGGCCGGTTCAGGGACGCTGACTGTGATTTTGAGACACGAACCCAATAAAACTGCGGCGGGTGTAAGGGATGGCGATGCTACCAATGCGGCAGGCGAAACGGACGTTGAAACAGCACCTCCTTTCAATGTCACTATCCAATAAGGCGGTTCCTGGAATAAAAAAAGGGCTGAAAAGCCCTTTATATTTTTAGTCTGTAGTTCTCGATTCCTGAGAAAACTCTTCTTCCGATTCTGAGTACTTAAACTTGTACACCAGATAGAATATGAAGTTATAAGAAAGCACCGAAGACGAATCAGCTTTGTTGCTCAAACCTGGCACAATTTCACGACTCTTCTGACTTGAAGCAGTATAATTAACAGCCTTTGGCTTTTCCTTCACCACAGCAGCCTCTGCTGCTTTCTTGTCCTTATCTTCCTGATCGCACTGCTCCTTATTGTCTTTTGACTTGTCTTCGCTCCCATCTTCTACAGATGCTGACGCCAAAGAAGGAAGCAGGCAGATACAGCCCGCAAGTAGTAGTGATCTGAAAATATTCTTGGTATAAATCATATGTGCTTTAGACCTGAAAGGGAAACCAAGATACTAAAATTTTGTTTAAGATTCCTAATGCGTGCATCTAACATTTACCTTTCATCCCTTAATATTAGATTTAACATATTTTTTTTGACTTTCGTATAATTTACTAAACCATGATTGACTGGAGTGACTTTAAAAAGGTAGACATAAGAGTCGGAACCATTGTGGAAGTGTTGCCATTTCCAAAGGCACGAAAACCTGCCTATATTCTTAAAATCGACCTTGGCGCAGAGCTAGGTGTGAAACAATCCAGCGCTCAAATCACAGCGCTCTATACTCCGGAAGATTTGGTTGGGAAACAAATTGTGTGTGTTACCAACTTCCCTCCCAAGCAAATAGCGAATTTTATGTCAGAAGTACTTGTTACCGGGTTTGCTAACGAATCAGGTGATATTGTACTTTGCACTCCCGAACTAAAAGTGCCCAATGGCGCAATGCTGCATTAATGAGTCAATACGAAATTCGCCCGCTCCAGCACAATGACCTGAGACAAATGCACAGGTCGTTTTTGGAAGCGTTCTCTGAATATCCCGTGCCTATGCAGCTTAGCTATTCTCTTTTCAAAAAGAGGATGCTTGGCAAGCTGAATATCAGATTTGACCTTTCGTTTGGGGCGTTTTCAGGTCAGAAGCTGGTCGGCTTTATATTTCACAGCCTGAACGAATACAAAGACATTACCAGTATTTACAATGGCGGAACAGGGGTGATTCCCGGGCACAGAGGCAACCGCCTGACCCGACAATTGTATCTGGCGTTTCGGGAGAAAGCTGCCACGCAGGCAAAAAGATGTGTGCTCGAGGTAATTACTGTCAATGAAGTCGCCATCAATGTTTATGAAGAGATTGGTTTTCGGAAAGTGGGCTTCTACAATTGCTATAAGCTTAACAAGGTTCTTGAGCCTTCTAATCTAAACCAAGACGAATTTCTGATTGCCTGTGGCTCCCTCAGCAGGAAAGATTTGTACCAGCAACTGGACAGCGTGGAAACTTCGTTTTCTGACACGTTTGATCAATTGGAATACAATGCAGCCTCAGAAACCTTCGTGGAGTGCCTTAGAGCCGGCAGGGTGGTTGGTTACATTATTTTTCAGGCTCAATCCGGAAGGATAACACGCATGGCTGTTGATGCCAGCTTAAGAAGAAAGGGCATTGGCACACGACTAGTTTATGAAGCATATATTCAAAGTGGAAAGAAAAACCTGACTGCCATTAACATCCCTGAAGCTGCAAAAGACATTGCAGGTTTTTTGCTGAACGTGGGATTCGAAAACCAGGTAGATCAATGGGAAATGGAGTTGACGCTATGAGGAGAAACATACTATTTTCCGACCTGCCAAAGCTTTGTAAAGGCAAAATCAGTGGTGTTGATACTCCCTCAGCAATCCTGTCGCTGTCACTCGATTCACGCAAAGTATTCTCTGGTGAGGGGGCTGTTTATTTTGCTATTAAAGGGCCAAACCACGACGGCCACTCTTTTCTCTGGGAGGCATATCAAAAAGGCTGGAGACTGTTTGTGGTGGAGTCTTTGCCAAAGGATATTGAGCGTTTTGAAAACGCCTCTTTCTTTCTCACAAGCGACTCCCTGCAAACATTGCAGGAGCTGGCAGCTGCCCACAGAAGGCGGTTCAGCCTGCCTGTAGTAGCTATCACCGGAAGCAATGGAAAAACCATTGTGAAAGAATACCTGTATCAGCTACTGGCCAGCAGTATTTCCGTTGTCAAAAGCCCAAAAAGCTGGAATTCGCAAGTTGGAGTGCCGTTGTCGGTATGGCCGCTGGCCGAGCACCACGAAGCCGGAATTTTCGAGGCAGGTATTTCACAACCAGGCGAAATGGCTCGCCTTAAAAACATTATCCAGCCCACCATCGGCATCATCAGCAATATTGGGCCCGCTCACGACGCACTTTTCACATCCCGGGAGCAAAAGCTTGCTGAAAAAATGAAGCTCTTTGAGGGCTGCAAAAAGCTAATTTACTGCACAGATCATTTCGCTATAGACAGGTTCCTGTCAGGCAATGTATTGCCGGGAGTAGCCGGAATAGGCTGGGGGCAGGGAAAGGGCGCAAAATATACCGTTAGTACAGTTGGAAGCAAACTGAAGCTAGCATGGGAAATGGGCAAGGTTGAGATTGACCTGCCTTTTACAGATGACAAATCGGTTGAAAACCTTTGCCATGCCGTGGTAGCTGCACTCGAAATGGGTATCAATCAGAGCATCCTGGCCCGGCAGGTATCAGTGTTGTCTGCCATCCCGATGCGGCTGTCACTGAAAGAGGGAGTTTTTGGCAGTAGGCTGGTCGATGACTCGTACAACAACGATTTTCAAGGACTGGAAGCAGCACTTGACCTGGCTATCACCCATAGCCACGGCAAGCCAATCTCTGTTGTTCTTTCTGACATACTCCAGGCTGGTGAAAATGAAAAGGAGCTGTACCAGCATGTGAACGACATGCTGGTGAGCAAGGGTGTCTCAAAATTAGTGGCCATTGGCCCGACTATCTCCGCCAATAGGGATGCTTTTAGGATGGCCTGTGAGCCTTATGTATCCACGGAAGCATTTCTGGAGCAGATAAAAGAAAAACAATTCGCTGGGCAAACAGTACTGATTAAAGGAGCACGCAGTTTCCGGTTTGAAGAGATTGTGAAGAGGCTACAAGCCAAAGTGCATAGAACTGTGCTGGAGGTAAATCTGGAAGCGCTGCAGCACAATTTTCAGTTTTACAAAAGCATTCTTGAGCCAGGAGTGAAAACCATGGTGATGCTGAAAGCATTCGCCTACGGAAGCGGAAGCGGTGAAATAGGGCGAACACTTCAATACCTGAAGGCCGACTATGTGGCTGTCGCTTACCCCGACGAAGGTGTTTTACTACGTGAACAGGGAGTTCATCTCCCGGTGATGGTAATGAATGCACCTGAAGAAAGCTTTGATAAACTGCCAGCATATTCCCTGGAACCAGAAATTTTCTCGCTCTCGCAGTTGCAAAACTATGGCGAGTGGTCACAGGGCAAGAGTGAAGCTCCCCCTATTCATATTAAAGTGGATACTGGCATGCACAGGCTCGGCTTCGCTACCAGTGAAATAGAGACTGTTGTGAAGCTGCTCGATCGATATCCAAACATCAAAGTAGCCTCTGTTTTTTCTCACCTGGCTGGCTCCGAAAACAACGCCTTTGACGACTTCACTCATGTTCAGGCCAGGACCTTTCTTGATTGCTACGAACAGTTGTCCCAGCACCTTGGCTACAAACCCATCCGCCATCTGGTGAACACAGCAGGTATCAGCCGATTCAAATCGTATCAGTTTGATATGGTAAGAGTAGGCATTGGCCTGCATGGCATCGAGTCTACGGAAGAGGAGCAAGGGCAACTCACCGTAGTGGCAAGGCTAAAAACTGTGGTGTCTCAAGTCCGGCGGCTGGCAGCCGGACAAACTGTTGGCTACAGCCGGGCTGGCAAAACCAATAACGACACCGATGTGGCTACCATTGCTATCGGCTACGCTGATGGCTACCCCAGATCGCTGGGAAATGGCAAAGGGAAGGTGCTGATTAACGAGCAACTGCTGCCTACCATTGGCAGCGTTTGCATGGACATGACAATGGTGGACGTAACGGGTGTTGATGTACGGGAGGGTGACGAGGTAATAGTGTTTGGTGAGCATCCATCGGCAAAAGAAGTGGCAGAATGGGCAGACACGATTCCCTATGAAATCCTCACTTCTGTGTCTGAGCGAGTAAAGAGAGAGTATCTGAGCTTTTAAGGCCTAGCCACACCCAAGGTTTTTCTTAAAATCCCTTTCTGGAATGCCGCCAAACTTACTCTCTTCCTCAGTCTCCTGATTTTTATCAGGCCTGACAGAAGTCAGCTTTTTTGGCCTTTCGTTTTCCTTATTTCGGCCTTCGGATTTCTCTTTTCTTTGTTTTTTCATGTGAATTTGAATGAATGACAAGAATCAGGTTTGAAAACCGAAACAAATTTAGCAATTTTGAACTAATCTAAATAAGAATAGAGGATGAGAACAGTAGCTGATATGCGTCCGGGAGAAAGGGGAACTGTTACAGGATTTTCTGATCAGGAGCTTTCCATAAAGTTATTAGAAATGGGTGTTTTGCCTGGTACGGAAGTTATTATGAAGATTATTGCCCCCTTTGGTGATCCGGTTTGCATAGAAGTTTCTGGCTATAACCTATCCATGAGAAAGAACGAGGCATCGACTATTTCACTCCTCTAAAGAATGCCTGATTCACATAAAGTTAAAGTTGCGCTCGTAGGAAACCCTAATGCGGGCAAATCATCGCTTTTTAACTACCTCACTGGTCTCAATCAAAAAATTGGCAATTTCCCCGGAGTAACGGTTGACAAAAGGGTAGGCAAGGCACAGCTGCCCAATGGTCAGGCGATAGAGGTGCTTGATTTACCAGGTACTTATAGCATTTATCCCCGTTCGATGGATGAGCAGGTGGTGGTGGACACGCTGCTCAACGAAAATTCAGCCGACTACCCTGATGTCGTCATAGTCATTGTCGATGCCTCCAACCTTAAAAGAAACCTTTTACTTTTTACTGAAGTTCACGACCTCGGCATTCCGGTCATTCTCGCCCTCAACATGATGGACGTGGCCAGCCAGAAAGGGCTGGACATTAACGCCACCGCTCTGAGCAGGGTGCTCGAGGTTCCGGTTGTTTCAATCAACGCCAGAACGGGCGCCGGGCTCGACAGACTAAAAAATGCACTAACTATTCCTCTAGGCCCGGTTACCCCGCCCCTTTACGACGTGCTGGCGTTAGCTCCCGAGGCAATAGAGGAAACCAAAGAACAACTGGAGCTGGATCACAACTACAAGGCATACCAATACCTGATCAACTCCCCCACTTTGCCCAGCCTCAACGGTGACGGCGAATCGATTGCCAAGCACATTATTCAGAAGCACGACCTTGAGGTGAGGGTTATTCAGGCTCATGAAACGCTTGAGCGCTACTCAATGATTGATGGTATTCTTGCCAAGGTGCTCAGCAGAAAGCCTACTCAGCAGCAACGCCAGTTTTCAAACAAGCTCGACAGAGTTTTGACACACAAGGTATGGGGCTACCTGATCTTCTTTCTGGTGCTTTTCCTGATGTTTCAGTCAATTTTTGCGTGGGCGGAACCGATGATGGATTTTATTGACTTGACTTTTTCTGCGCTGTCAGATTTTGTAGGGTCTGTTCTGCCTGACGGCATTCTCAATCGACTAATCACTGAAGGCATCTTACCCGGCATTGGCGGCATAGTTGTCTTTATTCCCCAAATTGCCTTCCTGTTTGCCTTCATCGCCATCCTTGAAGAATCAGGCTATATGGCAAGGGCTGTTTTTCTCATGGACAAGATCATGAGAAAGTTTGGCCTGAATGGAAAAAGTGTAGTTCCCTTGATTTCAGGAGTTGCCTGTGCTATTCCAGCAGTGATGGCCACCCGAAACATCGATAACTGGAAAGACAGGATCGTGACCATCATGGTAACGCCCCTGATGAGCTGTTCGGCAAGGCTGCCGGTTTACACCATATTGATTGCCCTTGTAGTGCCTTCTACCTCAGTTCTCGGGTTCTTCAGTCTGCAGGGAGTGGCCCTGATGGGGATGTACCTGCTAGGTTTTATTGCCGCTTTGCTCTCCGCCTATGTAATGAAGCTCATTATGAAAATGAAAGAACGCAGCTTCTTTCTCATGGAGCTTCCGATTTACAGAATGCCGAGATGGAAAAATGTGGGTATCACCATCGTTGAAAAAGTAAAGACCTTTGTCTTCGAGGCGGGGAAGGTGATTTTGGCGATTTCTATAGTATTATGGGTGCTTGCCTCCTACGGACCAGGCGACGCTCTCACAAAGGCCGAAGAGACCGTACAAAAAGAGAGCGCTCATCTGAATCTTTCGGAAGAGGAAATGGATGACAGGGTTGCTTCCTATAAGCTTGAGCACAGTTATGCTGGTTACCTGGGCAAGGTTACAGAGCCGGTTATTGCTCCCCTGGGCTATGATTGGAAAATTGGTATTGCCCTTATCACCTCGTTTGCTGCCAGGGAAGTATTCGTAGGAACAATTGCCACCATATATAGCGTGGGCTCGGCAGGAGAAGACAATACAACCATCAGACAAAGACTGGAAAAAGAAAAAAATCCGAAGACCGGCGGCCCCATGTTTACCACGGCTGTTGCCTTCTCTCTGCTGGTCTTTTATGCATTCGCCATGCAGTGCATGAGCACGATCGCCATCGTTTATCGGGAGACCAAAGGCTGGAAATGGCCTGCCATCCAATTATTTTATATGTCTGCGTTGGCCTATTTGTCCGCATTGGCCGTATACAATTTGTTATCATAGGAACAAATCGTAGAAATGGACGAAAAAGAAGCGTTTTTCAAAGCTCGTATTACCAAATTTGAACGTCAGACATCAGAAGTTGCCGGTAAGCTCAGGGAGTGGTCTACCTATAGAATAGGCATTTTCGTGGTATCCATCATTGCGTTAGTCTATTTCGCCAATGAGAGAATGGCGGGGCCGGTTTTCTTTGTTCTCGTGGGCTTCTTTTTGATTTTTGGCTCCCTTGTAAATGTGTACAACAAAACGAAAAAGAAGCTCTCGTTTCTTAAGTCGATGCTGGCGGTCAATCAAGATGAAGTCAGAAGGCAGCAGCTCGACATCAAGCACCTTTCGGATGGCAAAGAATTCCTCAGCGAAAATCACCCTTACGTAGCCGATCTAGATATTTTCGGGCGGCATTCCATTTTTCAGCTTGTCAACCGTGGATCGACGCCGCCGGGGACGGCCACCCTTGCTTCGTGGCTAAGCTTTCCCGCAAAAGCCAATGTTGTTAGCCCAAGGCAGCAGGCTGTTCGTGAGCTTGAAAGTCAAATCGAATGGAGGCAGTCGTTTGAGGCCTTTGGGAGGATGAATCTACCGGATAAGTCAAAGCCCGTAGTGCCCTTAGAGCAGCTTTTGTCAAAACCAGCCCCCATCTCTCAAGGCTTTAAAATTTGGGCAGCCGCTTCTATGGCTGTTTCGCTGGTCATTTACGGATTGGCGATCTTGTCAGTGGTGGTTTGGCAGTGGGTGTTTCTCGCAGCAATCCTCAATAGCTTTTTTCTCGTTGCATTGATGAAGTCAATGAACGAAGAGTATCAAAAAATGCAGGGCCTGTCAAAACAGTTATCCGTCTATGTAGATTTGTTCAACTGTATTGAAACGGGCAAGTTTGAAAACAGCTTGCTTCGTGACCATCAATCCATTTTATTAAACCCCGGGCCCTCGGCGTCCGTCGCCTTCAAAAAACTGCACGACGTGGTAAATCGGTTCGACAGCCGGATCAACATGCTCTATCAAATTCTCAACTCATTTCTTCTTCTCGACTTTTGGCTTATTACACTGGCGCAGAAATGGTTTGACGAAAACATTGATCACGTGGGCGGTTGGATGGAAGCTCTGGGTGAAATGGAAGCCATTAGTAGCCTGGCAGGGTTTGCCTTTGCCAACCCGGCCTATGTCTACCCTGAAACATCTGGTTGGGATTTTGACCTAAAAGCCAGTCAGCTGGGCCACCCTTTGATTCCAGCTAAGAAGCGAGTTGTAAATGATTTTGTGCTTGATGGCAAGGGATTAATATTGATAACAGGATCCAATATGTCAGGAAAAAGCACTTTCCTGCGAACAGTGGGGGTAAATTCGGTACTGGCATTGGCAGGAGCCCCGGTTTGCGCCAACAGCATGACTATCTCCTATATGGAGCTCTTCACCAGCATGCGCACCCACGATGACCTATCGGAAAGCGTATCGTCTTTTTATGCAGAGCTAAAACGGCTCAGGCAGCTCTTAGATCTATTGGAAACGGGAGCTCCGGTTCTCTACATGCTCGACGAGGTATTGAAAGGCACCAACTCAGAGGACAGGCATATTGGCACAAAGGCCCTTGTGAGGCAGCTTCTTAGAGAAAAGGCGGCAGGCTTTATTTCTACACACGACCTCTCCTTAAGCGAGCTGGGCAATACTGACCCTCTTGTAACCAACTTCAGCTTTAACAGCCTTGTGAAGGGCGATGAGCTGCTGTTCGACTACAAGCTGACCGAGGGGCCCTGCAAAAGCTTCAACGCCTCACAACTGATGAAGAACATAGGAATAGAAATAATTCCCTAATTTCGCTGCATCAAACCATGGCAACAGTAAACAGAAAAATTGGCATTCTAGGTGGTGGCCAGCTTGGGCGCATGCTCATACAGTCCGGCATCGATTTTAACATCCCTTTCAAAGTAATCGATCCTGACCCTTCAGCTCCCTGCAAAGACCTCGTAGACGGATTTGTTAACGGCAATCTCAAAGACTTCGACACGATCTATCAGTTTGGTAAAGACTGTGATGTTGTTACCATAGAGATTGAACATGTAAACACCCAAGCGCTCAGAAAATTGGAAGAAGAGGGAAAAAAGGTTTTTCCTCAGCCCCATATTATTGAGTTGATACAGGACAAGCGACTTCAAAAGCAGTTTTATAAAAAGGAGGGAATTCCCACGGCAGAATTTGTGCTGACTGAAAATGCGGCCGATGTAGCCGCCCAAGCCGACTTTCTGCCAGCAGTAAACAAACTCGGAAGAGAAGGCTATGATGGCCGTGGTGTTCAGGTAATCAGGTCCGAAAAAGACTTGACAAAAGCATTTGACCAACCTGGGCTTTTGGAAAAACTGATAGATTTTGAGAAAGAGCTTTCCGTAATTGTCGCCCGAAATGAGCAGGGCGAGATCAAAACCTTTCCTGTAGTGGAATTGGTTTATCATCCAGAGGCGAATCTCGTTGAGTTTTTGTTCTCGCCAGCCCAGATCTCAATCGAAGTGGAACAGAAGGCCAGAGCTCTCGCTGAAAAAGTAATTACCAAACTTGGCATGGTGGGGTTGCTGGCTGTGGAGATGTTTCTCACCAGGGATCACGAAATTCTCGTTAATGAAGTTGCCCCCCGGCCTCACAACAGCGGACACCAGACGATAGAGGCGAATATTACCTCGCAATATGAGCAGCACTTGAGAGCCATCTTAGGGTGGCCCCTGGGAAGCACCAGGGCCCATACTCCGGCTGCTATGGTCAACTTGCTCGGAGAGGAAGGTTTTCAGGGAGAAGCTGTTTACGAAGGACTGGAAGAGGTGCTGCAAAAAGAAGGGGTACATCCTCACCTTTATGGCAAAAGGCTAACAAAGCCTTTTAGAAAAATGGGGCACGTGACGATAGTCAACGAAAGCGCTGAAGACCTGAAAACCCTGGCTTATTGGGTAAAAGATAAACTGAAAATAAAGGCATAAAATGGCTGAAGATAAAAAACCAATTGTAGGTGTGATCATGGGTAGCCAGTCGGACCTCACTGTGATGCAGGAGGCAGCAGAAATACTGGAAGAGCTTGGCGTTCCATGCGAAGTAACCATTGTCTCAGCACACCGCACCCCACACAGAATGATTTCCTACGCTGAAGAAGCCCGCAAGCGAGGCCTGAAAGTAATTATAGCCGGTGCAGGCGGCGCAGCGCACCTCCCAGGCATGGTCGCTTCCATCACCACCTTACCTGTGATTGGGGTGCCGGTCAAATCCAGGAATTCTATTGACGGCTGGGACTCTATCCTTTCTATTCTACAAATGCCTGGCGGTATTCCGGTAGCAACAGTAGCACTGGACGGAGCCAAAAATGCTGGCATACTTGCAGCTGAGATTGTTTCTACGTTTGATGACAAGATTGCCAACGCCTTGCAGGCCTACAAAGACAAACTAAAATCTACAGTCGAGGACAGTGCCACCAAGCTCGAAAGTCAGGGGTGGAAGTCCGCACAAATAGGTTTCAAAAAATAGCTCAGCTACAACTGCTAGTTGTTTACCAATTCAGGTTTCTTCGGGAAGATAAGTGAGAGTATGATAGATCCTATCAACACTACCAAAATCATACTGAATGACCATATCACGGGGACGTGAATACTGAAAATGTCCACCAGCATCTTCGCTCCAATGAATATGAGGATGATCGCCAGGCCTTTTTGAAGCAGATAAAACTTATCAAGCACGTTAGACAGCAGGAAGAACATCGCCCTTAGGCCCATCACGGCAAAGATATTGGATGTGTAGATGATGAACGGGTTCTGAGTAATCGCAAACGCAGCGGGAATGGAATCTACGGCAAAAATGAGGTCGGTAGATTCAATAAGAATAATAACCAGAAAAAGTGGCGTAAATATAAGCTTACCTTGTTTGAAGATGACAAACCTGCCGCCCATGTCTCCTTTTGAGATGGGAAAGAACTTTCTGGCAAGTTGAATGAGGGGATTCTTCTCTGGCTCAATTTCCATGTCCTCATCATCCTTGAATATTTTAAGCCCTGAATAGACAAGAAACACGCCGAAGACGTACAGAATCCAATGTGCTTTGCTGATCAAAAGCGCTCCGACGAAAATGAATATTGCCCGGAAAATGATGGCGCCCAATATCCCCCAAAAAAGAATGCCATGATAGTATTCATCCTTCACTTTGAAGTAGCGAAGGATAAGAAGAATAACAAATATATTATCAATACTTAGTGCTTTCTCTGTGAGATATGCCGAGTAAAATTCAAGCATACTTTCATAGGGCGTAACGCCAGGCACGGGATTTTCATAGTAGAAATAAATAACGCCACCGAAAATAATAGAAACAACAACCCAAAACAGCGACTGCTGAAGCGCATCCTTTTGGCTAATCTTTCCTGGTTTCTTGTGAAAGACGCCTAGATCAAGAATTAAAAAGATAGTGATTACAATACCGAAAATGCCGTACAAGAGGTTTTCACTGTTGGCTAGCAGTTGATCAAGCATAAACAAAAGGCGTTAGGACACAGGTCAAAAAAGGCATTGTAAAGAAAATAATAGCTGCGGTTTTTTTCAAACGACCGGCAAATAAAACAAGAATTAGGCAATATAAAAAACCACGCCGATAGTCAAAAGAGTGGATTATATTAGAAATGTACAATTTAAAAGTTTCTCAAAATACGTATGAATATCATTAGGATAGCTGACCTTGTCGGAAATCCTATTTGAGGTGAACTAAATTGTTTGAATTAATTCATTTCATTTGATAATACTAGGGTTTTTTTGTAAAATCATTGTATAAAAGAGCTGTATGCTAGGTGGTTATACTTTAGACCTTATCCTTGTTGGGATTGCTTATCTGATACTTGTGTATCTGATGGTCACTCTTATGAAGAAGAGAAATAAAGATGTCGGCGGGCATGACGATGACGACGACGGAGGTATTACAGTGAAAGGGCCACCGGAAATTGATCTTCCCCCGGGCGTTTGCCTGCCAGACGGCAATCCAAGGCTGGTGTTTATTGACGAAGAAGAGCGGGAGGAAATGCCAGTTTGAGTTATTGTTGGCAGTCTTTGCAATAGCCAGTCACCAGCATGCTTACATCCATCAAGACATACCCGGCCGGTAGTTTTATTCCAGGAATGTCTGATTCGTCGAGGCAAGTTGTGAGCCCACACCTGATGCATTTAAAGTGAACATGCTCGTGCTTATGTAAGTCCTCGGAGCAGTCGGCATTGCACAAAGCATATTTCTGAGCTCCGTTATCATCAAGAACTTTATGAATCAAACCTTTATCTACAAAGGTCTTTAGCGTTCGGTACACAGTCACCCTGTCGTAATGTTCGCTTACCCTGTCCTCAATATCGGCATGCGACAAGGCAAAATCGTGCTCATAGAATATAGCCAGTATATCCGCCCTGCATTGCGTGTTTCGCAGTCGGTGTCCTTTGAGTGTTTCTTTTAAAATTAATTCTGACATTCCTGTATGCTACCGGGTGTTTGGTTGTACAGTAATTTTTGAACAATATACAAAGCTCCTGATTAGACTGAAAGTGATTAGGACACTTCGAGTTGAAGCTTCACCAGTTGACTGTATTTCCCCTCCTCATCGTTCGTCAACTCGTCATGAGTCCCTTGCTCAGTAATTTGCCCGTCACCTATCACGTAAATTCGATCCACCTTTCTAATCGTAGCCAATCGGTGGGCAATGATGACCGTTGTGCGATCCTTCATGAGTTTCTCCAGGGCATCCTGCACCAGTCGCTCCGACTCGGCATCCAGCGAGCTGGTGGCTTCGTCAAGTATTAAAATCGAAGGGTTTTTCAAAATAGCCCTGGCGATGGCAATCCTCTGCCGCTGCCCTCCGCTAAGCTTTATGCCCCGTTCGCCCACAATGGTATCAAACTGCTCGGGAAAGCTTAGGATAAAGTCCAGGGCGTTAGCCTGCCGGGCAGCTTCCACTACTTCGTCTTCTGTGGCGTCGGGTTTACCGTAGCGAATATTCTCTAAAATAGTGCCGCCGAAAAGAATCACCTCCTGAGGCACAATACCGATGTGCTTCCGCAAAGCTGAAATAGAATAGGATTGGTTGTCCTTTCCATCAATCAATATTTTTCCCGTATCTGGCTGATAAAACCTCATCAGCAGCTGAATGATTGTCGACTTACCCGCTCCACTTTGACCTACCAGCGCCACCTTACTACCATGAGGCACGTGGAAGCTTATGTTCTTCAGCACTGGCATTTCCTTGCGGGTTGGGTAGCTAAAAGTCACATTTTCGTAAGCAATCTCACCTTGTATACTGATCGATTCCTGCTCCTTGCTTTCGACCTCCTCAGTTTCCTCAAGAATTTCCAGGATCCGCTCCGAAGCACCAATTGCCTTCTGTATCTGACCAAACAGATCCCCGAGGCCGGCAATTGACCCACCGATGAAAGTGGTGTAGAGCACGAATGAAAGCAGATCACCAACCGTCAGCTCTCCGTTTTGAACGAGCGTGGCACCGTACCACATTACGCCGACTATGCCGCCAAACAGGGCAAAAATTACAAAAGAGATAAAGCCGGCCCGGTAAGTAGCGGTTTTCAAGGCCACCTTTACTACAGCCGACATTGACGCCCGGTACCTTTTGATCTCATACTGCTCGTTAGTAAAAGCTTTTACTGTATGAACAGACTGGAGCGTCTCTTCGGCCACTACGCTGGCGTTGGCCAGAGCGTCCTGGGTTTTTTTTGACATTTTCCGGATAAACCTGCCGAAAAACATCGCTGCCAGAATCAACACCGGGAAAGTGGCCAGCATAAAAACACTCAGCGACGGCATCGTGTAAAAAATCAGCCCAAGGCCAATAATCAAGATTGATGTTTGACGAATCAACTCCGCCAGGGTTACAGTAAATGTATCCTGAATCATGGTCACGTCCGAAGTGATTCTACTGATCAACTCTCCTGTTCTCTTGCTGTCGTAAAAGGTAATGGGCAGCCTGATAAGCTTTTGATAAAGGTGGGTTCTTATGTCGGCGACTGTGCGCTCAGACACGGTTGCGAAGAAATAAACCCGAAAAAAGGAGACAATGCTTTGCACCAGCAAAATCCCAATGAGTGCCAGGGCAATCGACGTGATGTCGTTGAGCAACCACGACCCCTTGCCGGAGGCAACATCGATGAGCTTACCAGCCACGTAAGGAAAGGACAGCAGTATGCCACTTGTAAAAAGCAATAGCACCAAGCCTGCTATGAACCCGGCCTTATAGGGCAAAATAAATCTGAAAACACCTAAAAGCTTTTTGAAATTATCTTTATTGAGGGGGCGCTTCTCTTCTTTTTCAAGGGTGGAGAACCGTGAGTTACTTCTTGCCATCAGCTACTTATATCAAACAATATTCAAAACCTTAAGTAATACATTGGGTAGAAACAAAAAGTTTTGTTCGGCGCAAAGTTAAGAACCTAATCCCCGAATCGAGAGAGAAATCGAATGACAATTTCGACGGCCTGACGGAAATCATCAATGACTCTTATAAAATTCATTGTAATTATCAGAAATATGACAAATATTCATGTCTGGATATTGTTCAGTTTGCTTACCCATTTCGGGGACAAGCTATTCTTGAGACAAATATTCTATTAAGTCAAAAGTGCCATTATAATCAATCCGTCATGTACCCACTTCAGCGAATTCTTGTTTGCCTAGACTTGTCACCCATCGATCAGACTCTGATGGAGTATACAGCCCATCTTAGCAAAGCGCTTCCCAACGCAAAAGTCTACTTTATCCATGTCTCAAAAAAGCTGGAGATTCCTGAAGAGATCAAGAAAATGTTCCCGAACATCACCGGGCCGGCGGATGAGGCACTCGAAAAAGGAATCAATGACGAGGCCTCCAAGTATTTTGTGAATAAATGTGACACGCCTTATGAGGCAGTGGTGAAAGATGGCAACGAGACTGAACAAATTTTGAAATGGTCACAGGTGAAGGAAATAGATCTGATTGTGATGGGACTCAAAAAATCTTTAAAAGGCTCCGGCACCAATGCAGCAAAAATCACTGCCATTTGCCATGCTTCCGTGCTGTTTGTGCCTGAAAACGCTTCTTTCAAACTAGAAAAGGTGATGGTACCTGTCGATTTTTCCAAAAACTCTGCCATGGCAGTTGATGTGGCCATGGCCTTAAAAAAATTGGGAAATGTGGAGGTTCTTCTTCAAAATGTCTACAAAGTTCCCGTTGGCTATCACTACACTGGCAAGGAGTACGTTGATTTTGCCATCATTATGAAGCACAATGCCGAAAAGCAGATGAAGACTTTTTTAAATGCGTGCCAAATCAATGAAGACGATGTGATACAAGTTTTTAATCTTGATGAAGATGACAAGCCAGCTGATGTGATTTTTACGGAGGCCAAAGTGCAAGCCGCCGACATGATTATCCTCGGTTCGAAGGGGAGAACCATGGTTGCTGCCTTGCTTATGGGAAGTGTGGCTGTTGAGCTCTTACGGGCCAATAAAGAGATTCCTTATATGATCGTAAAAGACAAAAAGGCAAACATGGGATTCATGCAAGCCTTCAAGAACCTTTAATTGAGTGCCTTTGCCTCAATTTGATAGTTAACAGTGTCCTTCATCAATATTTTTTGAAAGCCTTTGATGCGGTAGCTTTCCAAAGTGGACACGCCGTTTTGGGCAGCAAAGGTGGCAAATAGCTCACGACTGTTTTGGTACAATGCGTTTTCCTCTTCGAATCGGCCCGAAAAAGCTACCACATTGCCCTGACTATCATAATCAAGCTTCATCCACTGCACACCAGATTCAACCTCTGGCTTCTTTTTGTAAAGAACGCTGCTTCCATCAGATGAATTGGTCTTTTCCTCACTGAACGCCCCGACCAGCACTGCTTTGTTAATGTCCATATTAATGAACATTGATAGCTCCTTGGTCCATTCAAGGCTATCAAACTTTAGCGTTTTCGTTTCAGTAAGGCTGTCAATAGAGGCAGATTTTTCAAACGAAACGTTTTTTATAAGTTTAGCCTGCGACAGAAACAACTCAGCCACATCAAAGTAAGCCGAAATTTTTTTCGCTGAAGAGCTGCTTTCGCAGCCACTCAGCGCCAGACCCAACATCAGTGAGCCGATAACAATATTCCTCATATAAGTTCTTCGCCAGTCATTTCTGCTGGCTTTGGAATGCCAATCATCTTAAGAATCGTTGGCGCCAAATCTCCGAGTTTTCCATCCTTAATCGGGCCACGATAGTCTTTGTCTACGAGAATACATGGCACAGGGTTGGTGGTGTGGGCTGTGTTGGGTGACCCGTCTTCATTGATCATCATGTCGGAGTTGCCGTGGTCGGCTATGATAAAAGTGCTGTAGCCATTTTCCAATGCAACAGTTACGACAGCCTCAGCACAACGATCAACAGTTTCCACCGCCTTCACTGCCGCTTCAAACACTCCGGTGTGGCCTACCATGTCGGGGTTGGCGAAGTTGAGGCAAACAAAGTCAGTTTCTTGTTTCTTTAGCTCCGGGATGATAGCGTCACGAATGTCCTCCGCACTCATCTCGGGTTTCAAATCGTACGTAGCCACTTTAGGCGACGGGCAAAGAAGCCTTTTCTCTCCATCAAACGGCTCTTCCCTTCCACCGGAAAAGAAAAACGTAACGTGAGGGTATTTCTCTGTTTCTGCTATTCTGATTTGCTTCTTGCCGTGGGCAGCCAGTACCTCGCCAAGGGTATTGACCAGGTTGTCCTTATCGAACAACACTTTCACGTCTTTGAAGGTGTCGTCGTAGTTGGTCATGGTCACATAGTACAGCGGCAATTTCTTCATGCCGTGCTCTGGAAAGTCTTTTTGGGTGAGCACTTCGGTAATCTCCCTTCCTCTGTCGGTACGGAAATTGAAGCACAAAACCACATCTCCTTCTTCTATAACAGCCAGCGGTTTCCCAGCGGCGTCCGTATGTATGATCGGCTTGATAAATTCGTCAGTAACATTTTCATCGTATGAGGCTTGCATTTCTTTCAGCACATCGCCAGTTTTTTTGCCCTCACCGTTCACCATAGCATCGTAGGCTAGCTTCACCCGCTCCCAACGCTTGTCTCTGTCCATGGCAAAGTAGCGCCCAGTGATGCTTGCAATGGCCCCGGCAGTTTTGCTCATATGCGACTGAAGGTCTTTCAGGAAGCCAAGCCCCGACTTTGGATCACAGTCACGGCCGTCAGTGAAGGCGTGCACAAATACTTTTTCCAGCCCCTTTTCATGGGCCAGAGAGCATAGCCCCTTCAAATGCATAATGTGTGAATGAACACCGCCATCGGAAACTAACCCAATGAAGTGCACCTTCTTATTGTTCTTCTTTGCATAATCCAGTGCTTTGACCAGCTCCTCGTTATCGCCAAGTGTATTTTCTTCGACCGCCTTGTTGAGCTTTACCAAATCCTGATACACTACTCTTCCGGCTCCGAGGTTCATATGCCCTACTTCACTATTTCCCATTTGTCCGTCGGGTAACCCGACAAAAAGACCTGAAGCCTGAAGCTTGCTGTGTGGATATTTTTTATAGAGCGAATCTACAAAAGGGGTGTTGGCTGCGTCAACAGCAGACACTTTCGGGTTGGAGGCAATTCCCCAGCCATCCAAAATCATCAGAATTACTTTCTTATTCATAGGGGCAAATATACGGTTGTCCTTTTTTCTTTTGTAACTGCTGCCTGATTATGTTAGTTTCATTCTATCAAATTCTTAGTCTCTATTTTTCAAACTGCTCAATAATGGCGCAATTTTTGTTGCTTACAACTGTTGAATTCAGAATCATGAAACGGTTTACAATATTATTTCTTTTTACTGCTACCATGGCATTTGGCCAAACACAAACGGAGGTAGTAGGCAATGTGAAAGCGGCTATAAAAGCTGGCTCTTCCAAAGAGCTTGTGCGCTATTTTAACGAAACTGTCTCGCTGAATGTAGACGGCGAAAAGTCGAATTACAGTAAAACACAGGCCGAAATAATTATGAAGGATTTCTTCAAAGAGAACCCTCCTTCTTCATTTGACTATATACACCAGGGAAATTCGAAAGAAGGTTTGCTCTACACCATTGGTCAGCTTTCACACCCCAACGGAACGTACAGGGTATATATGCTGCTGAAATCGTTCAATGGCAAGTATCTGGTGGATACGCTTGACCTGACTAAGGAATAGTCTCCAAATTACCAGACTGCATTCTTGAAGTTCTCTCCAATAAGCGAGTCCTTGGTTACCAGGACACAATTTTCTAATTGCGCCTGACTTACAATCATTCTATCGAATGGATCTCGTGTCCAGGAATGTTCCATCGCTTTATTCACAAGCACATGTAGCGGGCTGTCCCGATTAGTAAGGGCTATCTCTATTTCCAAACTCTTCAGAACAACATCTGGGGCTGCTTTTATCTTTCCTATTTCAAAGAGATTTTTCAACTCAAGTCTTACAAATGAGGAATAGTATAGTTTGGATTCTTCTATGACTGAGATTGCTCTCGGCGAAATTTTATTAATTTCTCCCCCATACAACCAGATAACGACATGTGTGTCTAAATAGGCTTCTTGTTCCATTCGCTACTCCAGTCTATATGAACAAGCTCCTCAGCGTCTCCCACAATCACATCACGTTTTTTCAAGTTAGCCAACTTAGAAGCTTGATTTTCCACTACAATTTTGAGGGTTTTTCCCTTTCGTTTTATTTCCAGGGGCTCGCCAGTTTCAGCCACTTGATCAAGTAACTTGTAAATGTTCTGCCTTAGTTTTGAAGTTGTTATACCCATAGTTGATAATACGTACGATAAATATAAATAGTTCGTACGTAAAACAAAAAAGCCAGTACTGCAACTGGCCTTTTTGTCGATCAATGGTTGATATTATCAGCTTCCTAACTTTTCTTCCTTCTTGTCGTTATTCGGAGCCACGTAGGGCACACCTTTCTCTTCCAGCATCTTGTTGTAGGCCGGAACATCATCGTTCAAAATCTGAATGATCTCCGTTTTCCTTGTATTCCAGATTTCCTTCAGGTCATTATAGCGCTCCTTCTCGCCATCGGTAAGCGGGGGCGAATTCCCGTCAATGGTTTGCAAAAGGTCGTACAGCTGGCTGTCGAGCATGCTGCGGAAGTTGACCACGTCCTGAAATGTTTCCTGCTTCGGCTGGATTAGTTTTTCTTCGGAGGCTCCCACTTTCTTGGTGATGTCCTTGCTCTTGTCGTTGATCGATTTGTATTCGTCCGAATCGCCCAACCTCTCATCCATGGATTTCAATTGCTTGCGCACTTGCTGAAGGTCTTTCAGCGACTGATATATGTCTTCAATGTCAAGCTCAATTCTCTCAAGTACCTCCTGTTTTTCTCTGTGCTGTGCCAGGGTAGCGGCGTCTCTTGGGTCAGGAAGTATATTGAGGGACTGCTGGATTGTTTTGTCTCCAAAAGTCAGCGTTATTGTGTAAGTGCCTGGGCCCACCATATAGCTCGACATGCCCCCGCCACCAAAGCTTGGTACAAATACGCCGTCAGCTGTCTCGATATTCTCACCTCGCAAGTCCCACTTCAGCACATTCATGCCCGCCTTTTTTGGAAGTTGCTCTGCTTTCTTTTTAGAAGCGCTATTGAAAGTTCGTAAAACCCTACCTTCTGCATCAGCTATTTCAAGTTTTAACAATGTGGAGTCTTTTTCCCCCATTTCCTTCAAATGATATCGGATAAGGGCCCCTTTATAAGCACTCTTGCCAACGGTTACATTTGGCAAATCGAAAGCATTACCGCTTTTAACGACTTCCCGTGGTTTATACAAATAGGCTTCTGTGGTCGCCACCTGCGGGGTCAGTTCCTGCAAAGCAGTGATATCATCAAGAATCCAGAATGCTCTTCCTGAAGTAGCCGCCAGCAGGTCGTTGTGGTGAATCTTGAGGTCAGTTACCGGCGTCATCGGAAAATTAAGCTTGAACTGGCTCCACTGCTGCCCACCATCAAAGCTGATGTAAAGTCCTCTTTCGGTGCCGGCAAAAAGCAACCCCTTGCGGTTAGGGTCTTCTCTTATGACCCTCACAAATGCCTTTGCGCCAATACCCTTTGTAAGCATTTGCCAGCTTTGACCGTAATCCGTCGTTTTGTATAAATAGGGAGTGAAGTCCCCAAATTTGTATTTCGTAAAGGCCACATAGGCGGTGCCAGGTGTATGCGGAGATACTTCGATAGAGTTAATCATACCCTCACCTGCCTCTTTAGGGCTAATGTTCGTCCACGTCTTTCCAGCATCTCTGGTGATGTGCAATAAGCCGTCATCTGCTCCTGCCCAAAGCACCTTTGCGTCGTGAGGAGACTCGGCCAAATAGTAAATAGTATGATAGATTTCTCCACCAGCCGCTTCGTTGGTGATCGGGCCACCCATGAGCCCGAGCTTTGTAGAGTCGTTTCTCGTCAAGTCTCCACTCATTTCCTCCCAGGTCAATCCCCGGTTGGTGGAGCGGAGTACTTTGTTACCTGCGTGATAAATTGTGTTGGCATTGTGTTGGGAAACAATAATTGGTGCATTCCAGTTGAACCGGTATTTGACTTCGTCGGACGGTTCGCCCAGCCCGCTTTCCGGGTAGGCTTTTATTCCCTTCGATTTTTTGCTGGCCAGATTATACTCATCGATAATCCCCTGATAACAGCCTGCATACATCAGTATTGGGTTGTTAGGATCAAATGCCACATAAGCACTTTCGCAACCACCTACGCCCGCAATCCAGTCTTGCCAGTCGATCACTGGCCCGTTGGTGCTGCTGGGAATAGCTACTGATGAGTTGTCCTGCTGGCCGCCATACACCCAGTAGGGGAACCGATTGTCAGCATTGATTCTGTAAAACTGTGCAGTGGGCTGGTTCTCAATCGTACTCCAGGTTTTGCCAGTATTAAAGGAAATAGCAGCGCCGCCATCACCGCCGTATACCATGTTGGCTGGTCGATCAGGGTTGATCCAGATTGAGTGGGTATCGCCATGTGGCACGGGCAAGCTGACAAAAGATTTTCCACCGTCGATGCTTCTGAGCAGGGGGGCGTTCATCACATAAACAACGTCTGCATTTGCCGGATCGGCCTGAATATGCATATAGTACCACGAACGAGCTCTCAGCACCCTTTCCTTGTTCATGTTTTTCCAGGTTTTACCGGCATCATCCGAACGGTACAAGCCTCCTTCGTCCGATTCGATAATCGCATACACTCTTTCGGGGTCGGCTGGCGAAACGGTCACGCCAATTTTGCCCATCACCTTTTTTGGCAAACCTTCTGAAAGCTTTTCCCAGGTTTCGCCGCCATTGACGCTTTTGAATATGCCGCTTCCAGCGCCGCCACTTCTCGAATACCATGGCAGGCGTTGATGATCCCACATGGCTGCATAAAGAATTCTGGGATTCGACTCGTCCATGCTCAAGTCACTCACTCCGGTGAATTCGTTGACAAAATGTACGACCTTGAAGCTTTTGCCACCATCGGTGCTTTTGTAAACACCCCGGTTGTCGCTTGGGCCATAAGGATTACCCTGAACGCCCACGTAGATTAAATCTGGGTTGGTGGGATGAATAACAATTTTAGAAATGTGCATGGAGTTCTCCAGCCCAATATGGCTCCAGGTTTTGCCAGCGTCGGTCGATTTGTAAAGACCGTCGCCACTGGAAGTCATTACCCCACGAATAGGTGCCTCGCCCGTGCCAACGTAGATGACATTTGGATCGGATGCGGCTACGGAAATTGCCCCGATCGTTCCGGTGTTGAAAAAGCCATCGGTGATGTTTTTCCAGGTAATACCAGCATCGGTTGTTTTCCATACTCCACCACCAACGGTGCCCATGTAGTAGGTTTGGTCGTCGCCCAACACACCGGCCACTGCTGTGGACCTGCCTCCTCTTGTCGGCCCAATGTTTCTCCACTCAAGTCCGGCGTAAAGCTTTTCATCCAGCGCTACTTGTTCTGTTTTTTCTTTGGCTCCTTTTTTCTGCGCAAAAAGCATGGTGGGGATTAGTGCCAGAAGAATCAATAGATTTCTCTTCATCATGTTCAGGTTGGTTATATCTCTAAGTAAATAGGTCTTTTGAGGTAGTATTTTCTTCCAATGTCTTAATTTCGAGCCTAAAGCCCAACACCACTCATAGAACTGGCCGGGAATTTTAGTCTTTGAATACAAAAATAAGAAGCGATGGAAACTGTTGTTAAAGATTTAATGGAGCTTTTCGAAAGAGATATAGATAGGCTACAGAAAGAGCTCGAATTGACACCCGATGCTGTTTTGTGGAAAACCGTTGGGCAAATCAATAATTCGCCTGGCAATCTTTTCCTCCACCTGGCAGGCAACCTACAGCATTTTATTGGCGCTGTTATTGGCAAAACATCTTTCGTAAGAGACAGGGAGGGGGAGTTTGGAAAAAAGGGACTCCCCAAAAGCGAACTGGCGAGTGAGCTACAGGCAACAAGAAAGGCTGTGCTTGAAACGCTGGCCAAAATGACGTCCGAGCAACTGCACAGCAACTACCCTATTGAGGTTTTCGGCAAGCCAATGACGACGCAAAATTTCCTCATTCATCTTAGTGGACACCTTAACTACCATTACGGACAGATCAATTACTTCCGCAGAATAGTGGCCAGCTAATATGAAGCGCCTCTTAAAAGTACTGGCCTGGATTGTCGGCGTTGTTTTAGTACTGGCGTTAAGCCTGCTGACGACCATTGACAGGACTCCCTATCAGGAAATGCCCTACTATGAGGCCATGCATGCCAGGATGGACTCCCTGGCAGCCGCATACCAAAATTCAGTTGGCGATACGCTGCAAGTTGGCTGGGCGGAAGCTTCTCTGGTTTATCCTGAGTCCATTCCATTGGCTGGATATGGAAAAAGAAAAGGAGCCCATTTTGAGGGTGTTCATGATTCTGTTGGTGTGAAAGCGATGGTGTTTTCCAACGGAAAAGCAAAGGCAGCAATCGTAAGCTTCGATCTCCTTATCACACCCCCTGAGGTGGTTATCAGGTTAAAAACCCTGCTTCCGTCATTAGGCTACTCTATGCAAAACACTTTTTTCACTGCCGTCCACTCGCATTGCAGCATTGGGGCCTGGAGTCCCGGATTGACAGGAACGTTGTTTGCAGGCACTTACCAACCGGAAGTAGCTGATTTTATTGCTGAAGCGGTGATACAAAGCATAAAGGATGCGGAAGGAAACAGAGAAAGGGCCAAAATCGGGTTTGCGACATTCGATGCCGGGGAGCTTATTTACAATCGTCTTGCAAAAGAAAAAGGAACGATCGATCCGTGGTTCAGGGTGATGAAGGTGGTGAAAGACTCCGGCAAAAGTGCCTTGTTTACAACGTTTGCGGCACATGCCACCACGCTACCCTCCAGCTTCCTGGCCTTATCGGCCGACTACCCGGCTGCATTGCGGAAAGCCTTTGTCGCCAACTCTCTGGCTGAATTTGTGATATACGGTGCGGGTGCTGTGGGCAGTCAAGGGCCTAATAGCCCAAAAGGAATTGACGGCTGGGAAAAAGCGGAATATATTTCCGGCCATCTGGCGACACAATTTGCCCAAATCAGCTTTCTAATACAGCCGGAATACGTTACGTCGATTTCGAGCGGATACCTTCCATTGGAATTGCGCCAGCCGAGCTTCAAGGTGTCGGAGAACATCAGCGCCCGGCCCTGGGTGTTCTACTGGTTGTTTGGCGACTATGACTCGGGCATTAGTTATTTGAAGATTGGCGACAACCTTTTGGTTGGCACGCCTTGTGACTTTTCGGGGGAGCTGATGGCGCCACTCGACAGCATGGCCAGGGCTCGGGGGCAAAACCTGATGGTCACCAGCTTCAACGGGGGCTATATAGGTTATATTACGAAAGATGAATGGTATGACCTGAATAAGTACGAGACACGCACCATGAACTGGTTTGGGCCTTACAATGGTGCTTATTTTTCGGAAGTTATTGGTGATATAATCGACACCGCTAAATGAAAAACATTTATACCTTATTAATAACAGTATTTTTTTGTGGCAGCGTAGTTGCCCAAACAGACAGCCTCGACATCATGATCGGCCAAATGATCATGATTGGTCTGGAGGAAAGACAGTCTATTAACAAGGGAGATTTGCTGCTGCAGGCCATTGAAGATGGCAAAGTGGGTGGGGTGATCTATTTTGAGAAAAACCTGACCAAAACCAATACTGCTGAAAATCTCCGGCAGCTCAACAACACACTGAAATATGCGTCAGCTATTCCTTTGTGGATTGCCATTGACGAGGAGGGTGGAAGGGTAAACAGGCTGAAGCCCAAATATGGATTTGTCGCAACAAAGTCGGCGCAGGAGCTGGGCAGGCAGGGCATTCCTGACAGCACGTACGCCCAGGCCAAGCGCATGGCAGTCCAGCTGCGAGAATTGGGCTTCAACCTTAACTTTGCTCCGTCGGTGGATGTAGCTGTGAATTCCGACAACCCGGTAATCGTAAAGCTCGGCAGGTCTTTCAGCAGCAATGCTGATTCAGTGGCCTTGCATGCAGCTGCTTTCATTAAAGCACATCAGGAGGAAGGCATTGTCACTTCCATCAAGCACTTTCCCGGCCACGGCAGCTCCAGCAAGGACACCCACAGCAGCATGGCCGACGTGAGCAATAGCTGGCAATTTGACGAAATCAGACCTTTTAAGTTGCTTATTGACAACGGCCGCCTGGATGCCGTGATGTCGGCGCATATTGTGAATGCACACCTCGATCCTGATTCTCTGCCAGCCACACTTTCAAAGAAAATTGTTCAAAACATCCTCAGGGACTTCATCGGGTTTAACGGCGTTGTTTTCTCCGACGATATGCAGATGCATGCCATCAGCAAACACTATGGCATGGACAAAGCCATTGAGCTGGCTATCAACGCAGGAGTAGACATGCTGCTGATTTGCAATAATGTGGGCCAAACAGAAAGGTATTCGGCGAAGCAAATCCATCAGATCATCCGAAGCAAGGTGGAAAATGGCGAAATCTCAAAAGACAGAATCAAGCAATCTTATGACAGAATAGTGAAGCTGAAGAGAGCCCGAGGATTCTAAATATTTTCCTTTGACCTGTACAGCACCTTTCTCGCATTCGACTTCCGTAGTTCCTGTTGTATATCGGCGATCAACCCCATCTTCACTGCTTCATCAGCCTTCAGCACAATGATCATCTGATCTTTGTATGCTTCCGGTAAGGTAGCCTTTTCCTGGTTGACCCACTGTACCAACTCATTGATCTTCAAATAGTGGCTTCCATCGGAAATCAACGGCTCCGTGCCTAGTCGGGTATTGGCTGGCAAGCCCACCTGAAGCTCCCTGATGAGGGTCTTCATTTCAGCCTTGTTGATATGCTTCGCCTTGGGCACTTCGTACTTCACGAGGTTTTCGTCGGTTCTGATAACAGCCGTTACCATAAAAAAGAACAGCAGTAAGAAGACGATATCAGGAAGCGACGCCGTAGAAATCTCGGCATTCACACTGGTTTTTCTTTTAAATGACTTCATAGCGCTATTTGTTTGGTTCAGCAATGGAAATATTCATAGGTATTCCTTCCTTCCCCTTCTCGTATAAGGCTAGCTGCCGGGGGTTGTCCAGGTCGAGGTGGCGGTACTGATCGCCAGATAATCCTACTCTTTCGCCATAGATATCGTAATAAGCACCTTTTACCTCATCGAGCACCGCAATAAAAGCGGCGTAGTCGGTACCACGGTTTGACTTTAGCGATACAATGGCCTTTTTGGGAGACTCGGCCAGGTCATTGGCTGCGGCAGGGTTCAAAATGAACATCTTTACATCGGCCTTAAGTCCGGCAAGGTCTCCTCTTGGCTCGTCCTGGATCAAAAACTGATTTTTGGAGTTGATGCTTATTTTGAAGAGGTTTCTATCATTCACAGGCATCACAGGCTGTTTCTCCTGATCTGGCGGTAAGGTGATCATGAGTCCCTTCTCCTGAAGGATGGTGGTGGAGACAAGAAAGAATATGAGAAGCAGAAAGGCGATGTCCGCCATTGAGCCTGTATTGACTGGCTCCTGGCTTAGTTTTCGGGTGATTTTCATGTGTTTAGGCTTTTTTACCTGTATAATCAGGAGGAAGCCTCAAAGTCACAGTTTGATTTGGCCTTTTTTACACCAGATTGTTCGCATAAGCAAACTTGATCAGGCCAACAAGAGAGTTAGTCTTTGTTTTTCGAAAGATGTTTTTTCGATGAGTTTCCACTGTGCGTTCACTGATGAACAGTTCTTCAGCAATGTCCTTATTCGTGTATTCTTTCGCAATCAGCTTCAGTATTTCCCTTTCCCGTTCGGTGAGCAGCTTTCCTTCATCGGGGTTTTGCAAATTTTGGATCAGCAACGTGTTGATTTCATTGCTCAGATAAGTTCTGCCAGCTCTTATTTGGTCAAGTGCCGCAATAAGCTCCTTCTGTGAGTCCTTCTTTAGCAAATAACCCTTAATGCCCTCCTTTAGGATTTCTTTTACCAGATGTGCTTCATCGTGCATACTCATAATGAGGATTTTTACCTCTGGTTTTATCCGTTGCATCACTTTTACCAGCCCCAGGCCGTCCATCCCAGGCAAGCTGTAGTCCGAAATGAGAATATCAACCGGTTCATTCTGAAGGTATTTCAATGCATCCTCGGCTGTGGAGGCCGTGCTGACCACTTCGTACTCCTCGGTATTGTTGAGCAACGATCTCACACCATCCATAAGGATGGCATGGTCGTCGACCAGAAAAACCTTCACTTTCTCCATTTTCTTAGTTCCGCTAAACTTCCGGATGAATTTAGAGGAAATATTGCTGAAAGGCTTCATGTCTGAAAATTAGTCAGGCAATCAATTTTTCAACATCCCCCCGGCAGGTGATTTTGCTCTACGTACCAGCCCTTACTAAAACAGCGCATAGGTAAGTAATGTTTCCACTTTATCAGCGTCTGTTTTCGACTGATGTCCCTTTAGAATAGCGGGAACGTTCACCGTCAGCATCGTGCCTTTTCGCCCCGGGGCTGTGTCCAGGTCAATTGTGCCTTTCATCAGATTAGTGCGTGACTGCAAGTTTTTCCATCCGTTTCCCTGGCCCATTTTTAGTATTTTTTCATCGAAGCCCATTCCATCGTCTTCTATGGTAAGCGTTATTTCAGCCTCGTCACGTGTGATTTGGATAAAAATGTTTCTAGCATCGGAATACTTGAGGATGTTGTTGGTCCACTCCTGCACGATCCGGTACAGGGATATCTCCTGAATATCGGCTAGCCGGCTATCCAGATCGAAGAAATGACTTTCTGCACGGAGCTTTCCGGTGTGATTGATTCGTGCCACCAACTCATTGACCCCAACGGGCAGTCCGTGTTGAATCAGCGCCTTTGGCATTAAGTTAAAGCATACGTTTTTCAACTCACCATACATGTCGTTGAGCACCGACACCGATTGGTCAAACATTCGCTGTCGGTCGGCTGAGGCAGAAAGCGACGCTGCCGATAGCGAATCGACGTTCATTTTTAATACCGAAATAAGCTGGCCAAAACTGTCGTGTAAGTCCTCGGAAAAGCGCTTTCTTTCACCTTCCACTGAGCTAATCACAGCCCTGAGCAATTCTTCTTGCTTAGCCAATTTTTCCTCATCCAGCTTCCTCTGGTAGTTAAGTTTGATTCTTGCTCTGACAAGCAAGCCAAGGATGATCAGAAACAGAAGAGCCCCTCCCAAGGCTACCTGAGCAACTCGGCTTTTTTGAATCTCCAGGTCTTTTTCTACCAGCGACAACCGCTGTAGCTCAAGCTCCCGGTCTTTCTTTTCCGTTTCATATTTCGCTTCAAGCTCCAATGTTGCCTTCGTCTTTTCTTCTTCAAAGGCTTTGTCTCGTAGGCCTATGTACTGTTGTTGATAGGTAAATGCCTTCTGGTAGTTACCCAACCGCTGCTCACACTTTGTAATTATTACCAGGGCTTGCATCAGCACGTCATTAGCTTTGGTAGAAGAGGCCAGCTGATATGCCTCCGTGGCGTGAGCCAATGCCTTTGAGTACTCTCCCGCCGCCAGCTCATTGCCTGCAAGGTTCTTTAGTGTGAAGGAAACTTCAGCCGTGTTGTTATTTTCTTTATGCAGTGTTAGTGCCTGTATGTAATAGTTACGGGCAACCGAAAATTCTTTCAGGCTGTCATAAGCGATCGCCAGGTTGCCTATTGGGTAGGCCATGAGCCGGCTGTACCCGAGGCTTTCATAGCCTTGAAGCGATTTTTCGGCAAACTCGATCGCCTGACTGTAGTTTCCAAGAATAATAAGAATGGAGGCTATGTTTCCCTGCACAACTGATGAGCCGAAAACTGATTGTTCGCTTTGATAGATTTCGAGGGCTCGCTCGTAGTATGTGAGCACTTTTGTATAGTCCTTTTGTTTTTTGTACACAATGCCGATATTCCCCAGCACCATGGCCTGGGAGAAAAGGTCATTGACGGCTTCGTACATCCTTAGGGCCTGAAAGTAGTTGGTCAGCGCCATTTCATCTTTGCCTAGCTGGTCATGCACCATGGCAATGTTGTTGAGCGATGCGGCAATGTCGGTAGTATCGCCAAGTGCCTGCTTAATGCCCAGGGACTTATTGAAAAAAAGCAGCGCACTGTCGAAGTTGCTCGTGGCTTCATAAGCGGCACCAACCGATTGAAGTGACAAAGCTTTCCCTTCCAGGTAATTGGCTTCTTCCGACAACTTTAGAGCGGACTTGGCAAGCCCCATCGCTTTTATGGTGTTTGCTTGCCGGTAGTGCCAGGAAATTGCGTTGAGCGTGGATATTTTATCGTTGCCCGTTTGTTGTGGTAAAATTTTCTCCAGGCTGTCAAGCTCAGCATTTTGCGCCAATAAGGCCGCCCCTCCCGAAAGCGAGAAAACAAAAAACAATAATACCCTTAGGCTCATACTAACTGTTGGCTGTAAATCCCCTAAAGGTATACGAGCAAAAGGGAATAACAAATGCCCCGTATGGGGTATATGCTACCTCTGTTGCCTAGGTTTAAAAGCTATCATAGCAGGTGCTTATCAATCAGCCTTTTAGCTCAAACTCCCGAATTGTTTTTTCGATAATGTCGCAACAATCGTGAAGCTGTTCTTCGGTCACTACCAATGGGGGGGCAAACCGAATAATGTTGCCATGGGTCGGCTTGGCCAAAAGGCCATTGTCTTTAAGAGCCACGCAAATATCCCAGGCTGTGCTACTGTCTTCTGTATCGTTGATAAGAATGGCGTTGAGCAGTCCCTTACCCCTTACCATTTTCACAAGCTTCGTTGTCGCTATGAATTTGCCCATTCTTTCACGAAAGATTACCCCCAGTTGGCGGGCATTCTGTGCGAGTTTCTCGTCTTTCACAACATCGAGCGCCGCCATGGCCACCTTGCATGCCAGTGGGTTGCCACCGAAGGTAGAACCATGCGTGCCGGGGGTGAGCACATCCATGATGCGGTCATCGGCAAGAACGGCAGACACCGGATAAGCACCACCCGACATGGCTTTGCCAAGGATAAGAATATCAGGCTTTGTATAAGTCGCAGGCTGCCGCTCGCAATTGCCTTCACACGAGCAGTTGCCGCAAACTGCCAGCAAACTGCCAGTACGGGCGATGCCCGTTTGAATTTCGTCGGCAATGAATAGAACGTTGCTGGCTTTGCACAAAGTAGCGGCTTCCCTTATATAGGTGTCGGCTGGTGTGTAAACTCCTGCTTCGCCCTGGATGGGCTCCACAAGAAAGCCCGCCACATTCGGATCCTTCAAAGCTTCTTTTAAAGCTTCAATGTCATTGTAGGGTATCTTTACAAAACCGGGCGTAAGCGGCCCAAAGTTTCTTCTGGCCCCCTCATCGCTGGAAAAAGACACGATTGTAGTGGTGCGACCATGGAAGTTTTGCTCGCACACAATGATTTTTGCCTGATCGGCATCAATGCCCTTCTTCTCATAACCCCACTTTCGGCATACTTTAATCGCTGTTTCCACTCCTTCAGCGCCGGTATTCATCGGCAGCACTTTTTCGAAACCAAAATATTCAGTGGCATATTTTTGAAAGGCACCAAGGGCATCGCTGTAGAAGGCCCTTGAGGTTAGCGTCAAAGTCTCGGCCTGTTCTTTTAAAGCGCCAATGATTTTTGGATGGCAGTGCCCCTGATTGACAGCTGAGTAGGCAGAAAGAAAATCGTAGTACTTCTTCCCTTCAATGTCCCACACAAAGACTCCCTCTCCCCTCGAAAGCACAACTGGTAGCGGATGGTAGTTATGCGCTCCATACTTGTTTTCCAGCTCCATCGCTTCTTTGCTACTCATTGTCTTGATCATATCTTTGACTTTAGGATTGAACAATTGCCTGTTGGGCAGGGTTTCAAAGGTAAATAAAAGCCCCTAGACCGAAAAAGGCGATGGAGAAAGAATCAGCAAAGAAGGTTGAGTACGGGTTGAAGACCGAAGATTACTACCACACCAAAGAGGGATTCCTTGTCTTTACAAAGGAATACCACCTGAAAAGAGGCTATTGTTGCAAGAGCGGGTGCAGGCACTGCCCTTACAACTACAAAAGAAAAGATGCATAATTATTCACCCCCGTTTGTTGGTAATCAAATTTTTCCGATATTTGCAGACCCATTTCAAAAATACACTTATAAGACAATGGCGAGAGTTTGTCAGATAACCGGAAAAAGCACACGTGTGGGAAACAATGTTTCTCATGCAAACAATAAAACGAAGCGCAAGTTTTACCCAAACCTGCACACAAAGCGTTTTTTTATCCCTGAGGAAAATCTTTGGATCACACTGAAGGTGTCATCAACTGCTTTAAGAACCATCAACAAGAATGGTATCAGCGCTGTTTTGAAAAAGGCGAGAGCTAAGGGCAACGTAGTATTTTAAGCTAGAAGAATAGAATAGTCATGGCTAAGAACAAAAATAGAGTTCAGGTAATACTAGAGTGCACAGAGCACAAGACGACTGGTCTTCCAGGTACGTCACGTCACATTACCACAAAAAACAGGAAAAATACTCCTGAAAGACTTGAGATGAAGAAGTATAACCCCATACTTCGTAAGTATACTGTCCACAAAGAAATTAAATAATCATGGCAAAGAAAGTAGTTGCAACCCTGAAGAAAGAAGGTGGCAAAACCTATGCGAAAGTGATCAAGGCTGTAAGGTCTGAGAAAACTGGTGCATATACTTTCCGTGAGGAAATGGTTCCTGCTGACCTTGTAAAAGATACACTAGCGAAATAAGCTAGTTAACAGTACTTATTGACAAGAAAGTCCCTTCATGGGACTTTTTTTGTTATCAAGAGATGGAGACCAGCTCCTGGCACCGCCATTATTTTTTCAATAATAACCAAACGGAGAATCATTTTCCGATGGTTTAAGTTTGTAATTTGTATTTTCCGTTGGCTAAAGGAGATACTCATTGTGCAACTCCACAGTCAATAAGCAACCCTATTATATATGGCTTTATTTGGATTCATGTCCAAGGACAAAAAAGAGTCGCTGGACAAAGGACTGGAAAAAACGAAGGAGAATTTTTTCTCGAAGCTCGGCAAGGCGGTAGCCGGAAAGTCGACGGTAGACATAGATGTGCTCGACGAGCTTGAGGAGGTGCTGGTATCGTCAGATGTTGGCATTGAAACCACAGTAAAAATAATTGACAGAGTGGAGGCAAGGGTAGCCAAAGACAAGTACCTGGGCACCTCTGAGCTGAATGTTATTCTCAGAGAGGAAATTGCGGGACTGCTCTCTGAAAACAATACTGAGGATATTGAAGATTTTGAATTGCCAAAAGACAAAAAACCGTATGTGATCCTGGTGGTGGGTGTCAACGGTGTCGGCAAGACTACTACCATTGGCAAGCTTTCACATCAGTTCAAGCAAAAAGGATATAAAGTGATATTGGGCGCAGCCGACACTTTCAGGGCGGCAGCTGTAGACCAGATCAAGCTTTGGGGAGAGCGAGTTGGCGTGCCTGTGGTGGAGCACGGCATGAATACCGACCCGGCTTCAGTAGCTTTCGATGCAGTGAAAAAGGGTGTAGATGAACAAGCCGACCTCGTTATTATTGACACGGCAGGTCGGCTTCATACCAAAGTGAACCTGATGAATGAGCTTTCGAAGATCAAAAAAGTAATCCAGAAGTTTATTCCGGATGCTCCACACGAAGTAATGCTGGTGCTGGATGGTAGCACAGGACAAAATGCTTTTATTCAGGCACAGGAGTTTACAAAAGCGACGGATGTCACCTCTCTGGCCATCACTAAGCTGGATGGCACCGCCAAAGGTGGCGTAGTCATTGGCATATCGGATCAGTTCAAGATTCCGGTGAAGTATATTGGTGTTGGCGAGAAAATGGAGGAGCTACAGGTGTTCAACAAAATGGCTTTTGTGGAGTCGTTCTTTACAAGGAATTGAAAAAAGCTATTTCAGTAATGTTTTGTAGTTTTGTTTAAAGCGTTGTTATGGCAGAGTATATTATCAGCATTGACGAAGAGAGCAAAAAAGGCAAAGCTTTAAAAGCTTTATTAGAAAATGCTCAAGAGCTAAATATTGCGAAGCTTCGGGCATATACTGAGGAAGGTGAGGATGACGCTTTCGCTGACTTGTTGGAAGAGGAGCTCAAAACTAATGAGTTCGTATCCAAAGATATGATTATGAAATCATTGAAAGCGAATGAAAGTAACCTACGGAAAAAGACTACTTAAAGACATTGATTCGATCCAAACGCTGTCTGTGAACCTCCTCCTCCAGGAAACTCTTGAATTAATACAATCAGCACAAACTATTCGTGATATTCCAAACATTAGAAAACTCAAGGGTCACAAAGGGTTTTTCAGGGTGCGATTGGGAAGCTACCGATTGGGAATCCACGTTGATGGCGATCGGGTAGCAATACTGCGATTTTTACATAGAAAAGAGATTTATAAGAAATTTCCTTGAGTTCCCTTTTCCAGTCGTTTACCTACTTTAACTTTTTCTTGGAATCCTTCGGCCGCAAGGGAACTGCTTTGTCTCTGAAAGCCAGCTTATAGTAGATGTGGTAACCGAAACCAAAATTTCCGCCACTGGTCACTACCCCATAACCTGGGACAGCATAAGGAATAAGTGTTTCTGCTCCCTTTGTCTTTTGGCCAAACTTCCCTCTTAGGGTGTAGCCCATATAAAACTGCTTCCACACCTTCACTTTCATGCCAAACACAGCCTCTATCCAGTGGGCGTTGAGGCCAACGTTAGCCACGTCGACACTGGCAGGGCCCCAGTACGGCACCGCATAATCGAAAGCCAGCGACTCGTCGAAAGTGGCGTGCGCATATCTTAGCCCGAAAAAAACAACGTCTTTGTTTGGGTTGTAGGGAGTCAGGTTAACGTCGACCCCGGCCCGGTAGAATGTGCCATTGGTGGTGTGTGTAAACCCCTCTGCCGAATTGTCTATCTCTTCCCTTCCAAGATCCAGCACAAAAAAATATTTATTTAAGTCAATGTCTGCCTGAATTTCCTGCCGGTTATAGCCATCAGTCAGGGCTGTTTTTGCAAGCCCGAAAACGTCTGCCCCCACTCTAACCGCTGACGGACGCCAGTCTTCATCCTGGGCCCAGCTGACTGCAGGCAGCAGTAGCAGAGAAAACAAAAGTTGACTAGCGGTAGATTTTAACATTGACTTCTCCAAGTAGGGTAAGTTCTGGCTTGTTTACAATGACCGAGTCGTAAAACCCTTCAAACTCAGTTGTCAGGTTCTGAAACCTGAACCGGGGGCCGCAGTCTGGCGAAATCAGGTATTCCTTTCGGTCGTAGGCAAAAGTCACTGAGTTGCACGTATCGTTGAGGCAGAAATGGTAAGTGGTGCTCGCTGCTTCCGGATTGACGTATAGTCCATATATTGAAAGCGTTGTGTCGGCATAAAGCAAAGTGTCCGCATCATCGGCCCAAAGCGAGTCAAGCTGAACAGATTCAACGGTTTCAACACCAGCGTCGTTAACCGTGTAAAAGCTTGCCGTTACATAAGGCAGATAAATATCCGAGCAGGAGGGGTCGGGTGCACAGGCAGACCAGCCCAACACAAAAATTAATAACCAAAGATGCCAGGAAAATTTCTTCAAGATCATATCGACTAACCCAACGGCAAAAATAGAATTTATTGTTGGATACGTAACCCTATTCCAAATTTGAATAGGAGCTATCATACTAAACGCAACACTTTTGCCAACGGGGAACTAACACCACCGGAAATTGTTAACTTGCGAGCCCATTGGCAGATAGAGATCAAATTCGTGGAAACCAGTGGCCAAATCCAATCTGACATTTGAAAACTAAAGGACTAAAAAATACGAAAGTGAACATCGTTACCCTGGGGTGTTCCAAAAACTCTGTTGATTCGGAAGTTTTGCTTACCCAACTGCGGGGCAACGAAATTGACGCTGTGCACGAATCTGAGGATGACGATTCTAATGTGGTTGTGATTAACACTTGTGGCTTTATTGACAATGCCAAGCAAGAATCCATCGACACCATTCTGCGCTATGTAGATGCGAAAAAGGAAGGACTGGTTGAAAAGATATATGTGACGGGTTGTCTCTCACAAAGATATAAAGACGACCTGGAGAAGGAGATTCCGGAAGTGGATGCCTATTTTGGCACGAGAGATTTGTCGAGGCTTTTGAAGGAGTTCAAAGCCGACTATAAGCACGAACTGGTGGGTGAAAGGATTTTGACCAACCCTGCTCACTACGCCTACATGAAAATATCGGAGGGTTGCGACAGGCCGTGTTCATTCTGCGCAATACCGCTGATGCGTGGCGGCCATATTTCCCGGCCTATTGAAGAATTAGTGAAAGAAGCGGCCCATTTAGCCAAGAATGGCACTAAAGAACTTTTGCTTATCGCCCAGGACTCAACCTACTATGGCCTGGATTTGTACAAGAAAAGAAACCTGGCGGAGCTGCTGCAACGCCTTTCGGATGTAAACGGCATCGACTGGATCCGTCTGCACTACGCATTTCCGGCTGGCTTCCCTATGGATGCACTTGATGTAATGGCAGAGCGCCCTAACATTTGCAACTACGTAGACATTCCCCTTCAACATGCTTCTAACAACATGTTGAAGATGATGAGACGGGGCACCACCCGGGAGAAAACCGAAGACCTGCTGGCGACCATGCGCTCTAAAGTTCCGGACATCGCCATCCGCACTACGCTGATTGCTGGCCATCCTGGTGAAACGGAGCAGGATTTTGAAGAGATGATGGATTTTGTTCAGAAGTCGAAGTTTGACAGGCTGGGGGTGTTCAACTACTCACATGAAGAAAACACCCACTCATATAGCTTTGAAGACAATATTCCTGAAAATGTTAAACAAGAACGGGCCGATGCCGTTATGGAGGTGCAGGAAGCCATTTCCTACGAGCTGAACCAGCAGAAAATAGGCAAGACCTTTAAAGTGTTGGTGGATCGCAAAGAAGGTGGTAATTTCATCGGTCGAACAGAGTATGACTCACCCGAAGTTGACAACGAAGTCATCATTGATGGAAAAGAAAATTATTTACGTATTGGCGATTTCGCCACAGTTAAGATTTATGATGCTGCCGAATTCGATTTGTTTGGAGAATTGTTGTAACCTGAAATGAGAGTAGAAAAAATATCCCTGGGAGAGACTGGACAGTTCTCTCCTATTTTTTTGGAATACCTGGCAAAAAATGAGTCGCTAAAAGACTTTTATCAATACTATCCCTCAGTTGAAAATGCTGAGAAGCAGATAGCGCTGAAAAAGGCTTTTCCCAAAAGAAACAGGCTAAGGCTGGAGGCAGTACTCAATGAACAGTATGGTGCGCTGGATATGTCGCCCAGGCTGAGAGAGAATATTCACGCACTTTCTGAAGAAAACACATTCACAGTCACCACCGGGCACCAGCTAAATATTTTCACTGGGCCCTTGTACTTCATCTACAAAATTGTGACTGTGATAGATGCCTGCAAGCAGCTAAAGGCAAAGTACCCCAATTACCACTTTGTGCCAGTGTACTGGGCTGCTTCTGAGGATCACGATTTTGAGGAGATTAGCTATTGTTATTTGTACGGCAAGAAGTACACCTGGGAAACTGATCAAAAAGGTGCCGTAGGGCGTTTTATGCCTCAGTCGTTGAGCAAGGTGCTGGATGAGATGCCAGACAAGGCTCCGGTTTTTGAAAAAGCCTATCTTGACCACAGCAACCTGGCTGATGCCGTTCGATACTATGTGAATGAGCTGTTCGGTCACGAAGGCCTTGTGATGGTGGATGGGGATCACCCGGATTTAAAAAGGATTTTTGCTCCCATCATCAAACAAGATATTGAAGAGCATGTGTCGGGCAAGCTGGTAGATGAAACCACTAAAAAACTTGATGATGCTGGCTTTAAGACGCAGGTACATGCCCGGGAAATCAACTTCTTTTACCTGAACAGCATCCACCGGGATCGGATCATAGAAGAAGATGGCATCTACAAAGTAAACAATACTGACCTGTCGTTCACAAGGGAAGAGCTCTGGCAACTGCTGGAAAAAAGCCCGGAGAAATTTAGCCCTAACGTAATCATGAGGCCTGTGTACCAGGAAGCCATTCTCCCCAACCTGGCCTATATAGGTGGCCCGGCTGAGGTGGCCTATTGGCTGCAATTCAAGGCTGTTTTCGATCACTATCAGCTACCTTTCCCCATGCTGATGCCCCGCAATTTTGGGCTGGTGGTGCAAAAAAGCCAGGCAAGCAAAATTGAGAAACTGGGATTGAAGCTTGCGGATCTTTTTATGGAAGGGCATGAGATCAGGAAGAAGTATGTGAGGGAGAACTCCGAAAATGACCTGCTGCTGGGAGAAGAGAAAGCAGCTTTTGCGAAGCTCATGGAGCAGGTGAAAGCCAAAGCAGTGGCCATTGATAAAACGCTCGATGGCTACATGGGCAAGCAAGAAACCCGGCTGCTGCAGGAGTTTGAGGGCATGGAGAAAAAGCTGCAAAAGGCCGAAGAGAATAACCAGGCGGTGGCGATCAACCAGATTGAAAGTATTAAAGAAAAGCTTTTCCCCGGAGGCTCATTGCAGGAGCGCCACGACAACTTCCTCAACTTTTACCTCACCAATCCTGCTATTTTAGACGAGTTCCTCAAAGGATTTGATGCATTCGACTTTTCCTTCCATATTTTTATGGAAGAATAAGTTTCAATGGACAAACCGGCACTTCGTAAAATTTACCTTGAGAAGAGAAAAGCCCTGAGCCAGGAAGAGTGGCGGATGGCTTGTGGCAGCCTGTTTGAGCAGGTGAAAAACAATGGGGCGCTGATCGGGCCTGGCCCGGTTCACATTTTTTTGCCAATAGAGAAGTTCAAAGAAGTAGACACCTGGCCCATTATTCGCTGGCTGTGGCAGGACGGAATTCGCACGATGACGTCCGTCACCGACACTGAGCGAGGCACGCTTTCTCACGTTTGGGTTGACGACAAAACACATTTCAACACCAGTAAATGGGGGATTCCAGAACCCCTAAATGCTCCTGCTGCTGATCCTTCGATCTGCACTGTGATTTTTGTGCCGCTTCTGGTAGCTGACAAACACGGGAACCGAATTGGCTATGGCAAGGGCTTTTATGATGGGTTTCTTTCTTCGCTACCCGAGAAGACAAAAAATATTGGACTGTCACTGCTGCCCATATTGGAAGAGATCAACGTAGCGGAACAACATGACGTGAAGCTTGACATGGTTTTGGCACCGGAGCGAAATTGACAACCAGTAGCAAGTAGTTACTGGGAAGCCAGCCACCACTTACTGTCTACTGATTACCAATTACCTTCCTTAAATCCTCGCCTGATAAGTATATAGATCAAAGTACCTGCCTTTTTTCTCTATCAGCTCTTCATGTGTACCCCTTTCAGCAATTTTGCCTTGCTCAATCACCAGGATCTGGTCTGCCCGGCGGATGGTGCTGAGGCGGTGAGCAATGACAAACGTGGTACGGTCTTTCATCAGCTCTGCCAAACTTTTTTGGATCATCGACTCGCTTTCTGTGTCCAGGTTGGAGGTAGCCTCGTCCAGGATGATCACTTTAGGGTTTGCGAGGATGGCCCTGGCAATGGCTATACGCTGGCGTTGCCCCCCTGAAAGTTTAACGCCTCTTTCACCAATTACTGTGTCCAGCCCCTCTTCGAAGCGATCAGTAAACTCGTGCACATAGGCGGCCGTTACCGCATTTTTCAGCTCCTCTTCCGTGGCGCCGGGCCTTGGAAATAAGATGTTTTCCCTTATCGTCCCTTCAAAAAGAAAGTCGTCCTGCAATACTACTCCCAGGTACTGGCGGAAGCTTTTCAGCCCCACTTTCGAAAGGTCTTCCCCGTCGAGCGTAATGCGGCCGGATTTTGGCGTGAGGAAGGTGGCTGCCAAACCCGCTATGGTTGTTTTTCCCGAGCCGGAAGAACCCACCAGGGCTGTCACCGAACCAGAGGGAGCGGTGAACGTAATATCGTGGATCACTTCCTTGCCTTCTTCATAAGCAAAGCTGACATTCTCAAAGGCATAATCACCTTTCAGCTTTTTCAGCTGTATTGGCCTTTCCTCAGGCATGTCTTCAGGATCCATGTTCATGATCTCCTCTGTGCGGTCAAGTCCTGCAAAGGCCTCAGTTAGCTGGCTGCCGATATTGCTCATTTGCACAATGGGTGCTATCATAAAGCCCAGGTAGAGGGTGAAAGCAATGAAATCACCCATGGTCATCTCGTTGGTGATGATCTGGTAGCCACCAATGCCCATAATGCCTGTGGAGGCCAAGCCAAGCAGAAAAGTAGCGGAGCTGGTCACAAATGCGGTGGCGGTAAGGCTTGCTTTCACATTTTGAAAAAGCCGCTCCACGCCAGCTGCAAAAGTATTGTTTTCCTGCTCTTCGGCGTTGAAGCCCTTGATCACCCGCACACCATTCAAGGTTTCTGTGAGGCGGCCTGTTACTTCGGCGTTGATCACACCACGCTCCCGAAAAATAGGGCGAATTTTCCCAAAGGCCTTCATGGCGATAAAGGCGAAAATACCTACCGGCACCAACACGTAGAACGTCATCATTGGGCTGATGCGAATCAGCAGCACCAGCGAAATAACGGCAGTAATGCTGCCGCCAACCAGTTGAACAAGGCCGGTGCCGACGAGGTTTCGCACGCCTTCCACGTCGCTCATGACACGGCTGACTAAGGCGCCTGACTTGTTGTTATCAAAATACGAAATAGGCAGCGACAAAATCTTTCGCTGTACCTGTGCTCTGAGTTTACTAATGAGCAGCTGGGCCTCTACGCTAAGCAGGCGGGTGAGAGAAAACGACGTCACGGCCTGCAAGGTAATGGATGCCACCACCGCTATGAGCAAGAGTTTAAGCATGTGTAAATCCTGATTGACGATGACATCGTCGATCAGGTATTTGGTCGCTCCCGGCAGCACTAAGCTGGCCAGGCGACTAATGATGATGAGCACCAGGCCAACTGCCACAATCTTGCGACGTGGCCAGATAAAATCTTTGAACGCCTGAGCTACGGTTACTTTTGATTTCGGTTTGGACATGAAAAAAGGGATGGTTGGTTTCTCGGTTGTAAGTTAACGGATTAGTAACTGATTTAGCAGGGCAAATAGTTCTACCGAAGACGGGCGCCCTGTCAGAAAGACGCACTGGCAGCATGGATTACTTTAAGAACAGGATAAAAAATCTCATTTAGTGTGCGACTTGCCTGCGGATGGTATTTATCAAAGCAAGCGAATTATTATGAAATTCTGTACTTTCATTTTTTGTAACATCTTCGAAAAGCCAGCACCGAAGCATGTGTCATCTGCTATCAAGTTATTTTATCCGTTAACCCAACCACACCATGCGCCCTACCTTTACCCGCCGGGACTTTGTAAAACTCGGTTCAATTCTCGCAGCCGCTTTGGCCACACAGCCCATACAGGCACTGTCCGTCAACGACCCCTGGAAAATGAGACGGGGCGATAAGCAGAAAGTCATCATTATCGGCGCAGGCATGTCCGGGTTATCTGCTGGCATGGAATTGCGCAACCTGGGCCATGAGGTGCAAATTATTGAAGGCCAGATGCGAGCCGGAGGTCGTGTGTTCACTGCCCGGAACATGTTTGCCGACGGACTCTATGCCGACATGGGTGCCGCCCGTATCCCTGAAGACCATGAGTGGACCATGAAATACGTAAAGCAATACGGGCTTGAGTTATATCCATTCAACCCCTCTGAAGGCGGTTTGCTGCACATGGTAAAGGGAAAAAAGATCCGCTATACCAGCAACCAACCAGCTCCCTTGAAAGATTACCCGTTTTCGCTCACCCCCAAAGAAGTCGCTATGGACTGGGCGGGCATTAGTACGCAACCGTTTCAATCCATCATGGCCCAGGTGGGTGATGCCCGGGATTTGAGCTGGCCGCCAGCATCCATCGCAGGTTACGACAAGCTTACTTTCAAAGAGTTTCTTGTGAGCGAAGGCTACAGCTCGGATATCGCTGGTGCACTGATGCTGGGCTGGGAAGAAGCAGGAGAAAAAGGCCTCTACTTCTCGATTCTTGAAATGGTTCGGGAGACAAGCCTGTCGTTTGGCGCCACTCGCAATAAGATTGTGGGAGGCAATGACCTGCTGCCACGTGCGTTGGCCAAAGACCTTGGGCAATTGATACAATACGGCACCAAAGTGCTGGCCGTCGATCAGGATGAGACGGGTGTAAGCGTAACCGTGGATAGAGGAGGTGAACGCTCCACACTCAGGGCCGACAGGGTGATTTGTACCCTGCCCTTGCCTGTGCTGAAGAAAATGGATTTTGTGAAGAAGCTTTCAAGTCCCAAACAAACTGCTATCAACAATATGGGGGGCTGGAACCTCGGCCGCACAGCCATGCAGGCAAGAGACCGCTACTGGAGAAAGGACGGCCTGACGGGCTTTGCTGCTACTGACCTGCCTTCCGAAATCTGGGACCCACACTATGAGTCGGAAGCCACCCGGGGCATTATCGCTCACTATGTGAAAGGCAGGGACGCTGGTAAGTTTATGACAATGAGTGCTGAGGAGCGCCTGGCCTTTTCTGCCAACCATGTCGACTCGGTTTTTCCCGGCCTCAAGCCGCAGCTGGAAGGGGCGTTTATTAAAGTATGGGGTGAGGACCCCTGGGCCGGGTATGCGCACGCCATTGGCACACCCAATGACTTAACACAACACCTGCCCCACCTCATCACGGCCGAAGGCCGCATCCACTTTGCCGGGGAGCATGCTTCGGCCTATCATGGGTGGATACAGGGCGCTATTGAGTCGGGCAACCGGACGGCGAAGGAGGTAAATAGCTTTTGAGGTGACGGAAGTTTTGTGTGAAGACAAACAAACCGGCAGCAGGTTGAAGACACCCCTGATAACACAGTTTTTGAGTTGACTTTCCTTATCTTGCCTTTACCCCCAAACCACATTTTCTATGAAATACTTCGGCCTTTTCCTTCTGCTGACTTGCTTTTTAACTGGCCAGGCCCAGGAGCAGGTGTATTTTAACGCCAAAATATTCACTGCCAATCCCCAGCAGCCTTACGCTAACGCCCTGGCCGTGAAAGGAACAACCATTGTGGCCGTTGGCAACTACGAACAGGTGAAGGAGAAAGTTGGCGAGCAAGCCGAGTGGATTGATTTGCAAGGCGGCTTTGTGATGCCAGGGCTGGTCGACAGCCACAACCACGGCATTGACGGGGGCATGGGGATGACCAAGGCGAATGTGAACGACCTGTTTCTGGATGTGGATCAAATCCACCAGTTTGCCCGTGAAACGCTAAAGAAAAAAGAAGGCATGACCGGCGATGTGCTGGTGATTTATGGCCTGAACATCAGCACCTGGAAGGCGCTTGACACGGTGATCAAACTTTTCAATAGTGGCGAGTTCAAAACCCAGCCGGTGTTTCTTCGGGGCTCCGACTGGCACACTGCCTGGGCCAACAAAGCCATGCTGAAACGGGCGGGCGTGACCAAAGCCTACCTGGCATCACTGACGGGTGACGACAAAAAGTATTTCGGTGTGGCTGCCGACGGGGAAAGCAATGGGTTTGTGTCCGAAGATGGGCAGCACAAAATTGAGGCCGTGCTGGAGCCCGACACTGACTTCAGCCTGGGGGCCATCAAAGCCATGGCCTACAACAATGGGTTTGGCATTACTGCCTTTCTCGACCCCTCCGCTGCCCGGCTACCCGGCCCGCACGACAATATGCTGGCCTGGTACCAGCGTTTGGAGCAACAAGGCCAACTCACCGCCCATATAGCCGCTACGGTGGTGGCGGAGGTGAATGCCGACCCGGTACCCCAAATGACTGCTGTAAAGGCCCTGCAACAACAGTATAATGGCAACAACCTGCAGGTGTTGGGCTTCAAGGTTTTTGCTGATGGCGTGGTAGAGCACCCTACGCACACAGCGGCCCTGTCGCTGCCGTATACTGGTACACAATCGAAAGGGGTGATGATGATGGATCCGGAGAAGTTTGCCCGGTTTGCTACCCTGGCCGACAAGGAAAACCTGCTGGTGCATGTGCATGCCATTGGCGACCAGGCTGTGACGGAAACCCTCAATGGCTTTGAGGCCATGAGGAAGGCCAACAAAAGTATGGCGCTGCCGCACACCATTACCCATCTGCAGTTTGTGCAACCCGCCGACTTCGACCGTTTTGCCAGCCTGAACATCCTGGCCTCCTTTCAGCTGCTGTGGGCCCTGGGCGACGAAACCACCATTGACATCGTAAAGCCATATGTGGATCCATCGATTTATCAGTGGATGTACCCGGTGCGGTCGATGCTGCAGGCGGGGGCCACTATATGCGGTGCCAGCGACTGGCCCGTGTCGACAGCTAACCCGTTTGAGGCGATGTACTATGCTGAAACCCGGAAAGGAGCGCTGGGGGTGCTGGATGCCAGCCAAAGCATGCCGAGAATGGCGATGCTCTACGCTTACACCTCCGAAGCGGCCAAAGCACTGATGATGGAAAACCTCATTGGCTCGCTTCAGATTGGCAAGTCGGCCGATTTTATCCTGCTCGACCGGGACGTGCTCACGGTGGGCCCTGAATCGCTAAAGGCCACGCAGGTGCTGTGGACGGTGTTTGAGGGGAAGAAGGTGTATGAATTTGCTGGCAAGTAGACAATCAGGATGCTGGCGGGAAATTGACTCGGACATACTCCAGGAGCCTGTCATAATCTTTATCAACCTGGTACACCCGGCGTACCCGGCGGTCAGGAAGTTTGATATCCAGATACCGATACCCGGCTCTTCCCCTCAAACGCACGGAGCGCACCTCGCTCAAAGCGATCTCCTTCTTAGCGCTTCTTTTAAGGGTGAGGATGAACAGCACTGCATGAGGCAGGCCAACTAACAACCCTAAACCCAGCGACGCATAATCACCACTCCCAGTGATGAAGTTGCTGACGTAAATAGTGCCGAAGGCAATCCAGCAGCTACTCGACACCAACTGGAGCCAATACCAGGTTTTGACATTGTCATCGACGACGATCCTATCCTCCTCAAATGAAATTTTGCCGCTTCCTATTGGAAAAGTTGCTGGCAGTTGATCGGTAGTCGGGTTGAGGTTCATCATTGAAAATAATGTTGACAGTCAAGCAAATTATTAACGAGTACCAGAAACGGAAGTGATCAGTCGGTGTTCTTTACCTGAAAGTCTACATGGACGCTAAACCATTCTCTGGCTGTTATCAATGCTTCCTGGTAACTTTTTGTTTGCAGATCGCCGGAAGCAGTCGTTGCAATAGGAAAATCTACTATCTGTGGTGCTAGTAGCTCCAATATCCTGTAGGCACAGTTGATGGTATTGGTTTGATCAGGGTTAGCAGACTCACAATTCTTTTCGTTGCTGTAGAGCAATTCTACCAAGTAGTCGTAGAGTTGCTTTTGCTGGGTGTAAATAATTGACGGGGCCATGTCGTAGACCATATCGTCATTTACTTCAATTCCTCTCACTTTGTTATTCACCAGGTTGATGGCCGTTTGATCACCCAGTCTGGATAATGCCAGGTAGGCAGCCCATCGCACCTTTGCCGAATTGCCGGGTTGCGACAACTGCCTGAGAGCTGGGGCGGCGCTCTGGTCTTTCAGCGTTCCGACCATTTTTATTAATACCTCCTTCTTTGCCACCTGCCGATCAAGCGTCTGGATAAGGGTTTTCTTCTGCGAGGCATTGAACAGCGATGACGGAACAGAACTAAGATTTTGAATGGATAAGCCAACGATGTCGAGAGACTCGTCCGTCATGCCCTGTAGCTGAAGGGCCAGTATTTGTTGTTTGGCCGCAGGAGCAGTGGTGCTCTTTTGCATGACGTCAAGGGATTGGTAGCAGGCTCTTCTTACTGTTGCGAGGGTGTCTCTAACAGCATTTTGAATGACTCTTATGTTATTATCGATTTGCTGGGTCTGCCTTAAGACTTGATAGGGAAGTGCTGACGAATTTCCTTCCCTTACGCTGGCTAGAAAAGTAAGCAGGCTGCCTGACTCTACTTGTGCAATAAGCCCTAAGCGCAAAAAAACATTAAGTAAAAAGCATATAATCGCTATCTTCTTCATCTGCAAGCATGTTTTAAAACACAATTCGACACCAAGTTGTGGTGACAGTTACTCCACTCGTAGTTTAACACATCTCAACTCGACCTGTTTAGCCCACGATACTAGCAGCTCTCCGCTATTCCTTGATTAACCTAGCCGTTCCAATTGCCCCGTCCTTTAGCTGTATAATTACCAGGTACAAGCCCTTTTGATAATGTTGAATATTCAGTTCAAAATTGTTGGTAGGCTGGCTCAATTCTGCCTGATAAATTGACTGCCCATTGATTTTTTTTATTGAGACGGCGTGAAGAGCCTTTGGTGAATTGATCGTAACTAGTTCACTTGAAGGGTTGGGAAACATAGTTATGCCCAACTTTTTCAGATCTTCACCTTGGATGCCCGTCTTAATCGAAGCAACAAAGGAATACGGCCCCTGGCCACCGGCGTTATATGCGGCAATACGGTATGCAATTGGGTCAAGTGAAAAGTCGATAGGCTCAGAGAATGTAGTTGTGTCTTGTGAGACTGAATCAACTACTGTAAAAGTCTCGCCGTCCGCTGTGATCCGCTCAATTATGTAGCCCTCCTCAGTTTGGTTATCGACCCAAAATAAGCGAATTGTTGATACTTCCTTTTTAAGTCGAAAGCCGTTTGGAACCAACGGCACTTCGATTGCTGTGGAGAACTCCACTGGATAAGCATAGTAGTTTTCTAAACCAGGCACAATTGGTTTTACCGAGTACTGATAGGTAGTGTCGGCGTCGAGGCTTTCTACCAGGAGTGTTGGTTCAGTTACCTCTACAGCTGTATAGTTTTCCAGGGTGTTTTGAAAATAGTCTTGCGACACACTGACAATGTAGGACGTAGCTCCTTCCACTTCTGGCCATTGGAGAACCACGTGATGGGCACGAGTTTCAACTGGTTGGCCAATTGCTGAAGGAGCATTAAGAAATTCAAATTCGTTGATGGAGAAAGTGGTCTTTTTGCCCCAGCCATCTTCGGTGAAAAAATATTTGAATCCGTAGATTTCGTTGTTTGGGTTGAAAAATGGAACCCTTCCTTCACCCTCCACATAAGCACTAATAATTTCGTTATTTTTTACATCATAATAGGCTTTGCTTAATATAAGCGTATCACCGTGAAGTGTTGTTAGGTGTTCTTGTTCACCGAATGGCCCAGGGCCGAAGGGGAAAGTCAAAGTAGCCGAATAACCCAATGGGCCAATAGAGAAGCCGATGCTTTTATCGTAGTTACGGGGAGACGGTTGGTTGACAAACTGTAGGTCTCCAAAAGCAGTGGGATGGTAGAGGCTAATACCGCTAAAAGTAACACCGTGCCAGGCTGGGTCATCAATACCCTCTGGACTCTGGCTATCAGACATATCCAAAATTCCTGACCATGGTCGAAATCTCAATCCGCTGCCGGGAAGGAACTCAAGCGTGTCCGAACTGTTAAGTAAACTATTTTGACTAAGGTTTCCATAGAATATTTTTTCCTCGTCAGAGGCACTGTTTATCCCTCCCAAAATTCTAAAGAAATACGGCTCATCATTTTTCAAACTATTTACGTTGGGGAAACTGTACCCGACGTCTAACGCAAACCGATAGTTGTTATCATCTATGGAAGAGCCTTCTTGAATGTAGACCAACGAACCACTGAACAGTTTTAATGTAATATCATTGTCCTGTAAATTGATCAGTTGCTCTTTAATAGGAATCCTTCCATAAAGATAATTTGCAAACACTATTTCACTGTGTTCGTTTTCTAACAATATTGGGTAATTCGATCCCTTGAGCGGCAAAAATGCCTCGAAGCTTCCCATCATACGAGCTCCCTCCCTTACAATAACCACCTCATCATACTCAAACCTTGACTCATTGCTGTCAAAAAAGAAAGGAACGGAGGCCAGGTTTGGCCTCTTAAATTCAATCCTACCACTATCCAAATAGAAAGAGCCACCGGTATTATTGATACGCAGATTGTCAAATGAGGTGTAAAGTGTGTCAGCAATTTTCTCGCCGCTAGGATATGTTTTTGGATAGTATATCCAGTAGCCGCTTCCCGAGAAGTGGTTCAAATCATCATTGGAGTCAGTTAATTTAACATAGTTACCTGCCGCTGAAATTTGATAGGCAATCAAACGTGTCTTAAAAGTACTTATTGGCCCGTTATCAAAGTACAAGACGTCGTCTTCTATTCCTTTTCCTGATACTTGCCACGCAATGTTGGAATTAACGGGAAAGCTTCCAGAATCATCCAGCCTCTCCGCAATATTAATATCATTCGCCGCCGCCGGCATCGTAAATTCCCTGAAATATATAGGCTCATTATTGATAATCGCATCTTCTTTTGTTTGCCCCTCGTTGATCTTAACCACGGTTATGGTGTAATAGACGTCCATTTCGGTGTCGATAAATCGCTCAAAAGGAGCCCACATAACACTTACAATCTCAGTAAAACCAAACCGATAGCCCTCCTCTGGAAAGACTGGCTGAATGGTGTTTGTTGTTGTCTGCGAAAAGCCAAAGAAAGCCGAGACAATAATCATTAGAGTTAGTAGAATTCTTTTCATCTATGCTGATTAATTGTTACAAATTCATTTGAAAATCCTTGTTAATCCCGAAGCTGAATACCAGTATCTGCAAGTGGCCGTTCACCTTGCCATATAAAATGCTGGGAGCGGGGTTGAATCTCATATTGGCATTGGCAGCCAGGTAAATGTCCACCAGGGTGATAGTGCCCGTTTTGCCGGAAACTTTCTTTTGATACTGGGCATATATCTGCGCCCAAAGCTCAAGCCAAAGTCCGGCTTCTTTCAACTGAAAACTGGGGTTGTATTGCGCAATTACCTGCACGCCAGCTGCCGCTCCGGCTTCGATGACCAGATCAAATTCGACAATCGCTATGTCGACATGAATGGGGTTCGGCTTGAACATGAATTCCAGTCCCAGCCCCAGATTGGCAGTATTTTGATTGAGGTCGAGCCAGCCTGTGGGGCCAAAGCCGGCGCAGTTCAGGATAAACTTGAGCCGTTCCTGCTGACTGCCCAACGCCACTCTCCATGCTCCGGGTTTCACATCCACCAGCAAACTACCCTGTGCACAAAGCACCCCTGGCTTTTCAAAAGAGGCGGCCAGGTGTCCAAAAAAGTGCTGCTCTGCCGAATTGTACTTCAAGGCAATAGTACCCTTAATAACCGCTGTTTGATCAATGGTTGCCACTTGCGGAACACTGCTAAGCATCTGGCCATTGCCCAGGAAGTCAACCGTAAAGTCGCCAGTAGCAGCCACGTCCATTTTTGCATCAATCTCCAGCCGGAGCATTTTGCCATTTTGCGGGCCGAAAGCCACCATATGCAAGTAGGCTCCATAATTGTTGTTGCCGTCAGGTACAATACCTTCCAGCCCATTGGCCGTCATGTGGCGGTAAACTCTCCCTTGCAAAGCCACTATTTTGACTACCCCGAGCTCTATTTCGTCAGTCACTTCCTTGATCGTTGAGGGCTGCATCGGTTGCCCCATTTTGTCGGCGTCGGCAGGTTCCCCAGGGTTAGGTGGAGGACCTCCACTTCCAACCTCAGCCATCCAGAAGCTCACATTATCCTTTCTTCCGCTCATAAAGGCGAGTTGTATGTGGAAGGGCTTCGGGACTTTCACAAAGGCGTCTATATCTTTGGCCGACCATGAGTCACCATACTGAGGATCCCCTTTTCTGAAGTGAATAATTCCATTGAGGTCAAGCGCCGGGGAGCGCACACTGATGGGGACGGGGTCAAAAAGCAGATCCTTCGGATTAGCTCCCGAGAGGAGCTTCCCGCCGACAGCGGCAAAGTCCACGGGGATGGAAATGCCCACGTCGTCGCCGAGCAGGTTATTGACCAACTCGTTGCCCGCAGCCGACACCTTCTGCCTGACTGCCCCGGCCACCGCCTCCAACGCACCCTGCTTGATTTGATTGACAATTCGATCCGCACTTATGTTGGCTATCAAATCTTGCCCTACACTTTTGATAGCCTCCAGCATCTTGTCCATGTCGACCTGAGCACCCAGCTCATCCCCGAGGCCTTTGAGCTCATCATCAAATCCGTCGAGCACGCCCTGCATAATTTCGGAAGGATTCTGATCCTGGTTAATGGCACCAAGCACCACGTTTTCGGCAGTTTGCCTGACGAGTCGCTTAGCCCTCTCATTCAAATTAGTGCTTATGAAAGAAGTGACTGGAAATACGATATTTTGATTAACCGATGAATTGAGCGCAATGGTAAGTTCATTGACGATTGCCTCTCTGGTGGAGTTGGCAACTGCCTCTACTATTAAAGAAGCGTCTGGAGCATCCTGGGAGAGGCTTGCTATTACATCTGAAGAAACTGTGGAAATAATTGCTGTCACTGCCTGATCCACTTCCTGCTTCACCGAGCTGGTTAGCTGGTTGGCTTGTCCTATGATCACACCATTTATATTATTGGTGGCCTGCTCTACTTTCATCAAAAATCCATCTCCCAAAGAAGCGACTTTATCTATAGCAAAATTGGTAGCAAATCGCTTCAGCTCTGCAACTATGTCTGATATGTTGTCGAAATCCTCCTCGCTATTCTGAATCTGCTCAATCAACCCATCTACAACTGTGGGATCGTTAGCCAACTCCCGGAAAAGCTCCAAATACGCCAGCAACCGCTCTTTGCGATCAGCGATTGATTCATAGTCAATTGCTGTAGGTTCCTCAGGAACATTTACCAGGGCCTCTAAATCATGGGCCTGCCCACCCAGGCTTCCTGAGGCAGATGCAATCAAGTCAACAGTTGTCCCTTTAAGTGCTTCCGTTTGCTGCTCCACTTTTTGAGTGAGGTCCTCTTCCAGGGCGGCCATCTCTTCTTGCAATTTGTCAAGGCCATTTTGAGCCGATGCCAGGTTGAATGCTCCCTGCGTAGGCGCTGGCATATAGCTCTTGTCCAGCATGGCATTTTCAACCATGGAATAGAGGTTGAATGCGGGTGCCCCGTCGTCGCCACTAACGTCCTCACCCATCACCACTTTCCCTGAAATGGCAAAACCATAATAGTTCTGAGTCCGACCGGCACTGAGGGCATCGATAGTCACCGGATATCCTCTAAAGGTGGCGTTGACCTGATTGGTAAGGGCCAAAACCCCTTCCGGTACGTAAAAACCGACCCTGTAGTCTCCCCACACGTTGAAGTTATTGACTTCGCTCAACGTTACACCGACAGAAGGCCATGATACATCCATCGTAAGTTGCAGGTGATCGTTGCCTGCCATCTGGCCTTGCTTGATTGTTAGGTCAACCGCCAGCTCTCCTCCCTCCGGATTGAACCTGAACGTTTTATTGTTCAGGTTGGCCAGGGTTCCCGGCCGAAACCCTCTATCGTACAATTGAGATCGGAACTCAAAAGGTGTGGTCGTGTCAATAAAAGGCACCAGAAAATTTCCCTCCAGCCTGCTGGTCTCATTGGCTTGCTGATTGTTGATGTCCAGTGTAAGCCGGGTGAAGTTGGCTGGAAAAGTATTGAATTCCCCAGCCACAACGAACTGCAAATCATGCTTCAGGGTAAAACCCTCTCCGGTGACCCCAACCAGGCTATTCGGGGATGTATTCAGATCAATAACACTTTCGAGTTCGCTGCTGAGTGCAAACTGCCCTGCCCCATCCATCGCTTTTGCAATTTTCAGGGTAGACTGCTCAATGTAAACCCCCTTCCAGTAAGGCTGACCGGCAAACTTACCTGGCGATGAGGCATCATCCAGGTCAATGATGCTTTTGCCCGGAAGCAATTCCATGCCCGTGCCCGCTATTACTCTCAGTGGAACTGTATTGGTTGAGTCGGATATCTCTATTAGCCTAAGATTGTCCACCTGATTAAAAGCCCAGGTAGCATTGCTCCCTGTGATTGATTTGGTAGAGGGGGTAGTCAGCGTTCCATCAAAGCCAAACCAATACTGATTGTCGAAGATTACCACTGTGCTGGTAGGAGAAAGGTCAAGCTTGAAAAACTGAGGATCCAGTAGCTCGAAAGAATTGCTGGTGGTGAGGTTCGCTACTCCCGAAAGCCGAAAATCGTTAAAGTCGGAAGCGAACTTCTCCGATGTAACTTTTCCAGTGCCCGATGAGAGCAAAGGAAACGGTAGATCCCAGGAGAAACTCCCTTCGACAAACAAACCATCCTTTGTTATTTTATAGTTAGTTGCCAGAAAAGTAGCCTCACCATCTGCCTCATTCCCTGGAGTAAGTTCGAAAGTAATGGGGCTGGTTTCGACGTTAATTTCTCCATCGATCATGTAGACAAAGCCCCCCCTTTCAACTATTTTGATCTCTTCAAAAGAAATATTAGTCCAGACTTCATCATCCTGCGAAAGCCGTACTCTCCCCAGTCCGGAAAAATGTGAAAAGTCTTTGTTTATTATCTTATCTACTTCAATTCTGTGAGAGGCCGCATAGAATCTCTCCACGATAGGAGGGCCATAGAAAACGGACAGGTCACTTTTCGCTACTTCCTGCCCATTAGAAAAGGCCTTTATTTGCCAAACATAACCTTTATCTATCGTAGGAAATGGAAGCCTTTCCGCATTTGTAAAACTATAGTTAAAAGGATCTGTTAACCGGTAATACCAAGACTGATTTGTCAAAAATGCTTCCCCAGGCTCCTCACTGTCCGAAAACTCTTTAACCACCACTTGATAGTTGACATATTGTTTTGGAAGCTTGTTATTCGGTGCCGAAAATAGCAGTGAAGCTACGTCCCGTCTTTTAAAGCCATAGCCATACTCGGGGTAAATCAAGTCTATTTTCCCGCCGACAGGCCAACCATAGTAAAGCAGCCTAAACTCACTATAGCCATTGTTTTTATACCTGTCTTTACCATCTGCGTCTTTCGCTTGTACCCTGTATACATAGGCCTTACCTGCCTCAAGAAGCGGATCAGCGGGGCCATAGGTGTAGTTAGTGTTTTGTAGCAAGTCGCTTTGAAACACCTGCAACGCCTGCCCGTTCTGCACAGCGCTTAATGGGTTGGCCCCCGGCTCAGTCAGCTCCCACATGGTCAGCTGAAAATCTGTTCCCAGGGTATTGTTGGCACTAGCAGTATTAAAGAGCTGCCAGGTAATGGGAAAGGTAGTTGTAGTTGCCGGATCCAGAAACTCGCCTTCGCCCGGGCTGATTATTCTGGGTGGATCCAGCAATTGTATCCAGACGTTGGCGCAACTTTCCTGCGATAGCAATTCTCCTGTGTTATAATCCAATACCTGCAGACAGATAGAATACATGCCCTCCGGTAGCCTGCCCGAGTTGATGATCTTGCTGGCATTCGGACCGTTTACATTCAGGTTATTGAAGTTAAAATACTCTGCCCAATCCGACCCGCTGAAAACATAAGGTGCCCCGGGCTGAACGGTGATGGGTGCGACAGGGGTAAACCCATTTTTGGTACGGAGCCGCACACCCATGCTTTCAATAGAAAGCCGAAGTTTAAAAGTCCACGACGCTTCGTTGAAGTCGTTGAAGACAATGTTGGCTGTGAGCCGGTTGCTTCCCTCTGCCGTGTAATCGCTGAGGTAAACTGAGTAGGGCGGTGGCAAAACTGGCTGTATATCGGCGGGGTAGCGTTGCACCTGGGCCAAAGCACCGTGCACAACAAGCACCAGCGAGGCGAATAACAAAAGCCATCGCCGTTTCTTCGTCGCACGCATTGTCTGGTCAGGTATGTTTTGCCTTCTATTCACGTCAACTACATCTTTTATAGGTCGTAACAGGCCACCCTGTCATCTGCGGACTTCAAAAACACCTTTTTGCCAATGGGATCGATGGAGAAATCGGGGGTGCGGTCGTTGGTCACAATTTGTCCTTCCTCTTCTCCTGTCAGAATATTGATTTTGACAAAGCCGATGCTATGGTCCTTTTTGGTGAGTATTAGCTTGTAGTTATCGGTACCAGCTTGTTCGCCAAACCTGGCCTGGGCCATGGCTCCAAGGCCTCCGGTCACGTCCCTGGTAAAAGTGGCCACCGTCATTTGCTTCTGCGCCTTTCTGGTGAAGGCGTCGTTGCCCTGGAGCGCTCCCTGCATCCCATAGCCAATGGAAGAAACGCCATAGGCAAAGCTTGTGAGAGCGGTGCCTGTACCCAGCACACCAAGGGCCAGCTTGGCACCAAAGCTTTGTTCCGGAGCAGGATAAAACTTGTGGTAGCCAACCCTCCCGCTCTTGCTTATCAGCATGGCATTTTGGTTGCCCGTGAGCAGGTAGCCATTGGGCAATAATTGTATGCCTGTGGGCAGCTCACCCCTGAAGGCAAAATTGGAGGTGATTTCCACCCAATCCTGTTGGTCGGGCATTACCCGCACCAGCTTGCCTTTGACGTACATCACAAAGCTGCCGTCACTGTCCTGCACCACACTAATGGGGACCTCCCCGGCCGATAGGTACTTATCGCCATTCCACATAAAGGTGCCATCGTCGAGGTTAAGGAAATTGGTTTCCTGTTCGCTGATGAAGAAGAGGGCGTTGCCGTACTGTTTGTAGTAAGTCAGCCGCCCATTGATGACTGGTCGTTTTTTCCACATCGGCTCCCCTGCGTCGTTAACAAAATTGATATAGGCCCTGCCCACGCCATCCATCATGGCATAGCCCAGGCCTTTGTCGGTCACAAATACGCCGGCATTCTTTTCTCCGCCTGATCCCATTTTCTCCTTCTTCCACAAGTGATCTCCCGTGGCGTAGTCGATCTTACCGGAACTGAAGGTTTGAAACAGCAGAAAATCATTTTCTCCCAACGCCACTCCGCTGTATTTGGCTTTGGAGTACTCCACCGGGTTTTTCCATATTTCCTTCCCACTGCCGAGGTCCAGTGCATCCACGGCGAAGTTGCCTGCTGCGCCACTGGCGAGGCCAATCTGCTTCCCGGTATGCTCCTCAAAAAAAGTAGAAGAAGGAGACCCACTGACCGCAAACAACACCTCCCCATTGGGCTGCAGAAACAGGTCGATATAGTTCTTTTTACTGTCCGTCTGCCAAATGATCGCACCGGTGCTACCGTTCAATTTGTACAGCTCTTTTCCAAGGGCATAAATGATATTCCCCTCGTTGTCGATAATCGGCTGCGGCTGGAGATCCTTGCCCTTTGCTTTGTCAAAAGTGGTGTTCCATTTTTTCTCACCACTCACATAATCAAACATCGTGATGCCGTCACCGCCGTCGTTGCTGTAGGCAATCATTGCCCCTCCAGCCTCAGGAATCACTTTGGTACTGATAATCGACCCGAGGGCTTCTTTGGCCGAGTCAAAAATCAGGTTCCCGTTCAGGCCGTTGATGATCAGGGTTTGTGAGTCGCCCCCCTTGTCGGCAATCAGCACCAGGGGTGTGCCTTCAATCACCTGGTAATTGGCCTCGGGCACATTGGTGAGGGTGGTGATTTCCCACAGCTTGTCGCCGTTTTCTGGGTTTACGCCATACAGTCCATTGTCGCAGGAAGCAATGAGGATGCCATAATCGTTGATCTGCATCCACTTCAATTTGCCTGGCAATGAGATCTCCCAGCTGGGTGTTAGCACCTGAGCCTTTGCTCCCCACACGGTGAGAAGCAGCAGCGATAGAAAGAGGCACCGATATGCCATCCCTAAGGGACTGGTTGTTAGGCGATCTGTATTCCGGGGTACCGATAGGTCGTCCCGCTGGGACTGACTGCCGCTTCTTTCTGCTCTATCATTCGCAGCTGGCTTTCTGAATTGGCCAGGGGTGCTTTTTTCGTTTATGTCGTCTCTACGGGACTGGTGGCTAATTGGCTGGTTGTGATTTGTCATAATCTAAAAGCATAATTGAGTGTTCCCCGCCATTCCTGTGTGGCTTTGGCAGCTTCTTCGTAAGTGTTTTTCAATAGATAAAAGGTGTTGAACGACACGGTATGTCGCTTGCCGGCCGTCCAGTTGACTGACCAACGCACATTGTCGATGTGGCTGTTTCGTGATTTGTTCAGGTAGCTGTTCAGCAGGCTCAGCGACAGGCTGCTTCGCACTTTGTTGTCCATAAAAGACCGGTTCACGCCAAACACCGGCCCAAGGGTGAGGTTGCTGATGCCGGAGGCTTCCGACTGATTGATGGTGAACGACGTATTGGTCGACCAGTACTCCCCAATCTTGAAGCTGTAACCGGCGTTACCACTTTTGAACAGCGATCCATTGCCCTGGTTGTCGGTGGCGTCCTGCAAATTCCCGCTGACGAAAAGGGTGCCTGTATTGGTTTCCTTTCCGGTTTGGTAGTTCACCGATGCCATGGCCGACCTGGTCACCTGAAAAAACTCCAGCGTGTCTGAAAGGATATCGGTTTGCAGCAGTAGCTGTTGGGTGCTGGTGCTGTAGTTCGACACATTCAGGTTGATATTGAGCTTTTCTGTGGCTGAAATGGCCGCCGATGAGCTGAACACATACCTGTTTACCTGGGCGCTGTTCTGGTTGTCGAGGTTGTTATGTTGCAAGCCTGAGCTGGTGGACAGCGTTACCCGGTTGTTGAACAGGGGCAAAGAAAGTCCGGCCGTGATGTCTTCTAGGTCGTTGTTAAGAAACGACGAGCCGTGCGTGGTGTAGCCGGGGTCCACTCTTCGGTAGCTTAAGTTGGCCTGAAAGCCATCGCCCTGATAAGTAAGGCGTGATTTCAAGGCGTTGGTAAAAGCGGAAGACCCATTCGGTTTGTAAAGCCCTCCGAGGTTATTGATGAAGGAATAGTCGTTGGTGAACAGCTCGGGGATCCGCCGGTCACGGGTAAAAAGGCTGTAGGCATACTCTCCTTCCAACGAAAAGCGGTCGAAAAATTTGAAGCCACCTTCCAGCCCCACCACCAGGTTCTCTTCAGGAGTCACCACAAAAGAGCTGTCCACCACATCGATGGAGTTAGGGTCGTCGTACGCCCGGAAGAACATCACTGCTGCTCTTTGCTTTTCCAATTCAAAACCCACCTTGGTGCCAAAGCCGATGCGCCGGTAGGTGGGCTCGGCATATACCTGCCCAAACTGTGAGAAATTGGCCACGGGTTTGGCAAAACGCCCATACATGGCGCTGACCCTTACCGGATTGTTCTCAGGCTTGTACTCCACACCCGCACCAAAGAACAAGTTACCGGCCAACGTATAATCAGAAAAGTTGATGGTACGGTGACCCAGATGGACTGTGAGACCTTTGTACGTAGGACTGATACCAAACCTATTAAAGGGCTGCGGCTGGGCAAAGCTCTTGTTTTGCTGACTGAGCGTGGCCGAAAGCGGCACGCTGATGATGCCCAGGAACGTCAGGTTGAGGTTGGCGTTCAGCTGCCAGAAGTAGGGATCCCGGCGGCTGGGCATGCCCTCGGCATGATAAAATGTTTGCGTTGCCGAGAGGCTTCCATTATACGCAAAGAGTTTTTGATCGCCCAATGTTTCCAGATCCTGCGCAAAAAGAGTCGGCGGAAACGCCAACGTTAAAAGCAGCACAGTCGCCACTCGCCAGCCGAGATAGCGTATGTTTTGCCCAACCCCATTGTCCACGATCGGATTTTGGGGTGTGTCCTTCGTGTTTTTGGGTGTGTCTCCACACCCTATATCACGACTCGTGTCTCCACACCTTACGTCCTTGGGTGTGTCTTCACACCCTAAGTGCTGATTCGTGACTCCAAATGCATCAACAATGCTTACGTTCTGGCGTGTGTCCTCACGCACCAGCAGCATGCCTTTCCGTCTCCTGGGTGTGAAGACACACCCAGCAACGACATACACGGGAATGCCCGGCCAAACGCCTTTATCAGGGGCGATATGTTGTCGCCGCCCACTCACCGCTGCTCCCATTTATAAATCCACGGCACGCCTATAATGAAAGGTTTAGCCTTGCTCTCCATCAGTTCGTTGATGAGCCCATTCGCATTTTCCAGCTCGTTCATCTCCTGAGAGTACACAAAATACCAGGTGCCCGAGGCGCTTTGGGTCACTTTGGTATCGAGCCCGGCCTCCCGTTTCAAAATCCGCTGAAAGAGCTTGGCGTCGTCCAGATTGCGCAGGGCCCCCACCACCAGATAGTAAGGCCCTTCCTCAACAGAAGTTGTATCATCGGGGTTGGCCTGGAGCCGCACAATGGCCTTCGACAGGTCGTCCTGGTAGCCGTTCACAATTTCCCTGAGCAGGCGGAGCTCCTCGTTCTGCGCTGCCAGCTGGCTTTGTGTTTCGTTCAGCTGCCCGCTCACCAGCTCATTTTCCTGCTTCAGGGCATCAATTTTTTCATACTGAATGGCCGTCTGTTTCTCCAGCGACTTGATGCTGCCGCCCTTTTCTCTGGCTATGGGCGAGTCGCTTGATTTGCGCAGCCTCAGCCCCAGCACAAATTCGTGGGTGGAGCTCCCCAAAATACTCAGGTCGGTGGTGGGAAACTCGTAGGTATAGCCAAACACAAACTGCTCAGCCAGCTGCGTGCCAATGGAGAACCCTGCGCCAATCTTTGGCCGGTAGTTCATATTGAGCCACACCAGCTGCTTGTAATTCACCATTAGGTTCAGGTCAGCCTGGGAGGGCAGCCCCTGCACCGTGCGCAGGAGCACCATCGGCTTAATGTCGACATGGGGGCTGGCGGTGAACGTGTAGTCGAGCGTGGTGTAGTAGTGCCGGACAAACGTATAGTCGAGCGACTGAAACAGCGCCTCGTTGTTGTATTTAATGGTGTTTTGAAACAGCTGCTCGCTGGCAAAGCCCACATGGAGTTTCTTCAGGGTGTAGTGCAGCCCCGCATTTCCCTCAAACACCGTCCGCTGGTCAACGGCGCTCAGCAGGGTAGGGTCGCTGATGTCATCGGCCTGAATGCGGTCGAAGAATATCCGGTTTTGAATGGCCTGACCAAAATGGAGCTGCTGATCTTGCATAAGCTTTTTTGGGCGTGCCCTCTCTCGCATGAAATATTTATCAAACCAATAAGTAGTGAGCTCGAGAGGTCGGGCTATTCGCTACAAGTCCTCAGGCTCGTGCCTCACCTTGTGGGCTTTCCGCTGCTATCCCTCACGCAGGAACAACTTAGATGAAAGATTACTAAATACACAAATAAAGTAACGATTAATGTCTAATCGGTTCATTATAGTCAACAGGCATTTTCAGAACCAAACAGCGATCAATATCAATAAAGGCGAAGCTGTTGCGCAGATTAGCACACAAAAAGCCTTTTACTGGCATAAAGGTAAATTTGTTATCTTCACTAAATGATGAATAGCAATCGACTGCAATGATTTAAGGAGCGCCGTTTTAGGCCATTGGAAAAAAAGGAAACAAATGACGATAGTTGAGCTCAAAGCAGAGGCTAACAAGAGTAAGAAAGAAGGCAACTTAAAGGAGACCTGTAAACTTTGGGCAGCAATTTGGGAATTGGAAAAAAATGAATGGAATGGCTATTACTTGGCTCAATGCCTTCGAAAAATAGGAGACTATGAAGGTGCTCGAAAATTGCACTCAGAACTAGGAATTACTTATCCCGATTTCAAGCCATTGCAAAACGACAAGCTTTGGCTTGACTACAGTGAAAACGTGAAGGATTGGGATAATCCAAACCTTCTATCTGATGCTGAAAATATTCTGTCTCGTGCTGACAGATACGATAAGTACACATCAAGCGTATACACCAAGACGGTTTTGACGGTTATAAAGCACTTGAGCTATGAAAAAGACTTTAAGTTAGCGTATGAATGGATACAAAAACTTGATCAAGCGGTGATTAGCAATTCAGTCTTCAGCTTCAACAACATAGTTTATCCGGCTGACAGAAAAGTCTACTTTATAAGGTATGCCGACATTCTTGTACAACTAAACAAGCATCTAGAGTATATAGAAAGTTGCTTGGCAAATCTGAACTTTGTAGATCAAAAAATTACCCAGTTCAAAAAACACATATTAAATGAGATAACATTTGATGATTATATATCTAGGGTAAAATTAGCTCGAGTCATCAAGTGCTTTCAAGAAGAGTTCCACAATCGATTAAAGGCCATACCAGAGAGAAATTACAGGGAGAATAAAGTAACTCTTGTAAGCGACCTCAGCCACTATCTTTTTTGCCCAGTTTCGTTTGCAATCAACGAATCCTTTAAAGTAGATACGAATGCAAGTTGGGAGAAAGACGAATGGCTCGGGGAAAAGGAGTTGTTCATTGACAGGCATAGGCGATTTCAAATAACGAATAGTTTCAAAGATGTTTTTGATGGGTGTGATATTGAAATCAACACTCAGTTGCAGCAAGATTTTGAATCCCTATTTCGTTCCACTATAAGAGTAAACAATGCGACCAACCCAAAACCCACAATTTACGCAAACAAAGCAGGGGATTTAAAAGGAGCCCCAGATTACATTATGCAAGATAGTTCCGGAATCAAGTTTGCAATCACCGAAAAATTCTCGAGCATTTATTCTGCTGATTCAAACACACCGTTTGATAGTGACCTAATAAAGCACTATGCCTTTATAGATGAACTTGTGGAAGCAGAGATTTCGTTCGGTTATCTGATTACTTGGTATTGGCATTTAATCGATATCCAAACAGAGGCAGGTAGGCAAAAAAAGAAAATTGTTATTAAGTCCTACAGGCTAACTAAGGTAAAGGCTGATCAATCAAATTCTAACAAATTGAAGCGAACCATACAAGATGTAAATGATTTCAAGGCAAGAAAGTCGATGGAAGTGGATGGCGATAGAATTTCATTTGCGAATAAATGTCTCAATTGCAGTGTTATATCGTACTGTAGTCACAAAACAGGAAAGTTTAACGTCATAAATTTACCTTATGATTTGAACATCAACCAAGTTCGAGGTGAGCCAAAAATACAACTGGACAAAGCAGATATCGATGATTTCTCATTTTAAGTTGGCTTAAGCAAGTGTTTCTTAATGATCGGTTAGTTTACCCACAAGGATGCGTATCTCGACGCATTAGTCACATGTTGCAATTGTGACAAATAATGCAAAACATGCAGCTTAGATGAGAAAGTCTCCGCAATGCTGGATATTTCTCTAAAATGGACAACCAAAAAAAATAAAAACTGCGACATCGGACGTGGAAGTACACTTTCGTGATTCGGAGAAACAAAAAGAATATCGGGCTAGGGACTATTATGACTTTCACCATGTTTTCTTACTCATCCTGCTAGTCGAATTCCTCACGTATTAAAGACAAGTCTTTTTTGGAAAGCACTTTAATTTTAAGTGCTTGTTTTCTTTTATTATCGTCAATTGCTTGCAGGGGTTGTGCCCAGGTTTATAGTTAGTGATGATCCTTACAATGGTATTGGGCGTAGCTTATCTTTTTTTCACCTTCGAATCACCTTATCGCTTTGCGGATGAATCCCCTCGCCATTGTTTTCGCTTGTACTTAACGAGGGTGTGTGAAACTTGCTCTTGTAGCGCAACTTGAAAGGAAGGCCCCACTTCAAGCAGAAAACGTCAAACTTATTATTTTAGAAGGGGCAATTTTCTATCTCGTCGCTCATACCCCAGTATAGAAGCAATCTTCGGCTCACCATCTAGATGCTCGAGCAAATCATCCACCGTTGAAAATTCCTTTGTAGCTGATTTATTGGTGGCTGTCAACAATAATTTAATATAAACGTTGCTGCCTTGTAAACTACCAGAACCAATAGCAGCTTTGCGTTTTTGCGAAGCTATGACATAGCCAAGCGAATTCCTTATTTCCAAAGGGAGTGTCCTTAAGTATTTGCCAAAGCCTGATAGCTTTGTCCAATACCATTCTTTGCGCCCAGGGCGGCAAACTCCAACCTGCGCCATTATTACTTCTGATGAAGGAATTAGTTCAAATTGCCCCGTTTCAGACTTCGAAGATATGCTGGGATTTTCCATTCAACAATCTATGCTAGCGGCAGCTAAGTACCAGCGGACACAGGAAGAAAATTACCCAGGATAAATCTCCGAAATCGGCATTATCAGCGACTCGTCATCTTCTGGAAT
>TARA_R110002012_G_scaffold26763_8_pt1 | contig 83822 bp, 74 predicted proteins | sample TARA_R110002012 | Tara Oceans TARA_R110002012 (sample SAMEA4396515) | marine metagenome | biome: Westerlies Biome; feature: [DCM] deep chlorophyll maximum layer (ENVO:01000326); material: water (ENVO:00002006), including particulate matter (ENVO:01000060) such as... | depth 40 m
GTGAACACGATAAACACGGTAAAGCCGAGCCGTTTGGTCCAGGTTCTAAAGCTCCGGATGAAAAAATGTATAAGGGTGGTCCAAAAGATCCAGGTTACCAAAAAGATTTCGCACATTGGAGTGAACATAACAAAGCACCAAAACCAGGTTTGAAGCCAAAGCCAAAACCAAAACCACCAGCGCCAAAACCACCAGCGCCAAAACCACCAGCGCCAAAACCATCACCTAAGGCAAAGACTAAAACACAAATCACTAAAACGACAAAACCTTCCGGTAAATCACTGAAGGGGGATTACGTACTCCCAATGGGGAATATACCTGGGTTGGGGTCGAAAGGATCGTCTCGTTTTGGTAAAGGAAAGTTTAATAAAGGTCCTGTTAAGACTAAAAGTACAAAAGGAGTTAAACGAGCAAAACAGAAGACTAGGAAAAAGATTAGAAATAAAAAGAAAAAAGATTAAAAAAAAAAGGGACTTAGGTCCCTTTTTTAATTTTCTCTAATCAAGTGGAGAAACCCCATATACTTTACCTTCAGGTGTGGAAGTTTGTTGGGTCACTGGTTGAGCAATTTGTTCCCCAGTATCAATAGAGGGAACGGTTGAATTGGCGTCCCTTTGTTTTTGAGCATCTTCCATTAATTTCATTAATTGTTCTCTTTGTTGTTGTTCTTGTTTCTTAATTAGAGCTTTTATATTATTAGTTCTATTTTTTGATCGTTGTTTCTGAGTTTTTCTATGTCTACTTTTTGGCATTTTATTATATTTATTATTATAATCGTTATAAAAACAAATATACGAATAAAAAAGAAAAAACAAAATGGGTAATAAAATAAGAATGACGGAATCTAACTTAATTAATATGATAAGTAAGATAGTCAAAGAACAAAGAGCAGGTTTTGGGTACGGATTTATGCCAGAGCAGGTTGACGAAGAGGGAGTTGACATTATGTCAACCTTAGACCAAAATGAAAGTTGGTCAAAATTAAAACAATTCTTTAAGGAATACTACACGAACGTTAAAACAAAAGTTGCTGATGTTTCGCCATCAGAATTTAACGAAATCGAAATGGTACTAGATGCTGTTGTTTCACTAGCTAGAGAAATAAATCTTAATAATAAAAGTCCAGAAGTTATCGCACAACAATTAAAGAGACATATGAAGGATCTTTTAAGAATGAGTAACGATATGGCTACTGACATGGAAAGTAACAAACCTTCTAAAGAAGCCCCACCATTAGAAGAAGGAAGAAAACTATTTAGAAGACTTAAAAATAGAATGGATGAAGATAGTCACTACGGTATGAATAAAGGTGATAGGTCTCGTACTAGACCTGGTGAAGAAGATTATACTGGACACAAAGGTGATATTTCTAAAACTCACAAAGGTCGTGATTATGAAGGAGATGATAAACAAATGATAATTGATGTTTTAGGTAAACCGCGTACAGTAAAGGAATTAATATCTAATTACACTGACATGTACAATAGAGCAGATGACGAGTGGAAAAGAGACCTACCTTCAATTGAGGAGGTTAACAGTGTCGGTATGAAAGCAGTTGAAGATAATGGTGGTGATGACGATGATGGACCCGTGGCGATGATAGTATGGTGGCTTTTAGGAATCGGAGTTGCTTTAGCTTGGAGAAGATGGGGACCAGGAGGATATGGAGATTGGCCTTGGTAAATTATGAAAAAAATACAAAAATAATCAAACCCCATTAATTGGGGTTTTTTTATTGCGTTCTTTTAGTATTTATATAATATGAGAAATCACAATAAAGAAAATGTCAGTGTTGGACCGCATACGTTCCCTGTAGAAGATATCGATAAAAAGATATTGATTGAGGCTTTTAATTTATATGACAGCACCTATGCTGAGAACATGACTTTCATAAGTGAATCTTGGTGGGAAAAACTTGATAATATGTTAAAACTCTATGGTAAAACAGGAATGGGTTTTTACTATGGTTATATGATGTATCTAAATCAAAACAAAAGTGGTGAGGAATTAACAAATGGAGATATTAATCCAGTTGTTGCTCCAGGATATAAAGTACAAGACCAAGGAGGTGCTGGGACCCACAGAGTTGGAGAACTTGACGGTGTTCAAATGATAGAGATTGAGGGGGTGTTTGGACTGTCAACTTATGGTCAGTTTGATTTTGGAGATAGTGGTGGTAAAACTCAAATGGAATGGTCAATAATCTTTGACGATATGGGAGAAATGAAAGTCGGTCCTACATTTATTTATGATTATAAGCAATATGAGTTGGAACCGGATGAAATTGATTACTGGAGTATAGGTGGTAGTAATTCAGAAAATCTTTTAGCGGTTTTATTAAGTTTTTATAGAACATATGGTGATGTTGATCTTATTAGAGAAGAAATCGATACAGAAATAAAATACGCCATCGACCAACAATACCGTAATGATCCCGAACAAAGAAAAGACGTATTAGATTCTTTAGAATTTGACCCTTATAATGATAGAGATTTTTATGTGGGTGGTTATAAGGAATTACAATTTGACGTTGAACCTAGAGTGTTAGTGGATAAATTAGCTAAACAGAAAGGTTATGGAAAAGTAGTAGATGAAATGTTAGGAGGAAATGGTACCGCTTATTTCACGTCAAAAGGAAATGTTATTAAACTAACAGGAGATAAGAGTGAATACGAAACAGCTAACACCCTTAAAGGAAAACAAAATAAATATATCGCCGATGTTTTCGAGAGTGGGAAATTAGATTCATCACACATTGTTAATGGTGAGGGATATATCATTATTATGGAAGAATTAGGATTACCAAAACGAATGGCTGAAACATTTGAAAATTGTTGTTGTGGAGTTAATAAACCAATTTATATTGAGTACAATGAAACTCCAGCGATTATTAACCCCCCTGTTAATGGAAAAGAAGAATGTGAAAAATTACACAAAAATCTATTAATGATTAGACAAGAATTAACACAACATGGTATTAGTTGGAGTGATATTGGTATTGATAATTTAGGAATGAAAAATGGAAAATTGGCACTAGTTGATTTAGGAGAAACAACTGGAGGGGTGGATACCGGTCAAACAATTGAATTAAATGAACAAGAACAATTAGAATTAGAGTTACCAACACCTATTGGAGAATTTGAATTTCCTGTTGGGTATGAAGATTTTGAACAAGAGAATGGGGAGATTATTGCAGGTGATGAACAAGAGACAGTAGACTGGGTTAAAGAACAAGTATCAGACGAAGCGGTTACATACTTATTCAAAAAATGGGACAAAGCTGGTATAAATTTTGATGATTTGAAATTACTAGGAATTCCACCAAACCATGAAACCATTAGAGTGATGTTATTAAAAAGATATCTTAAAAATACAATGAAACCGATTCCAGTTTCCTATAGTTTTGATTGTGATGATCTAGCGAATATGTTTATTAAAGACGCTAGAGATTATAGTGTAGATTATATAAAACAATTTTTATGTGGTGATTATGAATGGCAAGACTATGATAATTGGTATGATACTGATTGGTATGATGGAATGTCTGATGACTTGGATGAAAAAAATTGGAAACTGGTAATGCACATTCTAGGTGTTAAGGATAAAGATGTTGCTGAAAACTTAATTAATTTAAGATCACAAACAGAGGAGGAAGATATATTAGCGGAAGAAAAAGAAGAGGCAATTAGTGAAATCAGATCTCGTATAATGTGGTCCCATAATGATGAGGCAGAATATGCGACCAAAAAAGATATGTCTGATGATGTTATAGATAAACTGGAAGAACATTTTAATGGGGATGGTAAATTAGAAAGAGATGACAATGGTAAATGGAGTTGGACGATTAAATCTAATTTATTAGATTGGTTAGAAAACGATATGTGGGATAATATTGATGTATTTGAATATCATCCAGATTATAAAGATACAACTTTCGAAGATTGGTTAATGAATGAGACAGGAGGACAAACCAATCTACCGCAAGCGATATTCCAAGCATTTATGTTAGAAGAATTTACCTTTGAAGATTATGATTATGGTAAAAAAGGAGATTTATTAGAACCTAACACACAGATTTTTAGTAACTACTATTATCCTAATTATGATATTAATGAATCACTTAATGATAGATTACATGAGTTACAATATGAACTTGATGTAACCCCATATGAAGAAAAGGAACAAATTGATGAGGAAACTGATATTTTTGGACAAGGTTTAATGGATCCTATCGAACCTGAGGAATTTGAAGGAAGTGATGAAGAATGGGAAGAGTTAATGAAACTAAACGAACCTGAAGAGAAAGAAGAAGATGAATATGTTTATACTGGTGGTGAAACGGATCCAGCTAAAGGTTTTGTTGCCCCTTCTAAAGAAGTTACAGATAATATCTGCACAGTGGAAGGTTTCTGTAAAGAACAAGGACCAATAACCTTTGGACAACTTAAAGCTTTAGTTGAGGCGGCAACTAAAAAAAGAATCGCGGCAGACATGGGACGAGGTGCTTTCAAGACACTGTGGAGAATCATACCATTTTTTATACCACAAATATTATTAGCAGCCGTTGGTGTTACCGCAACTAGGGCAATTAATAAAATGGTTACACCAGCACTTAAAGACACCAGAGGTTATAAATCATGGTGGGGTAAGGTAGTACTTAAAGCCATGGACATAGCAGAGGGTGATTATATACCAGACGTTGCTTTAGGGGATGACCCATTAGGAAAAGTATTTTTTGTATCTGACGGACTACTTCAGATGATTAAGGATAAGTATAAATTAAAGTTTGCTAGATATGTTGCAGATGTTGCGGCAACACGACCAGATAATGAACCAGTTCCAGATTGGTTTGTTGAGAATTTATTAAGGGATTACCTAAACCAAAAGTTTTTATTGGAGCCACCTTTACAACCAAAAAGGGGTATCGAGGTAGAGGACTTGAAACCAACCGAAGATAGAACGATTAATGAAAACTATGGATTTTTCACTAATAGAGAATTTGATAAAGGAGAGCTTTTAGTATTAAAACACATACATAAAAATTTCACTAAAGACGAACTTGAAAAGTTAACAACTGAAACACCACAATATGGAAACACAAGTAAAAAATGGTTACAACTTATGAAAATGTTTGGGATACCGACTATCTCAATGGAACAAAGGGCGGTATCAACTCAATACGCAAAATACGCTTTAGATAATTGGAATGAAGAAGGAGACTACACTATGGAAGACCCCGAAAGAAATATGATTAAATATTATAACGTGGATATGGATGAGACAGGGTCACAGGTTGAGTACAAGTCCGGTAGTGCAGAAGTACTTGCATTTGATGATGACGATGCCGAAGAAAAAGGGGCGAATGAATTTCATGACTGGGATGGTGACTTGGAAACTTATGATTGGGGAGATTATGAAGCATACGAATCAAAAATCGAAGACGCTGGAGAACTGGAGAAGAGAGTAGAGATACCTACAATATCAGAAGGTGTGGGGGATGACCAGAAAAAACATACAGGAGAACAAGGAGGATTCTTCACCCTAGACGGGAGTGATAATATAGGTAACACAGATTTATATAAGGACGATGGTTTTGATATTATTCACCAACACAGGGGTAATGTTCACTTATCCGATATTTCACCAGAAGAAGGCGAAACATCAATACCACAAGGTTCAAAAAAAGTTAAAAAAACTATACTTAAACCAAGACTAGATAAGGGACCGTTTAACATACCTGTTAAAATGAATGAACACCAAGGAATGGATAATGTAGAGGATAATCCAGATCTTAATCCAGATGTGGTAGAAGGTGACGTTATTGAACTACTCTACATGGATGACCCTTATAGTATCCCAGTTAAAACAAAAGGAGTTGTAATGGGATTTGAGGGTAAGCCTGGAGATTTCGCTTATAAAATTTTAGTAAACTGGATTATGGGACCTGAAAGTTTAACACCTATGGCGTTACTTCCTGACGCAGACATTTATCGTTTCCCTAAAGATAGGAATAAATTAAATGAAAGATTTGAAAAACCGTATAATGACCCTAGAGCAATAGTAAACGGTAAAGAAATACAGTTAGATGTTGCGGACACAGCATTCCTAAAAAATAAAGGTATGATGTATAAAACTTCTTACCCGAACAATCGAGGAATGTTATTTTTATGGGACGACATAGTACCGATATCAATGTGGATGAAAAATACTTTTTTACCGTTAGATATAATTTATATGGTAGATGGGGAAGTGGTTGACTATGATAAAGATGTACAACCTTGTGAAGAACAACAATGTGAAAATTATGGTAATGTAAATGGAAACCAAGCTTTAGAACTTGTTAGTGGTGGTGTGGATAATTATAATATAAAGATAGGGGATAAAATTGAATTAATCGATGTGTAATGAGTAAAATTATAATAACAGAGGGACAACTTAGACTATTAAATGGACAGAATGAAAAACTTTTGAAGTCTCTTCATGAGGAATATCTACACGAGTTTATGAAAAGTGACCCATACACCGATAAAAACCTAATAAAAAAAGTAGGTGATCAGTTTGGTATGGATTTAACTTTTATGTTTACTTATGGTGCGGGTATTACCGCACTTGTGGGTCCTACTTCAGAATTAATAGCGGGGGAATTTCCTAACTTAAATGAAATCCAGATAGTGGCACTTACAATTGCGGCCGTGGGGGTAATTGTCTTTGGTAATAAGACGGAAATAGTTAATCTTGTAAAAACCCTTAAAGATGAAGGACTTTCCAAGGCGTTTAATAAGGTTTTATCATTTGTAAGTAGTTTTGAAAGTTTAATGGAGAATATACTTCGTACTGCTGGTATGACAGTAAGAGGATTATCGAAAATTATGGGGTTTGCCTTTATTGTACCAGTTATTACAACCTTGTCCGAAATTATGTTGAATATGGGAGGTAGTATTGATCAAGTGGAGGACATAGTCACAAGAATGTTAGCTTATTTAGGAACTATAACTGTTGGTGAGGCATTTGCTAATATACTTGAAAAGTTGAAATCGAAATTCAAAAAAAATAGTCCTTTAGAAGAGGCGTTTTTAAGGGAACATTTTGTAGGAGGGGGAACAAAAAGAAATAGGAGATTTCCAGATGAAATGTTTGAGAAATTCAAAAAAATGTTTAATAAAATTAGGTTAACAAAACCTGGAGGGTGGGGTAACACCTCAAAAATTTATTTAATTTGGTTAAGTCCTTTAGGTAAAGTTGCTCGCATCGACACCAACTCAAGTGCCTCCAGTAAGGATATTCCTTTTGAAGAGTTCGGTGAATACAAATTAAAAGATTTTCATGACTTCGTGGATTCCCAAGGAAAAGGGTGGGAAATAGAAGTAGAAGGTAAATTCAAATAAGACTTTATTGACTACTTGGTGTTTATATCTTATTATTAGTGTAATTAATAATTAAAGCAAAAGAAAAAATATGAGTAAGATTAAACTAGAGTATATTTGGTTGGATGGATATAATCCAGAACAAAATATTAGAAGTAAAACAAAGATCATAGATAGTGGTGATATAGAAGATGGACTTAAAGTGGAAAACTTACCAGTGTGGTCTTTTGATGGTAGTTCTACATTACAAGCAACAGGAGAAAATTCCGATTGTTTATTACAACCAGTTTATATTGTGAAAGACCCTACAAGAGATGGGGGATTTATAGTTTTATGTGAAGTACTAAATCCTGATTGGAGTCCCCATGAAACAAATACTAGACATAAATTAAGAGAAAAAAGTAAAATTGCTGATAAACATAGGTTCTGGTTTGCTTTTGAACAGGAATATGTTTTAACTAATATACAGGATAAACCTTTAGGTTTTCCGGCAATAGGATATCCGAGACCTCAAGGACCCTACTATTGTGCCCTTGGTACCAATAACGTAGAAGGGAGAGATTTAGTTGAGGAACATATGGACACCTGTTTAGAGGCGGGGTTAAATATTACAGGGGTTAATGCGGAAGTTATGATAGGTCAGTGGGAATACCAATTAATGTCTAAAAATACTTTAAGGTCCGCAGACGAATTAATAATCTCCAGATACCTTCTTATAAAGTTAATGGAGAGATATCAAGTGGTTGTTAATCTATCCCCTAAACCAGTTGAAGGTGATTGGAACGGTTCCGGAATGCATGTGAACTTTTCAACAGAAGAAACTAGAGAAAAGGGGGGAGAAAAACTCTTTACCGATATTTGTGAAAGTCTAGGATTTTTTCACCAAGAACATATCGAGGTATATGGCGCAAACAATGAAAAAAGATTAACAGGATTACATGAAACACAATCTATAGATAAGTTTAGTTTTGGAGTTAGTGATAGGGGGTCTAGTATACGTATTCCTATATCTACAGTAAAAAATAACTGGAAAGGTTATCTAGAAGATAGGAGACCGGCTAGTAACGGTGATCCCTATCTAATTCTAGAAAAATTAGTAGAAACTGTGTCGAGTGCTTTGGCTAACCATATGTTACAAGAGGTTTAGTAAACAAAGAAATTTTTTAGACTATTTATCTTTAGTATGGAACGTATAAAATTAACAGAACAAGAAATAGGTGATCTAATAAATGAAGTCTTACTTATTGAGACTGGAATAAGGGATATTAAGAAATTGGCTCAAAGATATCCTAAGGCGGAGATATATTTTCACCAGGATACTGATGGGGTGGCAACGGCCATCGCAATGAGAGAATACCTAAAAAATAACGGCATCGAAACGGTAGACTCACACGTAATTCAATACGGAGAAAAAGAATTCCAAGTTAAAAAACCAGACGCTACTGGTGATGTTATGCCAGTCCTTGTTGATTTTGCTCACGGCAAACCTCAATTTACAATCCACACCGATCACCATGACTCCCAATCAGGAGTAGAAAAAGATACGTCTACACAATTTAGAGGAGCTCGTTCTAACGTAGAAACAATTTCTCAAGTGGTTAGTCCCCAAGATATTTTCCCTAATGAAGATATAGCGATGATATCTGCAGTGGATTCAGCGGATTTTGTAAAACACGGTATTAAACCAGAAGATGTGATGAATTTTATGTTAAACATTGATAAACAAAAATCTTCTTCTGAAAATAAAAAAATGATAGGACTTCTGACTAATAAATTACTTTTAGCTTATAAAAATAAACCTGATTTTTTAGAAAGTTTAGTTATGAATTCTTCACCATCACTACTAAACATATTAATTAATATTAAAAAAATAGCTTCTGAAAAAGGTTATGCAACACCAGAAGAAATGTTACAAAACCAAACAGATTATATCGAGAGACAAAAAGATAGTGAAAAAGTTAAATATGAGGATGGGATTATTTCACAGTATGGTGGTGGTTATTTAATGAAACCAGGATCTTATGATCGTTACGTACCATTTAAGAACCATCCCGATGCAAACTTTTTTGTAATTGCTTGGCCAATGGGTTTAGTACAAGCTTCGTGTAATCCATTTAAGGAAGAGAGGAGTCTAAAAGGTATTAATTTAGGTGATATCGCTCAAGAAGTATTAAATCGATATAAAACTGTTTTAGAAAATGAAAAAATAACAGTAGATAGAATTAAATGGACAAGTGAACGTAAAACACAAGAATTTAGTGCTGGTTTTGGTTTGGCTGATCTAAAGGCCTTTTATGGAGATAAAGTTAGAGGGATAAATCTAGAAAAGGATTCTAGTTATACTAATCTTTTTAAGGATATAATGGATAAACCTCAGAATAAACTATCCGATAAACAACAAAAAATATTAAAATCAGGTTGGGTTTCTGCTTGGGACATTATACAAGCAAATTCAGGAGGACATAAATGTATAACTAATATCAGTGGTATCATGTATCTACCTAAAGAAATGAGAAAAGAAATGTTACTTAATTTCCAAGAAGGTATTATTGCGGTCCTTAAGGATAGAATCAAAGAACAAGAATAGGTAAGGGTCAACAGTTTTTCCGTTGATGTTTATTTCATAATGTAAGTGTTGTCCTGTACTAGCACCAGTACTTCCACATTTTCCTAATGGCATTCCTTTAAGAACAAAATCTCCTTTTTTAACAAATATTTTTGATAAGTGGGCGTATTTACTCGAGTACCCTTCTATATGGTCAATTTTTATACATTTACCATATCCCGCGTTCCAAGTGGCCATTGAGATGAATCCGTTACCGGTCGCAAATACGGTATCCCATTTTGTTCCTTTAAGATCAATACCTGAGTGCATTCTCCATCCACCACCTAAAGGACCTCTCCTAATTCCATAATTAGAAGAAATGGAAATAGTATCTAAAGGAGAACCTAGAGGTAAAGAATCTAAAGCACTTTGGTATATCTCATTAATACTATTTATAGTACAATAAAATTCCTGTTTGGTTTTTACTAAATCTTCTGTTAAATTTTCTACCTTTGATTGAAACTTTTGTGAAAGAGTCATCGTATAATATAACAGACACCCCAATAATGAAAGTGATAGTATTGTTCTAAAAGTCTTTTTATCCATTTAATTTGGTATTATCAAATAATTATTGTATCTTTACACTAATATTAACCATATAAAAATAAATACTATGTTTGAATACATCCTTTACTATCTTTTAATCTCGGCATTAATTATGACTTACTTTATCCAAGTTAATCAAGAAATAATTTATGAAACTTATTTAAGATTTGAAAAGAAGAGAGGAAATACTCCAAGTAATGGATGGTTCAATTTCTATATATTTGTTCAATACGTTAAATCTCCGATCTACAGTCCTTTAATCCTTATTAACATTTTATTAGGAGGGGCTGGTAAGGTTTACGAAGAGGATAGAGATGAAGCATAAAAAAACCCCGAAAGGGGTTTTTTTATTTAATATCATCTTGTAAAATTACATACCTTTAAGAAAAGATTTTTGTACTCTTTCACAGGCATCATCGTCCCCTTCTTCACAAGCCTCTACATCAGGAAAAGGAATATCAGTTAGTTGACTGTATAACCATTGGTCGTCTACACCTCTCTGAGATTTTCCAGCTCCCATATAAGTTCCAATAACTGACATAGTATTACTTAATCTTATTATACTATTAGCAATCATTTTACCAAGTTCATTATCTTTTATCATTTTTCCTGCTTTTTGGAGACCGGCTTTCATAGATTTTATACTATTACCAATAATCTTAGCTAGTTCTTCTGCTCCAGCGGCTGCTGATTCACCTGGATGGTGTCTATTACTTCCAGTACCATAAAATGATTCAGAAAGAATTGGTTTATAACTTCTAATGTCTAGTTGTTTTATCTCTTCTTTTACGATAGCGATTCTAATCTTATTATGTACTTTATTGATTTCTTCGTTCATTCTAGCGAAGTCAATGCTAAGTTTAGGAGTATTCACACCCGTTCTTTTTATAATAGACTCAGAGATTAATTTTTGTAGTTCTTTCTTTTTTACGATAGTTCTTGACATAATATATATTTTATTAATAAATACTCTAAAAGTTAAGAATGTTCTCTAACTTACTTTAACTTTGACTTTATTTGTTTTTTTCTCATAACTAATGGCTAAGGTTGAACCCTTTTCGACCTTAGATTTTAACATTTCTTCTGCTATCGCATCTTCTAAATAATTAGATATGGCTCTAGTCATTGGTCTCGCACCATACTTATCACTATATCCCTTTTCAACAATTAAGTCTTTAGCGCTTTTATTTACTTTTATCGTATACCCCATATCTAACATTCTTTCTTTTAATAAAGTTAAATGAACATCTAGAATTTTCACGATATCTTTTTTATCCAACTTATTGAATATCACAATATCGTCTAATCTATTAATAAATTCAGGATTAAACTGTTTTTTTAAGTTTTTATCTATAATTGTTTGTACGCGATCATTGTATTGGTCATCGTGGTTAGATGTTTGGAAACCTACACCCGCACCGAATTCTTCTACTTCACGCATTCCTATGTTAGAGGTCATTACAATTAAACAGTTTCTAAAGTTAATCTTTCTTCCCATTCCATCTGTCATAAAACCCTCATCTAGTAATTGTAATAAGGAATGAAAAATATCCGGATGGGCTTTCTCCACCTCATCAAATAGAACTAGAGAATATGGTTTACGTCGTACCTTTTCGGTTAGTTGACCACCTTCATTATATCCAACATATCCTGGAGGAGAACCAATCATTTTAGTTGCTGCGAACTTTTCTGAGTATTCTGACATATCTACTCGGATAAGACTATCTTCTGTTCCAAAAACTTCAAGAGCCAATTGTTTAGCCAATTCAGTTTTACCAACTCCGGTAGGACCTAAAAACATAAAACTACCAATAGGTTTATTAGGGTTTTTAATACCAACTCTATTACGTCTTAGAGAATTACAAACTTTTGTTATTGCCATGTCCTGACCAATTATGGCCCCTTTAAGTACTTTGTCTATATCTAAAAGTTTTTGAGACTCATCTTCATTTAGTTTAGTGACCGGAATGTTAGTGGATATCGAAATAATTTCTAGTATACCATCTTCGTCGACAATAGGTCTTTCCTTTAGTAGTTGATCCTCCCACTCAGTTACAAACTTCTTTAATTTAGTCTTAAGGTTTTTTTCTTTATCCCTAAGATTCGCCGCTTTCTCATACTGTTGTGACAGAACAACCTTATTCTTTTCTTCCTTTACATTATCTATCTGTTTCTCAACAGACTCTATATTTTTAGGAGGTTTCATACTAACAGCAACTCTAGCCCCAGCTTCATCTAACACATCAATAGCCTTATCAGGAAAATTTCTATCAGTTATATATCTTTCTGATAAATCAACACAAGTCTTTATTGCTTCGTCAGTGTAAGTCACTTTATGGTAATCTTCATATATTTCTTTTATATTTTCTAATATTGTTAAAGTTTGTTTTTTAGTAGGGGGTTCCACCATAACTTTTTGGAATCTTCTCTCTAATGCCCCATCTTTTTCTATATGTTCTCGATACTCATCCAAAGTGGTGGCCCCAATACATTGTATCTCTCCTCTTGAAAGGGCTGGTTTAAGAATGTTAGCTGCATCCATTGATCCTGAAGAATTCCCAGCACCAACCATAGTGTGAAGTTCGTCAATAAAAAGAATAATATTTTTATCTCCCCTAACTTCATCTAGAAGTCCTTTTATTCGTTCTTCAAACTGTCCTCTATATTTAGTCCCAGCCACAAGAGAGGTTAAATCTAATGATACTACTCTTTTACCCATTAAAGGTCTAGGACATTTTTTATCATTAATTTTTATGGCCAATCCATCTACGATTGAGGATTTACCCACTCCAGGTTCACCGATAAGAACTGGATTGTTCTTTTTTCTTCTACTTAATATTTGTGCAATACGCTCAACTTCAGATAATCTACCAATAATTTTATCTAAATTACCCTTTTTGGCTTCAGCACTTACATCTCTACTAAAATTGTCAAGAATTGGTGTATTTGTTGTTTCTTTAGGTTCTGCTTTATTTGTTCCGTCATCCTTTTGTCCAAAAGGCTCTTCGTTATACATCATACTCATATTTAATAATTCTTTTTTATACGTTTTATATTCAACCCCAAATTTAGACAAAAATCTTGTAATGGCCGCATTTTTTTGAAATAATATTGAAAGCGTCAAATGGTGGGTGTTAACCTCCTTATCTTTTAGTAGTAATCTTTCGGCATTAACATTATCTAAGACCATTTGAGCTTCGGTGGTAAAAGGTATAATGCTTGTAAATGAACTTTCGGACTCATTTATGTGTAATAATTCTTGTACTAAATTTGCAATGGAGTCTAAGTCTAGTCCTAAATTTAATAATAATTCGCACGAACTATTATTACCGTGTTTAATAACACCCATAAATAAATGGACCGGTCTGATAGAAGAAGCGTCATAACTTTTAGCAACTTCTAACCCTGCTCTAATAATATTTTTTATTGGTTTTAATTCTTTCATCTGTTAAAATATAAACATTAAACAATATATAATAAAGAATTTATTTATGAAATAAAAATCTTATAATTATTATATAAATATTTAACGATGATAGATCCAATAACAAAAGATAAAAGTAAGATTTATAAAAAAATCGAACTAATAGTAATACAAAAAACAGAAAAAGGAGAATATAATGGACAAATAAAGGTAACCCATGAAAATTCCGCTATGTTAATCTCCGGAAACTTTATAATTATAATAACTCTAGAAGGTGGACACCAAAAAGGAGATATATACAACCTCGAAGACATTAAGTCTTATCGTACAAATTTAGAAAAATTATAGATATGTTAATAAAAAGAGTAATAAATGAAAAAAATACAATAGAAAGTTACTATAACTCCTCTAATGTATTAAAGTCAATTTATCATGAAGGTACGGCAGATTTAGATGTCGTATTCAAAAGCGGGGCCGTTTATCGATATAGAAATGTACCCCCTACAGTTCTGATAGAATTTGAGCACTCAAAGAGTCAAGGAAAATTCCTAAATAAAAAGATTAGAGATAACTACTCTTCCACTAAAGTAGTAAATGTTAATACACAACAATTAATTGAGCATATTCAAATGTTGATAGAAGAAAAAAATAAGGAGTAATAACGCTTTTTATTTAGTATTTATATTATATGGAAAATACTGACTTAAATAAAGCATCATCGAGTACTCTACAAAATAACAACACCTTATCTCCCGAAGTATGGGATAAAGACGGTGAAAGTTATAAAATGAAACCCGAAATAAGAAAAAGGTTATTAGAAATCTCAAACGATTTTTACGAATTCTTAAATTTAGAAATACCTCTTTTAGATATTACCCTCACTGGTAGTCTATCCAATTACAATTACTCACAATATTCAGATTTTGATTTACATCTAATAATTGATTACGATGATGTGGACGCGGACCATGAATTAGTTGAGGATTTTTTTAATATGAAAAAAACTATTTGGAACACTAGACACGATATAACTATAAAAGATTTTGAGGTGGAGGTTTATGCACAAGATTCTAACGAACCTCATCATTCTACTGGGGTGTATTCTGTTGCGAACGATAAATGGGAAGTTGAACCAAAAAAGGAAGACCCAAAAATAGATAAAAACGAGGTTTATAAAAAATCTAAGTCTTGGGCAAAACAAATAACCAACATTGAAAGATTTTATAAAAAAGGTAAGTACGATAAGGTCATCTCACTAGTTGACAAACTCAAAGAAAAATTAAAAAAATATAGGAGTGCTGGTTTGGACGGAGTGGGAGAATATGCGATCGAAAATTTGGTATTCAAAGTATTACGTAGAAGTGGTTATATCGGAAGATTAAATGACATGAAAGAGGACTCCTACGATGAAAAGATGACTATAAAGGAATATAACAAGAAATAAACATATTTATATAAAAAGAATTAACAAATGAACAACTTAAATTCAGGGATACCTACTCTATTAGTGAAGACAAACGAGTTAATGGCTCTAACGACGGGTACAACCTACCGACACTTGGGGGTGGCATCTTCACCAGGAGCACTATATAGTGGATATGTGTGTACTCACCTATACTCAAGTGTTGCAAACGATAATTTTCTCTCGAATAATATAGACGGCACTGGAGAAAATATACGAATAACATTGGGGGCAATAGGAGAACAATTTGCTTGGGACCACACTGGATATGATATTCGTGGAGGAGCTGATGGTAACAATGTAATTTCAATGTGTTATTGTAATGACCCATGTAGGGCACCATTTGCAATTTCAGGTGAGACGACCCCTCCATATAGAAATTATGGGGAAACAATAATAGGTAGTAGACCACCAATGGCTAACCCTGGGACATAATCATTATAATTAAAGATTAAAAATAGAAATGAAAAAATTAAAAGGAAAAAGTGAAATAGAAAGAATGAAAGAGATGATGAATATAAAATCTCCTAAAAATTCTACACCCACTACTATATTAAAAGAATACGAATCCCCTAATGGGACGGCTTACGGTATTGTAAAAGAAAATGCTCATTACTATGTAATGGAGTCCACCCCTCGTGGATACGTTCATATTGATGGAAGACGTAATAAAAAGACATACCAACATAAATCTTATTCGGGAGCTCTCAAACAAATGAATTTTTTATTTTCATCTCTAAATGAAGTATACCAAAATTATGAAGAAGGAATTAATTTATTTGAAGAAAAAAAATATGTGGTAAAAGTACCAAAGAGAACTAAATTAGAACAAGCACCACCACCAGAAGTTGATGCACCAGTACCACCTATGGCACCACAAGCACCAGCAACTCCAACTCCACCACAAGGAGGAGCACCGGCAAGGGCGGCGAGACCTGGATTAGTTAAAAAAGATGGTGCACCATCAAGACCTGAACCACCAAGACCAGAAGTTGATGTCGATGTAGATATTCAAGAACCGTCTTTACCAGGACCTACTAGTACAGATGATGTTGCGGCACCCCCAAGTGGAGCAATAGATTTTGATGCTGAAGTTTCTTCCATAGAAAGAGAATTAGGGGGAGGCGAAGAATCACCAGAAAAAGAAATACAATCTTTAACTGGTAAATTAGGACAAGCCTTAAGACAAGGAGAGGACCAAAATTTGGTTGATACCGAATTAACTAAATATGTTGTTAATTCTGTATTTTCAGCACTTAATTTAGGTGAATTAACTGATGAGGATAAATTAGATATAATCAAAAAAGTTAAAAACGCAGGTACTGGCGAAGAAGAGTTTGGTACTCCTGACACACCACAAATAGGAATGCCAGGTGGGGCACCAGAAGAGGAAGATGACACTGAGATGGAGATTGATGGGCTTGACACAGGGATGGATGATGAGTTAGACTTATCTGGATTTGAAGATTTTGAAGATGAAGAGGTAAGTGAAGATATGCTTTATGGAGATGGTGATAGTGAGGAACGAGGTGGAGACATCGCAGGAACTTTAAGATCGTTTGTTGAAAAAACTGTTGATTCTTATTTAGGAAATAAATAAAATATATTGTCATGGAAATGCACCTTTGTTATATAAACAAAATGGGAGTGAATTACCGAGGTGAAAATCTCTATGAGTTTATTTTTACTACTTCAGAATACCTAGACCAAGTTGATGGGGAGTCTTGGGATAAGGTTCCCGCTGACGGACATCCATCACCACCCGAAACACAATTTATAAAAAATGTTGGGTCTTTAACCACAAAAGAAATCGTAATGAATGTTGTTCAAGAGTCTAATTACTTTGGTGTTTATGATTCAGTTGATGGTATTATTGCTTTAGGGTGGGAACATATTGCAGAAGATTTTGAAGGTATGGAGGACATTAAACGTTTGGCCTTTCATTATGGAGAAACTTTAGAATCGGTATCAAATAAGTTATATACTAGGGATTTAGTTTTAACACTAGTTAAAGAAACAAAAAACCAACTAGATTAAATATGGGTTTAAGAAATTTACATAGAATATTGGAACAAGCTGGTGGAATGGGTGGTCAGATAAAACAATTGGATGCTCAAATTAATCAAGCTAAAGCTGAGTTAGAATCACTTAAGTCTTCACCTGGTGGTACAATATCAGATCTTGAAAAACAACTATCAACCATTTATAAACAAATAGAAGACGCCAAAAACGCAAGAATGGAAAAGGAGGAGTTGGAGTATTTCCAAGGACTTGTTACTAGTGCAGAAAAAATACTCGACCAAATGTGGGACTATGCAAATCAACAAGCAATAATGGAAAGAGAGGAAATGATAGAAGAAATTTTGGAACAAGTATCCTCTGCAGACCCGAATCAATCCCTTAAGGATCAAGTTAACCAACTAAAGAGTCAAATTGTTGCAATGCGAAAACAAGAAAAAGAAGCTAAACAAAACGCAGCAGACTCAAAAAAACTTAAAGATAAACAAGAAGAATTAGAGAACATAAATAAAGAAAAAGAAGAATATCAGTCCTATAGTTCTGAAAAGGAGAAGAAAGTTTCTGATTCATTGAATAGAAGAATTGATAATGCAAATAAGGCCTTGAAGAATTTCCAAAGTGTAGATACGGAAGCAGGAAAAGACACTGTATCGGAACAAGCACCACAACCTTTAACACCCGAACAAGAGAAGGAAAAAACTAAATTAGAAAAACAAATACAAAGTTTAACTAATGAAATGAGTAGCCTTAATAGAAGAATTGCGAAAATATCCGCAACACTTACAGAAGATAGTATGTCAGGTCTACAAAGTGGATATGCTGATGTGAGTTATGGGGACGATAGTAGTTATAACTTCCAAAGTCACGGACCTTTAGGATCTGAGCCTGAATTGGAGGATGAAGGGTTTACTACATTCTATGGAGACTCAGATTCTCAATGGGGAGCATATAATTTTAGTAGTGATGGTGCTGAGCTAGGTGAAGACCCAGAAAGTATAATGGAAGAAAGTGAAGGTAACTGGGATGAGTGTAAATGTTCAAACGGAACCTTATACCAAGTATCTGATTCAACATGTAAAGACACTAAGGATTTATGTATGGATGATTGTAGTGAATGGGTAAATAAGGTACAAGAGGTGAATGGTATGAAGATTAAAGTTACAAAGTGTAGTAATAAGATAGAAGAAGAAAAATATAGAGTAAATTATGGTAATACACTAGAAGAAGGTACCTCTCCTCGTTTATTAAAAGAAATTCAGAATTGTTACCCTCATACTAAGGGAACACCTTGTGCAACAGGAGAGGTTTGGTGTGAGTATTGGGGGAATGTTTTTCCACACGGATGTTATTGTAGATCACCCATTGGACATAATAGTCTGGGATGGGATTGTGAGGTAATTGGTGATTTTGGACCCCAAGACCCAAATGTTGTTCATGCAAAGCCAACATCAACAGGAGGTGATGACGAAGAAAAACATATGTATGATATTGATGATTTAGGGGTTGAGGAGATTACAGAAGGAGAAGAGGCAAATAATTTGTTGTTAGAGAAGGAATGGGCTTCATGTTATTGTTGTTTTGAGTATGATGTTTGGGAGGGAGGTAATGCGTTTAATAAGTCACACTGTATGCATATGCAACAACGATCATCCGAGTGTATAGACCCATGTTACAAAAGTATGAAAAAATGTAAGAAGAAATGTTCAAGATACGACGACCCAAAAACTCAAAAAACCCCATCTCAAAACATGGAAGAGGAATTCAAATCTAAAGCACAGGCAAGATATTTTCACGCAAAGGCAAATGAAAAAGGAAAAGAAGGTAAAAAATGGAAAAAATGGGCAAAAGAGTTTGGGGACGATACTAAAGATTTTAGTAAATTACCGGAAAAAAAGAAAAAGAAAAAAGTTAAAGAGATACAAGTGTGGGGTATAAATTCAAATCCAGGCTTTGGTCTAGGTGATGTACCTAGAGATAAAATGTACTCGGACGTTCCTCGTCCAGCACATATGAACGTAATGGGATTAAGTGAAATGAAAAAACCAAAAATGAAAAAAGGAAAATTATTAGAATACTTATCTGAGTTAACTACCAGAGGTGGAACTAAAGGAAAAGTGTACAAGAAAAAAGACTTGACTAAACAATCTGGTCCTTACACAGAAAAACCTAGAAATTTAGATGAAATTAAAAAAATTATTAGTAAATTAGCGGAAAATAAACAAAGTTTACAAGAAGTGCCAATAGATTACGAAGACAGACCAGAAAGAATTAACCCCAATATCGAGAGACAGTTGTCGACTCAGGACACTGCGTTTGGTAAAGACCACCCAGCTTTTCCAAAAGTAGGGGAGGACGAAGTATATGATAATTATGAAGAATTAATCGCCTCACAAAGATTTAAGGATGTAGTAGATACGTTCAAAAGACATACAGGCATTCAGGGGAATGCCACTGACATGCAAAATTTAATGGGATTACAGGGTATGATGATGCAATCTCTACAAAATACATTAAGAATAGAAGCTTCTAATAAACAAAGATTAGAGGACTTAGCGGTAGAGATAGTGACTAAAGACTTAAATGTTCCAGAAGGTTCCTTACAGTTTGATGTTGAGATAACTGGAATGAAAAAGTTATCGAAAGACGATATGAAACAAAAACCTAAAAATAAAGAAGAGTCTTTAGAGCAAGAGGAGGAAACATTAGAACATATAGAAGAATTGGATCTAGAAGTGGCAAAAAGACGTTTCATAAACTCAATGATGCAAGGGTCTGCAAAAAAGGCACTTTATCTATATCATATGGTTAGTGATGAACTCAACTCAATTGACCCTACCCTTATGAATTTATATGGGGTTGTTATTTCCGCGAATGACCTTATGTATTGGATTATGCCAGATATGATGGGAGCTGGTGGTGGAGAAGGAGCACCAGTATTTGGAAAAGAGAAGATTGATTTGTCTACTACCCCACCTACAGTTGTGGCAAAGGGAATGACTTTCCCTGTGTTGGTCCATGAATTACATAAAGGAGTTATGGAATATCTTTCTTTACATGGTTTACCAGGTGATAAAGAATTAAGACAAAAGGTTATGGATAAAACAGACTTTTTAGAAGATGAAATGTGGGATTTAAGATTAGGACCAGGATTATGGGAGAGATTCATTGATGCTATCGGTGCAGATGATTTCGATGTCAAAAACCATCTTTATAGTGAAATAATCCAAATGCCAGCCAAACAATTTTTAGATTTTATGAAAGAAATACAATCAGGAAGTGAAAAAGGAAAACAAATGATGGTTGATTTGGCGAAAAGAATTAAGGACGATATACAAAAAGATGAATACGAAGACGCAACAGGAGAATATGAAGAAGAAGATGTTACAACACTAGAAGAACCAATGGACGATATAGATATTTCAGACTTATTCCCAGCTGGTAGTGAAATGGGTGGAGGACCAATAGAATTAGACATTGACACTATTCTAGATAAAATTTCAGATGGTGGTATGGATTCATTAACACCGGATGAGTTACAATTCTTAAAAGACCAGTAGACCATTTATAAGTGTTCTTAAGTCTCTTATATTTATAATATATGGGAGAAACGAAGAAAAATCCAAAATTAGAAACAATGATGATTTGGGCCAAGTGTAAAGCTGACCCAGCATACTTTATTGAAAATTATTTAGAAACATTTGATAAGACTAGACAAACTTACGTCAAATTCCAACCTTTCCCTAAACAACTTGATGCGATACGAGCCTATAAAGAAAATAGGTATAATATTGTCTTAAAATATCGACAAGCTGGTATATCTACATTAACCGCCGCTTATATTACATGGTTAGTATGTTTCGCAGATAGTAAGAACCCACAAAAAGTACTTATTCTTGCCAATAAAAGAGAAACAGCAATGGAATTTCTTAATAAAGCTAAAGTTTTTCATTCACAATTACCTAAATGGATATCTGTAGATATTGGTGATACTAACTCTAAACAACACGTAAAATTTACTAACGGTTGTGAGATAAAAGCGGTTGCGACTTCAGCCGATGCCTTAAGGGGGTATACACCGTCTCTTTTAATTTTGGACGAGGCTGCCTTTATTGAGGGTGGACAAGAAGTTTGGGCGGCGTGTCAAGCTTCGCTTTCAACTGGGGGTGATGCCATCCTAGTCTCAACACCTAATGGGTATGATGAAATATACCACGCCACTTATGATGGGGCTAAAAAAAATGAAAATGATTTTAACATTGTAGAGATGAGGTGGTATGAGGACCCTAGATTTAATAAGGGATTAAAATGGGAAAAAGAGGATCATGAAACTATACACGACGAATCTCAGGATTTAGAAAAGTACCTTGAGTATATTAGGAAGGGGTACTCCCCTAGTTCCCCATGGTATTTGGAAATGATTAGACAAATGAATGGGAATATGAGACTAGTCAATCAGGAGATTAACTGTGACTTTCTAGGTTCTGGAGAAACTGTTATAGATAAAGAATGGATCGAATTACAAGATAAAGAAAATAGAAGAGACCCTATAAGAAAGGAAGGTATATACAAAGACTTATGGATATGGAAGGACGCAGCACCAAATCACAAGTATGTGATGGGGGTTGATGTCTCAACCGGACAGTCAGATGACTTTAGTGCTTTTGCTGTAATATGTTTAGATTGTGAGGAAGGTGAAGAACAAGTCGCAGAGTATTATGGTAAGTTACCTCCTGATGAATTAGCTGAATTTGTTTGGTTAGTGGGTCGTCGTTATAATGCTTACGTTGTCATTGATATTACTGGTGGTGTAGGATTACCTACATCCCTAAAATTAAAGGAAATGGGTTATGGACAATTACATTATCCTAACGGAGACAAAAATAAAAATCCAGGTTTTAATATCGACTCTAATAGAAGAATAGTAGTTAGTGAATTAGAGGAATCTATTAGGACTAATCGGGTTAAGATACGTTCTGAAAGAGCGATAGCAGAAATGACTACATTTATTTTTAGAAATGGAAGACCAGATCATATGGTTGGTTACCACGATGATATTTTATGGGGGTTGGCGATGGCCTTGTATGTTGCTAATACCACCTTTAAGGAAATTGAAAAGAATAAAAATAAGTCTGCGGCAATTATGGATAGTTGGGTAACAAATACTTCAGTTAATAAAAATATTGACGACATTAAACCTCAGTCTGAAAAGTTTAACTCATCAACTACCTACGCCACTACCAACCCATCTAACCCTAATAAGGCTAATCCATTTGATCCATTTCGTCCCCAGAATCCCACTCCTGGACAGATATATAAAGATTATGGTTGGTTATTTGGGAAAATGGGAAGAGGTAATAGGTAATAAGGTTTAACTTTCTATTTTTTTAGTTTATAATTAATATAAGATATTTATAATACAAAGAACAAATAATGGCAGAAGATAACTTAACAATATATCAAAGACTACAGCAGGTATTTGGTGCTGGGGCAACAAGGAGGTCCCCAATTCAAAATTACAATGTTGATCCTAATAAGGTTTTATTAAAGACAACAAATAAAGCAGATTTTGAACAGGCAAAACTACAGGCTCAACAAACTGCCTTTATGCGTAATCAGTGGAATAAGGTAGATAGTGAACTCTATAATCAAGCTATCTATTATGAAACCACTAGATTGGCATCGTTTTATGATTTTGAATCCATGGAGTTTACTCCCGAAATCGCAGCGGCTCTAGATATATATTCGGAAGAAAGTTGTACACCAGATGAAAGAGGTCATCTACTTACTGTGGAATCAGAATCATCTAGAATTAAAGATATTTTAACTAACCTATTTACAAAAGTTTTAGATTTACATGCCGTTTTACCGGCTTGGACGAGAAATACTTGTAAGTATGGTGATAATTTTGTTTATCTAAAAATAGACCCTAAATTAGGGATTATTGGGGCTTCTCAACTACCTAATATCGAGATTGAGCGAAAGGATGAAAGTAGTTACCTAACCCAACAAAAGGTAGGTTCTTATGGGGTACAAGGAGAAAATGAGAAGGATAAAAATATTAAATTCGAATGGAGGAATAAAAGTATTTCATTTAATGCATGGGAGGTAGCCCATTTTAGATTATTAGGAGACGATAGAAGATTACCTTATGGAACTTCTTTATTGGAAAAAGTAAGAAGAATATGGAAACAGTTATTATTGTCTGAAGATGCTATGATGATATATCGTGTAACTAGAGCACCGGAAAGAAGAGTCTTCAAAATAAACGTTGGTAATATTGATGACCAAGATGTACAGGCATATGTTAATAAAATCGCAAATAACTTTAAGAGAAATCACGCTATTGACCAAGCTACTGGACAAGCCGATTTAAGGTATAATGCCTTGGCAGTAGACCAAGACTTTTTTGTACCAGTACGTAATGATGGTGCTGCTAACCCTATTGAGACATTACCAGGTGCTGGTAATCTTGATCAAATTGCTGACATTGAGTATATACAAAAGAAAATGTTGTCAGCACTTAGGATACCAAAACCATTTTTAGGTTTTGAGGAACCATCTGGAGAAGGAAAGAATTTGGCATTACAAGATATAAGATTTGCAAGGACCATTAATAGAGTACAACAATCTATGGTACAAGAACTTAATAAAATTGCAATAGTACATTTATATATCCTAGGATTTGACGAAGAACTGGAAAACTTTAGTTTAAGACTTAACAATCCTTCTACTCAAGCAGAAATGTTAAAAATAGAACAATTCCAATCCAAAGTGGCATTATATAGAGATTCGGTATCGGATGCTGGTAATGGTTTCGCGGCCACATCTATGACTTGGGCAAAAAAGAATATACTAGGTTTTAGTGATGATGAAATTATTTTAGACTTAGAAAGACAAAGAATGGAAAAGGCAGCTGCTGCTGAAATGGAAAACACGTCAGAAGTTATTAAACAAACAGGAATATTCAAAGAAGTGGATAGACTTTATGGTGATACTGGAGAAGATGCAGGAGTGGATGCTGGTGACACCGGAGGGTCTCCAACTACACCACCACCAGCAGGAGGTGGAGCGCCACCACCAATGGGGGGAGACATGGCAGTAGAACCAGATGATTCACCAGAAGATTTGGCAGAAACTTTACAAAATTACGATAATTTAGTTAAAACTGTCACTACTGATACTAAACCACAACATCAAGTCAATAATAGAAGTTACTTAATTAAAGAGGATATTGCAAGTCTAAAAGAAAATTTAGATAAACTTTTAGAATAGTTTTATATTTATTATATAAAACGTACTGTATGAAAAATTTCGGAGATTTATTAGACTCAATCTATAAAGCCGCCTCTAAAGAGTTTGGCACCAACAAAAAGAAATGTAGTGCATTAATAAAAGAATGTGTTAAAGTCATTAAAACAGATAGAATATTATCTGATCAGTTCACAGTGTATGACAATCTTAAAAATTCTCATGTTCAAGAAAAATATGCTACAAACTACATAAAAGAAAACATCGATTCACTTAGAGTCTATACCCCCCAACAAATTATATCGTCTAATGGTAAGTTAGAAAGTCTTTGTAATAAATTAGGAGCGAAAGTAATTCCCTCAGAAATAAATGAGTCAATTTCTAATTTATATTTCTTAATGAACACATCTAAGAATGTTAACTCAATACACACTTCTAAAGTAATGGTTAAAGAAAATTTAATTAAAAATGAATTAAAAACCAAAAACGATGCACCGTCAGTACCAATTGCTTTAATGAGTAAAATCGTAAGTAAAAAATATAACCAAAAATATAAAGATTTATCTGAGGCAGATAAAAAAATATTAAAGGTAATTTTGGAAAGTAAGGAGGGAGAAGAAAGGATATTTGAAGATTATAAGGAGATGGCTCAAAATTTACTACAGAAAAAAATAGTTGATAACGATGAAGCTTCTTTACACGTTAATCTTAAAAAGACGTACAATAAAGTGTTGGGTATGAATTTTATTGCTGAGAGTTCAGTAAATGATATTAGTAAACTACATTATTTAATTTCAGGATTACAATAAAAAATGGCTAGATTAACAAACGAACAAGTATACGGTGAGATAAAATTAGTGAAGAATGATATGATTCACTTAAAGGACGGACAGGCAAAAATGCAAGAAGATATAACAATGATAAAAAAAGTTCTACTAAATCCAGATAATGGAACGGTAGCAAGAGTAAATAAAAACACACAGTTTAGAAAATCAACTGGAAAGGTACTATGGTCTCTTTGGGTTGCAGTACTTGGAATAATAGGAAAGTTAATTTTCTGGAACTAATTAAAAAATTAAAATTATGAATTTTTTCAAAAACATGTTAAGCGGAGACGGTAAAGTATCAAGTAAAAGGTTTGTTACCTTTATTTGTCTATTATTTATGTTAATCGGATATGTCTCAAATCTATTTTGGGACTTCACGATTGATGAAAATATATTTAATTCATTACAATGGATTGTAATGGCAGGATTAGGTTTTACCGCTGCTGAAGGATTTTCACCGAATGGTGAGACACCAGCAGAAGAAGCACCAAGTAAAACTACAGTAACTCATGAATATGATTATTCTGAAGAGGAAATATAAAAAATTAAAAAATGGGAAGACAAAGATTTAACAAAAGAGAACACATAGAAAAGGTTAATAAACTTTTTGAGGTATCACATAACAAAACAAAGGGTTTAATGGTTGAACAAAACCAAGGATCTTGGTGGGGTGACCCAAATGCCGTAAATCCTTCATCAAACATGTGTGTGCAATCAGTAAATCAACCACAATCATATTTTACAGGACCTTACCCAACACAATCTGATTGTGAAGCAGATTGGGTAAATGCAACACAAGGAAATACTATAACACCATGTTATGACTGTGTTAATAATACTCCAACAATAGTAGAAGAAATAGGACCTAATTCACCTTGGTGTCAAAATGTACCAGGTGGTCCACAATGTGGAACTGATTGTACCTTAATACCTATGAATGCTATCGGTGGAACACCAAACTTCCCTCTAGTAAACGACCCTAACCTAGCTTGTGGAGGAGCGTGGCAAGGTGATTGGTGGTGTCCAACAGGAGTTGCAGGACCAGGTCCTTGTATACAATCACCAACAAATCCTCAACCAGGTTATGCAACCGGACCTTATCCAACACAAACTGCTTGTGACAGTCAATGTGGTGGCGGTAATCCAGGGGCAACATGTATGAGTATATCTACAGTGGTATGTGATGATCCAACATCAACGGCTACGTGGCCTTGTGTTACTCTAAATGGAAATCTTCCAGATACCGCTAATGATATGGGAAGTGTAATCGATGTAGGAAATACTTATGGGTCAACAGGACAGCCTATTTTTTATGAAATAACTGCGATAGACCCTTCAACTACATCACCATATGGAGTGCAAGACTTCCCAGTTATACCAGGAGGGTGTCCAGGTACTAATAATAATCCTAGTGCGGGTTGTGACTTTTCGTGGAGTAGTCCTTGTGCACAACAACACTTAAATACTGGGGGACAAAATTCTTGGCAAAATATGTTAGCTCAAAGAGAGAGTGGATATAACGCTAATGGATGTCAACACTTCCAAGCTATGGTTAATTGGGTAACAGACCAATTAAATTCAGGTGTTGCTGGTAATGGTTCTCCATTAACCCAAGTACAAATAAATAGAAAAACAGAACAATTAGAATGGGCACAGTGTCAAGCAAATTCATGTGGGTGTCCAAATCTTAATATGCCTCCGTTAACTGGAGGGCCAACACCTCCACCACCTAGTGACCCTGATTTAATTGATCCGGAACCACCAAAAAAACTTTCAAAACCAAAAAAGGAGAAACTTAAAGAACGTAGATCTATAAATGAAGAACTTAAGAGGATGAAACAAATGTGGAAACATAAACTTTAATAGATAAGAAAACCCCTACTCGGGGTTTTTTTATTGGATTATATTTCTTATTATTAACTATTAATAACACTTTGAAGAAAAGAACATGAGAAATGAAATTAGGAAAAGAGTTAGCTCTAAAAACAGAAAAACCCTTTAATGTAAGAATAGGGACAGTAAATAATAAAGAACCTAGAACTTTGTATTTAATTCTATCTAGTTGGGTAGAACCAACCAAAGATATCGAGGACTACCAACCAAACTTAAATAAAATAAAAAAGAATATCAAAAGATTCTTAAATTCGACTGTACCGTCGGAAAGTTTTAATAAAGAAAAAATAATATTAGATTTTGATTTACGTTCATCAGGAATTATAAAAAATAAAAAATCATTTATGTCATGTGAAGTGACTCTATTCCAAAAAAATCTTAGAAAAATAAATAACCCTTCTGTAATTATGGAATTACAATGGCTTTCTACAAAGTTAATAGGAGAAGTGTTTGAAATAGATGAAAATTTCACCTATAACAGTAAAAAGAAAAATTAACCCCACGTTCATTATATAAAACCCGCTTAATCGTGGGTTTTAATTTACTACGATATATTTATTATAAAAATAATATTTATTAGTATGGAACTTAAATTACTTAAAGAAGGAGAAGTGGGGTATGGACTTTTAGTCGAAAAAGACTCCGGATATATATCACCCCAAATCACGGAAAATAAAAAAATTATAAAAGAGATGAATGAAGTCGGAACAAGCTATGGTCCGATTCAAATGGTTGCTGTGCTACAAAAATGTGGAGTTCAAAACAGAAATGGAAGAATTTATCCAGAAAATATTCTTAGAAACGAAGTGGATAAACACCAAGAGGTGATAAAAAATGGTAGAGCTATTTCCGAGTTAAACCATCCAGACTCGTCAATCATAGATTTAGAAAGAACATCTCACAAATTAGACGAAACTTGGTGGGACGGAAATACACTAATGGGGAAGTTAACTTTAATTACATCTCCTGCTTATGAAAATACAGGAGTTACAACAACACCCGGAGATTTAGCAGCTAATCTACTAAGACACGGTGTACAATTAGGTATATCCTCAAGAGGAGTCGGTTCTTTACAAAGTGTAAATGGACAAAATATGGTACAAGATGATTTTGAATTAATCTGTTTTGATTTGGTTTCTTCACCTTCAACCCCTGGAGCTTATTTATTTAATCAAGTAGACGAAGCTAAACCTTACGTAGAATCTGTTAAACCCCAAAAAATAATGGAGTCAGATTTGAATAAAACAATTAAAAATTTCTTAAAAGATTAAATCATGAGTTATAGAACTAGAAAATCAAAATACGATCATATAAAAAAATTAAATGAGGGTAGGTTATTAACAGAGGCCCCTAACTGTGACCATGAAGGTTATTGTACAGCTGCCATTAGTTGTGGTGGAGAAAACGCATATCACGGATGTGTAAGTGGGGGTAACTGCGTAACAGAAACTCAAGGTTCTTTTAGTGACTATACTATGTGTAGTGGATTAGGAGTACCAACAGGAGGGGGAGAAAAAGAAGAGAAGAAGAAAGAAAAGGGAAACACAGGAATACAATATGATGGAGAAATTTTAATGACGAGTATCCATGGAGATGTTTTAACCTCTAACGGGTGGGTGCCAAAATCAGACGTAAACAAATTAAAAGGGACTCCACCACCACCATCGTTAAATATGAAAAGTGGACCAGTAAAAGGTAAGGAAAAACTTAAGGAAGGTTGTGGATGTGGAGAAGCAAAAGAAACAAGTGAAGATTCCTATATGGCAGCGTCACAATTACACAGTATTTCAAATAAAGCACAAAACGTTTATAATAAGTTAGAAAGAGATGAGGTATTAGATGATTGGATGGAAAGTCACTTGGCAAAGATAGACCAAATGATGGATAGTGTTAATGATTCTTTTGAACATGACCAATATAAAGAAGCTGGCGATATGGGTCCAGGTGGTTGTCCTCCAGGACATCATTGGTGCGCAGCATCAAATTCTTGTAGGTCAGACAACAAACCACAAATGGAACCTATGACTTTAATGGGTGATGATGTTATATCATTAAATGAACAAGCTCAAGTTCAAGACTGGGGACCAGGAATTATTAGACATGCAAAGTTATATAGTTGTGGTGATAATCATAATGCGGGTCTTGCCCAAGCTTGTGGTATGGGTCCACTTCCTTATTCAAATCAACAAAATCTAGCTTTTAGTAATTTATGTCTAAATGTAACTGATAGTGGTGGTAATCCATATAATCTGGCAGACGGACCTATAGTCTTTGTAGAATACCAAGGTCAAACTTATAGAATGACAGGTACGGGGGCAGGAAACCAAATAAATAGTTGTAGTGCTTATGGTTTATCTACTCCTCCTGAATCGGCAACAGTAGTTACCGCTTGTAACACAAATGGTCAGGGAGCAAATGCACAAAATATATCACCTTATTATAACCCTAATGTCCAACCATGTAATCAAACACAAACTCAAGGAGACTGGTGGTGTGACCCAACAGGTGCTTATGTTAACCCTAACGGGGGTAATTGTACACAATCACCAAATCAACCTCAATCATATTTCACAGGGCCTTATACGTCAGAATCTGACTGTAACACACAATGTAGTGCAGCCCCAACTCCAACTCCAAGATATGTAACAGTTGAATTGTGTGACGGAACTCCTTATGGAAGTCAAAATTCTTTTATGAATATGTTAGTAGACGATAATGGAACTGTAAGGGAACCTGTACCTGGGGATGAATTTGAGGCACCAGCGGGAGGTCCTGGAGCTCAATTAGCCAATTGGAAGGTATTACAAGTTGGTACAGCTGCTCAAGTACCACAGATGACTTTCCCTATCGTACCATGTCCTAACACATCAACAACAGGTTGTGACCAGTCAGCTTGGTCAAATTACAGTACTTGGTTAAATAACTTTACAAGTTTACCTAACTTTAGCTCCTCAAACCCAAACCAACCTTGTCAATTCCTTTGTCAAAGAAATACGCTTTGGGGTGATGCACTTTCTACTGGTACGATAAACGGGCAACAAATGGGACCTAATTGGATGAACCAAATACAGTGTAAGTATGATGAGGTTCAAGATTTAATGAATACTCATAATTGTTCATCATCAAATGCCTCTGCTTGTTAATATGAATTTAAGGGAAAACATAAAAAAAGAACTAACTTTGTTAAATGAAAATACATGTCAATGTTATGCTGGCACTACAAAAATGTCATGCCATACTGGACCCCCAAATTATAATAATTATTGGGTACATCACCAAAAATGTTGTAGCCCCACATGGGGAGGAACCAATTTCACACCTCACCCAATGTGTCATGATATGCACTGTGGTAACTTAGATAATTCTACATGTTTTGATGGTATGACCACAGGACCAACAGGAGGTGGGGTAACAGGTTTAGTACCATCACATACTATAGACGGTGAAGAAAGACCAGAAAAAGATTTCGGAATATTAAAAGATAAAAAGGTAGATTCCCGATTTACATTCAAATCTATGGATAGTGGAGAATATCCAGATATAAGTATAGACAAGAAACACAGACCAATGAATGAACATGACGAGAGTCCTAGACTACCAGAAAAATTTTATGATTCTGATTATGAACTAGACGAATTTGATTTGGATGAAATTTTTGATGAAATGAGAAAAGGTGACAGAGTGAGATATTTTGTAGATGTGTATTATGATACCATGTTACCTAGTTCAGGAGACCCAGAAAAAGATAAGATATTGGCAGAAAAAATGGCTCGAGCAGACATGATGAATCTTAAGAATCGAGAATATATTATAGGACCTGTAGAATTACGAGGTTACTATCGTTAAACTTAACTGACAAATTTTCAGACTAATATGGCTTTTTGGGTATATGAGGCATATTTATTAAAAAACTCCCTAAGGAGTTCTTTGCGCTTTTGCGTATATTAATAATAAGATTAAAAAAAAACTAGTCAAATGGCAAAAAAATCTTTAGTAGAAGAGGCTCTTCTTGAAGCGAAAGCTATCGAGGAATCAGTAAAGGAGAGTGCAAAAGAAATACTTCCTTCGGTTTTGAAGAAAGAAATTAACGAACTAGTAAAAGAATCTATCAACGAAGTTGATGAGATTGAAATGGATTCAGAAGAATTGTTAGGTGTTACAGACGACGACATGGATATAGATATGGATATGGACATGGACATGGGCGGCGACGCTGTAGAGTTAGACCTTACTGCTTCATCAGATGATGAGGTAATGAAAGTGTTTAAGAAAATGGGACCAGAAGACGAAATCGAAGTTGTAAAAACTGGAGATGGCGTAACCCTTACAGATGGTAACGAAGAGTATGAAATTAAGAATGTTTCTGAAGGGAAACAGAATGAACCAATTTACGAAATTGAATTGGATGATGACATGAATGAAATGATGGATGACGACATGATGGAAGAAGGTGGAGCCAAAAAGGGTGACCAATCAAAAACTCGTAGTGATTATAAAAACTACAAAGGGACTGATAAAGGATATCACGGCAAAACTGGAGCTTCACATGGTGATCAAGGAGAACCTGATGACTATATGAATGAAATGAAAGATGAGAAAATGTATGAAATCGAATTAGATGACTTCGAAGAAGAAGAAATCGAAGAGGGGACAAACAGAACTTATCAAAATGGAAGACGTGGATCTTCAGGACAAAGAAAAGGGCTTAATAAGCCAAGAGCTATACCAAATAAGGATCTCGCAAAAAAGAGCGGGATTAAAGAATCAAGAAGGGCTCATGTACCATCAAGAATCATAAAGGAAAATAAACAGTTAAAAGCTGCGGTTACTACCTATGGAGGTGAAGTTAAAAAACTTAAATCAAAAAATGAAGAGTATAAAAAAGCTCTTTCATTATTTAGAGAAAAGTTAAATGAAGTGGCAGTGTTCAATTCAAATTTAGCTTACACAACCAAATTGTTTACTGAGCATTCTACAACGAAAAAAGAAAAGTTAAACATTCTTTCTCGTTTTGATGAAGTTAATTCATTAAAAGAATCAAAATCCTTATATAAAAAATTATCAGGAGAAATGGTTTCTAAGAAACCAATTCAAGAAGCTATGGTAAGTAAAGGAGGAACTAAAGTTATAACAGAAGAATCAACTATAAAAAACACTAAGAGAAATAGTGTTATAAGAGAAAATAAAGTTTATCAGGATCCTCAAATGACGAGAATGATGGACCTTATGAATAAAATAAAGTAAAACATTAAAAAAATAAATTAAAATGGGACATTTATTAAACTCAGGACAAGTTGGAAACATTGGAACTAATTCAATGAAACTTATCCGTGAAGACGTAATTAACAAATGGGACAAACTAGGATTCCTAGATGGCCTAAATGGTTATAGTAAAGACAACGTTGCTCAATTATTTGAGAATCAAGCGTCTTACTTAATCAACGAACAAACAACAGCAACTGATTCAGGTTCTTTCGAAACAGTTGTATTCCCAATCGTAAGGAGAGTATTCTCTAAACTTTTGGCTAACGATATCGTATCAGTACAAGCATTAAACTTACCAATTGGTAAATTATTCTACTTTGTACCAGAGGTATCTACTAACAGACCTGGTTTTGACTCTACTAACGGTGGATTCAATGCTTCTACTCCTTCAGGTGTAGATTTATATGACCAATTCTATGAAAATAACGCTTCTCCAGCGAGAGGATTATTTGATGCATCAAGAGGTAAAAGAACTGTTACTCCAGTAACTGTAGTTCCAGGTGGACTTACAACAGTGGCGTCAACAGCTTACCCAAATATTGGAACTTTCTCAGGAAGAACTGATACAAACGGTGTACCGTTAAGTAATCCAGCTAACAGATACGTAACAGGATTAATTTCTTCTTCTATCTTATCTACTACAGGAACATTAGTAGGTCCTGATGGACAATTAGCTGATACTGAAGCTTTCTTAGCAGGTTTAGTAATTTACTTAAGTGCTACAACTGTTGCGAGAGACGCAATTGCAGGACCAATGGTTTCTTGTAATACATCTGCTGATACTTTCTCAACAGCTGCTCTTTACCAATTAAATGGTGGTACAGCTACTAGTGGTACGATAACTGATCCGGCTTTAGATATGCCGTTGATATCTGGTGGTACTCCATTAAAGTACAGAACAGTAACACAAAAGTACGGTCAAGGTCTTGTATCTGGAAGTACAATAGCACCTTACGCAGGTACAGGTAACATGTTAATCGAGATTGACTTTGGTTGTCCAGCATGTCCAACATGTACGACTGTTGAAGGTAGAGGTTATGGTAATCCAGATTCTACTGCTACTAACAACGCTAACTATATAGCGGCAGCGGGTGTACCTACTACAACAGCTTTAGGACTTGTGGCTCAGGTTTTATCTTACGCTAACATGGAGTTAGAAGATAACATGGCTGAAGTAACATTTAGATTAGATTCTGTAACTGTAGCGGTAACAGAAAGAAAACTAAGAGCTACTTGGTCTCCTGAACTTGCACAAGACGTGTCTGCATTCCACAACATTGATGCTGAGGCTGAATTAACAGCTTTATTATCAGAACAAGTTGCGGCTGAGATTGATAGAGAAATCTTGAAAGACCTTAGAAATGGTGCGGCTTGGACGTTAAGATGGGACTACAATGGTTGGAGAAGATCTAACAATGGTCAAGGTTACAATGCTTATACTCAAAAAGATTGGAATCAAACATTGATTACTACGGTAAATCAATTATCTGCTCAAATTCATAAATCAACTCTTAGAGGAGGAGCTAACTGGATCGTATGTTCAGCTGAGGTTTCTGCAATATTTGATGATTTAGAATACTTCCACGTGTCTAACGCGTCACCAGAGCAAGATTCTTATAATATGGGTATTGAGAAGATTGGTTCTTTATCAGGTAGATATACTGTATATAGAGATCCTTACTTCCCAGCAGGTAAGATATTAATTGGACATAAAGGAAAATCATTACTAGATACTGGTTATGTATACGCTCCTTACGTTCCGTTACAACTTACACCTACTATGTATAATCCATTTAACTTTGCACCAATCAAAGGTATAATGACAAGATACGCTAAGAAGATGGTTAACAACAGATTCTACGGTACTATCAACGTCGATGGTGTAGTAACATTTGGTATTAATGAGTTAAGATAATTTTTCGCTACTCTTTATAATGAAAAACCCCTCTTCGGAGGGGTTTTTTTATTTATAAACAACTTAGATATCTATTTCCTCTATCACAGAGAATTGTTATACCTTCTTTTTTATCATTATCACGTAACCACTGAAAAGTTGCCATTACATTGGCCCCACCACTAATACCAATAAATAAACCATATCTTTTTGCTAAGTGTTTTGCAATACTTTTTGCGCAGTCAGTTTTTATAACTCTTACCTCATCAACTAAATCTAAATCAACTAAAAATTTACTACCATCACCAATTCCTTGTATGCCATGGAGTCCTGGTTCACCTCCAGACATTACAGGAGATTCTGCGGGTTCTACAGCAACTATTTTTATATCTTCCCATTTTTCTTTTAGAAATTTACGAGTTCCCATTAATGTGCCACCAGTACCAGTACCCGCGACAAAAACTGAAGGTGAGTCTATTCTTCTAAAACTTCCTTTTATCTTAGGAAGAGACCACTCTTCATATATTTCAGGTCCTGTAGTTTGATAGTGTGCCTCAATATTCAAAGGGTTGTGAAATTGGTTACAATTGAACCATCCGTTATCATTACATAAATTATCTCTTAGTTCAATAGCACCATCAAAGTCACCTTCATCGACTTCTATTAAGGTGGCACCATAATACTTAAACATTTTTTTACGTTCTTCAGACATGTTGGATGGCATGATTATAACCATTTTATAACCTCTTTCTGCTGCCAACATAGCAAAAGCAATTCCACTGTTACCACTAGTTGCTTCACATATGGTACTATTTTTTTTAATTAAACCTTTTTCTTGTGCGTTGTTAATGATAAAAGACGCCATACGGTCTTTTACTGAACCTGAGGGGTTCATAAATTCTGCCTTACCCCAAACAGTAAGGTTACCTAAAGTGATAGGAATTAAGGGAGTGTTCCCAATGTGGTCGGATAATTTTATATTCATATGTTAAGAATACTAAAATTATTCTATAATGAAAATTAATTTACTAGCCTTTTTTTAAGATTATCTGGTAACCCTTGATTTTTAACTATGAATCGAAGTTCCTGATCATAAGTCTCTACTTTTTGATTTGAAGTAAGTTGTAAATCAATATAGTACGTATTTGGTATTAACCACGAAGTATCTATAATAAAGTAATTATGTGTAGGGGTTCTATTAACATCTGTGTAGTCTATTACAGTATATTCACTAGTACCGTCCTTTATATATAAACGATATTTCAACGAATCAATAACCTGAGTATGATTAACGGTATATGGCACACGTGCACTTACCATAATTTTACGTTTATCGCCTCTTTTTATCCTTTCATCAGATTTTATTCCTGATATTGAAAAACCATATGATTTAGGTAAGTCTATTTCTCCACCAATATTATAGTATTCATTTTCATCTTTAATCGTTATGTATTGGGTTCTGTCATCGATTGCTTGTCCATTTATTGTTAAACCACTCCATACATCACTATATTGAGTTAGGGGACAAGCACATGAAGTTGGGACGGAAAAATCTATACAATACACTCCTGTAGTAACATGAGTAACTTCAGTATATGGTGTAAAAACTGAAGCATTTAGATGATTGGTGTCTACTTGTACAAATCTATCATAGACATCTCCATCTTGATCATAAACCACAACTCCAGGTAAACGATCTAAATTAGTTGGTGCACCACCGGCGTTAACATATAAACATACTCTATTTGTTTTACCCATATAGAATTTTTCTCTATCATCGATTACGGTATCAACATACGTTGTCTCAATGTAAGGTTCAAAAAAAGTATTTGTATTTTCGTTAAAAAAACCTACATATCTTTTTTCATCTGTTAGTATTGTTTCATAAAAGGGATTAAAAGCTAACCCCATACCATAATTTTTAACACCTGTTAAAAAATCACCATTTACAAAACCTTGATGTATATCTGTAACTAATCCACCAGTTGGTGTGGATGAACCATTAAGCGCTGTGGTGGTACCTGTCAACATATCATTTATTGCACAAGTAATATCCATATCTACATCTTCATTTCCTCTACTAAAATGTTGTGTTGCAACCATTGTAGTTGCGGTAGTGTTGGTGGAACAACTATAAGGAAAAAGTGCGTATCGAGAATAGTTAGCTGAAGTTAAGGCAGTACTACCAGTATAGATACCACAAGTAGATAAAGGTACATCATAAGTATTTCCTGACCACGTATAATTAGTTTTCCTATAACACCAATTACTAACCCCCGCTGTATCAAATTTTGTACCAGCATCCCATGATTGACCCATCTTAAAGGCAATTAAATCAAAAGAATTAGCACGACTAGCCGAATTAAAAAGAGTGTCTTTCCCTAATAATTCGTTATTATTAAAAATAGTATTAGTCATTTTTAATTTATGGGTTGCTTTACTATGTATACCTGTTGACGCCGTAAAACCACTAAGTGTTATTTCTTTTTTGTTTATCCTATCAACTAATCCTGATAAGTCAAAATTAAAAATAAACCTACTATAGTTTATGTTAGAAACTGTCGTTCCAGTTCCAGCCCCATAAAATAGTTCTACAATAGGGTTTAATGAGGTATTCATTTGGGCTTGAGTGTCGCCCGTGGAAAATCCTTTAATTATTGTATTACTCTCAGTGAAATATGTTCTATATATTGACATCTATGAATCTTTAATAATAAATACTTAATTAATTCTAATTCGATGACTTATCATTGAACTAAAATTAAATTTTGAAATTTCAGTTATTCCATCACTATCATCTGTTGCCACATCTGGAACCATTTGTCCATAAGGGTGGGTATGATTACTAACAAATTTTTGTACTAATTTACAAAATTCTATTAATCTATCCCCATAAACCAAAGGGTGTAGTTCTCCTCCAATAGGGAGACCATCCTGGGTTAATTGTCTATTACCTCCCAAGTACTTTTGTAATGATGAACCAGAGGAATCAAGACCATTATTTTGTAGTTTGTTAAAGGAAGTACCCTCTCCGTTATTTTGTCCAGTATAAGAAACCAAGTTTATGGTGTTTGCAAGTATTGTTGCAACACTTTCTTTATCATTAACATGAATTAATTGTATCCTCGCTGGATTATCTCTATTTAATTCTACAGGATTTCCTGGCACAAATTTACCAGCGCGTAAATCAATTTTTGCTGAGGTTAAAATAATATCTGCATTATCTCTCCCTTGAATTGCCACATCATATGGACTAGCGTATACACCTTTAGCACTATTTATATAATCAGTAGATTTTAGGGCGTTAGTCCCCCCAACGTCGGATTGGGTTCCCAGGGCAGTACGTTTGTCTTGGAAATGGAGTTGTTGATCTTGTCCAATAAGAGGTCCGATATAACTTCTATTAATGTCGGATTTATTTTTATCAATCGTGTACATTAATAATCTAACTCCTTCCCCTTTTTGGGGTACTACGTTGAAGAATCTTGGCATTAAGGGAAAGCACCAAGGTAACTCAGAATCACTATAATCTTTATCAAGTTGTTTAATTCTTACCCTAACTCTTCCAGTCCCTAAAGGATCATAATCATCTATTACTTCACCGTAATAAAAAATATGTTCTCTAGTTAGGTCAAATTTACGTCCTCTAAAATTAAATGGGCTACTCATGGTTATATATTATATCTTTTTTTAATTTCTCCTAATATTTTTTTATATTGTTCTTCTAGAGAATCCATCTCTTTTAGTTTACCCAAAAGATTTTTTTTAACCGCATCATGTTTTTCTTTTACTTCATTAAGTAAAGTATTTAATTGGTTATTATTTTTATTATCTATTCTCATTATACTGTCACACCCCATCCAAATCCAGGTGTACTTGTCGCACCGTAGGCAACTAAAGGACCACCAGAATTAGCACCTGTGGCCATAAGAGCCATACCTGGAGGGATTGCTATGTTGGTTCTCATTTTTTCTGTTATTTCTCTTGTTATTTCTTGTACACGTATAGTTTCCATTCTTTCTTGAACTGAAATTTCTCCGTTAGACCTAACCCCTAAAGGTGCTCCCGCCTCACTTTGTCGTGCAATAATATTAGCTGCACATCTTCTAGCACTCATACCAGGTCTTTGTTCTCCTAACAAAGCAGTGGGAGGTGGTACCGGAGGTGTTGGGATTGTGTCCATTGACGCAAACTTTATTAGTGCCTCTATAACACTTAACGCAACACCAAAATTTACTCCTTCTTCCTCATCAGTACGAGGATCTCTTTGTATCTCAGTTGGTGTTAACCCGAGATCGGAAGGTAAGTATGTCATTCCACAACCCATTAAAATATTCTTTTTAGTTTACCTGCTAGTTTAGCTCTACCCGCAGTTATTGTTGCCTTTATTGAATTAGTCCATATTTGGAGTTTTTCTTTAAGTATACCTAGAGCGATTCTAGCTATATAGTTTTTTATGTTTTTTGCCAAGTCTTTGAATAGGACTTCTACAACTAACTCATATAGAATTTTTACCAACTCTCTCATTGATCCTTGTAATTCCTTGAACATTTCTATTCTTTTAGGTCCAAGCTCAATCTTTTTCGGTTGTCCAGCTCCTTGGTCTTCCAATTCACTATCATCAACTAGAGCATAACCTATTAATAACAACATAATTAGAGTTTGAGGGGTTAGGGTTTGTTTCATAAAAGTATTTTTAAGACTATCTAAAATTTTCTTAATTAAATCTCCTCTTATTGTTTCTGTGGTTGGGTCTGCCTCATACCTAACACCAACCAGACGACGACCCCCTCCCTGTACCATATCAGTTAATCCATTAATCATATTAGTAACTCCTTCCCTTCTTTGTCTTTCAGTTACAAATACTTCGGAAAATGTTTGATTAATATCAGTGGCCAATTTAATTGCTTCAGACTCATCAACCTTAACCTCAAAAGTACCACACTGTAAATCAACAATATTAACACCTTGTGATTTATTTTGTGCATTAAAATCAAATAAATCTAGTTCACTTCTACTAAACTTAAAAAATCTAATTTGTTCATTTACTATCTCACCACAATCAGCGGCTGCCATTCGGTTAAGTATTCCATTCATTTCTTCAAATTCTAAAATTTGTTGATATGTTAGGTTAGCCTTTTTGTCGAATATTCCAGTTATGGAATTTACTATTTCTGTTGTAATTGACGCTGCGTCAAATAATTTAAGATTATCAAAGTAATCATCAATAAAATTCTCTACACTTTTATTGGTGTAGTCCATACCAATTTGGACTATGAACCCACCTCCTGTATAGGTTACTTCCATTATCGATTGACCATTTGGTAGAGTAAGTGATTTGGATGTATTAAGATCATCAACCGCCTCCATAATCTTACGATTAAAATCATCAACCTTACCCAACATATTATCGGCATATTGACTACCTATACCACCATTACCTTGTACCGCCTTTAATAAGTCAAAAATATCTATATTAACTAAAGAAATCTCCAATCCACCCCCATTTAACCAAGCAGGAAAACCAGAATTTAATACTGCCTCACCACACTTTGCCTTTAACATAGAACGAAGTTGGTCTCTTACTTTCCTATCAATTTCTTCTAATTGAGAACCGATAAGATTAGTTAGTATTTGTTCTAGTCTTTGCCCTCCTAAAATTAATGAAAGTAAATCCATTAAAAATGGGATTAGGTCTTTTTGTCTATCTCTTGGGTCTCTAATATTGATACCTAATTCTGCATTTAGATCCAGGGCATCAGTTTGATTGATTACCTTTAATACATTAATAATTTTTCGTAGTTCACTTTTTGAAGAATCTAATCCCATAGTCTATTGTTTTAGATGTCATATGAGATACCCTTATCTTCTCCCTCTTCGGATTCTTTAATCATATTTTGGATTAATTCTTTATCTTCGTCTGTTAAGTGAACAGATGATGTGGATTCAGAAGAATTATCAGTTTTAACAAGAGAAATTTGGAGTTTCACAATCTCCAACTTTTTTGATATTGAGGAATCAATTATTCGTAGTAATTCATTATTTACCTTACCAACCTGTTGGATGTCATTGTTATCATTTACATCTCTAAGTTGTTTATTAAGGACTTGCACAGCCTTCGAACGGTTTTCACAAGTCTCATTATAACTTTCTTGTAGTATTTGTTCAATACTTTGTTTATCTAAGTTAACTTGTTTTCTTTTAGGTCTTGGCATAATATTATTCTTTACTATAAATACTCGGAGGTAAAATTATCTTTAATGGTTTTATATATCTTCTTATAACGTCTCATACCATTTCTTATCTCCTTAGTTGTTAAGGAAGTCATTTCTCGAATATTATGTAACACAAGATTTTTATTAAACTTATTATTACCACTCGCATCACTAAATATAATTGCCCAATTTTCAAACATATATACTAAAGACTCCCCCACTGACCGTTCGTTTTCTGTTAATTTTTCATTTTTTAATTCTTCATTTATTTGTCCGATAATTTCACTCATTAAAAGTGCTAACATTTTTTCTTTTTGTGTGTACTCATCTCCTTGGTGGACTATTAAATCATCCCTATCTTCTAGATCGGTTGCATAGTCCTCGTAAGAAAGTTGCGTGGTACGTTTCTTATTATCCTTAATTAGTTGCCCCAGGAGATAATTTTTACATATAGTACCAAAATAGGAGTAGGCCTTTTTACCCTTCTCTGGTTTGAACTTATCGCATTTTGTAATTAAGAAAGACAATGTGTCATAATGCATATTAATAAAGGTCATATCATCTCGATATAATTTATATTTTCTAATGATACTCTCAACCATAGTGTTAAGGGGTTTACGGAGGTGAGCGTTGTAAATTTTATTTTTCTCATCCCAAGTAGAGGCACTTAAGAATTTAATTACAGCTTCCTCTTGCTCAACACCAAAATAGGGTTTTTTTCCTTTTATACGTGGCATTTTATAACTTTTTTACTTCTATCTCTCTATCTTCAGTAAAAAAGTATTCTTTTTTTGCGGTTTCCATCCAAAAGGGAGCATCTTCTCCATTAACTAAAAAGTCAGGGTGATTTTTATAATTATAGAAAAGAGAACCTTCTCTCATGTTAACATGTTTATATCCTATTTTTGGAATTGTCATAATTCGAGCATCCATAAAAACAGATCTTAATAAGAATTCATAAATAAAAGTTAGTTTAATATTTTTCTTAAACCCTCCAATATCATTGAACATTTCGGTTCTCATAACCATCCCGTCAGTGTTAAAATTAGGGTAGTTAAGTAGAGCATCTAAATCTAAATGACCAATTTCTTCAGAAAAGTTAAGAGCCCAAACAGGTTCATTAGACCAACCAATAAATTTATTCTTATCGTCCACATTTGTAATTAACGGGAGAAAAACATCAACTTCTTCATAATGATTCATGTACTCCTTTACATTTTTAATCCAAATACTTGATAGTTCATCATCTACTTCTAAAACACAAAAGAACTCTGTAGAGGTTTTTTCAACACCTAGATTAATCTGAGAGGCGAAATCAGTATCTCCTTCGTTTACAATTATTTTATTATTTAATTTACCAAAATCTAATTTTTTAATTTCTTTTTCTAATTTTTTAGGGCAAACAACATAAATCATTTCTGGTTGTGTCTTTTGGTCATTGACGCTCCCTAAAGCGGTTTCTAACATTTTTAATTCTTTATTTTCGTTAGTATGTATAGGTATAATTACTGTAATATCTTTCATTTTTTTTATTTTTAGATTTTTCTTATTGGGTCGTTATATCCAGAAGGTTCTGGTTGTTTAGTCGGCACTCTTTGTTCTTCTTGTGTCATTGCTAATGTTAATTCATTTATTCTTTCTTGGAAGAATTTTTCATAGAAGTCAGCAACTCCTTGAGACTCTTTAGTTGAAGTATATTCCTTAACTGTCTTTTCCATTTCAGTATAGATATCACTAGGAATAGTGTCCTCTAACCAACTCTTCATTACTCCAGCCACGGTATCAACTAAAGTAATTTGGTTTTGAGCCCAAATTCCATTTTTTTCGTTTATCCATTCTGCTGGTAAAGTAGGTAATACACCAATAACAGGAGTTCCACATTTCATTGATTCTAATGGAAAAGTTCCACACCCCGCAGTTTTATCAATCCAAACAGATAAAGCTGATTCTTTTAATGAATCTGCAAATTCTTGTCTTGTTAATCCCCTCATATCTCTAAAGGTAATCCATTTTAGGAATGGATGTTTAATGTAAAAACTTTTAATAAAGTTAGCAGTGTCTCTAGCGTCTCTACTATGAATACAAATAAATGGTTTCTTTGGTTCATTTGTAGGAGTAAAGTAGTCAGGAATACCTAAATTTATTACTGAAGTATCAACATTAGGGAATAAGTTTTTAACATAGTCTTCTTGAGATTTAGTAGTAGTTATACACTTTCTTACACCCCATTGTCCCCATGTTTCACCTGGTTTCATTAATTCAAAAATATAGTCATAAGCTTGTACAAATATAACTTTTTCACAATTGGCTGTTTTTAATTGTTCAAGAATACCACCATATACTTCAGGTAATATAATAAAATCCTGTGGAGTTATTATAGTTGATTCACTTTCACTAGACTCATGAGGTAGTTCATCATACTCAGCACCTAACCAAGAACCTGGTTTTGTGTAATCATTTTTTTCAGTTAAAATTGTAACATTATAACCTAACTCTTTTAGAGTTTTTGCGTGTTCGTATATTGTTGCGATAGAAGCCATTGCTCTACCTTTGGAGTCCATACAAAAGAAATAGATTTTATTTTCTTTTGCTTCCAACTGGGAAATTGCTTTTTTAATTTTCCCTAATACTTCTTCTTTAATTTCGTGTATGTTGTCTGCTTGTTTTTCTAACATTTTTATAATTCTTTATGTTCTACCGTTTCGGTATTTATTATTTTATTTATGTATTCCTCTTCTAAAAATTCGGTTAATGTTTTAACTGCATAATCCGAATTTATTTTTTTGTTGTAGTGTCTTTCTACTTTTACTGATATTTTATCTTTTGGTTTTGTTTCTAGTGATTTTGGGAAAGTAGTAACTAGAATGTCACATTCTTCCCACATGTCTTCATAACTACTCACAAATTTTATGTTTTTACACATTGATCCTGTTTTTGAGAGGAAAAATAGTGTTGAGGGGATTGCTCTTCCACATTCTCTAGTAAGTAATTTAACTTTAATCTTTTCTTGATTGTTAGAAATAAAATTATTTAGTTTTGTTACCACATACTCCTCTATTTCATCAGCCGAACCGTATATCTCTAAAGAACAATCTTCATATGAGAATTTTAGAAAACTACTAGGTTCCATATTTTCGTCACCCTCAAAACTAAAATACTTTTCTATGTCGTAGTCAATAATATCCTCTATTTTCACCTCAGATTTATAATACTTCTTGTGAGTACTAATAAATTTCTCCAGGTAGTTCCTTAAGACGCCATCTATGTTTATTCCTATTGTCATATTAATGAATAATATATTGTTTATTGTTAAAGTAAAGTTATTTACATTCCATTTAATAACTCAAATACTGAGTCAATTGCTTCGTGTCTATGGTTATCGGTTAAAAGAGATTTATAAACAAATTTAGATCCAGATATTTTAGCCACTTCATGGATGGCAGAATAGTTCTTATCTTTCAAGTCAATTTGTTGATTATCTCCGGTAAATATCATAGTTGAGTTTTTACCAAGTCTACTAAGCACCATCGCCAACTGAGACTTAGTTAAATTTTGGAACTCATCAATAATACATACACTATCTTCAAAAGTCCTACCTCTAAAGTGAGCCAATGAAACCAATTCTATCGATTCTTCTCTCTCCATTTTTTCTAATACAGGTGGTTTATTATAAACCTTACGCATATTACTCCTAATTGGTACCAACCAAGGTTCCATTTTTTCTCTTTCAGAACCCGGTAAAAAACCATTGTCTTCCGTTGAAACTGTAGGTCTTGTTATTATAATCTTATTACATTGTCTTTTGAAAAATTGATCCAAAGCGATTTGTACCGCTAGTAATGTTTTACCACTACCGGGTTTACCAACGACAAAATTAAAAGGGTGTTTTAGTATTTCAGTTTTGGCTTTCTTTTGTTCTGCCGACAATGAAAGTGAAAACCTAACATTTCCTTTTGGTGGCGTCTTGTCCGTATTATTTCTTGGTGTCATCTAATATTTTTTTTATACTATCTATTATTATTTTCGAAGGTCTTCCATTTTTCATATAGAAATCTTTTTTCCTTTCACTCTTGGTGTGAATTACCCACTCTAGAGGGTTTATTATGTTCTTATATCTTACTCCATAATCCGCGGATTCTACTTCTGTCCACTCAACATTATCTCTCATGACTATACATTTTTTTCTAAAAAATGGACATGTTTTCATTAACCCCCCCGAATCACTAATAATGAAACCACAACTTGATATTGCTTCTATCATTTCATTATATTTTGCGGGTGGTTTCACTGTTATATTTTTTGGGAGAGTAATATTGTTATCCTTAATAAAAAATTCGGTACTATGATGTACGAAAAAGTCTATGGGTTCACCATACTGTTCACAAAAAGAAAGAATTTTAGAAAAACTTTCAATATTTTGATTTTCTTTTCGATGAATTGTCATAATCGCAGGGCCCATAAAATCGATATCTTTATCGTAATATCTATTAAGTAATTCGTATTCTAAATCACCAGACACTATTTCGTTATTAAAATAATCTTGTATGTGTCCTGTTTCTTTAGGGGTGAATTGAATGTGTGAGGTTAGGTCAGCAACAATTCTATTTAACTCTTCAGGAACTCTAATGTCGTTACATCTTAGTCCAGCCTCTATATGGGCAAAAGGAACTTTTTGTTTGTAACAAACCAGGGAAGAAGCTAAAGTACTATTGGTGTCTCCATATATTAAAACAAAGTCAGGTTTTTCTTCCTTTAATATTTCACTAAATTTTTCCATGGTCTGAGCAATAAAACCAACCTCATCAGTATTAGAGGTTCTTAAATCATGGTCAATAACTAAACAAAACTCTTTTATAAAGTAATCAGAAACATTTTCGCTGTAGTGTTGGTTTGTGTCAACAATAATATGATTAATATTATTTTCTTTACAGTAGTCAAAAATGGGTTTTACTTTTACGTATTGAGGTCTCGTCCCTATTATACTAAGAATCTTCATTTTTTCTCATTTTATTTCTTTCACTTATTGTTGCCCCTAGTACTTCACAAATACTCCCGTGCTCCAACATAGTATTATATAAGGCTTGTGTATCCTTTGGGAAACAAGCACCACCATAACTAAGACTTCCATCAGGTCCTGGTATCGTGGTGTGCATTTCATTGATCCAACCATTATTTAATATTAATTCTTTAACAGTGCCGTAACTAGAGTCTAACTTACCACATAAATCATACATTTCATTAAAAAATTGTATTTTTACTGCGTAAAAAGAGTTTGCAAATATTTTCATTAACTCAGATTCGGTAGAGTTACATAATGATATTTTAGCCTCTGGGAAATTTTCTTGGTAAAGTTTCTCCAGTTTAGTTAATTGTTCTTCATTTTCGGTATAACCTAGGACAATATGTTTTTGGTTAGCAAAATCCTGTTCACTTGTACGTGCGGTTAAAAATTCTGGATTATGAACTATATCTAAATGATATAAATGATGGAGATTAAGTACTGTTTTAGGTTGGGTTGTGCTCTTAATGATTATTAGACCTTTATATTCCGCTTCGTCTAGTTTTCTTAAAACTTCATGTAGGGAACTATAATCATATCCACGTAGTTCTGGAGAATATAATGTTGGGAGGCATAAGAACATAAAATCAGACTCCAACACATCTTCAAAAGAGTCATATTTCTTAAACTTATCATAACTTTTTACTGTGTATTGTTTAGTTGTAAACCATTTAGCAACTGCATTTCCAACGAATCCTCGTCCTATTACGCTGATTATTTCTTTTTTATTCATTTTATTTAGATAATTTTTTGGCAGGTACGCCGACCCACACTTCTTTATTTGGTATATTTTTAGTGACTACTGAACCCGCACCAATCTTACAGTTATTACCTAAAATAAGGTTTGGTAGTATTGTCGAGTTCGCTCCGATGGCAGCACCTTCTTTAACAATTGTAGGTGACTCATCTCTCCATGCTCCGTGAGATGGGGGATTTTTATCGTTTGTAAAAACAGTATGTGGACCAACAAAAACATTATCCTCTATGATTATATTTTCTGGGATAAAAGAACCACAACCAATCCTACAATTTTTTCCTATTTTAACTTTATGTCCTACCTCAACAAAGGCACCAATTCTAGTTCCTTCTCCTATTTCAGCACTATCATAAATGTTACAGCTTTTATGTATATAAGTTTCCATATTTCTAAATGTAAAAAGTTTGACCGTCTAATTTAACTTCTTTCTGTCTTAGACCGTCTATTAATTTTATTGTAGGCTCAACATCCTCAAGGGTGAACCCATTCCCTTTTAATATTTCTTCATAACTTACTTTATGTAAGTCTGTAAATCCTGTTGAGAATTCTAGTTCTTCTCCATCTATCTTAATTGATCTAAAAGGTTTCCAGTCGTCCCATGGAAGGTCCTCTTTCATTATACTTAGATTATAGGTTACCTTGGCCTTCTCAAGGTGTAAAACACCCTTACATCTCTTCCCTGTGGTTTCTACCTTATAGGCAAGAACCTTACCAAATATCCAAATTAACATATCAAAAAAGTGTACCCCAATGTTTGTTACAACTCCACCAGATTTATCTGAGTCACCTTTCCACGAATAATCATACCAAACACCTCGTGGTGTTATGTAATCTAATGTAACTTCATGTGGACGTAATAAGTCATTACTATTTTGGTATTTTTCTTTGAGTTGTTTAATTAATGGGTGATGTCTAAGTTGGAGTATATTATATATTTTTTTTCCAGTTTCTTTTTCTAATCCTTTTAATGATTGTAGATGTTTGTCTCTTAGAACTAATGGTTTTTCACATATAACATCACATCCATTTCTAAGAGAAAGTCTTATATGTGCATCGTGTAAATAATTAGGACTACATATTGATACATAATCAATACTATCTTTATTCCTATAGAGGTGTCGATCAAATCTTTCAGATTCTCTAAAATAAGATGCGTAAGGAAAATACTTATCAATATATCCAACTCCATCATAAGGGTCGAGAAGTGCCACCAAATCATTATTAGTGTCTTTAATTGCTTCAACATGACGAGGGGCAATGTATCCCCCGGCACCTATAAGTGCAAATCTTTTTTTATTATTGTTTGAACTCATTTATACAAGTTGTTATCGTTTTTAATTCATTTTCACTAAGGTGTGGAGAAATTGGTATGTGTAAAACCTCTTCACATCTTTTTTCGCATTCTGGTAAAGATTGGTCTCCAAAAATCTCTTGGTATATTGGTTGTTTATGTAGCGGAATTGGCCAATAAACAAAGGTTTGTATACCATTATCAGTTAGGTGTTTTTGAAGTTCATCTCTCCCATTTACTATTATAGTATACAAATACCAACTATGATTGTCAAGAGTATCAGTAGGATACGGTAATGTAATCCTAGGATTTTTAATATTATCAAAGTAATATCTTGCATTTTTTTGTCTCTTTTCCAGCCATTCTTCGGAGGCCCCATTTAATAATACACTTAAAAATCTAGCTTGTAGTGCATCCAACCTTAGATTCCCCCCAACCATTTCATGGTAATATCTTTTTTTAGAACCATGGGCTCTAATCATTTTTATTTTATTATATGTTTCTTCACAGTCTGTTATAACAATTCCTCCATCTCCTAAACAACCTAATGTTTTGGCCGGGAAAAAACTAAAAGAGGCCGCTAGTGAATGTGTTCCAGAATGACCCCCTTCAGGGTAGTAGGAACCAAAAGATTCTGCAGCATCCTCAAATAGGACAACTCCTCTATCCTTACAAATATTATTAAGTTCTTTAATTGATTTTGTTTCACCAAAAAGATGAACAAACATTACAGCTTTAGTATTTTCAGTCCAAGCGTCCTTAAATTCTTTTACTGATGGGTGAAAAGAACCAGGGGCGTTATCCACAAATATTGGGTTTAGTCCGGCAACTAATATAGCTTCCGAACTGGCAATGAAAGTATATGAAGGTACTAATACATCTGAACCTTTAGGTAAGTCTAGAGACATTAAAATGGCTAATAAACCGTCAGTACCACTAGAGACACCGATAGCATATTTTGACCCCGTATAGTCTGCGAATTCTTTCTCAAAACGACTAACAGAGTCCCCATTTATAAAAATCCCATCCTCTAAGGATTTATCTAATTCATTGTGTAGATAGTCCCTATAAGGGGATAAAAGTTTAGGATAATCAAAAAATTTAATAGTTTCTTTTGTTTGCATATTTTAAGTAAAAGCTTTTAGGTACTAAATTTAGTTTATAAAGAACATAAAAGAAAGGTCTAAGTCGTTCAAATAGTCTTTTATAGGTAGGATAATCTGTATAGTCCTTCTTCTCATTTGACATTATCTTTTCAAATTCTTGGTCAGTTAGGTCCAACCTCTTTTTCATTTCAACTACTAGGCTTTCGTCCATTTCTTTTTCTTCATTTATTTTAATAAGTGCTAATTTTCTAGACATTTGTTCTGATCTAATTAATGCCGAATATTCACATTTTCTTAAATCAATATCGAATTTACTAGGAAGGTAAAAATTATTTACAAAGTATGCTGAACGATTTTCCATGTGATGTCCTCCATACCATTCCCATCCATATTCATCATGTAAAAATTTTTTAATTTGTTCCTTATCATAATCCATATAGTAAAGAGGTCTAATCCTTTTTATTCTTCTAACTAGGAGTTGTCTCATCCAAGGCCAAAAATCCATAAGAGGTAAAGTCTTCAACGTAGTCTTTCCAAATATTTTATGAATTGATCTAATATATTTGGCGTCTTGGTAGAACCACCCTTGTGGGGAAATTCCTTCAGTTCTAAACGAATGTCCATTCCAAATCCATTTTATACCATATTCTTCCGCGGCTTTATAAAGAGTGGCCCCAATACCTAAGTCCGTTCCAGAATCGAGATCTGGTACAGATGCTAGGAAAAAAGAACGAACCAAATCGTTATACTCTTTGTTGTCAACCACATGTGTATATAAATCCACATCAAGTGAGGTTATCATTCGTTCTATATTCTCAACCGCTATTTTTGAATTCCAAGTGTTGTCAAAATGTACTGCAAGTGGACGTAGTCCAGACTTAACAGCTAAATGTAATAGAAATGATGAATCACAACCCCCACTTACACCTACTACTACATCGTATTTTTTTCTTTTACCATCCTTCTTCATCTGGGTAATAATGTCGTTTAATATTTTCCCACCTTCTTCACCCACAGGATATTCTTTATTTAATTCTACGTCTCTTTCACAATAGTTACAAACTCCCTCATCATTGAATTCGATATGAGGTATTGTTTCATCGTAGATACACTTGTTACATATTTTCATAATTTCTTATAATTTTTTCAATTTCATTTTGTTTAGGGAATCTAATTAATACCCCCATATTTTTTTTAGAGTACACACACAAACTTCCTAACGCCACTCCAGAACTACCATTAATAATGGATTCTTGGATGTCTTTTGTATTTCCTACCCCTCCACAGGATATGACGGGAAGATGAGTATTTTTACAAATTTCTTTAATTAAGTCAATATCCATACCTTCCCAAGTTCCATCCTTATCTACTGAATATAATAGAATTTCACCAACACCCAAATGCTCTAAAGTTCTAACATACTCAATAGGAGATAAATCTACTGTTTTTTTATCACAATGTCTATAAATTTTATGTTTACCCCAGAAATTCTTTTTTACATCAACCGACGCCACTATACTTTGACTCCCAAAAAGTTTTATAGCCTCTTTTATAATCTGTGGATTCTCAAATAAAATAGAGTTAACTATAATTTTTTCTATTCCTAGTTGAAATAGTTTTTTCATATCCTCTATTGTTCTCACACTTCCTCCGTAACATAAGGGCATGAAACATTCTCTTGTAATCTTACGTATAACATCAAAAGGAATATCTTTTTTAGATATATCAATTAAAACTAACTCATCCACTTCCTTTCCGTTAAATATTTTTATCGCATTTACAGCATCTCCCACATAAGAAGGGTTATCGAACTTAACGGTTTTAACCAGTGAACCATCTTTGAGTAGTAAACAGGGCATAATTCTAGGTCTTAACATATTACAAATTTATAAATTTTTCCATTAATTTCATTCCATATTTATGACTTTTTTCGGGATGAAACTGCACACCAAAAATATTATTTTTAGAAACCCCAGATGTAAATTTAATACCATAATCTGTCTCTAACATAACATCTTCTTTGTTTTCACATTCAACATAATAAGAATGTACAAAGTAAAAACGAGAATCTTCCTCACATAAATCTTTTTTTATTGGTTTTACCTGATTCCATCCCATATGGGGGACTTTTAATTTAGAGTCCCTAAACTTAAATTTTTTACACTCTCCTTTTATGAATCCCAGTCCTAATCGGTTTCCCTCTTCACTTTTTTCCATTAGTAGTTGCATACCAAGACAGATACCTAATATCGGCTTGTGTTTTTCTATTACGTGATGGTGTAATGGTTGTAACCACCCTGACTGAATTATATTCCCCATTGCGTTATCAAAAGATCCAACTCCAGGTAAAACTATCTTATCAACCGAATCTAATTCTTTAGGGGAGTTAATAATTTGAGTTTTATGATATCCTAAAAAATTTATCATTGATTCAACCGAACCTACATTACCCATTCCATAATCAATTATTCCTATCATTTTTACCACTCAAATTTTTTACCAAATCTCATTTTATTTATTATATTCTCGTTTGATGTATATTTTTTAATATTTTTAATCTTTAATGCGTTTTCGCCACAACAAACAATAATATATTTACTATTTTTTTCGGCTATAACTCCACTAGGTCCGTAGTAAGGATACTTGATTACCGTAGAGTCCGATAAAAAATACTTTTCACCATTTATATATGTAAAGGCTCCTGGATATGGGTCGGATTGGGCTCTTATAAAATTGTGTATGTCCGTGTTTTTCCATGACCAATTAATTAAACCATCTTCTGGTTTTCTAATTGAACAATAACTGATTTTATTTTCTTTTTGGGGACTCCTTGTGTTGGACTTATTTAAGATACTTTCATAATTTTTTTCGATCATATCTAGAGATAGTTTTTCAGTTTCATCTAATAATGAAGAAATATTTGAATTTTCTCCTATTGGTAGTTCTCTCTGATCAATTATATCTCCCGTATCTATCCCATCGGATAAATAGAATAAACTTATTCCTGTTTTTTTCTCCCCGTTTATTACGGCCCAAACTAAAGGGGCGAATCCCCTATATTGGGGTAGTGATGAGGCGTGAATGCCGATTAAACCATTCGGTACCATTTCTAAAACTTCAGGTGATATAATCCAATACCAACCGACTACAATGACTAGATCGGGCTTTTCCTCCCTAATTAAAGTTCCAAGTTCCGAAGGTTTAGTTAATATATTAAGAGGTAACGTATTTTCTTTTGTAAATGATCGAAACTCATTAAAGTAATTTCTTTCATCACTAGTATCATCAATGGTTACTACCCTCTTTATACTTTCTGGATTAATTGTGTGGAGTTTTTTCAGAATAGAATGTCCAAGTTTTTTTGAACCCACAAAAAATACCTTATCTATCACAGTATGGCTTTTGGTGCTTTTTCTTTCCATTTGTCTTTTATGTATTCTGCTGTTTTTAATATCCCCTCCTCCAAATCAATTTTAGAACTAAAACCTAAAATTTCTTTTGCTTTTTCTACACTAGGTATTCTAATTGCAACGTCTGCGGATAATGGAGGATCAAAGATAATTTTAGATTTGGAGTCTAATACTCTACAAATTGTTTGTGCCAAACCTAAAATAGTGATAACCGCTCTAGGATTCCCAATATTAAAACTTTCCCCTATTGCTTCTGGGTTTGTTATGCACTTTTCTAAACAATTTACAAAATCATCTACATAACACCAAGCTCTTATTTGATTTCCATCTCCATCTATATGGATGTCTTGTCCTCGTAGGGCACGTTCGATAAAGATTTGTAGAGCCCCATTAGAAGATTGTCCAGGTCCGTAAACATTGAAAGGTCTAATAGTTACTACTGGTAAATTGTATTGAGTTGTGTATGCCTTTGCTAAGTGTTCTCCGGCTAATTTACTAACCGCATAAACCCATCTAGCCTCACCGGCTGAACCTGCCACAGTTTGGTCCTCTTCTTTAGATTTGAATGCCATAGACCCAAAAACTTCTGATGTTGAGAAATCTATGACTCTATCTTTTATACCTAGTTTTTGAGAAACTTCTAAAACATTGGCAGTACCTATCATGTTAACTCTCATTGTTTTTACCGGATATTTAATTACGGTGTCTATCCCAGCAATTGCTGCCGCATGGATAACTATATCAGGGGCACCACCTTTTTCCATAGATGTTGATAGTTTATCATAGTCTAGAATATCTCCTTTAATTATAGTTAAGTTTTTGTGATCACTTAATCCGCTAGTTGAAAGTGTGTCCCTTTCAAAATTATCATAAACTACTATTTTATGTGTGTCTATAAATCTTTTAATAATTGTGTTGGCAATAAAACCAGCACCTCCTGTTATAAATATTTTTTTCATAATAATACCTCTTTTTCGAATTTAGTTGCAACTGATTTATGTGTTGATGTTTCGTAATACCATTGTAGTCCTTTATGTGCGATATCCCTCAACTCCTCTACAGATTTTTCCATTGTGGATTTAAGTACATCTCTGAATTGTTTTGGGTCTTCACCTAAATGTATTACTGGACAAAGGGATGATTTTATGTGTTTATTGGCCACTTTCATTGAGTCTATTGTGAAGTTATTTATTGTGGCAAAGGTAATGTTTCCACTCATTAGTGCTTCCACAGTACTTCCCCCGAAATACCCCACTTGAGGGTTAAATTCGTCAACATATATGTGTGCCATTTTTTTAATTTTCATAATTTCACTATTAGGTATCCATCCAGTATTAGGGTCCATTAACTTTTTAGTAGGTTCATAAGACTCAGGGGTTATATACTCATATTGTAAATTAATTCCAAGTCTTTTATTTTTTTTATTTAAGAAACTAACTAAACCACTTACGACTGCGGTTATTATATTTGTGCCTTTCATTTCTTTACTAGTGGGCGCATGAAAAATAATAATCTTATTAGTGTTAAATTTTTCATTAATCAAATTAGTTACCTTTTCTTTTTCGTTTTCTTTATCATAGGAAGTGTAGATAGATAGATTATTTTGTGGATTGTAAGTAGAGGATATACCTAGTAAGTTTTGATCCTCAATACTTAAATCATTCCAAGATAGTCTATACAAGTCAACCGCGTGTATAATCTTATTAAAATGAGTATTTCCAACAAGATTAAAAATGTCTGGTTGGTTTCTGTAAACACTACCTGTATGGTACATATGTAGGTTTTTTTCTCTACCGGCTTTAGTATCTTTTAATATGTCCATTTTTAATATTTTACTAAAAATATCTTTTATTGTACCTAAAGAATTTGCAGGATTCATTTTTGCACATTCTTTCATCGCTTCTAATTGCCAATTCTGCCCAAATTTTTCGTAGTAATATTGTGGTTGGTGTTTAATTTGAGGTCCCTTCTCCTCCCCTACTATTATATGAGAAGACTCCGACAACCATTCTTTAGCTTCGGCAATCTCTTTCTCATTTCTTAACCACTCATCTTTTTCTTCATTATAAGTTAACAAATCATAATCATGTTTTGTCTCAAAGTCGATGGGGTGAGCACACTCACAAATAACCTTAGACTCAAAACCATCACAGTGTTTATTAATAGCTTTAGAGTATTCCGTCATACAGTTAGCATAATCCTTATATCCAATAAATGTTACTTTTTTCATCTTATTCTCCATAGACAACTTTTGATACTTCTTGTAATTTTTGTACATACTTCCAATATTTAGTTTCTCTAACATCGGTTAAATCTTCTTTAGGCCAAATCCAATTGTTTCTTTCCCCCTCAAGATAGTGAGAACCGTGTCCTGGTGGTTCTCCATTTGCCCAAGCTTTTCTTCTTCTTTTTAGTGTTCCTTCTCTCTCTTCTTTAGTTTTGGTGTTACCGTAATTAATCATCATACCTTCTATAACACCTAATCTTTGTCCAGGAAAAGAAACATCATCCGCCAAATAACGTAAAACAGGATTATATTTGTGTATCATATTAAATTTATTTAGTGTCCCGTAATGGAAATAGGTATTGAATGGATCTTTCTTCCCTCTCTCTTCTCCAGTATTAAAAAAGTTTACACATTCTATTTGAGCTAAGTTAAACCCTCTCCTATCAAGTCGTGCTAAAGCATCGTGAAGAGGTTCTATTGTTACTGGAAATAAATCACACCCATTATAAATTGCCCAATCGGGTTTTTCTCGGTGAATAGTTGCCACAATATCATTTTGCAACATTCTTAAATCAAAAGACTCACCAGTGTCTAATCTATGTGAAGGTATTTTATTTTCTTGTAAATATTCCCAAGAACCATCGGTAGACATATTATCTATAATATATGGTTCTAATTTATTTTGTTTACAGTATTCTAGTTTTAGTGGGAGGTACTCTCTTTCATTCCACACTGTTAATATACACATTACTCTCATTGTACTACGTTTATAAATTGTCCTAAAAGAGTTGCTTTCTTTTTATCACCTAAAGCTTGTCCTACAAAAGGAAAAAGCCTTTCTCGATAGTCTTGTTGAAGTCTCTCTAATTTTTCATCACTTTTATTTCTTGTTTTACTTTCATAGTGATATGCCACAGCATCACTAACAAATAAATTAACTCTTCCCTCTAGTAACACACTAAAGTTCAATTCGGCATCCTCAAAACACTCAATATAGGTTGGATTAAATCCACCAACTTTTGTAAATAAATCTTTTTCAATTAATAAAAAAGCGCCTGTATTACCCACAACTGGACTAGTCCCCTCTAAACGATGTTTATAACCCTGTCTTAAATTATAGTGGGTTATTTCAATTCTAGTTAATCCTCGTTCAGTTAACCAATCTTTTTTTAACCACAATAACATTCCACCATGTTGTACAGTGTTATCACCAAAATGTAATCTTGCCCCAACGGTACCAACTTTTTTTCTATTTTTCTTCCACACATTAACCATTCTAGTGATGGCATCATTGATAAGTTCGATATCATTATTACAAAATAGAATGAGTTCAGTGTCCTCATCAACATACTCATATACTACTTCATTGTTTATTTGTGCGAAATTATAATAATCAAATTCGATCAGTTTAGTTTTGTTATTAGTTTCACAAAACTTTCTAATTTTTTCTAAATTAGTTTCCTCACTCCCTGTATCAGCAACTATTATTTTATAGTTATCGTATATTGTTTTTTCATATATTGAATTAAGACAATTAAATAGAATATCTATATTGTCTTTTGTTGGGATTATAATAGAAAGTTTGGGTTGTTTTTTAATTGGTGTTTGTTTTTCCGAATAGAATATATCGAATTCCACCTCCGATGGTAAATTTCCTGAATATCTATTTATAAACTCTATCCGATTCTTTTCCCATTCCTCATTTGTTTGTCCTACAGATTTATGGGTAATTCTAATATTGGTAATAACCCCTATTTTTACACCTTCTAAATGGTTAGAAAAAGTAAAATCAATATCATAAAAGTGAAATCCTTTGACTTCTTCGTTGAAGTGATTTTTAATTTTTGTCCTATTTACTCCAAAAAATAACCCATCCAAGATCACTACCGGAATTATGTTGGTGAGCATCGGTTCAGAATACTTCGATTCCCAAGTTTTACCGTTCTGTGAATGATTAACAATACCTACCATATTACTTAGGGGTTGGTTTATGTCTTCCCACCAACTACCGCTTTCAGGTAGTTTCCTAGTCCCGGCTAAACCTAATATACCATAATCTGAAGATTCAAAATGTGATAGTACTCTTTTACCCCATTTTTTTGTGTTAAAAATTATGTCATCATGACAAAAAACAATTATATCATTTTTTGCGTCTTTAAGTGCTTTATTATAGATTTCCGTCAAAGAAGACCCATTTGGATTTTCATAAGATAAAACCTCTACATTCCTAACACCACAAGTATCTTTTATGTGTTTTATATAACTTTCTTCTAATTTTCTTGTACTAAATACTATTGTTAAACCCATTTTATTTATTTCCTGTTGAACCGAAACCGCCAGAACCCCTTTCGGTTTTTTTATTTTTAACGTTATTAATAAAATCAACAAATTCTCCAGTTACCACCGGACACAAACAAGCTTGTGCGATTCGATCACCTTTCTCTATTTCTACTTCTTTATGACCAAAATTTGCCAATATTATTTTTATCTCCCCTATATAACCTTGGTCAATTGTACCTGGAGAGTTAAGTACAAAAAGATTTTTCTTAAGTGACAGTCCAGAACGACTTCTAACTTGTATCTCGAATCCTCTTGGGATGTCAAAACTTAGTCCCGTACCAATCAATTCAACCTCCTTTGGTTTAATTACTTTGTTTTCGGAGGCTCTTAAATCAAAACCACTATCTGATTTATATGCATATTCAGGGTCTTCATTTTCTGATTCATTTGCATACCCTAAATTAACCATAATCTTATCCATAGGTTGTCCAGTTGAACCTGGTTCTATGGTATCGTTGTAGGCATTAGTTGCGTCCGTAATTTGGCGGGTTAGTTCTGAAAGTTCCTCCAAGGTCGCGTCTTCAGAAAGAGACTCATACTTATCAACTAAGTGTCCAAACACTTTTTCTATTCTACCTGTATCGTCTTGTGACATATTCTATAGATTTTTTACTTTTTTTATTATTTTTATTAAAGAACTCACATCTTTTTCACAATAAGACATAATTTCATTTTTTTTATTACTATACCATGATTCATGTATATTTTCTCCATTTATTTTTGATTCCTTAGGTGATGGTATTCCCATAACTGAAGTTACTAAATGTAATGAAGATAATCCCTTATAAGAACCAAAATTCCACATTTCTTTTGTATCGAGAGCTCTAACCTCCCAAGGTTTTGTATCGTGAGATGGTAATAATGAAGGAGGGTTAATGCCATTAATTAACATTCTCTTACCCAAATAAGGTAAATCAAAATTTTTAATATTATGTCCACATAGTGTAAAACCAACCTTTTCAATCTTAATTAATAACTGAGCAATTTGTTTTAATTCATCCTTTTCATTATCGCCACAAAAAGACTGTAACTTTTCCTCCTTCCCGTTTATAAAACCAACACTAGTACATACAATTTTACCGAATTCGGGTAATAAACCTGAATATTTCTTATAAAGAAAATCACAATCTTTATCTGAATCCTCAGGGTAATGTCTACGAAAATAAGAACACCCAATACTATCCCATAAGTTCCATAAGACAGGGTTCTGTTCCTTCAAATCAAAGGAATCTTTGTAAGCTCCAGCAGTTTCAATATCTAGAAACAATAACTTATTTTCATTTATATTTTCTAACATTTTACAAATATACTATTTTTTTATTAAACTTTTATACCAAGAGGCTCTTTCTTTTGTTACTTCTTTAATATGATATTTTTGTACATCTTCATACAGTTGTTCCCCTAAATCCTTAATCATATTTGGATTGTTAATTAATCTTTTGATGTATTTATACCATTGTTTATGATTTTTTGAGGTTGGGATGAGTAGGGAATTTTTCTCGTGTACACAATCGATATTGTAAGGACCATAGTCTTGGGCAATCAATGCTTTTTTATGAAAACCTGCCTCAATAACTTTTAATTGTGACTTAACTCTATTAAAAGTATGCTCTTTTAGAGGGGCTAAAGAAATATCCATTTCATTGTAATTAGTTGCGTAGGTGGTGATAGGTTTAGTCCATACCCTCTTATAGAATTCTCCTCCATCTCCTTTACGTTTCTTAAACTCAAGCAAGGAATCAATATCTGATTGGTTCTCCACCAGTTTATAATCATTTGTGAAGATTTGTTCGTACTTGTACCAGACAGACTCCTTTGGTAAAATTGCTCGAACATTTTGTTTTCCTGTATTTTGGTCAATTTCGGTCATAGAACCTCGGGTGTCAAATCCACATAAAACCATCTGGTATTTATTTTTTAATGAAGCATCAGCATTTAATTTATGAATATTTCCTCTAAGAATTTCTAAATCTGATAAGTGAGATGATCCCCCTAACCAACCAATTCTAATTAAATCAGATTCTACTGGTCGTGGTTGAAATTGTCTTTTCTCTGGATCAATAGCATTAGGGAATAATTCAATACTTTTATTATATTGTAACATTTCATTTCTAAAAATCTCCGTAGTTGTAGTAATGTGTTGAGCCGCTTTTAAGTTTGCCACTATTCTTTCCCCTAACTTAGCTTCTTGTATCATGGCATAAGCTGGATGGTCTTTACCTGGAGCCCAATAATCGTCTAAATCCATAATGGTGGTAACTCCCCATTTTTTACAATCCTCTAATAACCTTAAACAATTTCCCCAATCTCCCATACTTCTATGAAAATGAACTATATCGAAATCTTGCCAGTATGTATCACGATTTTTCCAAGGATCGTAATTGATGTCTATTTTGAACTCATCTGGGAAATATTTCTCTAATGCGATGTGCGGGTCGATTGACCTAAAAGAACCTACTCCGGTCCTGTCTGAGGGTACTACTAAGATTTTTATTTTGCTCATAATTATATTTTTATCTAATAATAATAAACAAATAAAATAATTAAATCAAATAAACTACATATATTAAAATACTTAGTGAGGTAAATATATTTATCTATATAAACAAAATACATGGCAATACAAAATTATTACTTTAATAACCTCGATGCGTTCCTAAGTTACGACTCTTTTTGGGACTTTAATCTTACTGATGATGAGCGAGATTATAATATGGAAGTAATTTATAATTCTTCTGTAATGTATTATAGTGCGGGAACAACTACATTTTCGGATTCTTTTTATTCTTATAAATTACCAGTGATATTGGACTTAAACGATCCAAATAGTTCTCTTCAAATAGACACAATAACTAAGAATGATGATGGGACCACTTCAAATCTTGGAACCATTACCAATCAAGATGCTGGTGATGGACCAATTAATCCTGGAACTTATTATTCTGCCAATACTTTAGTTAGTAAAATGGCTTGGAGTTTAGCTGAGGTGACTGACGGACAAGTAGTGGAAGATATTGCATTAACTGGAATTGATAATGGTTTGACTCCTGGAATTACGGGAAGTGTTCTTACCTTAGAAACTACTTTACCCACTACTCCCGTAGATTATACTTTTAATCCTCTTTATTATGATTATAGACTTAAATTACATTCAGTAACTGGATATACTAGTTTTTGGGATCGTAGACTAAATGGGGGGATTACAAGTTTTATTAATATTATAGGTGGGGGTTACCAAAATAATGGTATAGTAGGACAATATGTTGTTAATAGTGGTAATTACACTCCAAGTTTAGGTGGTACCGGGGCTGACCTTATAATAAATGTAACAGGATTAACAATAACTGACCAAAACATTACTATTGTTGATGAAGGTAATTCATTTATAGTAGGAGAAACTATTACAATAAATGATACTTTACTTGGGGGTGCTGGGGCAACCACACTAATTCTTCAAGTAGGTGGAGTAATAAGTGGGGGACAAGACACACCAGTAACTTATGGAATGAGGTCAAACTATGACAGGTCTGGTTTTTACTATGACTTATATGGTGGATTTTTCCAAGGGTTTTTTGATTTATGGGGATATGGATATCGAGTTTTACCAGATAGACAAGAAATGGGGTGGACGGTTGAGTCTTTACTTAAAGTTCGTTCATCTGGAGATAGTTGGAACAACCTAAGTGGGTATACACTAAATAATTTACATCCAAATAACGAGGGAATCTTTTTCTACTTAGGGGCGCGAGCCGAAAATAAATTTTGGAATTGTTTCCATGGGGAAACTGGTTATACGACTACGTTAGGTTACCCTTTATATAGTTGTTCGGGTACTTGTGTTTTTGACGGACTTACTGGAAGTAGTTGTGGAGGACAGACAGGATTTACGTACGACTCAAGTGTTTACGGAGGGAATGTTTACACTAGTGCGAGCACAGAGTACCAAATTTTAAGTAATAATTTTGCACTTAGACTTAGTGGTGGAAGTGGACAAGGATATAAATTAGGTTATCGGGTATTAAGATACACAGGAGATACTAATGCAGAGGGATACGCACAACCAGGTTCCGTTGATATATTTGATACCGACCAAACCCTATGTACTGGAGGTACTTTTACTAGTGGTTTCACAATAGAAGAACAATATACTACCGATACTATTTGTACTGGAGAAACGGCCAACTCTTGGTTTAAGGTTGACGCAGTATGGAAAAGAAATTACTACTATGGTTCAGATAGAGAAAAATTATGGAGAGGTGGATTAAATCTAATAACCAACATTACTTGTGAAACCGCCACTACTGGTACTGTCACAGCAACTACTGGGACTACTGAATACTTGGTGGAAGAGATAGAAAGTGAAAAGATATTTTTACAGAATCCTGCATGGATTCGTGACATAAAGAGACGATTAGGTACTTTAACACTTTATGTTAATTCTAGACCAGTCTTAAAGGTACCTGATTTTGAGGAGATAATCCCTAGACGATTAAACGAAGTGGCAGAAAAACAAATAGGAGTACCCTATAATATAAGTTTTGGTGGTGGGTCCCAAGGACTTTACGATTCATTAACTTTAAGTGGAACACCTAAACAAGCGGCGGTATTGGATTCATGGGTTTTTGACTCAACTAATTGGACACAAGTCATATTCGGAGCCCTTATTCTTGAGGGGTTTGATAGTGATGGGGTTGCGGATCCTTTAAGAGTTCCTGGCGCTTATTTAATCGGAAATGGTAATTCCGCAACCAGTGGAAATGGAGATGACTGGAGTATTGCGATTAATGTCGATGCGGTTGGACTACCTGCCTACGCATTAATTGCTGGAGGGTTTGGGTTTTTGGTTGGTGATACAATTACTATTCCTGACGCTTCTTTAGGGGGTGGAGGTGCCACTGATGTTACAATAACATTAACTTCTACATCTACTGGTATAGTTGCTTATGGGTCAGATGGGGCGACCACAATAACATCTTCAGTCTACAACGTAACTTCATACCAAACAAGTACTATTTTTTATGACAATACAAATTATAATCACCCAATAGTTCAGGGTGAGACATATGATGTTATTCTAAAAGGATATTCTATTAGTGGAAATACGGCAAATTCCCCAGCGAATTTTGATCTAGGAGTGTCTGGTATTACAGCAACCGCTCCAAATCCAGTTGTAACATATTTGGCACAAAACGAAGAGTTAAGTTTCACATCTTCAACTATACACAGAAGTTATAAGGCAACTGAAACTGGTAATATTTTTGTAGGGGTAACACCTAATTCAGGAGGAGAAATAGTAATAGAGAGTTTAGTGGTTAGTAAAAGAGCACTAAAGAGAGACCCCGCCGATGAAAATATGTTGATAGAAGAAAATTTTGGGGGTACCTATATGGGTGGGATATCACAAATGAGATTTTATAATAAGCCTTTAGATGCTAGTGAATTAAAACATAATTACTACATTAACACAGAAAGATATGGTTTAATAGACTGTGATTGTGGCAATGATAATATTTTTGTTGAGGGGTGTGACACCGAATATGCAACATATAATTTTCCAGTGGGACAGGATACCATTTCATTAAGTTTTGGACAAAGAATGGTAAGGTGGGACACATATACTAGTGAAAACGTAGATGTTTGGGTTGGGACCTCTAACGGACACCCTCTACCTAGAAGATATAGTAGTGTTGAACCATACTGTTGTAAAGCAACTGATGGAGTTTGTAATGGAGATAATTATCTTAATTGTCAAACAGAAGCTGATTGTATTAGTACTGATTTTGGGAAATGTTCGGGTGTTTGGTATGATTCTGGTAATCTTACACCGGATATAGTTAAGTTCCCTTTTACAAGTGTACCAGAAAAACCAATGACAATTACAATAACAAGAATAGCCGGAGGAAGTGAGGCTAAAATAACATTTACCGGAAAAAGAGTAAGGTAACAAATTATAAAGTATTTATATACATGGACTTTTACATTAGAAAAAACTCAACTGAACCAATCCTTAAGATGAAGGTTATACAAGATGGAAGAAATGACTTTCAAAATTTTCATGATCAATTGGCAAATTCATCAATAAAGTTTTCTATGAGAGATGTTACTACTGGTATTTATAAGATACTAAATCGTTCTGGTAGTATTGTTTCTGTACAAAATTTAGATGAAACAGCACCTATTGAGTATTACATTTATTATAGATGGAGGGAGGTGGACACAAATAAACCTGGTAGATATCAGGGAGAATTTAGTATTTATCTAAATGATGACTGTGCGGAACTAATAGTTCCAATTAGAGATGAATTATATATAAACATAAGCGACAGTTTTGCACGAAGTAATTGTGCTAACTGCGTATCAAATACATAAAAGAAGAATTAATGGCTTGTAAATGTACACAAACAACAACAAATGCGACCGGAGGAGGGTCAATAACATCAGCACTTAGTGCTTGTACATATCCTCTATGGATAAACCACGTAAGTGGATGTACCGGTTCGGCCTTGGATATTCATTTTGGTAATCCGGGGGCTAATATCCTTTTTAATGTAGGACAGTATGATTATTATGAAGTGGGTTACGGCACGAATAATATAGGTATTAATGTAACTAATCCTATCCATACATTATCTGTTGGGGGAACGATTGATGTTGAACAATATCTCCATCTAGGTGAATCTGCGTTAACAGGGAGTTCTGCTGGTTCTGTTTATCTTGGTTATAACGCAGGAGAATCAAGAGATAATAACTCCAATTCAATGAAAAATACAGTAGTTGGAAATGCTTCTTTGGGATCAGGTGGGGTTCTTAATAATGCAAATGATAATACATCTATTGGATACGGAACACTAATGAATCTAACTAGTGGGAAAATGAACACTGTGGTGGGTTCTTTAGCGGGTAATGCCTTAACTTCACAAAATGGAAATGTTTATCTAGGTTATGGACAAGGTTATTATTCAACAACAGAAGAAAATACTTTAAGAATAGGGAATAAGGTACAAAATGGTGGTGGATCAACTAGACCCTTAATACAAGGTGATTTTGCCACTTCAGCGGCTACTATTTTTGGTTCCGCACGAATAACTGGTGTACCAAAAGGTGACAACGGGTTTTTAACGATAGACGACGACGGATATCTACACAAATCTAAATTTACTAGTGGTCCTGGTGGTGGTGGTTCTAATTTATCTTTAGGGGTTTCTAACACAGGTATATGGACCGCTAACACAACAGATGCGGCTGGACTACCTTGGGACACTGCTGGTGATTTGCCGGGTTATAGAAGTGTTTCTATATCCGGGGGTACTAACAGTACCTCTACCAGTACAGACTGGACTGGAACTAGAGTTGGTATTGGGACAGGCAAACCAACGGTTCCACTACATGTTAAAGCTCCTTTTGCTTGGACATATGTGGAGTCGGAGGGAACATCTTCTTACATTGCCTCTATAACGGATTCTACAATCGCTTATCTTGGGATGGCAGCCGGAGGGGGAGTACAATCAGGGTCTACAACCTGGAGAACCAAATCCTTTACTTCTAATCTATCGTTAGGTGGTGAAGGATTTATTGGAACTGGATTCTCTATTATGAGAGCGTCTAGAGAAGTGGCAGGTGATGGGTCAACACAAACGGTAGTTAATCCTTTCGCAATTCTTGGAGATACTGAAAACTTAGACGGAGCCCTAGTTTTAAGGGGTGATACTAATCTGGGAGGTATTGGTGGTAATAGAGGTGTTGGTATCTTTACGGCTCGTCCAACTAAAGAACTTACTGTTGTTGGGTCTATTAGTGGTACAGGAGCAATTCATTCAACAGACTACCTAAAATATCCAAATCCATCTTTTGGTACCTATGTAGGATACCAATCTGGATCTGGAACTACATCAGACAACTACAATACAGCAGTTGGATACCAATCGATTCAAGATATGGGGACCGCAAGTATGAGTTTGACACAAAGAAATACTGCCGTTGGTTATAGGACACTAAATTCTGCAGGTTCTGTTATTGCTGGGACTGTAACCGATAATGTTGCAATCGGATATCAATCTTTACAATTAAACACAGGAGGAGAATATAATGTGGGTATTGGAGTGGATACCTTAGAAAGTGGGGTTGACATAGACTCTCACGTGGCAGTTGGATACCAAGTCCTACAAGACTATACCGCAAATGATACTGGGTCTAAAGGAAACGTTGGTATAGGTTATAGAACTATGAGAAAGGCCACTACAGGTGGACGTAATGTGGGGATAGGTTATTTTGTGGCGGCAAACTCAACAACATTAGGTGGATACAATGTTTACATTGGTGACGTTGCGGCAAATGGTGTTGATAACTCAGGGTATGGAAATGTAATTTTAGGGGCCGGTGCGGCAACAGGAGGTACACCAGCCAATTCAACAATAGCGGTGGGATATAACGCACAAATTCCTTATGATGATGATTTCTTCATGAATATTGGTGATATCATTTATGCTAGAAAAGGGGATGCAGGTACTGGTGGTAGAGATACTGTTATGATTGGTGCTGGTTCTTATACACAATCATATACTCCAGACTTTACGGTTGGTGTGGTTGGTGCGTTAAGTGCAACAGGAGCCATACACTCAACAGATTATATTAAATTCCCTAACCCAGCAAAAAGTGTGTACATAGGTTGGAAAGGTAATTCTGGGAATACAACAAACACACAAAATACATCACTAGGATTTGATTCTTTTGGTGCAGGATTAAGTCTTATAGATGGGGCGGCCGATAATACAGCAATTGGTTTTGAAACACTTAAATCTATAACTAATGCTACAAGCAATACAGCGGTGGGATCATCATCACAGCCTGAAGTAACAACCGGTTCTAAAAACACATCAGTAGGTGATAACAGTTTACTACAAATGGTAACAGGTAGTGATAATGTGGCAATAGGTTATGGGGCCTTAGATGAGTCCCATGGAGATAGGTCAACAGCGGTAGGTTCAGAATCAATGAACTCCACGGATAATGGTATTCAAAACACGGGACTTGGTTATAGAAGTCTTTATCTGAATAATACGGGAAGAGATAACGTAGCTCTTGGTCATGGTTCAATGTACGGAGGGTCAGTCAATGCACATAATTACAACACAGCTGTGGGAGCAGGTTCATTATCCGGGATAACAACTGGAGGATGTAATGTGGCAGTAGGTAATAATGCAGGAGCGGGTATAACTAGCCCTTTAGGAAAAATAACAACCGGTTCAAACAATGTTGTAATTGGTTGTCAGGCGGATATCAAAAAAGGAGATGGAGATAATCAAACCAACATTAATAATACAATATTCACTAATTGGGGTACCGGTGGGAATACAATCCTTACTCACTCACCAATCGATCCGATAAAAACTCACGATGTTTATGCCAATGGTGATATTATAATAAAACCAACATCTGGTCTTATATTGAGTGCATCCACATTAGGTACAACAATAGAAGGTCCAATTAGAACTAAAGACCCATTAACATTTTCTAATACAATTATTGGGGAAATGGCGGTTAAGTATGATACTAAAGCGTCAACGACACAACAGAATACTGTAGTAGGATACCAATCACTATCTAATCCGGCGTTTACAGGTTCTATACTGAATACCACACTTGGTTATAAAACTCTTTCTGGAACAACTACTTCACGTGAAAATACAGCGATAGGTGCAAATTCACAACAGTCGAACACAACAGGAGGATTTAATACAGCAGTTGGTTCAAGTGCTCTCCTTAATAATCAAACTGGTGCTTATAACGTTGCAATTGGTGGTGATGCATTAAAAGGGGTTGCATCAAATAGTAATTCTCAAAATGTTTCAATAGGACATGAGTCTGGATTATCAATAACTACAGGAAATGCAAATGTATTTTTAGGTTACCAAGCTGGAAGAACATTAACAAGTGGTACAAATAATATATGTATAGGAGCTGGTACAAACGCCGTAGACGCAGCTGGAACTAGACAAATTAATATTGGTAATGTAATATACGGAAGAGACGTTGCTAACACAGGGGCGATAAACTCCATAGGTATAGGGACAACAACTCCTGGGGCACCAGGTAATTCACCAGCAATACCATTTACGGTAAATGGTGCTATAAGTGGTACGACACGTTTATATCTTGGTGGTGCTACTGCGGCTAACGGTAACTGGATAGATGGTACTCAGGGTGGTTCAGGTAATGATTTATATATTAATAGTGCTAATGATGTTGAAATTATAGCAACTGATGATATTACTTTAGAAGCAACTGGAAGAGTTGAGTTTACCGAAAAAAATGCGGCTTCTCCTTCCATGGCAATTGATTTGAATGACGTATCCGGACAAGCCTTTATTGAGAATTATTCTGGTAATGAGGTTATCGGTATTAATGCATCAACAAGAAGATTATATTTCCTTTGGCAAGGCGCCATCCCAGCTACTCAACAAACTTGGATTAGTGGTAATGAAAGTAATGGAGGGGAGATAGACTTAACTATAGGTTCTAGTAATGATGTTATTTTCTCAGCTACTAGTATTGGTATGGGTACCACTTTACCTAAAACAAAATTAGATGTACATCATGACCCAACAGGGTTGGTGAATAATACAGGAGGTGGTGAAGTAGTAACCTTTGGTTCAGCTGGAGCAGATTATGCGGCTGGTTTCTTGGTACAATTAAGAGGAGCTTCTAACTGGGTTAAAGCCGATGCAGATGACACCACACAACAAGGTAGTCTTCTAGGTATTGCCCTTGGAGCAGCCCCAAGTGATGGTATATTATTAAAAGGATTTTATAAAATTAATACAGCAGACGATGTTACAACATGGACTAACGGTGGACAACTGTATGTTTCAGTAACAGATGGTAAAATAACAGAAAGCACTGGTAGTATGGGTAGTGGTGATTATGTAAGAGTAGTTGGGTATATGACAACAACAACTAATGTAATTTACTTCAATCCAGAATCAACTTATTTAGTAGTAACTTAATATGGCATTTTCACAATTAAATGGGGTAGCACTTTGTGACTGGGTCACAATAAACGGTATGAGTAGAAATGCAACAAACACAATTATTGGACAAACTCAAGGTGTTACATGTGGAAAAGACCCTATCTTATCCGATGGGCCCGTAGTAAGTAGAGACGTAATATGTACAGGTATACTCGACAGGGAACCAACAGGAGGGGTAGATTTTGTCCATAATGATGTTCCAGGTAATCTTGATACAAAAAGTATAATAACAAGTACTGATGGGGTTTGTAATGGGGCAAGTAAACTAGCTGTAGGTTGGTATGTGTTTTTTGGACCACAAGGTCCGGGATACGACGGATACCAAGTAGTTCAAATGGATGGTAATGGTTCTTGTCTTCCAGCTGATGTTACAGGTTGTCCCTAATTTAGTTTTTCTTTTAGAATTTTTTTTGTATATTTGTAGGTAAATATTAACACAAAAACTTATGCCCGTAAAACACGACAAAATTCCCCATATAGACCAAGACACTATTTCATCCTTTTTAGAAGGACGAGACCCACAACAATATATTACTGCTCTTGAATACGAGGCCGCTAGTAACTATATTCATTTAGTTATTGATGATCCAAATAAAGGGAAATTTACAACAAGAAAGAAATTAAAACCTTTCCTTTGGTGTAAGGAGGATGTCTTTACATCTGAACAAATTAATTTTTACGGAAGAGATAAAAGAAGGATTAGGACCGCCATGAAACAATTCGGTATTAAAATGAAAAAACTAAATACTGTGGGGGATAGTAGACTGGAGGATGGGTTCAAATATCTTGTATATACAAACCAAGGTTTTTATACCTTATTGAAATTTTTTGGTGATGGTGGAATACAACCATATAAAAATAGAGAATATTTTGAACTAATCTCCCCAGTTGAACAATATATGATATCAACAGGTAAACGACTATTTAAGGGTTTTGAAAACTATGACGATGTACATAGACTGGTTTTTGATATTGAAACAACGTCTTTAGAACCATCCGATGGTACAATATTTTCTATTGGGGTAAAGGACAATAGAGGATTTGAAGTTGTTTTGGACGCAAACAATGAGGAAGAAGAAAAAGAAATGTTAGTGAACTTCTTCAAAGTAATTGATTATGTCCGTCCTTCTATAATAGGAGGGTATAATTCAGAAAATTTTGATTGGTACTGGATAGTGTCAAGATGTGAAATGTTAGGGTTAGATATAAAAGAGATCGCTAAAACTCTCGACCCTAAGAAAAAATCTAAATTTAGAAGAAGAGAAAATATATTAAAATTAGCCAATGAAGTAGAGAAGTTTGAACAAACTAGTATGTGGGGTTATAATATTATTGACGTTATTCATTCAGTTAGAAGGGCTATGGCTATTAACTCAAATATTAAATCCGCGGGGTTAAAGTATATTTGTAAACAACAAAGAATCGCAAAAGATAATCGAGTATACGTCGATCACGATAAAATCGCAAAATTAAGGTTTGATAAAAATCCTTACTGGATTAATATTAAAACTGGTGAGTGGTCGGAGTCTAGTGAACAAAAAATACCTGATGGTTGGGAGGAAATAACTGGTAAGGAAATAGTAGAGAAGTATCTACTAGATGATATCTGGGAGACTTTAGAGGTTGATAACAGTTTTAACCAATCGTCCTTTTTAATGGCAAAAATACTACCAACAATATATGAACGTGTTTCAACAATGGGGACCGCATCTATATGGAAATTATTAATGTTATCCTGGTCCTATGAAAATAATATTGCCATTCCAACAAAAGGAGAAAAAAGAAGTTTTACCGGGGGATTATCCAGAATACTTAAGGTTGGGTACTCAAGAGATATTGTTAAATTAGATTACGCATCACTTTACCCATCAATTATGATTACCCACGGTGTTTACCCAGAATGTGACGTTTCGGGGGCAATGCATGCCATGTTACAATATCTCTATGATACTAGAAATAAGTACAAATACATGGCTAACGAATGGGCGGAAAAAGGAGATAAAAAAAAGGCGTCCTTTTTCAAAGCTAAACAATTACCAATTAAAATTATCAATAACTCTATGTATGGTTCACTAACCGCTCCACAAGTTTTTAACTGGGGAGATGTTATGAAAGGAGAGGAAGTTACCTGTACCGCCAGGATGTACCTTAGATTATTAGTTAGGTTTTTTGAAAATCGAGGTTTCATACCTCTTGTATTAGATACTGATGGATGTAATTTTAGTGTACCAGAATCAACAAAGAAATATACTTACATTGGTAAAGGAATACATCATTTTGTAGAAAAAGATAAAGAGTATAGTGGTACCCCCGCCGTAGTTGCGGAATTTAATGACTCTTATATGAGAGGGGTTATGGGACTAGATATAGATGGTTTTTGGAAATCATCAATAAATGTATCTCGTAAAAATTACGCTGATTTAACAGAAGATGGTAAGGTAGATATTGTGGGAAATACAATTAAATCTAAAGCACTTCCAGATTATATTAAGGAGTTTATTGATAATGGTTTGGAGATGTTATTAAATGGTAAAGGACCGGAGTTTATAGAATATTATTATGAACATTTACAAAATATCTATGATTGTAAAATACCACTTAGTAAAATAGCATCCAAATCTAGAGTTAAAAGAACAGTTAAATCCTACATCAATAGAGGTAATAATAAAGCTGGTAATCCTCTTCCTTCACAAGCACATATGGAATTGATTATAAAAAATAATCTTAGAGTTAGTCTGGGTGATACTATTTTCTATGTAAATAACGGTACTAGGGCGTCTCATGGAGATATACAAAAGAAAAAAGGTGAACTAACATTTAATTGTTATCTTTTAGATAAAGACCAAATGGAAAAAAATCCAGATATATGTGGGGAATATAACAAAGCCAGATATATCTCTAACTTTAATAAAAGAGTTAAACCTCTTTTGGTTTCTTTTGAACCAGCAATACGAGATAACGTATTGAAGGCTGTAGATAAAAAAGGTTTACTGGAACCAAGAGAGTATTATACTAAAACACAAATGTCACTAATATCTGGAATACCTTTTGCGGAGAAAGATCAGGACACTATGGAAGATTTAATGAAAATGGATGAAAGAGAAGTGGTATTTTGGTCAGATATAAATAGTTCACCTAAAGAACATCTAATGTCAGTTCTCTCCACAAAATAATTAATTCAACACAAAATCCCAAACGTTTTATTATGGTTTGATATTTATAGTATAAAACAGATACTATGAATAAAAAGGATTTAATGGAGTTAATTGATTCTACTGGAAGTATTATTTCCGGGGACTATACTATTAATCACGATTTTGGTAGTGATAAAACTTCTGATTCGTTTGAAAAAATGACTAGACAAGGGGCCTCTAATTTCTATGGATATAGAAGATTTTGGGGTGAAAATGAAAAAGATAAAAAACATTCTGAACTTGCGGACAAATTACAAAACAATCCCGCAAAATTTTTCCAAATACTTAAAAAAAATAATAAAGAGTCTGAGTTTGAAGATTATTTCACTAAAGATAATTCTGAGGATTTAATGAAAGAAATGTTAGAGGATATAGTCACTAATCGTATGGATAGTAGTGATCTTTTACCTACTAACAACGATGTGGAAATAATGAGTTTAGAAGAATATTCTGATGAGGACCCTATATTAGTCAAATGGGCTATGTTAATAAAAGAATTGTGGATGGAGCGAGAAAATAGTGAAAGACTTATTATTCTAAATGCGTTAATGAAAGATGTGAATTTTACTGAAGTAAGTCCATCCATTAAAGAAAAATTAACAATGATGATTAATGGCGAATAAGGATTTATATGGGAATAAGTATACTATACCTAATGATGTAATTAAGTCTATTAATAATGAAATTAGTAGAAATAAAAATAATAAAACACTAAAGGGATATAAAAGAGCACAGAATATTGTAAGTGATAAATCTATGACATATTCTATGTTAAAAAGAATGAAGAATTTTTTTGATGGTTTTAAGGGTGGTAAGGATAATCCTGAGTATTTGATTAATGGTGGTGATAAGATGAAAACCTGGGTTAATAATACTTTAACTAAATCTAGGGGTGATGTTAATAGGGAAAAAAGAACAAAGTCCGACGCAGGGATGAAAAATCAATTTAAGAAAACCCATACAAAGGATCGAGAAAATAAAAATGTCACAAAAGTAAATGTTCCTAGAGCACAAAATAACTCCAGACAAATATTTACTAATAAGACAGTATACAAAGAAATGATAAAAACAATAAATAACATACTAAAAAATTAATTACTATGGCAACACTAGACGAAACAGCTAATAACAAAAGAACCGAGGCGTTTGCTATCAATCAAAGTAAATTTGGTTATAACGAAACCGTCGCTTACAGTGAATCTCACCAGAACGCTTTAAGTGATGGAGATGCTAAAGGTAAAGGTAACCCAGCATTTGCTGGTGGTTTACTTAACGGTTATGCGGCACCAGCAGAAGCTGAGGTAGGTAGTTCTATCGACGTTGAAAAACGAACAGAGGCTATCTCAATGAACGAAGGTACTAATGGAATGTCACCTGACACACCATATAGTGGCCCAATTCTAAACCCTTACCCTTACCAAACAGAGTCTTAAAAATTATAATATGAAATTAACTTCTCTATATAAGGATATAATTTTAGAGGCGGTAAATCGTAATCAAATAATTAGTGCGATTAATAATCGTAATATATGTACTATATACTATGAAGGAGACACTATTTCTAATCCTGGGTATAGAGAGATAGAACCATATGTATACGGTCTTTCAAAGAGAGAAAACCAGGTTGTAAGGGCATTTCAATTGGAAGGGAAGAGCGATACTCCAGAAAATCTACCAGGGTGGAGATTGTTTAGGGTTGATAGAATGGTTGACTTTGTTAATAGTGGTGATATATTTAATGAAGCAAAACCTTTATATAACCCTACGGGAGATAAGGATATGACAAGGATATACGCACAAGCAAAATTTTAATTATGGCAGAAGCACCAGTAGATATAAGACAATTAGCAGGGATATTAGGAAAATCCAAATCCCTTTTAGATAAAGTAGATGAAACTTTCGGCAAAAGTGGTAGTGGGGGAGAATATAGTAAAAGTAGTATGAACGAGAATAAACAACCACCATTACCATCAGGTATGGTCGATTCTTCTCAAATGCTTACCAGTTTACCAGCAGGGCAAACACCACAGATTAGTTCAGACCCAACACAACCAATAAGAAGAACCCTTAAAAACGCTAAAACAACTAAAATGCCAAAAGAAATTGTCGAGGCAATGGTTAATAATCCAGTGGCCGACCCAGCATCTATAGGGTCAATGGACGGTATGGATCCTGAGTTAATTAAAATGATAAATCCTAATTATCAAAAAGAATCTCAAAAAGTTATACAAGAATCAACACCTACTCAACAAAATAAAACTACTAGTCCTAGTGAATTAAAATCTTTAATTAGAGAAGTAGTAGAGGAAATTATTGTTGAAAGAAAGGTTGATGAACAGTTACAAATTAGAGTTGGGGATACCATCTTTACAGGAAAAATAACAAAATCAAAATCAATTAACAAATAAACATCAAAATGGAAAATTCTTGTAAAGGACAAAAAGGTGGTTGTTTAGCTAGTAGTGATGCAGGTAGTACTGTAGACCAAAAATAAACATCCTAAAATATATTGTATTAGTTTTGTTAGTATCTTAATATTTATATTAAAAGAGAACACATATGGCAAATGATTCAACTAATATAACCATCGCAGAAAGAGCGTCATTATTTCGTAAGACCAGACATCGTTTAGGGGCACCGGTAAGAAAAGTAGAGTTAACAGATGAACAACTTGATACTTTACTTACGATTGCTGTTGAAGACTATGTGCAATACCAGTATGAATGGTTGGTTGACAATCAATGGCCTAGTTTACTTAACCAAAGTTTAACTCCAGAACAGGTAGTTACTGGACTAAGTCAAAAAACTCTAGGAGTAGAAATAGAATACACATATGCTTATTCTAAAGCAGTTGGTCTACAAGCTAGAGGTCCTTGGGAATTAAAAACCGACTTTATTGATTTAGTTGGTAACCAACAACAGTATCTTTTACCGGCAAATAGAGAGATTAATGAAGTTTTGTGGTATACACCACCTACTCTAGACCAATCTGTTATTGATCCCTTTATAGGAATTGGTGGTGCGTTTGGTGGAGGTTTTGGTGGTGAAGGTGGATTAGCCCAGTTTGGTATGGGGGCTTATTACGTAATGCCGGCTTTTGATGTTCTTTTGAGACAAACGGACAGAAACCTTAAAAATAGAATGATTAGGGGGGATTTACAATATAAATTAACGGCTGGACCAACAGACTCTTCAGGAAATCACCAAAGGTATCTTTGGTTGATGCCAACACCTGGAGGGAAATATGATAGAGGGGCTATGAGTTTATACCAAGGAAAGGTTTGGTATCGTTATTATGATATTGATAACACATCAGACGAAACAAGTTCAGAGGCTTGTTTGAACGCAAATGCTGATGTAATTAAGTTACCTTCTGATGTACCATTAGACGCTATTGAATATGCGTCGTTAAATTTACCATCTAAAATATGGGTACGAAGATATCTTTTAGGTTTAGCTAAAGAAACTTTAGGTAGAGTTAGAGGTAAATTTTCTGGTTCATTAAATGTACCAGGTGCAGATGTATCTATGGATTATGAATCTCTCCTATCTGAGGGTAAAGACGAACAGTCGAAATTAATAGAGGAGTTGGGTGAAAGGTTAACTAGTATGAGTAATTTAGGACAATCCGAAGCTCGTTCAACAACGGCTGAATCGTTAAATAAATCTCTTAGTTATATACCGTTGGGTATGTACGTAATTTAATTAATTATGGGTTTTACAACATTGGTGGATTATAGTAGACAATTAACTCAAACACCGAATACTAGTGCGGAGTTCTCAGGAAATACAACAATTCTTGGTTCCTTAATATTAAATTCTATTATAGATGTTAATGGATCTACATACTGTCCAATAACATGTTATCCTTATTATTCTTATTTGTTTATGACAGGTGGAACCCTAACAGATTCACACCAAAGATATAACCCAATTACACATACATGGGAGGTAAACATGCCAGACCCAACAGATGCTACTGCGACTGAATATGTTAGAAATCTATATAAGATTAATCTAAGTGACGCTGGACAAAACGGTCAATTTGGTGCGTTCGCACAACAAAGTGTTTTTAGATATAAATCTAGTGATTTAACTAATATTGAAAATAGTGGTTCTCATAATCCAGCTTCCGTTATGATTTTTGGTAGTGGAACCACATCTTCCAGTACTGGGTTCACGGTTTCTAATTTTGATGGTACTCTAGGAATGACTGGACTTACTGTTGATGATGCTATGAATGTTATTGTTGGTGACATGAGACCTTTAGCACAATCTCATATTTGGTTGAGGGGGAATACACTTAATAATGTTGAATCTCATAAAACTTTAATGATTGGTTCTGACGGTCAAGTAGGGGTAAATGCTTCTAACAGAGCAATAAAAATGAATATAGATTATGAATATGATAGTTCATGGTTATATGATCTTAAGCCTGTTCAATTTGAGTTTAGGAAGTTTCCTGGAAATACACAATATGGTTTTATTGCTGAAGACGTAGAAGAAGTTAATAGAGAATTAGCAATATATGAGTCGGACGGAAGACTGAGTGGTGTTAAATACGAAGTAATGGCTCCGGTTATTCTTAAAGAATTAATATCTTTAAGAAAAAAAGTTGACCCTTCATTTAGAAAAACTTATGAGGAGGATAAAGTAAAAGTAGTTTCTAATGATTATGAAATAATATATGATGGTACTATAATTGCTCGAGGAGGTGGAGATATTAAATTAACAATTTCAGATTCTATATCGGGTATTGTTAGAATTAAATCTTTAGCTAATACTTTAGTTTCCTCTAAAAGGTTAATTGACGAAAAATGGAGTGAAATGGAATTAGAGAACGGTAGTAGTATAAGTTTATTGTGTCATAAAGAATTTGTATATATACTTTCTTCAGACGGAGATAAAATTAAATAAGTTTTATTTGGTCTATTAAACTCTCAACTATATCTTCTTCTGAATACTCACCCATAATCGTATCAATATTTTTTTGTTTAGACTTTAACGATTTATAAATTATTTCTTCGATAGTTTTATCAAAAATAGGATAATAGACATTAACTTTTTTATCTTGACCAATTCGATAAGCCCTATCTTCGGCTTGAGAGTGGGATTTTGGAACCCAATCTAAACTGTTCATTATCACAACTTCTCCTTTAGTTAGGGTAATACCAACCCCTGCCGATATAATATTACCAACAAATACTTTTATTTTTGGGTCAGTTTGAAATTTCTCAACACTCTCCTCTTTTTCTTCCGCACTCATCGATCCATTATGTCTTACACATTTTTTAGGGAAAGCGTCCGCTATTTTTTGTTGCTCATCGTTAAAGTTTGTAAAAATTATGACTTTTTTACCTTGTTCGATTAAGTCTTTTGTGAATTCTATTGTTGATGTTGTTTTTTCTTCTGCTAAAAATTTTCGTAAAGTTACTAGTTTTGTCATGTGTTCTGCTAAACTAGCGTGCCCATGTTTTAACGACCATGATTTATATTCACCCATTATTTCTTGATATCCAGATGCGTTTTGTAGTTGATGGTACACTGGAGAAACTATTTTAGGTGGTAAATCTAATATATCTTCTTTTTTTCTTCTAAGAATTGAATCTTTTGTGTATTGGTGAAGTTCCTGAAGGTTTGAGGCCCCTTTAGTGTCCCACACTAATCTACCTCCTTGTCCTCTAAATTGTTTACCTTCACAATATCTTTTAACAAAATGTATCCAGTCTTGTGATACATAAGACTTACAAACTCTTAATAAGTTATAAAAATCTATTGGTCTATTAGCAACGGGTGTACCAGTAAGTAACCACACCCTTTTAATGTTTTTGACAAAATCCATAACTAGTTTAGTTCGTTTAGAAGAGGTGTTTTTTATTGCGTGAGCCTCATCAATAATAATTAAATCAAACTTTGAGTCTAGAATCTCACTCTTTTCTCTTTTCGACACACTTTTATTCTTGGTTGGTAGAGAATGAAAATTCTTCAATATGTCATAGTTAATGATTGTCCACTTTTCATTAGAATCCCATTTTTTCCCAGAGACTATAGAAATACCCGAATCATAGTTCTCAATTTCTTTTTTCCAATTTAATTTAAGTGAAGAAGGACAAATAATAAGTATTTTTTTTGACTCACTAATCATTGCCGCTAACACAGCTGAGGTAGTTTTACCTAATCCCATATCATCAGAAAGAATAAACCTATCATACTCTAAAAGTTTTTTTATTGCTTCTCTTTGGTGGACCATGGGTGGACGACTACTAAATTGTCCAAAATCTATTCTTTTTACTTCATTCTTTTTTTTCTCTTTAATGATAAATTTTTTAGGTATCCATATCATTATGGGGTTTTTTTGTTTTTCATTAAATTTAGCCATCACATGAAGTGTGTCGTCACCATTTGCCAGTATTTTAACAAGTGTAAATTTTTTGGGTAAGAAAATTAATCTATGTTGCTCTTGTAATTTTGTAGCAAAATAACTTGATACAGTTATCTCTTTTTCTAGAACTATGGGTTTCTTTCTATAGTTTTTTTGAATATACTCTATTTGTTTAGGTGTTGGGTTGAATGAGCCTGAAGTTTTTATACGAGATTTAAGACTAAGGATATAGTCATTTTCACCTCCATAGGTTCTAACTAAAGATATATAATCTTTTATACGATTTGGATCAAGCATGCATTATTTATATTATATTGATCAATTAAATAATTATTAATAGTTATTAGTGGCGTGCTTAATGCTAAATATTAATTATAACTAAGTCAAGAGTATTTATATTATATGACACCTAATAGACCTAATAAAGTTCCGATTACAAGACTAACTAAATTCTTTGATGAAATTGATTTTGATTTAGAAATTGGTTTTGGTAGAGAGTATATGGAGGGAGACCTTAATATGACTATTGTGCTCTATAGTGTTGATATTGAAAAAACAGATACAGATGATGTTTATAAAGAAGTTAAGTCACAAGATATTAGGTTTTTCCCACCTATTGAGTTACAGGTTAATCTGGAAATAGTACCAGGAGAAAATCAAACATACGATAATGGTAGAATGAGATATAGAGATTATGGTAATATGACTTTTAATGTTTATCAGAAACAGTTGGATGAAAAACAATGTGAAATAAAATATGGTGATTATATTGGATATAGGGACACAGAAGATAATATGAAGTTTTGGACTGTAGTTAATGATGGAAAAATATTCTCAGATAACGAACATACAGTATTTGGATATAAAGGAGCGACTAGAACAGTTGAATGTACAACTGTCGATCCTAATGAATTTGAAGGAATATAATAATGGGTATACCGAAGAAATTTTTGAAGAATATAAACATTAAGCCAGCTTCCAGGAATCACGAAAGAAGAATGGAGTTATGGCAAGAAGGTATGGATGCTAGTGGTACCTTTGTACCTAAAGGTGTATTATATGAAGATATGGACAGAGACTTAATTAAGTTAATAGAGGAAGACTTAATGGTGTCAGTAGATGGGGAAAAAGTACCGGTATTTTTCTTGACTATACAAAGATGGGCTGAATTTGCTAGAACGTGGCAGTTTACTGATAAGAATAGAAATGTACAAATGCCTTTTATTACAATAGTTAGAAATCCTGATATACAATTTGGTACAAATCCAGTAACACAATACACTATTCCACAAAAGAGAAGATTTGATTATATGAAAGTTCCAAACTACGATGGGGATACCGTAGGGTATGATGTGTATAGAATACCTCAACCTATCGCGGTAAACCTAACATACCAAGTAAGATTTTTTAGTTATAGAATGAGAGAACTGAATAAATTTAATAAGATAATAATGCAAGCTTTTCAATCTAGACAAAAATATATTAAATGTAATGGACATTTTTTTCCTGTAGTATTAGAGAGTATTGGAGATGAAAGCACAATAGACCAATTCGAACAAAAAAGATTCTATGTACAAAACTTTGAGATGCAGTTACAAGGGTACATAATGGATGAAGAAGAGTACGAAGTTACACCAGCCATTAAAAGAGTAGTTTCTTTATTTGAAACTGAACCTAATGTGGTCCCTAGTAGGAATCAAACAGACGGACTAAATCCTGAGCCAGAACTAGTGGAGTATACAACAGAGTTAATATGGGAACCAGCTTCCCAACCACCAGCGATATCAGTACTTACTTCGGAATTTATTATTGACCAAAGTGTCTTATTAACAGAGTATTCATTAAATAACGCTAGGGATTGTGTACAAATAAATACAGGATGTCCCGCTCAATCTCCTAAGTTTGAAATATCTGTAAATGATGGATCCTCGTATACATCAGTAGCCTTACCACTCCAAGTCTTACCAGGATATATAATAAGGGCGACCATACTACCAATCGACTATGATATAGACTCTTCTGTTACAGTTAGAGGTTATATTAACGTTATTTAATCATTGTAAAGATCATCCTTTTTTTTATAACGAAGATTAGAACAATTTTGTATAATTAGTTTTTCTACAAATGCGAACATTTTAAGTCCATTAGTCTCACAGTAGGATTTTAACACGGAATGTGTTTTTGTATCTATTTTAAGGTTTTTATTACGTTTTGGTTTACTCATATATAAATAAGTATGAAAAAAGTATGATTCTTTTCATACTAGACCAAAAAAGCCTTCGTACTTTGATAAAAATCATAGTATTTATAATAAAACCAAGAATAATATTTAATTAAAAATAAATTAAGAGATGAGTACAAATCAAGTAGTAGTATCACCGGGTGTTTATACATCAGAGAAAGACCTTTCTTTTGTTGCAGCAAGTGTGGGTATAACAAGCCTAGGGGTAGCAGGAGAGTCTGTAAGAGGACCAGCATTCCAACCTATATTCGTTGGAGATTATGACACATATACAACTTATTTTGGAGGACAAAATACAGGTGTGTTTACAATAGGTGCAACCAAAGTACCTAAATTTGAATCAACATACATTGCGAGACAATACCTAGAAGAATCAAATAACATGTACATGTCACGTGTATTAGGACAAACTGGATTCGACGCCACAGAAGCATTAGTAATTAATGTAAAGGCGGCATCTACAGATCTAGAATTAAAAGATGACAATACAGGTAAACCTGTTTCAGGTATGACAGCTTGTGTTATTAGATCACGAAAATCCACTACATCGACAGGAACCTACAGTCAAGCGGCGGTACAAATAGTACTAAAAACAAATGGTGTTCAAGATGGAGCTGTAGCAGGGGGGTCACCTACAGAACCAATTAATACTGGTTATGAGTTAGGAGGTGAATCTCAAAATGTTTTAGCAACTAGTGTTAATCCTTATGTATATGGTTTATGGAGAGACGCATCAGATGATTTTGTTGTTGAGGCAAAGGCACCTGGTACTGGAGTTGTAAACTCTTGGGTAGTTAACTTTAATCCTAATAGTAATAACTACATATTGAAAGTTTTAGGGAGGGATCCTTATTACGATGGTACAAACAACCCTGACGCTAAACTTTATGTAGAACAATTCTATCCAAAGGCGATACAAGAACTAGGTAAATCTTTTGGTGGGTCAGCAACATATAACTATTTAGACACAGTTAGAGATATTGCTTGGTACAACCTTCCAAGTGGATGGTCTAATTATACAGATACTTGGCAACCAATCGCTACTGCAGACGGACCAACAACTCCATGGATATATTCAGAAGTTAGGGGTACAGAAATTGTTAAATTATTTAGAATTATTACAATAGCTGATGGAGACACAGCTAATAATTTCTTAAAATTTAGTATTGTTAACATTGATATAGATAATGTTACTTTTGATTTAGCGGTTAGACAATATAGTGATACGGATGCTAAACCAACTATTTACGAACAATTCAGAAATTTATCTATGAATCCTGTGAGTCAAAACTACATAGGGAAGAGAATTGGGACCCTAAATGGTGATTATCCTTTAAGGTCTCGTTATATAATGGTTGAACTTGACGAAAACGCACCAATAGATGGATTGCCATCAGGTTATGGTGGTTACCCACAGACGAACTATCCTAACTTAAGTGGATTTACTGATGGTCCTGCGTTGGCACAAGCGGCTCCAGGGGCTTTACACACCAGAGTAGAACCTTATGTAACTTATAATATAGCATATGATACTATCACAGATAATATTAGAAAAACTTATTTAGGACTTTCTAGTAAAGTAGGATATGACCAAGATATTTTTGATTATAAAGGATGTGCAACTGCACTTGGTACGGCTTGTGCGGCGGCATGGACAGGACATACATACGGATTCCACTTAGACACAAGAGCTTCCGGTACCACTTTCTTAAATAATGGTAATAATGGTGATTATAGAGTATGGTTTTCAGGATCAGTAGGAAGTTTCCCATTCTTTACAACCACAAGTCAATACGCTGGTACGCTTTGTGCTGGTAAGTATTTCGGACCAGGATGTGATGATGGAACGTCCACAACTCTTAATATTTACTCTAAAAAACAATATAGAAAATTTACTGTAGCACCATATGGAGGACACGACGGATGGGACACTAGTAGAATAAATAGAAGTAATACAGACGTATTCAAAGAAAACAGTACTAGCTATACACCAGGATATGGGTCTGGAACAACATCGGTTGCGAATTCAGGGGCATACTCATTCAACAAAAATACTGACTGGTATTCTTATAATACTAATATACAAAAATTTGCTAATCCTGAAAATGTTGATATTAATTTATTCGCTTCACCAGGTATAGATTATACAAATAATCTTACATTAGTTAATGAAACAATTGAAATGATTGAAGATGATAGAGCAGATTCACTTTACCTTCTTACAGCTGAAAATTATAAAGACCAAACAATCTCAACTGCGGTTGACGCTTTAGACGATGCGTCTTTAGATAGTAACTATACTGCGACTTATTGGCCATGGATACAATATAACGATACTGAAAATAATGTAAGAATTTACATTCCACCAACTGCGGAAGTCTTAAGAAATATGGCATTAACTGATAATGTTGCATTCCCTTGGTTCGCAACCGCAGGTTATAATAGAGGTATTGTTAAGGCGACTAGAGTTAGAACTAAACTAACACAAGATAATAGAGATGACTTATATGAGGCACGAATTAATCCAATTGCAACATTTACAGCGACTGGACCTGTTATATGGGGTAACAAAACATTACAAACTAGTTTATCAGCTTTAGATAGGATTAATGTGAGAAGATTATTGTTAAGAGCTAGAAAATTAATTTCAGCAGTAGCAGTAAGATTAGTCTTTGAACAAAATGATGAAGTTGTTAGACAAGAATTCCTAAGTCTAGTTAATCCAATTTTAGAAGACATAAGAAGAGATAGAGGTTTAACAGACTTTAGAGTTGTTGTATCAAGTGACCCAGAAGAAATCGATCAAAACAAATTGACAGGTAAAATATACCTTAAACCAACTAGAGCTTTAGAGTTTATCGAAATTGAGTTTAATGTTACACCAACAGCAACTAGTTTTGATGACATATAACAAGTAGATAAAATTTTTGAAATAGATGGCAAACCAAGTTCCATTATCACCAGGGGTATATACTTCAGAAAGAGAGTTAACCGCAAATAACGCAGCTATAGGAGCAACAACTTTAGGTACTGTAGGAGAAACTACACAAGGACCAGCATTTGAACCTATATTCATTACAAGTTATGATACGTATAAAACTTACTTTGGGGGGTTAAATAAAACAACTTTCCCTGGTACAAATATACCACAATACGAACAATCATATATTGCTAAAACTTATTTAAGTGAGGCAAATTCATATTACGCTGAACGTATTTTAGGGTATTCTGGATATGACGCTGGTACAGCTTGGAATATAACACTTAGTTATGTTCCTAACTATAATAATGTATTTAGGTCTTTTGGGGGTGGAGCTCTTAATGGACTTTATGGATCAGTAAACTACAACCAACTAGGAGGTTTTGGTATACCAGGACTAGACTCAACAGGGGCTGTGGGTTCAGCAACAATTGATAATGGGAACGGTACAATTTATACGGCACCAGGAACTGGTCAACCAGGTTTATATAGTGGAGGTACTTGGGGATATAATTTTACTTCGGATGGAGAATCTGCCATAAACGGTGTACAATACACCAACGCTGACGCAGCTGACATTGTGTTACCAACAGGAAAGAAACTTGCGGTTATATTCTCATCAACAACTAAAGGATCAGGTGGAAAACTAGTGGTAACGGGTAGTACAGGTGGACAATACTTTGATTCGTCAGGATTACCTCACGTATCGGAATTAACAACAACAGCTTATCCGTTATGTTTACTAAGTGGTGAAACTTTTGTTATTTCTACAAACACAACAGCTGGGGGTACAAACCCACTACTTAATAATACATCATTTGAAACACCAAGAGTTGCGGAACAAACGAATGCTACGACATATAATTCAATTAGATGGAATCCTGCTATTTCGCGACAGGATAATGGGGGTAACTTTTCTAATCTCGAACCTTCTAATGAATTTAGAGCGGGGAATGGGGCTAGAGTCATGAACCCATTAGGTTATCCGGCTACAGGATACACATTCCAACTAAACTGGAGAAAAGGAAATTATATAGGTGCTCAC
>TARA_R110002012_G_scaffold45062_1_pt1 | contig 83464 bp, 76 predicted proteins | sample TARA_R110002012 | Tara Oceans TARA_R110002012 (sample SAMEA4396515) | marine metagenome | biome: Westerlies Biome; feature: [DCM] deep chlorophyll maximum layer (ENVO:01000326); material: water (ENVO:00002006), including particulate matter (ENVO:01000060) such as... | depth 40 m
GAAACCTCTTGATATGCAAACCAGTAAAAAGGGTTAGCAATGCCGTAGAATAATTAAGTTAATTGTTTAAGTTTAATATATTAGGACAGGATCTTAACTATAGATACTTCAAGTCTAAACTCATAAGCGGTTTCTTATAAAATAGACAACCCATAATAAAGCTTTGAGCCGATTAGAAGTGCTAATCGGCTCAAATTTTTACTATACTTGAGCCAATTAATTAGTTTAATCAGCTCATCATGTATAATTGGCAATACGAAGACTGGCCAAATTTTAAGTATACAACAACTGAAATTGAAGAGAAGCTCTTTAAATTCAGCCAAAGGGCTGGTCGCGTTAATGGTATATTGGAAGGACTTTCAGATACGATGCAAATGGAAGCTATCTTATCGCTAATGGTTGCTGAGGCAGTGAAAACTTCAGAAATTGAGGGAGAGTATCTGAGCCAGGAAGATGTGATGTCTCCATACGGAACAATTTGGGCTACGGTAACTCAAAATCCGTTAAAGATCCAATGGCGCGGGGTGTGGGGGATTTAATGGTGCAGGTTAGGCAAAATTTTGCAGAACCATTGACTTTTTATAAGTCTATAAATTAACTCAGGTAATTGAAGCATAATCCAGTTAAAAAATAATCTTCACTTATATCAGATTAAAAAAAACATATTAAAATACTATTTGAAGAAAATCTAAAACCTCTTTTTATTAATTTTTTAAGTTTGAATAAATATTATTAACAGGAATCAGTACTCGGGATATGTACAATATTTAATCATTAATTACATCTAACAAAAAAATCTCAGACTTGATATTAGTCTGAGATTTTAAATATTTAATTGAATTTTACAATTTATTTATTTCTTCAGTTAATTTTCTGAAACTTTTTTAATACTAATCGCTAGACCGCCACCGGGGGCTATATATTGTTTTAAACGGCTTTTAGAATTTACTATGATGCTTTTGATCGTATAATTTTGAGGGTTTACATCATAACTTGCATCTTTCGCGTCAGCATAAACCGTAGCAACGTATTTCTCATTTTTTGGTAGAAAACTAAATTCAATAATAGCAGTTCTTGAGTTTTCATCTGTAATACTGCCTACAAACCAATTTTCTTTGCCTTTTTCTTTTCTAGCAATGGTTACATAATCACCAGGTTCAGCTTCTAAATACCAACTGTTATCCCAATCTACAGCTACATCTTTGATAAATTGAAAAGCATCAGGAAAACGTTTGTAATTTTCAGGTAAATCTGCAGCCATTTGCAAGGGACTATACATAGTCACATAGTAGGCTAATTGTTTGACCAACGTAGTATTTACACGTTGCTTATTCTTTCCGTAATGCGACAAATCTGTCTGAAAAATACCTGGTGTATAATCCATCGGCCCCCCAATTAACCGTGTAAATGCCAAAATACTAGCATGTTCTGGAGCAAGCCCGCCCATTGCTTCAAATTCTGTTCCCCGAGCAGATTCTTGAGCTATCCAGTTTGGATAAGTGCGGTGCAACCCTGTAGGTCTAACAGCTTCATGGCTATTAACCATTATTTTATAATCAGCAGCTCTTTTCGCTACGTGTGAATAGTGGTTAACCATCCACTGACTATCGTGGTGTTCTCCACGTGGAATAATTTGGCCAACATATCCAGTTTTTACCGATGTATATCCGTTTTTATTCATAAAATCGAAAGCACGGTCTAATCTTCTTTCATAGTTTGTAGCAGAAGCTGATGTTTCATGATGCATCATAATTTTAACACCTTTAGACTCGGCATATGTACCTACTTCTTTAACATCAAAATCTGGATAGGGAGTTGTGAAATCAAAAACGTTTTCTTTCCAATGACCAATCCAATCTTCCCAACCAATGTTCCAGCCTTCTACCAATACCGCATCAAAACCATTTTCAGATGCAAAATCAACGTAATCTTTTACATGTTTTGTTGTTGCTCCATGGCGGCCGTTAGGAGTTAATTCTCTAAAATTATCGTTAAGTTTTACGTTAGTTTCTGTACCGTAGGCCCAAGTGCTTTTACCTTCTACAAAATACTCCCACCAAACCCCTATATATTTTGTTGGTTTAATCCACGAGGTATCTTCATATTCAGTCGGTGCATTAAGATTTACTATCATATTTGATGCTAGAATATCCCGTGCATCATCACTTACAATTATAGTCCTCCAAGGAGATTGTGTATTAGTTTGCATAAAACCTTTGTTACCCAAAGCATCAGGAACTAAATGGGAACTCATTATTTTATTTGCAACATCAACATTTAACTCCATAGCAGCATAATTTTGAAGTGCAGCTTCATGAATATTGATGTATAAACCATCGTCAGATTTCATCATTGATGGTGTTTGTACAGCTAATTCTTGAATAGGTGTCTGTGAATTAATAAAAATAGTAGCTTCTTCTATTTTACTTGGTATCTCTGAGATTTTTGAAGTTGTATACGCATACTCATTGGTATCATAATCCCCTGGAATCCAAAATATTTTATGATCACCATTAAGCGAAAACTCTGTATGTTCTTCTTTAATAACAAAATAATTTAGCGTGGCTTGCTTAGGAAACTCGTATCTAAATGCTAGCCCATCATTAAATAATCTAAAGCGTAAGAAAATATGTCTATTGTCTAATTCTGGTTGAATTAATTTGATTACCAGTTCGTTATAATTATTACGAATTGTTTTTTGTTTACCCCAAACTGGACTCCAGTTTTCATCAATTTCATCAGTATTAATTTCGTCAATTTTAAAACCATCTATTAGAGATGGAATATCTTTAAGTTCAATCCCTAACTTACTAGGTAGAATTGCTGATATGTTTTTGTAGTTTAATGAATATAGTGGAGTTCCCTCTTCATTTAATTTTATCTTTAATTCTAAATTACCGTTAGGAGATTTTAAATTTTGAGCATTTAATAAGCTTATATTCAGGCATAAAAACCCAATAAAAATTATAAGTTCAATACGTAGGTTATTCATTGTTAACTTCCTATTTTGTTAATATCAGATATTTATATGACTCTAAATTTAATTCAGTGTTTAGAGAAACGCTTTCGCCTGTAAAGGCATTAGTCCACGTTGAATTTTGAAAACCTGCAGGAAGAATATATTTTACACTTTTATTTCTTAAATTAGAAAGCACAAGCACTTGCTCCTCTCCCGCCGTCATTGTAAACGCTGCAATATCATCACTACTGTAAGAAGCGAGTTTACCTCTTCGTATTGCCGTACTTTCATTTCTAAAAGCAATAATTTGTTTGTATTCTGCAAGTAGCTCTTCGTTTACATTTGTCCAGTCTATAGGGTCTTTAGTAAAAAACTCCAGACGCTCATTAAAACCAATTGCCTGCCCATTGTAAATCATGGGTACAGACCGCATATAGGCATCTACCACAAATGCAGCTACCGAACCTTTTACACCGCCAAACAACTCCATAGGTGTACCATCACTCAAGTTTACATCATGGTTTGTTGTGTATTTTACAACACGTTTGCTATCATCGTAAACATCTGCATATATTTTTGCATTAGAATCCTGTAATAAGGTTACAGGTTCACCTTCAAAAACACGCTCCATAGTCCCAAAGAAATCAAAACCAAATGTGTAATCAAAACCTGCTTTAAAATGATCTGTACGGCCACCCTCAGCAAGCATTAATAAGTTTTTGTCGCTTTTAATTTTTTCTAAAGCCGTGATTGCTTCATTCCAGAATGTGTAGGGCACATAATCTGCTGCATCCATTCTATACCCATCTACATTAGCCGTATATAACCAGTAAGACAAAGCATCAATAACGCTTGCTCTTAACTCTTGATTGTCATAATTGAGTTGAGCAACATCATTCCACCCTGTTCCTGGTGGTACAATAATGTTTCCATCAGCATCTTGCTGGTAATATTCAGGGTGCTCAGTAATCCAGGCGTTGTCCCAAGCTGTATGATTAGCTACAAAATCTAGTACTACTGCCATTCCTTTTTCGTGCGCAGCACTTACTAAGGTTCTTAAATCTTCTAAGGTGCCAAATTCAGGATTTACAGCTTTATAATCTTGCACCGCATACGGCGAGCCTAAGCCACCAGCAGAACGCTCTACACCTACAGGATAAATAGGCATCAAGTACAACACATTTACACCCAAAGACTGGATGTAGTCTAAACGATCTGTGACGCCCTGTAAATTTCCTGCTTCGCTAAAAGCGCGGATATTTACTTGATAAATAGAAGCATCTTCACTCACCGGAACATTTGCATAGGGTGTGCCGTACTGCTCGTATAAACTGGCAGGGGTTGTAGCATCATCGTCATTCTGACAGCAAAACAGCGTACCGGTAAATAAAAAGAGGATTAAGGTGTTTATATAATTTTTCATAGTTATGTCTTTAAGCATTAGTAGTCACTAATTAGTTTTGTTTCTCAATGGTATAGTATGCCATCGCTGGGTTTGCAGCATCTACGGTAAAGGTGATATAATACGTACCCGCCTCGGCAACACCGTGTGCACCAGGATCGTCGTAATATAAAATACCGTCTGTGCTATTTCTAGGTCCATAATTATTAGGCCACGCATCATCGCGTCTAAACTTTACCGAACCCGGAACTAAATCTGCTGTGATTTCCCAGAAACCACCTGCAGCATTAAATGTCATATCTGTATCTGCATCCCAACCTCCGGCTGTTGCATCACCTATAATCCCCCAGTTTACTGTATTAATAGTATACATCGCAGTTGTAGGATCTTCATTTACTTTAAACGTAATTTCATAAACCCCGGAAGCCATTACCGTATACGCCCCCGGATCATCTAAAAAGGCAATACCATCGTCGTTATTCTGCGGACCATAATTAGTAGTCCAAGCGTCATTAAGTCTCCATTTTAAAGCTCCTGCTTGCAAATAGCCTACATATTTCCAAACTTGATTTGCTTTATCATAAAACATATCTGTATCTGTATCCCAACCCAAAGGGGTTGCAGGGCCTATTATTCCCCAAGAATAAGGGGTTGCAGACCATTTTAAGGTATTAAGATCTACGTTTATCTCATATGTTCCTGCTGCGGGAAGTGTAAGATTAGCTCCATCTAGCACGAGATTTCCATTACCATCACCGCCATAAATTGTTTCAGAATCTTTATCTAAAGCAATTTTAAAGTCTAATTTATCTGCGTCTTTCAGGGTAAGTATTCCTTTAAAAATCCCAGATGTAGCAGTCGCCGAAATACTATCTGCGCTGGCTGCGTTCCAATCTGAATAACTTCCTGGCAGGTATAAACTAGCATTTGGTATTACCGTAGTATAGGGCGTAACATTCATTACTATTGCAGAAGATGAAATCGTACGGTCTAAATAGGCTTGCACACGTATAAGCAATGTACTTTCTACATCAGACTCCAAACCCAGATCTTTAGCTACATCATTTAATTCTGAAGTAAGGATTGATTTGCTAAACACTTCTGAACCTGCAACTAAAGTTACAGCATTTGCCCAGGCTTGATCACCTATTGTATCTGTCGCAACATCAAATTGTACACTATAAGTTACAGGTGCTTCAATAGGAAAATGCACCTCATCCCAAGAAATCGTTACTGCGGCCTCAGTTGCATCGTCTTGTGTTAATACTAGAGAACCCGGTGTCACCATTGGATTCACGCTAAAATTAACGGTTGCCAGTGTCGTTAATTCTGCATCATCTTCGCAAGCGGCTAAAAGGAAAACCGCAGCAATAAGAAATAAAAATTTAGTCATATAATTTTTCATAGTACAGTGGTTTTAATATCCAGGATTTTGTTCAAGATTTTGATTGGCATCTAATGCAGAAGTAGGAATAGGAAACAATGTTCTGTAAGATTCTGAAACTCCTCTAAATTTATTTGCTTCTGAGAATTTGCCAAATCGAATCATATCTTGTCGGCGATGTCCTTCCCAATTAAGTTCAAAAGCACGCTCATTATAAATATCCTCCAGTGTAGGTGTAGCTGCGAGTTCATTAAGTCCTGCTCGTAAGCGTATTGCATCTACCAGTGGTTTGGCAGCAGTAGCATCATTAAGTCGTACAAAGCATTCTGCTTTCATCAACATAAAATCTGCATATCTAAAAATTGGAAAATCATTTGAAGCTCCTGCTCCATCGAGTGGTGCCACCGGATAAAATTTCATATTTCGTACACCAGCATAAGGTGCAGCCCCCGGGTTATCAAGATTAGAAACCTCTAAACTATAGCTTACATTACCTGGCTGCTCACCCACTACATATTGTGCTTTGCGTACGTCATTATCATCATAAGCTTGATAATATGCGCTAGGCACAATAGTGCCATTCCAGCCACTAAAACCAAAAACCTCTTGTGCATGCGGACCACTTAAACTTCTTACTGTATACACATTACGAGAAACGATATTTTCTGTAACATAAATGGCCAATATGGTCTCATCTTCTGGCAATACATCTCCAAACAGGTCGTAGTAATCATAACCTAGTGGGCTCGCTTCATTTGCTGCACCAGAGTGTAAATAGAAGCCACCTGCTTCTAGCTTTTCTATTGCATCAAGGCTTTTTTGCCATTGTGCAGTTCCTGTATAAACCGCAGCATTTAAGTATACTTTGGCTAGTAACGCATAACCTGCCCACTCATTAAATCTTCCGTAGAAAGCACCGCCTTTTGTGGCAGATAAATTAGGTACATTTTCTTCTAATTCGGTAACAACAAACTCATACAATTCTGCTCTGCTTATTTGGGGTAACTCATCTACCGTAATGTTGTTTTCGGTATAAAAAGGCACATTACCAAAATCGTCCATTAACAAGTAATAAAAAAATGCTCGTAGCACTTTAGCTTCTGCGATCTTGGCCTGTTCAGCATCTGCTTCTTCAAGTTGTTCAACGGCAAGATTTGCACTAAAAATGGCATTATATAACCAGTTCCACGTATTGTTAATAATTAGATCTGTAGGCAACCACGAGTGTAAAAACAAACGGGCAAAATCTAGCTGCCAGTCTCCTGTGTTACGATGCGGGATTACCTGCTCATCTGCACTCATCGAGTTTAGATCATACCAGCCGTTATCTGCCCCTGCATAACCTACACCATCCCAGTTACCTCCTACTTTTGCGTAAACACCTGCCAAAGCCACATCTGCGCCTGCTGCAGAACCATAAAATTCGTTAGCTGGGTATTTATCATAAACCTGCTCTTCAACATCTGTACAGCTTGCAAAACTTGCAAGCATACATCCTGCTACTAGTATATTTTTTAGTTTCATGTGTGTTTATTTTAATTTTACGTTTAGTCCTAATGCAATGGTGCGTGTTCTTGGGTAAATGCCGTTATCTGAACCAAAACCATTGCCACCACTTAAGTTAAGTTCAGGGTCTATACCTGAATAATTTGTGATGAGTAACAGGTTAGAACCGGTTAAAGAAACTCGTACCGACTCAATGTATTTAGTATCTTCAAAAGAAAATCTGTAACCGGCGGTTAAGTTTTCAAGACGTATAAAATCACCGTCTTCCAACCACAAATCAGAACCGTATTGTGAAGTATAAATCCCTAGAGGAATTGCACTTTGCAATACATTAGACTTTCCTAAATTTTCTAAATAGCTCAAACTCGATTTAATTCCGTTGTAAATTTTGTTTCCACCTGAACCTCTCCAAACCATAGATAAATCAAAATCTTTGTATCTAAAAGAAGGGTTAAATGCAAAATTATATGTTGGCAAAGCCGAACCTTCTAGCACACGATCTGGACTTCTCACGCCCTGGTCTATAACACCATCTCCATTTTGATCTACAACCGTTTCTGCGCTAGAATCATCTTTACCTAAATGCTGAAGAATATTAAACGTCCCTATAGGTTTACCTTCAATTAAGAATGAACTAGAACCCCAAGACACATAATCTGTATTTAAAGGAACACCGTTAATGCTTCCGCTTAAATTCAACACCTCGTTATCTAGTAAAGAAGCATTTCCGCCAAGAGTTAAGGTCACATCATCTGTGCTAATTAAATCATAGCTAAGGGATAATTCTAAGCCTCTGTTGCGTATACTTCCCACGTTTGCAGCAATCGTTCCATATGGAAAAGGCGGTTGGGGTACTGTATAGTTAAACAGTAAATTATCGGTAGTTGCTGTAAAAGCATCAAATGAACCAGAGAATCTACGATCCCATAGCGCAAAGTCAATACCTGCGTTAAACTGCTTTTTAGTCTCCCAACGTAGATCTTCATTTACGTTTTGAGTAATGTTAAAGTTGGTAATCTGCGATCCTCCAAAATAGGTTACACCAGCCGCACTAACCAGCGACAGGGAGTTTTGCGGATATAACCCTTGTTGATTACCTGTAACCCCATAACCTGCTCTTAATTTTAACTGGTCAAAAAGATCCTGGTTTTTCATAAACCCTTCTTCATCTATAATCCAAGCAGCACCAATCGCTGGGAAATTTCCCCATTTATTATTTGCACCAAAAACAGAAGAACCATCACGTCTATAACTTAAGGTTAATAAATAGCGTTCTAAATACGAGTAGTTTACTCTACCTAAGAAAGAAGCGAGTGTACGGTCATTTTTATACGAAGAAATATCTCCAGGACGCACATCAGACAAGTCGCCCAATTGCAACGCATTGTAGGTAGCTAGGTCATTAAAAAAGCCTCGTGCCTGCGCATAATTACCTTGATAAGTTTGACTTTGATATTCATACAATGCTAATGCGTCTACCAAATGATCGCCAAATGTATTTTTATATTTTAAACTCACATTCATCAACTTCTCATCTTGGCGGCTGTTGCTTATGTTAGCATACCCATTTTGATCTATTGCTGCTGCTACAGTTGATTTTACAGGTAGAAAAAAGCCGTTTACATTATCAGTTTTTCTCCAGCTACCAAAACCAGCTACCGAGAAGCCCTTTACAAGTTTTAAATCTGCATTAAGACTCCCAAACAAGCTATTGTTTTGCCCTTCATTAACCACGGTTTGCGCAACGGCATACGGGTTTATGTACTGAAAAACATTAGGATCCATATAGTAATTACCAGCAGTGTCATAAACAGGATCTGTAGGTCGCATTACATAAGCATTAGAAATCAAATTAGAGGTGAAAGCTGCACGACCTATGCTTTGCACGCTGCTGGTAGTATTGTTAATCCCACTGTTTAAATTCATGGTAAGCGTAAGATGATCATCTAATGCTTTTTGAGTAGCAGTAATTCGACCTATAAACTTTTTATTGCTAGAATTAATTACAATTCCTTCTTGTAAAATAGCACTTGCTGAAGCTCGATAATTAAAATTATGTGTCCCTCCTCCAAAAGAAATGGTGTGGTTTTGCGTATATCCTGTACGGGTTAAAATATTAAACCAGTCTGTATTTGCACCGTGATTTGTAGATGCAGGCACACTATTATTACGTGCTTGCTCCCACCATTCCTCTGCATTAAGCATATCTAGTTGCTTAGGGATAAAATCTATAGAAGCCATACTAGTGTACTCTAAAGATGAAGTCCCTGCGCGATTCTTTTTAGTAGTAACAATGATAACACCTGGCGCACCACGAGAACCATATATGGCAGTCGCCGACGCATCTTTTAAAATATCTATAGACGCGATTTCGCTAGGCGGAACCTGGTTAAGCAAATCCATATTACCTTGTATCCCATCTACCACCACAAGCGGATCATTACCACCTATTAGTGAAGTTATACCGCGTATACGCACACTAGGGGAAGATCCTGGCTCACTACCTGTTTGCGTAATGTTTACACCGGCAGCTTTACCTGTTAATTGCTGAAGCGGATTTGTAATTGCCCCTTGATTTAGATCTTTTTCTGAAACCGAAGAAACAGCACCTGTAATATCTTTCTTGGTAGTTGTACCATAACCTATTACTACAACTTCATCTAGTGCAGCTACCGATGTTTTTAAGGTTGCATTAATACTCGTTTGATTGTTTACAGCAATTTCTAAACTCTCAAACCCTATACTAGAAAAAACCAGCACAACATCAGAGCTAGAAACGCTAAGGCTGTAATTTCCGTCAAAGTCAGTCATTGTGCCGTTAGTAGTTCCTTTTTCTAAAACATTTACACCAGGCATAGGTGTACCTGCATCATCATACACAACCCCCGTAATAGCTTGTTGAATCGTTAAACTTGTAAAAATTGGAGCAATCCTTTCCTTATTTGCTGAAAAACCAGAAAAGGAAATAAGAAGAGCTGCAACTAGCATGCAGCACATTTTTAGCATCACCTCTGTTTTAGCTACGCTAAAGGAAGAGACACGCTTCATTGTTAAATAATTATTTTCCATACTTGAGATTAAAATGATCTACTTGAATTATGTGAATGCCCTACTCGTTTTATAAAGTGCCGCCTAAGAAAAAAATATACGCTCACAACTGCAAACGTTTGCGAACTCAAAATTTTATAGAGGACTCAAAACTATATTAAACTCATACTGTTAAAAATCTTTATATGAAAAATCAAGATTAATCAAGACATCAAATCAACATAAACAATTACAAAACAAGTATTTAAATTATTTAGGTTTTTATAAAAATCAATGTTTTATTGAGATAAATATTAACGTATATTTAGGGTAATCTTTAAAAACAACCTTTTATTAACCTCTTTTTTAATGTGTCAATAAAAATTGTTTGTATAAATTACCAACCTTGCATTTGCCTAACTTTATTAATAAGCACTGCCCTTTGAAAGATTTTACGATATCGTTTTTTATTCTGTTGTGCCTTAGCTCAAGTCTTTTTGCTCAAAAAAACGACAGTATACTAGCTGTTTTAGATCGCGAACTTCAACATCAAAACACCTATTTACTCGAGAAATACGACCGCATTCATAAGTTGCAGGCAACACTAGAGCGCAAACGCCTCACAAGTGATAAAAAGGCGTTATACATATCCTACATAAACCTCTTTAATGAGTACAAATCGTTTAAATATGATTCGGCTTATTATTATGTAGAACAAGCAAAACGTACCGCGCTTAGCATTAATGATTCTACTTTACTGGCAAGTGCAAAAATTCACGAAGGTTTTGTTCTTATTTCGGCAGGTCTTTTTAAAGAAGCGATAGATACCTTAGGTAGTATTAAAAAAAACACCCTTCTAGATCAAGATGTTTTTGATTACTATTTTACGCGGGCGCGATCTTATTTTGACATTGCTAATTACAATCAAGATCAACGTTTTCTTATAGATTATATTAGAAAAGGAAATAAACTATTAACCACTGCAATGGCTCAAGTATCTCCTGACACTTCAGAGTATTGGGCGGCAAAAGGTCTATTACTACTTAAGCAACAAGATTGGGAAGGTGCTAAAGATGCTTATTTGTATTGGATTACCAGCTTTGACCTTCCAGCAGATCAATATGGAGTTGCGACCTCTAGCCTGAGTTATGTGTATACTTTTTTAGGCAACCAAGATAAAACGGTAGAATATCTAGCAAAGGCCGCTATTTCTGACATACGTAATGCCACCAAAGAAAATATAGCCTTGCGCAATCTAGCCAATGAATTATACCAAATGGGAGAGCTAGAAAGCGCAAATACCTATGTTCACCTCGCGATGGATGATGCTACTTTTTACAACGCCCGACATCGCAAAGTAGAAATTTCGAGCATTTTACCTATCATAGAAAGTGCCCAATTGTATAATGTAGAACAGAAAAATGATGCGCTAGAAAAGACCGTCATATTACTCGCCATTCTTGCAATTATTGTGTTGATTTTTGTGGGAATAATTTTTAAGCAGCTTAAAGAAAAAAATGCGGCTAGAAAAGCTTTAAACGAGTACAACTTACGCCTAGAAGAAGTTAACCTCAGCTTGCTAGAAGCAGATGCGATTAAACAAGATTACATCACCTATTTCTTAAAAGCTACTTCAGATTTAATTAATAAAATAGGTACGATTCAAAAAAGTACAATTCATAAAATCAAAACCAAAAACCCAGAAGAAGTCTTAAATGTACTTAAAAAATATAGCGTAAAAAGCGAGCGCAGTGAGCTCTTTCACCGGTTTGATATGGTGTTTATTAAACTCTTTCCTTCGTTTACAAAATCGTACAACAAATTGTTTCCTATAGACGAGCCCCGCACTTTAAAGAAAGGAGAGTTATTAAATACCGAACTGCGCATTTTTGCACTCTACAGATTAGGAATACAAGACAGTCAGCAAGTGGCAGATTTTCTTGATATTTCGGTGGCTACGGTTTATACATACAAAACCCGAGTAAAAAGTAAATCACTATACAAAGATATTTTTGAAGAAAAAATAATGGATATTAAACGACTCTAGAATTAATAGAGCTTTAATCTTTATCTGTTATTTAGAAATTAAGTTTAATTAGTGTCTGAGTTAAAAAATAAAATCTATAATTTATTCTAACTAATCAGAGCTTCTAAAATATTCGAGAAATATAGCTTTTATAGCATTTGATATTAAACATTTGCCCCCCACTTCTTACGTTTTAGAACTTCCCATACTTCCTTTTTGAATTCCCTTTAGCAGCATCGCTGTACATCTCTTTTTTTGAACGCAAAATACCAATAGTTTGAAGTTAGCCGGACAGCATAACCGCTTGTGCCGCGCTTTTATATGTCCTTACTAATTCAAACTCTTGAAAATGTATCAGCAACAAAAAAAGGTAACAGCGATAGGCACTAAGGGAAGTAAATCAAAAACAAGCATTATGAAATCAGTTCAAAACATACAAAAAGAAGCGGGATCAAAACAAACAAAAACAAATAAGGAAAACGCTCAGGATAAAATAAGTAAATCAATTTTTCAAAAAACAAAAGCAAACTGTCTAAAGAGTTTAGGCAGCCTATTAATTAATTTTTAAATACTACTGTTATGAGTACGATCAGAAATCAAGTTCAACTAATCGGAAATGTAGGACAAGAACCTACACTAACCACGCTGGAAAGCGGTAAAAAAGTAATTCGTTTTTCATTAGCCACTAATGAATTTTACAAAAATTCAAAAGGAGAGAAGGTGCAGGATACTCAATGGCACACTGTTGTCGCCTGGGGGAAGACTGCAGAACTTATTGAAAACTACGCTCCCAAAGGCAAGGAATTAGCCCTGACCGGGAAACTTAAATCCCGAAGCTATGAGGATAAAGACGGCTTTAAACGCTATGTAACCGAAGTAGAAGCCTCCGAAATTCTTTTACTCGGATCTAAAGCTTAAACCTAAAAAGAGGGCGTTCCCGATCAAAGTTTCGCCCTCTAATTATCCACTTTAAAACCTATTAAAATGAGTACGCAAAGTAAACAAATACAAGAGCACCTGCAACGATTTTGCGGTAGTGAGACCGCTTACACGATTCCGATGTTTAACATAAGATATACCGAAGGCGTTAAGTACCTAGCCGAAGCAGCTCAATGCTATTGGCTGATAACTGATGCAGCTGTAATTACTAAAAACCTAAAACACAAAAGCTATTTTTTAGTGATTTACTTCAAACGCTTTTCTAAAGAAGTACAAGCGCGTTTTCATAAAGAAGCTCAAATCACCTATGCTGATGGAAATGGAACAATTCTGTTTCAACAAGATTATGAGCTAACAGATTTACCTCTGGATGAATTGAGGCTGTTTTTTGTAGAAGATATGCTGATGCTGCCTAATGAATATTAAAGCTTTTAAATTATGGATACACGAATCAACGAAATAACGATACGTTACCGCCCCAAACTAAAAGCGGAACACTGGCCTAAAATTAGCTCCTCTTCACTCGCCGCTCAGGTGGTTTTTGAAAACTGGGATCACAACACCATTGCGGTTTATGAATCCTTTAAAATTTTGCTGCTCAACAACAGCAACAAAGTCAAAGGAATCTACCAAATATCGCACGGAGGAATAACCGGAACTTTAGTGGATTTACGCCTGCTTTTTGCAGTGGCTTTAAAGTCGTTATCGGTTGCTTTAATATTAGTCCATAACCACCCCAGTGGAACCCTAAGGCCCAGTGAAGCCGATAAAAACTTAACCAGAAAAATCAAGTCGGCTGCTGATTTCTTAGACATCAAAATTCTGGATCATTTAATCTTAATCCCAACAGGGGAATATTACAGTTTTGCCGATGAAGGAATTTTATAACTACCGAAACTTTAAAAGTTGAAGGCCTCTAAAAATGAGGTCTTTTTTTATGCTACTAATTCAATTTTATTTGAAAAGTTGTATATTTAAACGGCTGTACTTCAGCAATTAATTATTTATAGAGCTATCCACTTTTTGACTTTCGCCGATAGCACTAAACATCGAATATAAACATATCGGAAAATCATTTTCCTTGAGAATGGCAATCGGTCCCGATACCTATCGGGATTGACTGGATTGTATGAAATTTTGTTCGCCGCGGGCGAACGAAAAGGAATAGCAAGAGGGTAACACGCTTCGCGATGTTTCAGATTCCTTTTCGCATTCAAATAACTGATTATCAGATGTTTGAATAATATATAATTCCTGAACAATCAACGATTTGCGACAAACGGGTGGTGAAGCGCCATTTTTAGGGAAGATTTTGCGACAAACAGGTGAAATATGAACTCATTTACCGGAATTAGATTTAAAAAGGAAACCGCAAAACGGTTTCAGGAATTTTCAAGAACACACTTCAAATCACACACCGAAGCATTAACCACTATGCTCGATTTTTTCTTCTACAACGAAATTTCACCAAAGGAACAATTAGGCCCCACCGGGCGTACCATCGAAGCCAAAATTTTAAAAAGAATCAATGCCGTTATCGCTATCATGCGGGATGTTGAAAAGACCCAAACCAAACCCACAGTGGCGATGATTCAATCGCTGTTTGAAACGGAAGAACCCATCAAAAAACCGTTGATTGTAGAAAAGAACTATGCCAAAGAGAAGAAGCAGGTTAAGTTTCGAGAAAAGAAAAATCAAAATAACCAACTTTAAATTTTTGAGCTATGTACATCACGATCACCCCTCAAAAATTAGGAGCCAATTACGCGCAAAGTTCAACAGATTTTGTCGGCTATTTAGAGAAAGAAAATCAAGGCTTGGAACAGCAGGAGATGGAGCATTTTTTTAATCAATATGACGATGAGATTGCTGCGGAAGAAGTGGTCAAAGAAATTGACAGCAACACTGCAAAATTAAAAAAGATAGAACCCAAATTTTATTCTATTACGGTCAGTCCTTCCAAATACGAACTGAACCGGTTACAAAATAATAGCAAGGATTTAAAAACGTATACGCGGGAGCTTATGAAAGATTATGTCAGTTCTTTCAATCGGGAGATCAAAGGGCGACCAGTCCATATTGATGATATAAAATATTATGCTAAAATTGAGCACCAGCGAAGCTTTAAAGGAACCGATTTGAAGGTTAAAGAAAACCAACCCTATGCTACAAAAATTTTAGCGCTAAAAAATGAAATTAGAAAAATTAGTCAGGGTAGAGAACACGGAACTACAAAGCTACTTCAGCAGCAAATAAAGAAGCTCGAGCAAAAGGCTCCCCATCAATTGAATGGAAAACGCATTGTTCAGGGAATGAACAAACCCGGGAATCAAAGTCATATTCACATCATTGTCAGTAGAAAGGATGCATCCAATACGTTTAGCCTTTCTCCGGGGAGTAAACACAAGGCATCGCAAGTAGAGATGCACGGTAAGACTGTAAAAAGAGGCTTTGACCGAGACATGTTCTTTGAACGTGCAGAAAAGACCTTTGACAAAACGTTTGGATATAACCGCAATTTTGCAGAGACCTATAAAGCGCGAAAGGAGTTTGTAAAAAATCCGAACCTTTATTTTGCTGCCTTGATGAAATTACCTGCAAACGAAAAAGCATTGGCGTTTAAAATCATGACCAAAACAGGCTTGCCCGTTGTCCCCAGCATTCCAGTTAGTCAGGCACAAGTCGCACTTCGGGTTTTTAAACGCTTAAGACGTGGGGTGGAAGTAGTCCTCAAATCAAGTTCTATAGGAATCTAAGCGTATGGAAATCGATCAGTTACATTCTTTGGTTTATTTCGGGGTTGGTGCAAGCGTCTGCTTTGTGGTGCTCTTTAAGCTCACCAGATATGCTTTCAGCATCAATTGTTTCTTGGTACTTCCCTTACTTTATTTCCTATCCCTAGAAACCCCTTGGATTCCGCTGATACTGTATTTGGGATGTCCACTGCTGCTGATCAATAGTGTTTTGTATGTTTATCTGGATGCCTCAGAAGTGTCCCACGGGATAGATCCGCGCTATACCGTCAATTTTAAAACGAATCGGGGTAAACTACAGCTTCATAATATCAAACGCGGGGCTTCGGTTATAGGAGCCGCAGGAAGTGGAAAAACAGAAAGTGTGGTCTATGGATTTTTACAGCATTTTCAAATTAATGGGTTTTGTGGTGTGATTCACGACTATAAAGATTTTGAACTTACCGAAATGGCTTACCCACTTTTTAAGGATAGTGTGATCCCATTTAAGGTTATTTCCTTCGATAAAATCATACATAGGGTAAATCCTATTGCACCACGCTATTTAGAGAATGAGGAAAGTGTAAACGAGGTATCCCGGGTGTTAATTGAAAATCTTTTAGAGCAAAGGGAGTCAGGAACTACGGGAACGACAAAATTCTTTAATGATGCTGCAGAAGGATTAATCGGTGGATTGATTTGGAAATTGAAAACTGATTATCCCAAATATTGCACACTGCCACACCTAATTGCAATTTATCAAATGCTGGATACCGATAGCCTCATTCAATTTTTAGAAACCAACACCACCTCCAGAGCAATGGCAGATGCTTTTATCAGTGGTAAAGATTCAGAACGACAAACAGCAGGGGTAAAAAGCACCTTGGCCAATGCCTTGAAACGTATCAGTACGCAAAGCATTTTTATGGCTTTATGTGCCGATGAAGTTTCCTTAAAGATCAACAGCAAAGAGTCACCCTGTGTGATCTCAATAGTCAATAATCCTAAATATGAAGCTGCCTATGCACCGGTGATCGCTACGATCATCCATACAATTACCAAACAAATGAGCGTTCGCGGACAGCTTCCCTCATTTTTAATGATGGAGGAAGCCCCGACCATACGTTTATTAAATATGCACCGTATTCCCGCCACCTTACGCAGCTATGATATAGCAACCGTCTATGTCATGCAGGATAAAATTCAGAACGATATGATGTATGGGGATAAGGCGAGTAGGGCGATTCTGAGTAACCTTTCCTACCAGTTTTTTGGTAAGGTAAATGATCCAGATACGGCCAAGTACTATGAGCGCTTTTTTGAAATTGTAAAAGACCCTACAAAAAGTATAAGTAAGGCTGCAAATATCTTTAAATCTGATACGCGCATAACCAAAGGAGAACGGGAGGTTTCTAAACGTAGAGCAGCAATCTTTTTTAAGCTTAAACCGGGCGAGTTTATAAGCTTCGCTGATGGAGTTGATAAGAAGGTGCGTTTTAAACTACCTGAAATTTTTAGAGAATTACCCACAGAAACACAACCCTACTCCCTTAATGATCTAAAAGCGAATTTTGAGCGTATCTATCAAGAGGTACGGTCGATCTTCAATCATACATGAGAATTTCTGTTTGTTTCAAATATGAAACAAAATGGATTCTAAGAAAGCTATTCTTTTGTCTAAATTTCAAATGACCTTTGAACACCTGGGAGAAAATATAAAGCTGCCCAGAAAAAGAAGAAAACGTACTATGGAGCCGGTCTTAACGTGTAGCTCAAAATTTAGGGATTAAAAACAATGAAATTCAAATAATGGAAGCAGCTTTTAGATGGGAATAGCTTGCTTAATTTCACAATACTCCTTAAAAGTAGAGCATCTTGATAATCAATTCGGATCATTGATAAACCGATGCGAGATTTTTAATTCCAAATCGCGTTCTCCATTTTTTTCTTGGAGTTTTACTATTACCCGGCTGTTGTTATTGAGCGAAAACTTCGATAACACATAAACAAATTGGGCGCGTTCTCCCTTTTTAACTTTGCTAGGTAACTTATGTTTGTACAGCGGCTGTTTTACAATGCGTTGGGAGGATTTACGTTTTCCCTTGGCGCGTGATTGCACAGCGATCTCTAAAAATTCAACATCATAATCCAATCCGGATTTATTCTCAACCTCAAAAACAAAATACAACTGCTCCTGATCAAAAACGATATTTTCGGTGGTTAGTTTTATTCCATATCTACGCTTAGCCATATGGCCTAGATGCCGTTTGCGCTTCAATAGGGTGGTGCTAAAAGCCTTAAAATGGGATAACGTGATAGCCGCTGCAGGTTTTAAATTAATTGATGTTAGCGTGTCTCGTTTGGAAGCTTCTTGACCGATACTGTGCTGCTTTTCAATAAAGTAATTGACATTGCTAATCTGTGCTTTGTATTTGATGATATAGGAGTATACCGTGCCATCTGTAGTTACAACCAGTAGGTTACTTTCCCTGCCGGGTTTGGCTTGTAGAAGTCCAAAGTATTGAGGTAGATCCCGATTAAAACTAAAGACAAAGTTTTCGGATCCTACAACACCTTGTCTGATTGGGCTCGGAAAAAACAGGGCTACATTTTTATGCTCATTTGCATAAATAGTATCGAGTTTAATTGGGCTTGATTGGGAGCGTGTTCGGGCTTGTATTGAAGTACCTGAAATCAATATGAAGCTTAATATCATAAGGAGTTGATGGGTTTTCATAGGACTTGGTTTAGTATGCTTTTAAAAGCAGTTTATAATTGTTGAGTACGGTAACTTTTACATTGCGGTTATCCCGACGCAAGAGTTGAGAAATACCACTGACTTGGGGCAGGCTGGGGATGTTGACATCCTGTAGTACATCATCAAATACTTCGCGACTGGCCTGCGCTCGAAAGTTATTTTCGATATAGATTCCCTCCAGCCCATCCTGCAGATCATAGGCCTGAAGCGGGACAGCTTGATGATTGACGCTTTCAATACTTATGAGGGCACGATTGGGCTGAAAGCTTACGGTTCCAAATATTAATGTGTTTTTAGAAAGAGCAACTCCGTTGATCGTATTATCGCTGGTCAAACGTAAGCGAATTCGGGAATTGGCTTTGACTACCTGATCCCCATCTACAACCGCGTGAAGGACATCGTTAGTGGTAGCATCAACCGGAGTCTTCTTAAGACTGGTAGAAGTAGCACCAGCAAAAAAGAGCTGGTGCTGTAACCCCATTTCTTGGGTAGCCACCTGTAGTTCTTGATGCAGTGCAGCAGAATCAAGTACCGGCCGAGGGGCTACATCTTTTGTTGAATTTCCCAATTCAGCATATTCCCGGGGTTCATACTGAATTTGATTGGCTTGATAGATACTGTCTACTATACGCTGCTTCTCTTTTTCGGCAAACTGTGGATCATAATACCCCAAAGAGTCTAAAAGGCTTTCGTCATAAATACTGGGCGCCGTATTTTTGCGAACTTCCTTAAGATCATTTAAGGCGTCAAGTTTGGACTGATACTCTTTGGAGTCACTCTCTAATTTAGGGACGGTGGTTTGTTCTAGCTCATGGTTATCTGAATCCTCATCATTGAGCATAATCGTATAGCAGATCAAAAAAAGGATCACCACCGCCAATACAGCAACAAAAACGATTTTGTTTTTTTCTATTTTCATAATTCTAAATTTTAGTGTCGTTTAATAACTTTCATCCGTTAGTTTTCGAAGACTCTTTTCAAAGTAATCGGTGATCAATAGCCCATGGGGATTGTTGGGGAAATTGCGATCTACAGCAATTAGATTTCCTGTAGTTACTAATTCATAGACATCCGTAATAGCCCCACGGTTGATTTCAAAACGAGTGGTGGTTTTAAAAGAAAAGGGATCGGTATCCAGATTTACTTCAGACTCAATACTCCGGATTCGCTGTACCAGAGAGTATTGAATCAACCGATTGTAAACTCCATCAGCTTTCTTTTGTCGATAGACCGCATCTACAGAGCTGTTGCCCAACCACAAAGCTTTTTCCAGATTCTCTTTGTAATTACTAGCATCGATATTATAAAAGTGTTTATGGAAAAGCTCCAGATGGGCAAGGGCTTCTACTTCTTGACTTTCTTTTTGAGCGATGAGTTTTAAAGGAATGACTTCTCCGGTGGTGCTGATGGCAAAGGCGGAGTGAAGTGCTTTTTGATAGGTCGTGTAGACCATCCATCCGGAAAAAACCATTGAGAGTGTTGCACCAATTATTACACTGATGACAATCAAGCGATTGATCTTCAGTACGGCGTAAATATGATTGTAGGGTGTTTTCATAAGGCGTTTTTTAAGCGGTGAATAAGCGTAAGGTGAATGAGGTAGCACGCCGGTAGAGCTTAAATTTGAGAAAGACAATAAAGCCTACAGATCCCAGTTGAATCACAGGAGCAAAAAAGCCCTCGCCAGAGTCGGTTCCAAAGAGATTAACCCAGAAATTATCATTGATTTCGGTGTAGATGGCATTGATAAATACATTGACCAGGAAAAAAGCGGGTACCAGCATGTAAACCGCTGCATAGAGTTTAAAAAAGGTATAAGCCAAACTGCGAAACTTTTCAAATACAGCCAGACTGATAATCAACGGAAAAAAGGCTTGCAGTATACCCAGTAAAAAGAAACGCTCCGCCAGAAATAAGGGATAGATAAACAGATCCAAGATCCACAGGATAATACTGGTGATAAAGGCGAAGATTTTAAATCCAAATAACGGAGTAATCAAGGCTTCATACAACAAAGCCATCGCGGCTTTAGCCGCTTCAAACATGCCGACTTCTTCCTCAATAGGAATGTCTTGCATTTGCAACGGGAGCAGGGCAGGGGCGGTATTGCGGTATTGTGATTCTACAGCTACTAGTATTCCATCAAAAAAGCCCAATACCTGAGTGGAAAAGAGAGCCAGCAAGACCACCGCAAAGTTTTTGGCCAGTTCCTGGGGAGACAGACCCCAGGTATACCCGTTTTGATCTGCAATGCCCTCGTTGTATTTTTTAAGAATATTGATCAAAAAAAATAAAACGCCTAAGCTTTTCATCCCTGTGATGGTATACCGGGAGAATTCGCTGTTTTTGATGGTTTCAAAAATAGTGTCCACATATTCCAAACCGATTCCTAAAAGTAGCAGCGCACTCATCCCTAAAAGCTTGTTTGTCGGTTATTGATCTTATCCTGCAGTTTGCGAAAGGAGATGATCTCCTTATACCGCTTGGTTTTGAGATTGATCTCCGAAACCATCTCCTGAGACTGCTCTTCCTTTTCTTTTAGGATACGCGCACGCTCTGCATCAGACATTTTTAAGTAATTGTTCGAGAGAATCTGATCGATAAAGTCCATCGTTTCTAAGGAGTTCTCTACAATGTTGTTGAAGGACTCGCTGACTCGGGTAATTTCATCGGGTTTGATATACGGAGAGTTTAGAATTCCACGCAATTCATTTTGCATCACCTGGATTAGCCGAGCATTGTTACGGCTGATCTCTCTAACCGCTTTGAGCTGTTTGACTACGGTATTGACCTTTTCCAGATTCTCCTTTTGCTGCTTCAAAAACTCCACGGTCTTTAATAGCTGGGTGGTCTGTTTGGCAGATTCCACTAAGGTTTTGACCAGACTTACAAAATTGGTGTTGTCATAAACCGGCATCCCCTGGGCCGTAGCACGGCCGGGCAACAAGAGCAGAACGTTTATAGTTAAGGAAACGACTAATGTTTGGATTTTCATAAGTTTCGATTTTGATTGATGAATTTTTTAATGGCTTGCTGCATATCTTGGGTTTGCTCGTAGAGCGCCATAATGGCCTCGTTTTCGGCTCCATCGGTCAGATAGGCTGCATAGACTTCAGGAGGTACTTCCAGTCTGAAAATATTACTGGCTTTACCAATTTTGATAAAGATCTCGGTGTATTTCCGGGAGCCGCTTAAGTTGTTTTTGATCGAGCGTAATTGATTGAGATCGTGACTGGAGAGTTTGAGGCGCCGCACTAAGGCGTCATAACCTTTTTCATTGTTGAGACTGTAAATAACCTGGGTGTTTTCCAGAATGCTGGCAGAGGTGGCATTTTCGGGTAACTGATTGATGGATTGTAAAATGATGCCTATTGCTCCGTTTTGCTTGCGGATCGCCTGATAGTAAAACTCTACACTTTCCAATACATTTTCAAACTTCAATTGTTTGGCGAACTCATCAAAAAGGATAATCCCTTTTTCGGCTTTGTTGCTCCAAATACTGCGTTGAATCGCAGTTTTGATCAGCTTAAGCATTACCGAAAGGATCTCCTTATTATCCTTGACTTCATCCAGTTCAAAAATGATCAGGCGCTTATCTTCAATTTTATAGGTTTGATCTTCGGATACTTCAAAGAGATAACTGTAAAGTCCGTCTCCCACATATTCTGATAGCACGTGCAAAAAGTTGGTGCTGTTGAAATAATCGGGATGTATTTTAAGCTCTTGCAAAAGACCATCTCCTCCCACTTCAATAAAGCGGTAAAACCCAGAGAGGGAATGCCCGGTAGTTGTGCTCTTATAATAGGCTACCAAGAGCTTTTTAAGCGATACTTTTTGGGATTTAGAGCTAGAAGATCCCGAAGCATACAACTCAAAAAGAAATGCACAGAGATCTTCTAGACGCTCTGAAGAAAGGTCCGTGATCTTTTCTACATAGAATGGATTAATCCCCAGATTCTTTCCAGATTCATACCGCAAGACCAGGTGCTCATCTGGATAGAGTTTGGCAAATTTAGTATAGGAGCCTCCCAGATCGATGATGACCAAACGCACCCCACTTTCAAAATACTGACGCAGGATATTATTGGCTAAGAAGGATTTGCCTTCACCCGTAGGTGCAAAAATGGCAAAGTTGCGGGCTTTAATGCGCTTCTTTTTTTCATCCCAGACATCTTTTACGATCGGAATGTTATGCTGTCGATCGTTGAATATAATACCGGTAGGATCGGATTGATAATTGGTGGTATTGAGCAGCATACACAAGGCGTGTTTGAGATCGGTGACATACAGATCTCCGTCCGAAAAATGAGAAGAGAAACCAAAGTAATTGTTCAAAAAATACTGCTTTAATGCTTCTCCTTTGGGGTAATAGGGAAGGATGTCCAGCTCCTTAAACTCGGTTTTTAGTTTAGCCGTGATACGCTCCAGGGCCTTGGGTTCTTTAGCCCAGTAGATGACATTAAGCTGTCCACGTATTACCCGGGAAGCTTCATCGGTATTGATTTGATTTAGGATGTGCTGAATCTTACCTAAGACTACTTTATTCTGAGAGCCAAAATTGGAACTCTTACTGAGCTCTTCTACTTTTTTATCCAGGATTTTACGCCACTTGTGTTTCTCATCCAGATAGAGGATCTGATTGACCATGTGATTTTCGTCTAAGGCAAGTCCTAATCCATCAATATATCCCTGATGAAATATGAAATCCTCCGAAGTAAATCGCTGATTGGTCTTGCTGGTTTGAACGGATTCTCCAAAGCACAATTCACTATTAATGGCGAGGGCATCAAAGAGATGATCCCCGATTTGAATCCGGTTTTTATCCAATAGGATATCGGTAGTTAGATCTTCATTGAATCCATTGAAATAGTTTGTTGTTAGCGTTTCAATAGTAGCCGGAGTAAGCGGTTTAAAAACCATCTTAGGTGTATTATTGATAAAGGATACAGCATCTTCCACAGCTGACCTAAAAGTGTGAACAGCTTCATCCAGAGTAACTGGTAGGGTCTTGTTGACCTTTTTAAAAGGGTTGGTATAGTTTGCATACGAACGATTTTTAGTGGGAGGGAGGATGAAATAAAGGTAACAGGTGTGCGATAGATAGTCCCGGCCTTTAAAATATTGATGCGTGGCTTTTTCTAAAAAAGTACTATTGGGCAGTTGCCCTGCGTTATATTCTTTTTTGAGATAGCTATCTTGTTTGTGTACCACCGTTCCTACCGGTAAATTTTTTAAAGCCTGAAACCAGCAGGCATGGATGTCTTCATAATCCTTTTCCGATAGCGAATAGATCTCCGGTAAAAAACCTTGATAACACAATACCACAGACCCGTCACTGCTGAAGAGGATGTGGTCTTCCAATGCAGCAATAGGATTTCTTTGAGATAGCTTAATGGTTTTCATAGTCCAGACCGGAGTTTTGCTGATTACTGATATGCTTCGGAAATAGGCTTTTGAGGGTAAGAAGCGCTTTTGCCTTTGTGAAGCGGGTAAGTGTGATGAACAAAATCACATTGAACAGCATTACGCCTATAACCAGTATAAAACTGAAGGAGAAAATGATCACCAGCAGAGAGCCAATAATGCTACACATCATTAGAGCAAACAAGGGAAGGGGAAGTCCAAAAATAACCGCCCGCTTCCTGATGTTTTTATAGATTTCATATTGCTTCATAAGATTGATTATTAATTGCCTAAGTCTTTTACCGTCTTAGACTACAATACCTATGAGATAGGAGAAGATGCCCACGACGCCACCGGCTATCAGTACAAAGACCAGTACCCGGGTAATACCTTTTTTGAGATCGGCATTCTCTCCAAAAAAATGACCTGCGTTAAATAAGAATCCTACTAAGAAAATAACGCCCAGAATAATTGGGAATACAGCTCTGATGGTATCGGAAACATCATTCACAGAATCTTCAATTCCTCCAATTTGGGCAAAGAGGGGAATGGTGACCAGCGATAGGATCGTTGTGAAGTAGCTTGATTTTTTCATAAGAGTTCGTTTTAAATTAGTGTTTGATTGAACTACCTGAAAAGTATATATTTAAGTATTCAAAATATTGAAAATCAGTAATTTGTGAATAAAATAAAATTTGTATTCATTTGATTTTAAATGATTTCAAATCCCTTCAAATTTTAGGAAATAAAGCTATTCACCTGTTGATAACTCAAAAACCAAAAATTGAAATGAAGCTCCAAAACGTCATATTTCTACTAATACTTCTGAAAAGTTGTATGTTTTTTGGTCAGGTTGTCGATCGACCTTTACGTATTGTGATCGATCCTGGACATGGAGGAATTGATCCGGGTGCACAAGGTGAACATGGTATTCAGGAGAAGGATTTGGTTTTGGACATAGCCAAAAGATTGATTGCTCAACATCCAGAGTTTGATGGAAAGCCGGCTGACTATTTTCTAACTCGATATACAGATACTCTAATCAGTCTTAGCGATCGCACAAAACTGGCCAGAACACTCCAGGCGGATTTGTTTATTTTCTTACATTTTAATGATGCACCTAATTCAAACACAACTTGGGTAGAGGTATACGCATATAATCAAGGAAACCCGTATTTAAAGCAATTCATTTGGCTAGGACACCTATTGGAACAGCGGCTTGTAACTACAACCAATCAAAAAAGCAGAGGTGTAAAATTTGCGAATTTTCAGGTTTTGCGGATCTAAAAGATTTTTGTAAGGCAGTTTTAGTTGAGGTTTATCAACACTATAGCAGATTAAATAAGGCAATAAGTAACGTGTTAAATATGTGCTTGTTTTGCTAGATCTAATTATTTATCATAAGTATGAAACTATTTTCTTAAGAATCTCTTTAGAAAGAAGTATTAACTTTGATATTAAAGTTTAGGTTTATGAAATTTCTTATCGCTGAAGACGAGATTGAATTGCAACAGTCTATAGCAAAATATCTTAGTCAGGAATCTAATATATGCGAAGTAGCTGCAGATTACATAGAGACCTCTGAAAAGCTTGATTTATATGAGTATGATCTCGTGGTTCTTGATATAAACCTAGTTACTGGTAGTGGACTTGAATTACTGAAAAAGCTTAAAAATCAAAACAAAAAATGTGGCGTGATTATTATATCGGCTAATAATTCTTTGGAAAACAAATTGGAAGGATTGGATGTTGGCGCAGATGATTATATTACAAAACCCTTTCATTTGGCTGAACTTAATTCTCGAATCAAAGCCGTTTTACGACGAGGCAAATTTGGTGGTGAAGATTCTCTTATTTTTGAAGAAATTCGTTTGGATACACTCTCAAGAACGGCTTATTTTAATGAAAAACCCATTACCCTTACGCGAAAAGAATATGATCTCCTGCTCTTTTTTATAACTAACAAGGGCCGCGTGCTCAGCAAATCTATTATTGCAGAGCATCTCTGGGGAGATGACAGCGATATGCTAGACAGCTTTGATTTTATCTATGTTCACATAAATAATCTTCGAAAAAAATTAACTTCCGAAGGAGCTAAATACATACATACCGCGTACGGTTCGGGGTACCTATTTACCGCTGAATAAATGGCTGATCAAAAAAAAATGCATCTATTGCAAAAGGCATCTAAAACCTTTTTGACAACAAGTAGTATCATTATGATATTTTCTGGGATTGCACTTTATCTATCCCTAAAAGCACTACTTGAAAGTGAGATTGAAGAAGAATTGTATTCTAATAAAGATCGAGTGGAACATCTACTTCTTTCAAAACCCGACTTAAAAGGAATTCCTCCTATAATGGTTGTTGAAAAAGTAAAAGATCCTCAACCTACAGTTCTAAACGATACTTTAATTTATGATCCTTTACAAGATGAAATCGAATTATTCAGGCAATTAGCCGGAACTAAGGAAATAAATGGTCAGGAATATAAAATTACAGTGAGAGCCATGGTAATTGAATCTGAAAATATCCTTTTTGCCATTGTTTTCACCTTTCTCGCTATCATTCTTGTTGCTTTTGTGTTCTTATTTTACCTCAATAAAAGCCGTAATGCCACATTATGGAAGCCCTTTTTCTTGAATCTGGCTAAGATTAAGGCATTCTCTATAAAATCTGAAACACCTCTGACCTTAACGGAATCTGACATTATAGAGTTTGGCGATCTTAATAGAGAAATTATTTCACTCACCACAAAGGTTCAAGCAGATTATCACAACTTAAAGCAGTTTACCGAAGATGTATCGCACGAGATGCAAACTCCGCTTGCCATTATGCAGGCTAAGATCGAAACCCTCTTTAATGAGGTTAAAATTGATGATTCTCAATATGAGCAACTTGATTCTTTACAAAACGATATACGCAGGTTAAAAAATTTGAATAAGCGTCTAATTATATTGGCAAAAATAGATAACAACCAGTTTACAGACTCTCAATTCGTTTCAATAAATGAGTTGTTTCAGGAGGTACTTCTCAATTTTAAAGAACTAGCTTCTATTGATTATAAAATTGAGCATAGCGAAGAACTTACCGTAAAAATAGATCGCTCTTTGGCGCAAGTATTAGCCAACAATTTAATTTCAAATGCAGTAAAACATAATTTAGAAAATCAGCCTATCAAAGTTGATTTTTATAAAAACAGCGTGCAGATCGTTAATAGTGGAAACAGCGAACTCGCAAATCCCGAGCAGGTTTTTGACCGGTTTTACAAAGAAAGTACCAAGAGAGATTCAAGCGGTCTGGGCCTTTCGATCGTTAAGAAAATCTGCGATTATTATGGTTTTACACCATCATATAGTTTTAGTAAATCGCCAGAATCGACTACCGGCTTTCATACATTTGAAATTCGATTTACACATTGATTTAAAGCCAACTTTAAATTCTCTTTAGAAAGCGGTACTATTTTGGTAAAAATTTCTAATTATGAAAGTACTAGCACGTCTCAAATTATTTTTCTTAATACTCTTAGCTCCATTTTCTGGAGAAGCCCAAGAAACCGTTTTGATAGAAGGAAGTGTGACCGAAGAATCAGCACAACCGCTACCCTTTGTCAATGTTATTTTAAAAAAACCGCAAGGCGAAAGCATCATCAGCGGTACCATAACTGACGAGCTTGGGGCTTTTAGCTTAAGTGAAATACCAAAAGGAAATTATATTCTCGAAATTTCATTTATAGGCTATGAGACCATTCAGAAAAAAATTACTGCTGGCGGTCTCAATCCCATTTTTGACTTAGGAAAAATCCAGATGATGCCTTCGGCAGAAGCATTAACTGAAGTTCAAATCCTTGCAAAACAAGCTGCGGTAAGTGCAGATCTGGCTAAGAAATCATTCAGTCTTGATGAGAATCTGGCGCAAGCCGGCGGTTCGGTTATGGATGCTATGAAAACGATGCCCGGCGTTGCTTTTGATCAGGATGGCAAAGTGGTTTTGCGAGGGAGTGATAAAGTGGTTATTCTTATAGATGGAAAACAATCAAGTCTTACGGGTTTTGGTAATCAAAAAGGCCTTTCAAATATCCCGGCAGCAAATATTGAGCGTATAGAGATCATAAATAATCCTTCGGCTAAATATGATGCTAACGGTTTTGCCGGGATTGTAAATATCATTTATAAAAAAGAAAAGCAGACCGGCTTTAATGGTGATGCAGGTTTATCTTTTGGCCTGGGGGCTTTAGGCAAGCGTAAACCCGACACTCCAACAGATTTTGGAAGCTATTCAGTTAACCCTAAATTGATCCCTAGTGTTAATCTAAATTACAGGACGGGTAAACTCAATTATTTTTTACTAAGTCAGTTTATTATTCAGGAAGCTTTACCTAATAATGAATTTACAACACGCTTTTACGACGACGGTCGTAATATTATTTCGCAGGTTCCCGAAAACCGAAAGCAGTTTCGTTCTATAATTTCTGGCGGAGTAGATTATCAATTGAGCGACAACGATATGCTTACCTTTTCAGGGATGTTTGACCGGGAAAAGCATATAGACACCTCGCAGGTGGCATTTATCAACCTCAATCAAAATACCAGAAACAGGCTCTACACCTGGCAGGAAGAAGAGATCACTAGTTTTATAAATGCAGCAGTTAATTACAAACATAATTTTGAACAGGCCGGCCATTCTTTATCTGCAAACCTTCAATATACTCGTGGTTTAGAAGATGAAAGTTATTTCTTGAATGACAGCTCTGCTGTACGAATTGGTCGTGATAAAACGAATATTAGGGCTATAGAGTATACTACAAGTGGCTCAGTAGATTATACACGTGCTCTAAGCAGTGGTAAGATTGAGCTGGGAGCAAAAGGTAGGTTTAGAAGATTGCCCGTAGATTATACGATTATGCGCGGTAATCAGTCTATTATTTATCCCAATCTGGGTGATTATTCGAAGTGGAGCGAAAACCTTTACGGCGCTTACGTTAATTACTTAATGGAAAAGGAAAATTATGATATCGAAGCCGGCCTGCGTGCCGAGCAAACCGAAGTCGCGTACACTTTAGATCCGCAAAATACCTATTATAACACTAACGATGCGTATGATTATTTTGAGTTGTTTCCCAGCGTTCGATTTACGTATAAGTTGAATTCAGAAAATAAACTTTCAGTTTTTTACAACCGAAGAATCGATCGTCCGGGAGAACCCGAATTACGAATATTTCCGAAATATGATGACCCCGAATTGCTGAAGGTGGGTAACCCGTATTTAAGACCACAATTTACCAATACGATAGAGTTGGCACATCGGTATTCTTGGGATAGCGGCTCGTTATTTTCTGCAGTTTACCATCGCAATATTGATGGAGCGTATCAGCGAATTTTTAGCATAGATAACAGTAACCCTCAATATGATATTGTAAATCGTATTTATCAAAATACGGGGCACAGCACAAATACAGGTATCGAAGTGTTATTCAGTCAGGATTTAACAGATTACTGGAAACTAACTTCCAGTTTTAATGTGTATCAAAATGCAATTGATGCCTTTCAGGGAACTTTGCTATTTCCATACGAGCGCCCTTTTTTTGTTGAACAATCCCGTGATATTGCCGGAGATTTTAAAATTACCAATACTGTTCAGCTTCCGTTACAGATGGAAGCGCAACTTACCGGTTTATATTATTCAAAAAAGAATATTCCGCAAGGTGAGCAACTGGCGCGGTATTCAGTAGACTTTGGGTTTAAAAAGTCCATTTGGGAAAAGCGCGGGGAACTCACACTTTCTGCAACAGATATATTTAACCGTTTTGGCTTAAGACAACGGCTAACCGGTGAGGGTTTTACTGCAGTTTACGAAAATTACTATGAAACTCAGATCGTGCGTTTAGGTTTTAATTATAAGTTTTAATCAATGACCTGAGCGTAAGGTTTCTTTAATTTAAAAATTTATTGATTTCAGTAACAATACCCTGAGCATGGCTCGGGGTATTTATTTTTTATAATAGAAGTCAACTCATTCAGTTAGACTATACTTCTTAAAAAATCCTTTAGAATTACAAGATACATTTGAGTAAATTTTTAAACTCAACCCATGTCTTGGAGATCACATATCCTCATTTTAGCATTCTTCCTTTTTCAATTTTTAAATGCACAACGTACAGCGAATCTTGATTTTTTTATCGCTCAAGCTCTGGCAAATGCTCCTGCATTATCAGAAAATGAAAATTTGCAAAAAATAGGTGCTTTGCAAGAATCTATAATTAAAGCCCAGCAAAATTCTTTTCAAGTCAATGCAACATCAGACGTGTTATTTGCCCCCTATTTTAATAACAATGGCCGGGTGATTAGCACAAGTATTGCACCGAGTTCTTCGGCTTATGGCTATGATGTAGGGATTACCAATGGTGGACTTTATTCTGCACAAATAAATGTTACCAAACAGCTGTTTAATAAGGCAGCGACAGCTAATTTACTGTTTCAAAATAAAATTAAAAATAATACCCTCTCCTTATCGGCGCAAGAGGTGGAGCATAACCTTAAAAAGACTATTTCAGACGCTTATGTAACGGCTTACCAATTGCAATTGCAAGAACAGTTTACTCAAGAAATCTTAAAAGATCTTCAAAATCGACTTCAGGTTATTGAAGTGCTCGTAAAACACGCAATTCTACAAGAAAGTGATTACTTACTTCTACAACTTGATATAGATAGTAAAAAGCTGGAGTTAAAGCAAATTCAAAGTAATTTGAGAGTTGCCCTAAATCAGGTTTTCACTTTAAGTGGAATTACATCACAAGCTCATATCATCATTTCTGAACCCCACTTTAATACACCTTCTTCTGCAAAAAAAGAGAATTTTTATCTACGGAAATTTAAAAATGACAGTTTGCAGATCAAAGCAGATGAAGCGGTTTTTGACAATGCTTATAAGCCGCAAATCACCGCATACGGCAACACCGGTCTTAATGCTGTCGAAATACCCAACATCACTCATAAAATAGGGATGAGCGCGGGATTACAAATAAGCATTCCTATCTACGACGGCAAACAACGCAAGTTTACGCACCAACAAAATCTCTTGAAAGAACAGAATCTTGAATTTTATAAGACCAATGCCGCAGTACAATTGACTAATAATTTACAAAGCATAACCAATCAATTGGATGCTTTGAGCGAAAACAAATTGCTGCTGGATAACCAATTAAAAAAGCAACAAAGTATTCTGGAAATCTATAAAGGCAAACTCGTACAAGGGCAAATCTCTATTGTAGATTATCTCAATGTTATACAGAGTTACAAACTAAATAAGTATACCCAAATACAAATGCAAACCAATATATGGTTGCTTCAAAATCAATACAATTTTATCAACTGGTAATATGAACTTAAAAACTATCCTTCTGCTTAATCTGGCTCTTTGTACATGCTTTTTAAGCTGTAAAAAGAGTGAACCAACGGTTAATACAAAAAAGGCAGCTATAGATGTTACAACTGCACTGGTAAGACGCGGTGATTTGCAAGAATATTTAACCTTTAATGGTGTGACCATTTATCAACGTAAAGAGGACATTCGGTCAAATGTGACGGGTTATGTTACACAAATGCGTTATAAAGTTGGTGATGCTATTTATAACGGGCAGGTTTTTGCTACCGTGCGCACCAAAGAACAAGATGCGCTACGCGATGCTGTAAAAATAGACAGTTCGCTAGCTCGATTTATAGGTTCAATGGCATTAAAAAGTAATGCTTCGGGTATCATTAAAACCCTTTCCGTTACTAAAAATGATTATATCGCCGAAGGGGATATTCTTGCAAGTGTAGTACAACCCCAGTCACTAGCTATACAACTTAATGTACCTTTTGAAAACAGGAATAAAATAGAAATAGGTTTGCCGTGTGAGATACTCATACCTGACGGATCGCATATAGCGGCAACCATTACAAAAAAATTAGCAACTGTTGATGCGTTTTCACAATCCCAGACTTACCTTATAGAACTACCTAATACAGACTTACCTGAAGGGCTTTCTGTACAGGTTAAACTTCTAGACAAGGAAAGTAAAGATGTGCTCACCATCCCAAAATCGGCTTTACAAACCAATGAACTTTTAACCGATTACTGGGTTCTAAAGGTAGAACACGATACGCTCGCGGTTAAAACTGCAGTTATACCTACACTAAAAAACGATACCATTACCGGGATCATTGCTGAAGGTTTAAAACCTAACGATCAAGTCATAACCCAAGGTGCTTACCAAATGCAAGATTCAACATTTATAAAAATCACCAACTAATGAAAAATTTGCATTACAGCTACAAATATCCCATTCTGGCAATTGCAATTTTACTTTTGGCAGGAGGAGTCTTTTCTTATACTAATTTAAAAACCGGATTATTTCCAGATATCACGTTTCCTAAAATAAAAGTCATTGCAGATGCCGGGCAACAACCGGTAGATAAGATGATGACTGCGGTTACCAAACCTTTAGAAAATAGTCTAAGACGTACCAATGGGCTGCAATACCTGCGCAGCACAACTTCGCGCGGAAGTACTGAAATTTCGGTTTTTCTCGATTGGAATACCGATATAAATACGGCAAAATCTCAGATTGAATCTATTATCAATCAGGCGCAGGGGAGTGTTTTACCCAATACCACATTTTCAGTAGAAAAAATGAATCCTTCTATTTTGCCAGTTATGGGCTATTCTATAGAAGGTGATGGTTATTCTCAGGTAGATTTAAAGAAGATCGCGCGTACTGTAGTTAAACCTTATCTCTCGGCTACAAATGGTGTTGCAGATGTAGTGATCATTGGCGGAAAAGACAAAGAATACCGCGTGGTTTTAAAACCTGAACGCTTAAAGGCTTTAGGCATCTCTATTGCAACCATACAAACGGCTATAGCAAATGCAAACCTACTACAAGCCAATGGATACATAACCGATTATGAGCGTATGTATCTCACGCTTACAGATAATGCGATTAACAACCTATCTGATCTGGAAGACCTTGTCGTTTTAAGCGCTCCTTCTTCACAGGTACGTTTAAAAGACATTGCAAATATCGAAGTCGCCGAAGTGCAAGAATATGTAAAAATACGCGCTAACGGAAAAAACGTTCCTACGATTGCTATCATTAAACAGCCCACCGCAAATCTTATTGATGTAAACAATACCATTAAGCAAAAGGTACAGGAGCTTGGCACTATTTTGCCCAAAGGCATAGTTTTAAAACCTTATTATAAGCAGGCAGATTTTGTAAATACCAGTATATCGAGTATTAAAGATGTTTTATGGATTGGCCTCGCACTTGCCCTAGTGGTCGTAATTATTTTTTTACGATCATTTTCTGCAAGTCTGGTGGTGCTGTTTACCATTCCGGTTTCTTTATCGCTAACGCTCATTATTCTAGATGCGGTAAATTATACCTTCAACATTATGACGCTGGGAGCCGTTGCAGCGGCTATAGGACTTATGATAGATGATGTTGTGATCATAATTGAACAAATTCATAAAATAAAAGAAGAACATCCTGAAGAAACCATAGGTTGGGTTGCTCATGAAGCGATTAAACACCTGTTTCCTGCTATGATAGGATCTTCCTTAAGTACACTGGTGATTTTTATTCCATTCGTTTTAATGACTGGTGTCGCAGGCGCTTATTTTAAAATAATGGCTTTTACAATGATTATTGCCTTAGCCGCCTCTTTTCTGGTCACGTGGCTCGTTGTGCCCGTATTAGCCATACTCTTCATTAAAAAAGGTGCCAAACGAACGATAAAGAAACACGAGCCTAATACAAAATGGATTCATAATGTGCTTGAAAAACCCATCATCGGACTTACTTTTTTTATTTTATGTGCTATCATTTTAGTACTTGTTCCTTCTAAATTACCATCTGGTTTTTTACCGGAAATGGACGAAGGAAGTATTGTTCTAGATTACAACAGCGACCCAGGAACTACTCTTGAAGAAACCGACAGGATGCTGCAAATTGTAAACACTATCTTAGATCAACAGCCCGAAGTAGAAGCATATTCAGCCAGGTTAGGAACTCAAATGGGCTTTTTTATTACAGAACCCAACCGTGGGGATTATTTAATAAAACTGAAAGATTCCCGCACAAAAACCACCGATGAAGTTTCTAATGAGATTCGGCAAAAAATTGAAGCAAAGCTGCCACAACTTACGGTAGATTTCGGGCAAGTTATAGGGGATATGCTGGGCGATTTAATGAGTTCTGCACAACCTATAGAAATTAAAGTTTTTGGTACAGATGCAGCAAAACTTGAAGAATTATCACAAAATATCGCAGCTCTGGTAGAACAGGTACAGGGAACAGCCGATGTAAATGACGGAATTATTTTGCCCGGTCCTTCTTTAAATATAGTTCCCAATGCGGCAAAATTGACACAATTAGGCTTGAGCGTTTCAGACTTTCAATTACAATTACAAACTCAGATACAAGGTACGGTTGTGAGTTCGCTCAACACAAAAGAACAATTAAGCGATATTCGCCTTATCTATCCCGATGCCAATAAAACCAAAATTTCTACACTTCAAAATACCGAAATTTTACTTCCCAATGGCAATTCTGTTCACATAAATACAGTTGCAACGATCACTCCTCAAAAAGGGATAGCAGAGATCAACCGGGAAAATCAAAAATCGCTAGGGATTGTTACCGCACGATTAGACAATAGAGATCTGGGTTCTACTCTTGCCGAGATTAAAACCACACTCACTCAAAAGTTGAGTTTACCCGCAGGTTATACTTTAGAGTATGGCGGAGCGTATAAAGAACAACAGCAAGCTTTTAAAGAGTTACTTACTATTTTAATAACCGCTATAATTTTAGTTTTTATCGTTATTCTCTTTCTATTCAAACGAGTAAAAATCGCTTTGGCTATTATTACAATCGCCATTCTGGGTGTTGCAGGATCGTTATTAAGTCTTTACATCACCGGTACGGCGCTCAATTTAGGGAGTTATACAGGTATTATAATGATCGTTGGGATAATAGGTGAAAACTCCATATTTACATACCGTCAATATCAGGATTCTGATGCAAATTTCACCCATAAACAAAAAATAGAATACGCGATTGCAGCGCGATTGCGGCCCAAATTAATGACGGCACTTGCGGCAATAATGGCACTTACCCCACTCGCATTAGGTATCGGCGCAGGTGCACAGTTGCACCAACCTCTAGCCATTGCTGTCATAGGCGGTTTAATATTTGCTCTACCACTTTTACTCATTGTGTTGCCTACAATTCTCAAACTTTTAAAAGAATAAAAACTTTAGATTTCCTTAAAACCCGCTTTAGAATTGGCTTGTAGCTTTGATATTAAATTAAAAAATTAAAATTATGAAAACATTAATTGCATCTATTAGTATCGCATTTGTTGCAGCAGGAATTGTAAGTTTTACAACGCCACAAACAAATGAAATTCCAAAACCAGTTAAAACCGCATTTGCTAAAAAATTCCCTTCGGTAAAAAAGGTTGATTGGGAAAAAGGTTCTGACTCAGAGTGGGAAGCAGAATTTAAAATGAATAAAACCGAGTATTCTGCAAACTTTGCGTCAGACGGGAAATGGCTCGAAACAGAACACGAGATTTCAAAAAAGGAAATTCCACAGAAAATAAAATCTGCTCTGGATTCAGAATTCAATACTTATAAAATTAAAGAAGCAGAAATTTCAGAAACTGCTGCGGGAAGTGTTTATGAATTTGAACTTGAAAAAGGTGAAAAAACACTGGAAGTCGCTTTTAATCTAGACGGAAAAAAGCTTAAAGAAGAACTTATTGAAGAAAAAGATTAGTTTTTGTTTGATTATTGGTTAGTTAAAGTAACTGAAATGCAATGTGTTTCAGTTACTTTTTTTTATTCTACAAGCTCTTACTATTCAACTTTAGATTTTCAAAAGAATTGGGTTTGACCTTTGTACTTTAAAAATTATAAAGGTGAAATTTAAGACTTCAATAGATTACATATACGGACTTTTTCTTGCAGTTATATTAGTCCTGTTACTTCTAGATTTAGGCTCCTATGGCCTTGCAGAAACCAGCGAAGCCCGTTATGCCGAAATAGGCAGGGAGATGTTTTTATCTGGCGATTATTTAAATCCGAAATTGTTAGAAATCTTCCATTTTCACAAACCGCCCATCACCTATTATTTAACGGCTTTGGGATACAAGCTTTTTGGCATTACCGAATTTGGAGCTCGTTTCTTCTTGCAAGTAGCTATTCTTCTTCAATTACTTTTTGTTTATGGAATTTCTAATCTCCTTTTTCAAAATAAGAGAATCAGTTTGTTATCGGGGTTGATTTACTTCTCGATGCCTTTAGTACTCATATCTAGCAGAAATCTAACAACAGATGCTTACTTAACCACATTCATATTAGCAAGCATCTATTGCTGGCAGTATTATACACAAAAAGGAACACTGTCCTTTCTGTATCTTTTCTACTCTGCGATAGGCTTGGCCTTGTTAACAAAAGGTCCTGTTGCGCTTGTTTTTATAACGGTTTATATCGTGACCTATAAGTTGGTTTTTAAAACAAAAACGAGACTAAGCATGCATGCTGTTCTCGGGATTTGTATTTGTATTGCAATAGGAGCCAGCTGGTATATTTTGGTAATGATAGAAAACCCAAAACTTTGGACCTATTTTGTAGAGAAACAACTTTTAAGCAGAATAAATTCTGATTCTTTCAACAGGGGTAAACCTTTTTGGTATTATATACCTATTTTGATAGGCCTTTTGCTTCCTTGGTTAATAGGTAGTTTATTCAATTTTAGACTCAAGTTAAAAGCATTAGCTAAATTGGGTAAAGAAGAGCAGGTTTTATTTTACTCAAGTCTAGTTCTCTTATTAATCTTCTCGCTTTTTAAGACCAAATTAATTTTATACATCCTTCCGGTTTTCTGGATGCTAGCACTAATTATTGCCACCCGACTCTATACTTCGACTTCTAAAACAAGAAAGTATATAAATGGGACCTATTTGATTTTGCTGGGAGTAATCTTAGTTAGTATTCTGGGGTGTTGGTATTTTAAACCCGTATTCATCAAAATACCCATAACCACATCGTTGCTTGCTTTTAGTGTAATTCTTATTGTGTGCGCTTTTTTTTATGTAATACAAATTCACGACGTATTGAAAACAGCATTTCTGGCAGCACTTTTCAATTTGGTGTTACTCGTGATTTCTCCTTCGATATTAAAAAACAATAGTGCTTTAATAAATTCTACTAAAGAGCTCACTCGCTTTATCAATTTAAAATCAGATGGAGCCGATAAAACAATTGTAATAGATGATTATTTACTCTCATCAATACCTTTCTACACTGGTGAATATCCTATAACCTTAAAAAACAAGCATAATACTACTGCCCGTGAGGTGCAATTTCAAAACGATAGCCACTGGCAGGAAAACCTTTGGGATGAGAAGGATTCATTAACACTATTAAAGCTTACAGCACTCGCAAAAAAGAAAAATACGTATTTATTAGCCCGAAAAAAGCGGGGTTTAAGCAAACCTATTTCTCATTTAGCAGAACTCTTTAAGAATAAAAAAGTGAGTTCAAAATGGATCATGTATTACAACGATTAGGGCCTGAGTTATATCATTCAAAATATAAACTATATATATGCTAAACCATTTTAAACCTGTCCTTTTTTTCATTTTGGTGCTTATGATCAGTTTACAGTGTTGTAAACTAAATGCTCAAGACACCAGTGAAACACAGCCTATAATAGGAACAAATCAAAAAATAGGTGATGTAATTCTTATTGCGCTACCTGTTGCCGCATTAGGTACAACGTTACTAAAAGGAGATAAAAAAGGAGCTTGGCAATTTACAAAAGGATTTGTAGTTACTGAAGCTGTTACTTATGGATTAAAAATGAGCATAAACAAAACACGGCCAGACCAAAGTAACGATAACTCTTTTCCTTCAGGCCATACTTCGACGGTTTTTCATAGTGCCGGATATATACACAGACGCTACGGCTTTAAGTACAGCATACCGGCTTATCTATTAGCGGGTTTTACGGCAGCAAGTAGAATCGATTCAAAAAAACATGATATTCTAGATATTATAGCCGGAGCCGCTATTGGGTTGGGAAGCAATTTGCTTTTTACCACAGAATATCAACAAAAACATATGCAACTCAGTTATTCGAGTTTTGAAGGTAACCATATGATAGGATTTAGTTATAAATTTTAGAGGGTAATGATTTTTTCAGATATTATAAATGCTACCAAACGTTATTGTGAATCACTTATAAAACAAAGTGTTTGTAAGGATTTACCGTTTCATAATTGGCAGCATACACTAGATGTAGTATCCAGTTCAAATCTGATAGGAAATGCTGAAAATTTAAATGAGCGAGAATTTGCAGTGCTCCGCATTGCCTCTTATTTTCACGATGTAGGTCATCTGATGGGGGCTGCTAAACACGAAGAAATTAGCGCTGAATATGCAAGAGAATTTCTAGAATTGCAGGGAATCGCCGCCGATGTGATTCTCGATGTGTGCTTAACGATCTTGGCTACGTCGTTAAAGCTTGAGCCTCAAACTAAAATTCAAAAGATCATATGTGATGCTGACCTGGCTCATTTAGGCCAGATTTCCTTTAAAGAAAAAAATGCAAAACTTAGACAAGAGTGGATTTTGCTGGAGGCGTTAGATCCTACAGATCGAGAGTGGGTTCTTCTTAATATTGAATTCTTAGAAAGTCACAGCTATTTTACCCAGACAGCTAAAAAATTATTTTCGAAGCAAAAAAAGATCAATCTTGATGATTTGCACCAATTAAAAAATGAACTAAAAGCTAAATTATAAATACAATATTAGATTAAATAATTTGTGAAAAATCCTCTACCGTTATTTTATAAACTATTAATTCTAACTTTCAGGTGTTGCGGGATATAAAAAATGTTTGTGCGGCAGTTTTGGTAGAGTTAGGGTTTATAAGAAATATCCGTTAATACCTATTAAATGAATATCTTACCCCTAATTATAACGTGATCAACTGATGAAAAGCTTCGTTTTTATTCTAACCCTTGCACTATTTACAGCAACACCTCAAATAAGTACAGATACCGTCTATATCTGTAAAGGTAAAAGCAATAAGAAATACCACTTGAAAAAGAACTGCAGGGGCCTGAGTAATTGCTCTATGGATATCAGCGAAGTAAGTCTGGAAGCAGCAAAAAAAGTTGGGACGTGGACTCTGGATGGGAGGACTAAAAGATTTTAAATTCGTTTATCCTTAGCATTCTTATCAAACGCAACCAAGTTAAACAATTCCCGCATTCGACTGCGCACCCGTACCCCGTATCGCTCTTCCAATTCGGTAGCATTTAAATTGGTCGTGATGTGGGTTTTAATCTTGTGTTTTAAGAAGAGTTCGTAACGGTTGCAAATGAGTTCTCCCATCACATTACAATCCCTACCATAATGCCGGCCGATGGCTTCGGTACCCAGATCATCAAAACAATAGAAATGGCCATCGCCGTGTTCCTGAATGACTTTATACCCGAGGTGGTTAAAAGCAAAGGTGATGTTTCTACAGGGAATGACTTCATAAGGGCGTTGATGGGGAACCATGTATCTTATGAGCTTCATTAAGCTGGTTTTTCCACAACCTACGGGACCCGAAAGGATCAGTCCTTTTTTGGGGTCCAGATGCATAGCCTCGCAATTGGTTTTATCGGCAATAAAATAGTTACAGAGCTTAAACAGTAAAGGGTGATCTGATTCATAGATTTTAAAATGAGGTCCGAAAAGTAATTTCCCTTTAGCATCCAGATACACGAGCATTTTCTGAAAATCATAGATTATTTTCTTGCCTTGCATCCTGCCTAATGGGTAGGTGATGCCACCTTCAATAATTTCACAAGGGTTCGCCATAATTCTTAGAATTTGAAACCTTCAACGGATCATCAAAAGAGCGCTTGTTGCTTCTTTTTTTTCTTTCATCAGCTTTTTTGCTATTCAACATCCAATGCTTAGCAATTGCCTGCCAATCTTCAATTTCCTCCCCATTACTGGCTAGCCAATCGTTTTGGTCGTAATGCAATAAAAAAGCTGCAGCTTCCTGCTCTGGGAAATTTTTAGATTTAAAAAATTGAAAGACCTCCTTGGCATGTTTAGGTTTGTTTTTTAATGTTTTATCATGTTTTATATAACGATTCACTGCTTGGTGCATAACTATGCTACCGGTTTGTGCAGTAGTTTGTGCACTACCCGGTGCAGAAGTTGGTGCAAAAATGAACATCTTGATTTCGCTCCCTTTAAACGGGTTATGGGAAGGGGTGTATTTAAGATACTTCCATTTATGCAAATCATTCATGCACTTTTGGTACGTGCGATTAGAACCTATCTTAGACATCCTGCAGAGTTCTTCCCGGTTGACATAAAACTGAGGAGCGAATCTGCTCACATTCCAAAACTGAAAGGTAGCCATATACAAGCTGATATGCGAGGTGTTCAAACGATTGTCTGAGTACACCTTTTGAAAGACCGTATTGAGGTGTTTGATATAATTCATACAAGACTATTAATGTATGCGGTTATCTTCCATTACTTGTTGGATTTCCTGTGCATCGTAGTAAATGATACCACCTACTTTAGTAAAAGGAAGGGTACCGTTAATGCGCAGGTTTTGTAGGGTTCCAGGACTCACCTGAAGCCATTCCATAACTTCGGAGGATTTGAGGTATTTCTTCGGTTTGGCTTCAGCCTGGATCTGAAGCAGTTTTTTTAAGTCTTCAAGCAATTCTAACTTGAACTCATAGAGGTCGTCTGTGGTAATCAGTGTTGCTGGCATAATACAGTGTTTTAAATAGAAAGGGGCTATCGAGGTTCGTTCATTTTAGTTGATAGCCCCTATCTGGGTTTGACTTTCGTTCTACAAATTTGATGGGTTTTGATGGGAATTATTCACAAGGGCTTTCGTAGTGGGAAAAAATTTAACAGGCTGCAAAAAACATACAGGTTGATGTGTTTTGCGTGCAATTGATCCCGTAAGAAGGCCGGATTTGATCGGTAATAAACCCTAGCAGGTGTAGCTGCTTGTTTTCGTAGTTACGAAGAGGTGGGATTTTGAAAAATACTATGCATCATCCTTATTCATCTTGGCTTCTAGGGCAACGATTAGCGCCTCAAGATACTTGGCTCGGGTGTTTTTTCGGGCTTTGATCTCAGAATAGGTTTTATAGTTGTTATCCAATTTGATATTAAAGAAGTCTTCAAATGCATGTGTGATCGTGCTGATCTCTGCCGTACCATGATTTAAATCTCCCGCAGCAAAAAGAGCATAGATCAATTCAACCAAAGCGGTTTTAGAACCAGACCATAATAGAATGGGATGTTTATGAGTGGAAAACGTTTCAACAGTACCGGGTTTCAAAGATTCTATGGCTTCCCGGATGTAGTGGATCAGGCGGTACATCGCTTGTATTTTAGCCCAAAGCATATCGTGCGAACTCGAAAACTCCGGATACTGGTAGTAATTTATTGTAGGGGTAAAGGGGAAGTTTTTACGATGATTGCGGGTAAACAGCTGATGATCCATATACGAATGCCCCTGTTCCATATACTGTACAAAATCATTGTTACGGTAAAAGAACTTATTGATTTTACGCAGTTCCTTTTCAAAAAAATGAATCTGAAAACGCTTTCCGGCTTTCGGTTTTCTGGATTCGCAAGAACGCATTTCCGAGAAGTAAATCAGGTAACTCATCGGGCAGGGTTTGATATTTTTAAAAAAATTAATCTCTTCAGGAACATTCTCAAAATCTTCCTTTTCGACAATTTCTTTCAATTTAGATAGCGAATCATTGGCGATATCTATCCCGGAATTAGCTTTTTTTAGGGGGTCTAAAAGCCCTAAAACCTGCGTATTAAGCAGTTGGTGAAAGTTATGTATTTCGGTGGTAAACATCGTATTATTAACTAGGCTGGTTAATAAATAATGAGGGAGTAGAACTTTCAACAGGCTTAGTGGATTAGTTGGCAATCAATCACGTCTTACTTGAATGGCTCCTTGCATTTAGTTGCTGGTTCTCATCATTTCTAAGTGTTCTAATAAAAAATTATCGTCGGTCTGCACAAAGGCTTGTTTGGGAATAACAGCTGCTCCCAGCTTTCGCTTTTCAAAATTGGCACTCATTCCAAAATCGACCTGCTTCATATTCAGTTTTCTTGCCCTAATAATAGTTTGATATAACAACTGGCGATAGGTCTGAAAATCCGCTAAATACCGGTAATCCATACCGATTAGACTGGGGACGTAGGTGCCTGAATAATTTTTATAGCAAAACATAACTCCCAGTAGGCGGTTATCATCAACAGCTTTCAGTAGTATAAATTCCCAGTTGGGATTGGTGCGCATCGCTTCAAATGCTTCCAGTGGGTAGGTAAAGGTATTTAGTCCATAATTCCTATCCTTTACCTGTAAATAGAGATCGTAGTAGCTCTTTATATTTTTGCTGCTAACGCGCTTCACAACATTAGATTTAACCAAATGCATAAAGGGTTCTATATCTTTTTTAAAATGTTTTTGAGAGCGCTTCGATAGGTATTGGGAATACTCTTGCTCAACTTTGTCTTGCAGGTTTTGAAGTACACAGGATTCGGGCATATCGATTGGGATATAGCCTTGACTTTGAATGCTTTTAGACCAGTTGTAATTTAGATCAAAATCCCGGAGCACGGTCATTGATACCTTCCATTGGTGTGCCAGATTTTCGATGTACTCCAGCAATTGTGTTAAGGCCAATTCGACCTGAGGATGGGCTTCATTGAGATAGAGGTGGTTTCCTTCGGTAAATAAGCAGCCCAATGATAATACCCTCGAGGTTTGTAAATCAGGATCGGCTTCACGTTGCTTCTCCAATTCTTTAGATACCGAAGCTGGAGCCAGCATGTCATTTTTCCAAAGGCTTTCTGTTAAAAAAGTGACCAGCACAGGATGATCAAAATCATCTGTAATAACAACATACTTAAAACGCCATTGGTGATTGGGATCTTTCAGGCGTTTAAAGCTTTCCTCGAGAAAGAGCATGCCTTTGTAATCTAGCATATTGATACTGTCTAGGGTTTTAAACCAATAATTAAATTCTATTTCACGAATAGATTCAAATTCCTGAAGTACTACTTTTTGCTTATTTGTAGCAAAAGGTCTGGTGTCTTTAAAATTTATTCTGAATGCCTTCCCTATACGGGTTAAAGAGTTATGGGTTGCCCCTAAAGCCACACCAAAATGCGTGACTAATAGGTCTGCCAATGCATCGATATCCTCTAGATCATTGTGTTTAGAAATAGTGATCCGAATCCCGGTGTTTTTTACCGGTACGGCAGGAAATAGCCCCAGGTTAACATAAAACCCTTTTTTCATCAGCTGTTGCACTAAAAAATATCCGGTTGCCGGTAACCCGGTTCCTATATAAAAAACCGGCGAACTGTTTTGTGCGATTAAGGGGAGTTTGGTTTTGGCCAGGCGATGATTAAAGTAGTTGATGCGGTATTTAAGCTCTTCCTGCAGGGAGTAGATTTCGTCAGATAAATGGATTTTTGCTGAAGCAATTGCAGCACCAACGGCACTGGGCTCTAACTGGGCAGAGAAGGTTAGTGGACCACCGAAGTTTTTGATCTTATGATATAATTGGTTGTTCGAGCAAACCAAGACAGAACCGGATGCCCCAAAGGTCTTACTCAGCGTACCAAAAACTAAAACATGTTCGGGTAAGGTATCAAACTGACTCATTACATAACCCATTCCGTTTTCGCCACGCCAACTCATTCCGTGTACATCGTCAAAGTAGAGGTGGAGCTGCGGGTATTTTTTGGAGAGTTCGATCAATTCCTTAACGGGTGCGTAGTCCCCAAACATCGAATAGACGCCATCGGCCATATACCATATTTTAGAAACTTTAGACGATAACTTTTGAATCAGCGTTTCCAGCATTTCCAGATTGTTATGCCTAACCAGTTGTACCGGTATGCCACGAACCTTTAAAAGCTGAGCCGCATTTTGTACACTCCAGTGTACCTGATGATCCAGAATGACCGCATCCTCATCGCGCACCACAGTAGGAATAACCGCCATATGTCCCAATGTGCTGTTTTTGGTAACGATCACCGGATTTTTAAAAAGCAACTCTAATTTTTCCTCTAGCTCTTCATAAAGGGGATGGGAGATATAAGTTTTAGATAAAGGGAATTGGGTACCGTATCGCGAGATGGCTTGCATAGCAGCCATTTTAATACGGTTGTCTTGCTCGAGTCCCAAATACCCCGTGTTTCCAAAATGCCGGCATACCACCCCGTTGACTTTTAAATGCCTTCCTGTAAATTTAGAATCTTCTGCACGAAGATGAACGATTCCGGCTTCTTTAGCTTCTGTGATAACCCGATCTACCGTATCCAGAAAATTGTTGTGTTTGATTTTAGCCATTTTGTGATATTTTAAGTCCTTACAAGCTAGCTATAAATCAGAAAAATAGGTGCTGTGAGATATGAATTTGGACTTTATAGTCAAGCATTTGGGCTTTACAGTCAATTCGCTCCAAAATCTTTTTAATTAAATTTAAAAATTCATTTTTCATAGCAGCTGTATGCATTTGCATAAAAAAGATGCTAAATAAAATGGAGAGTATTCTTTTCAGGAGTTAGATTAGCGGGATGGTGATTGATGATAAATATGCAAAAATGTGGAAGGATGACGGAATTGTATTTTTTGTCTACAAACCGGTGCGCTGTATTGATTTAACTATAGCTAAAGAAGTGGTGCTTCAACGCCTGAAGTTGCAAAACGGTATTGACTACCCCGTTCTTTGTGACTTAAGGGCAGTTCAAGGAGCAGATAAAGCTGCGCGTGATTATCTGGCAAATCAAGGATCGCTGCTTACCAAAGCACAAGCTTTTTTGGTTGAAAGTAACTATACCTTAAACATCTTAACTATGTACTTACGCACTGCCGCTGTAAATACCACCATTCAAATTTTTGAAGATGAAAACCAGGCACTGGCATTTTTGAATCAATTCCGGCGTAAAACTTAAAATTTATAGGATATGGAACGTACTGAGGAAGAGCGATTTAAACAACTGTCTGATCAAATTATTGAAATTGCGGTAGGCAATTTTGAATTCCGGTATAAACCTTCACCACGGCTGGATGCTATTGATACGGTAGGCGTGCTTTTAAATATGCTGAGTGAGGAGATTGCTTATTTTAATTTTGGAAGCTATGCCAACTTCTTATTAAGACCTGCGCCAGTTGTATTAATTTTTAATTCTAATGGTAAACTGATAAATTCTTCTTCCTGCTTTTTGGAAATTTTGGGTTATGCCCCTTTGCTTCAGGATAGTGAATTATCGATTGACACCTATTTAACGGAGTATTCTATTCCTTTACTTACCGAGGAGTTTAATAACGTAACTCAAGAGCCCAACCCAAGAGTCTTTCCCCTGGATTTTAATACCGCAGATAAACGCATCTTTAGATCCAATTGTAGTCTAAGTCTTTTAGTACAAAAACAAGAACACCTGTATGCTTTATTAATCTACGAAGATTTTAAGCATAAAAACCTAAAAGAAGGTAATGGAACTCTAAAAAAGTAAAGCAAATCAGTTAGAACACGAAGTGCTAGAAATCGGGTTTTAGTAAAGAATTTACGGATGTATTGCTTACGGAATTTGGATAAGCCTTTACCTTCTCTAAAAGAAATTGGCCTGCTGCATCGTACCAATGCCACTAAAATAAAGGCAGAATTTAAAAAAGCCTTTGGAACGACCATCTATCAATTCCATCTGGAGGAACGTTTAAAATGGGCTGCCCTATTATTACAAACTACAGATTTGCCTGCAAAAGAAATTTCCAGAAAATGCGGCTTTACCAGTGCGGCTCATTTTTCCCGATGTTTTAAAAAGAAATACGATCAAACTCCTTTATCCTACCGGGAACTCTAAAAAAGGCTTTATAGACAAGAATTTGGACTTTGGAGTCAAGCTGACTTTTAAAAAGTGTTCCGACCTTTAGTTTCTGATAATTAATGGTATGGAACTAAAAACAGGAAACAGTAAAGGATGGTTTGTAAATGGGAGTTGTTGCTTCTTCATCCTCCTGTGGGTATACGCAGCCACCGCAAAGCTCTTGGATTATGAATCCTTCAGCGTGCAACTGGGGCAATCCCCTTTATTGAGTGCTTATGCCGGAGTTCTGGTTTGGTTGGTTCCGTTGAGTGAATACCTGCTGAGCTTACTCTTACTAGTTTCCAAAACTCGTAAAGTCGGTTTGTTTGGAAGTCTAAGTCTTATGACGGCCTTCACCACCTATATTGTCATCATTCTCAACTTTGCTGACTTTGTGCCGTGCTCGTGCGGAGGGATTTTGGAAGCTTTAGGTTGGACTGAGCATTTGATCTTTAATGGGGTTTGTGTGCTGTTGGCTGCGACTGCTTTCTTAGTAGATTCTCAAAAACCTAAAATCGCTACTACTGGGTTGCAACATAGCGTAATACTGAGACTCAGCGCAGGCTTTTTGGGAAGTACCATATTGGTAATTGTACTCTTTTTAACATCAGAAGAGCAGATACATCGTAATAATGCCTTTGTACGCCGATATATTCCGCACGCTTTTAGCTTAGAACAGGATTTTGATTTAGGAGTCAATTCGTTTTATATAGCCGGGATCACTACAGATAGTATTTATCTGGGGAATACTACGTCACCCTTTATGTTATTGAGTCTGGATTTAAAACTATCTGATTCGAGTATTACGTTTTTAAAGCTTAAAGATGCAGGTTCTATTAAATTTAGATCCTTGAGAGCAATTGTTAAGGATTCAATAGTAGTGTTATCAGACGGTTCAGTGCCTGTAATTTTTAAGGGTAATCTACATAGCCGTAGATTAGAGCCCATAAACCCTCCTTTTTATTTTAGTAAACTTCAAACTACTGTACCTAATTGGTATGCGTTTACGACGCGTCAAGCCGTTACGAATGAAAATGAACTGGGGTTATATCGTGTGAATACTTCAGGATTTAAGCTTTACCCTGATTTGCTGAAACGTCAAGTGGACGGCATCTTTGATGTAGAAGGGTTCTTAACCTTTAATGAAAAACTACAAAAATTGATCTATGTGTATCGGTACCGCAATGAATACTTCGTAACGGATCCCTTATTTAATCATCTTAGAACAGGAAAGTTGATTGACACCATTAGTAAGGTTCAATTAGACATAGATACTTTAAGTACAAAAGGCCAACGAAAATTGGGCCCCAATTCTATAAGCGTTGCACATCATATCGCTACCTCCGGAACTTATTTATATGTGCATTCTAAACGTCTGGGCAACTACGAGGAGGAGCTTAAGAAAGACCGCTCCATCATCGATGCGTATGACCTGAATCGTTTAAACTATGCACACAGTTTTTACTTACAACATCCGGGGATGTACCCTCTTATCGATTTGGCTATTCGAGATACTCAGGCCTTTTCCATCTGCGGTACGCATTTATTAAAATATACCACCTTAAAACCAGATTTATAAAAGTCATTAAAAATATATCGGCCGATATCGGGAGTATGACCGAAAACCTGAACTAGAGTAGGTCTTTAACCATTTAAATTTTACTATTATGAGAAATTTAAAAAAGCAAATGCTTGTACCTGTAGCTGCCATTGGTTTGGCATTAGGTGGAGCATTTATGACAAGTGCAGCAAAAGCGAATGCTGCTGATGATGCCCAGGTACCTGGGTATTACTACGACAACTTTCAACTGGAGTGTAGAAATGCAGGAGTTGAATGTAGTACCTTGGATATAGGAATACCCTGTACCGACGGTACGCGTAACCTGTTTGAGTTAGAGGGAACAATGTGTGAAACGCCATTGTATCACATACCTCAATAGGCCTAAGTAGGAACCCGCACAATGTGCGGGTTCTGTTTTAATAGGCATTTGCTTTCATCCACAATGATTTTGGACCTCCCTTTAGATAATGCTCAAACCATTCTAAAATACGATCATTTAAGTCGTGTATAGCCTTAAGATTTGAAAAGGCATGACCCTGATCCGGGTAAAGCAATAAGGAAGATTCTTTACCGGCGCGCTTCAAACCCAGATAAAAGGCTATAGATTGGTTGCGATTTACATGATAGTCTTCTTTACCCGTATAAAGGAGTAGGGGCGTATCTACTTGATCTACTTTCCAAATGGGACTGTTATCCATATAAGCCTGCTGGTTTTCATAATAGGGGCCTTGCATACGTCCCTGATAATTTTCCAGATGATAAAATTTAGTATTACCCACCCCATCAACAGTAGTGTATTTTCGAGTCAGATCACTAAGCCCGCCACCGGAGACTGCAGCAGCAAAACCTGCACCGGACCCCACTATATAATTAACCTCATAACCCCCAAAAGAATAGCCATTGAGGCCTATTCGACTTGAATCGATAGCTGTGTTGTTAAGAACTTCTTTCAAAATCAAATCAAGGCTTTGTTTTGAGGATGCACCGGGTTCATTAGACTTGTAGGTAAAGTCGGGACACAGCACAAAATACCCCATGCTTCGCAGCCGAGCATAATTAACGCCCTTACGATCTCCAAGAATAGGAACGGAATAGTGATGTATGGCACCGGCTTTCTGCTCATAAAGATCAATGATCATAGGATAGGACTTCGACGCATCGTAAGCAAACGGATATAAAAGCGTAGCCTGTAAGTTGTCCAGTTGTTTCTCATTACTTAGCTGCAGCAGCTCGGCTTTTCCGGTAGCGAAGTGGGTGTAGTGCGCATTAGACTGATAGCAGAGTTTGAGTTTCGTCTTAGCGCTATTCCAGAACATAACCCGTGGAGGCAGATCCTGATCTTCTTCCAGATAGTATAAACCCTTGTCTGTTATTTTCGGACTGTAATGCCGTGAAGCTTTAAAAGCGATATCCGTTAGTTTTCCGTTTGCATAACACGCAAAACCACTCCTGTATGCCTCATCGTTACTCTTTAAATAAAGTGGTTGCTCTAGATCTATTACGGCAGGTGTAAATAACGAAGTACCTTCCCAATTCTGCAAGGTTTTGGATTCAGTTATCAATCGGTAGGTACGGCCTTGTTCCCGCCCTTGAGTCAGGCGCTTTGCTTGATGTTTGATTAAATCAACCTGCCAGATATCAAACTGATCATAAACCAATAGTTGCGTACCGGTTTTATCAAAACCTGCCAGGCCATAGGGGAAAGGAAAGGCGCTTTGAGAGGGGTCTACAGTGGATAGGGAAGTTGGAATGTAGACAGCAAGATCAATCTCCACCTTTTGTTTGAGATCATAAATCAGCCAACTGCCGTTTTTATAATAATACATAAAACGCCCATGGGGTTCTATACCGGTATACGAAGTGATACCTTCAATTTTAGTGGCGCCGAAGATAGAATCACCGGTCAGCGTGCTTTGCAATTGAATATCTGCATCATTTATAAGTTTAATACGGGGATGGTACGGCCTGGAATGGGTAAGTAAGATCAGGCTGTCGTTGGCGGTAAGGTAACTGGTTTGCCAAAGCGAATCGGTTACCTGTTGATACCCATTGGTTTCCAGATTCCAAACCCCATAATCAGCCATGTTGATATGGGCTTCCACATATCGAGGGTTCATAACCTCATAGACGTCTTTACTCCGATAAATCTCTACACCTGATCCCCAGGCTAATTTCCGCCTTGGTATGCTTTGCGTGCAAAAAAATAAGCGATCATTGGTTTTGGAGAACGTGAAAGGCTTATGAGTAAAGGATTTCATAACCCGTTTGTCTTTCGGAAAATCAGCTCGGTTAGAGGCCTTAAACGGCATTAGGTTTTGATCGCTTAGGTTATAGCAAAAAAGTATCGGTTCTTCATTTGCCTGTGGAGTATAATACCAAGCAATTTTATGGGAATCGGGACTCCAGATGAATCTGTTGTGAGTTCCGGGTTCTAACTTAAGCGGTATCGGTTTCCGTGTTCCTGTTTCAAGATCGTACACTTCAAGCTTAGGAGCGCTTGTATCTTGCAGGGAATAAACCAACCGAGTTTTTCGGCCATTCAAAGCGTAATTCTCTAAGTCGTTCAAATCCTGATGTTCCTCATTTCTTAGATTCAGGAGCTTTAGGTTGATTCCTCCGGTTCTGCTTTCAAGTAGTAGTATATGTAGATCAGGAATATATGTATAGGAGATATACCCCTCAAAGTGGGATTGCGTATCCTCTTGCAGGTTCACCAAACCAATACCGGTTGGGCTCTTATAGAAGCACCAATCTTCATCAAGCTGTACGTCCCGTATATTAGTAAAGGTATATTGTTTGTTACCATACAGGGAACGGATCTCAGTGGTATCCTGTAGGCTTTCATAGTCTTTATAGAGTTCCATCCAGGTGCCTTCAGGTGAAGTGCTCCGGAGTTTTAAGGAATACCACAGCTTATAATCAGCCAGATCAGGTATTTTCTTAGATTGGGCATAGGGAGTTCCTATGCCCGTAAAGATTAGTATAAGGGTAGTTAAAAATCTAAACATCAGTATCCGTGGTTTTGGGGGAGCAGGTTGGGATTAGCACCCAATTCGGTTTCAGGTATGGGAAGCAGATAGCTCTGCATGCCCCATCCGGGTTTGATAGGTTTTAGTAGAGTCTCTGCTTTGTTCCATCGGTTTAAGTCAAACCAACGATGCCCAAACTCGGTAAAGAGCTCTGCCCGGCGTTCCGCTAGAATCAGGTTTTCAAGTTCGGCAGGGGTAGCAGAATCTATTGGAGGCAAACCTGCCCGCTGCCGTAGCGCATTGAGATCAGCCAGAGCCTGGGTTATCCGGTTCAGGCGCCACGCTGCTTCTGCCCGTATCAGATAGACCTCTCCAATCCTTAAAACTTTACTGTACTCCAGCGAAGAGGCGGTGGCCAGCTCTTCCCGATATTTTATAGGGAAATAAGCGGTGGTGCCATTCTCGGTGACACTATCGATCCAGCTTTCTTTACGTAAATCACCCGGCTCAAAACTACATACAAAGTCAGGATTAAAAGCGGCATACTGACTGCCCAGCACCCTTAGAATGAAGTTGCGTCCTTCCAGCGTATTCGCTCCTGCATTCTGGGGCATAAATTGCCAGATGGTGTTTTTGCTATCTTTTAAAAAAAGTTGATCTATGGGAATATTCAGAGAATATAACTCAGACTCCAAGATTTCCCCCGCTTTATCATAGGCTTTTTGCCATTCTCCTTCATAGAGGTATACCCGGGCCAATAGTGATTTTACCGCAAAGGCATTGGGCCGTGTGCGTTCGGTAGAACTATAGACCTCCGGGATTAAGCGTTCAGCCTCCAGAAGATCTTCCGTAACCTTGATGTAGATTTCTTCAACCGAAAGTTTGGAAACCTTTTGATTAACCAGATAATCGTTGGTGGTAACGTAGGGAATAGCTCCAAAGAGATTGGTTAAATAAAAGTGCATCAACCCGCGTATAAAATAGGCTTCGCCTAATGGGCGTTGTGCTTGAGTTACATCTAGGGTAAGGGATGCGGGTATGCCTTTTATAAGCGCATTTGCGGCATAAATACTGTTGAACGAAGTATTCCAGAAATTGCTTAGCGTTTGCGTATCGGGATTTAAGGTATGAGTATAAAAGAAATAGGGATCACTGCTTTGGGATCCAATTTGTTCGTACACATCGGTATACAGGGCCAGATTAGAAGCGATTCCGCTTCTCCCACCGCTTAGGATACCTTGATCGCGCTGTAAGGCATAAATGTCTGTTAGCGCAGCCTCAGCAGTGCGCAGATCCGTAAATACCGCTTCGCCGGTAAGCTGTCCCGGAGGCAGGTCTACTTCAATAAAAGATTCACAACCCGTGAAAATCAGGTTGAGCAACACCCCTAAACCCAGTAAGAGCTTTGGGTGAGTATATATAAGAAAGCGTTTCATAATAGTGGTTTTAAAATTGTACTTGTACACCTAGACTAAACTGGCGCAGGGGAGGAAGGTTTATACTAAAGCCCGATTCGGGATCAGCCCCTTTAAAAGAGGTGAACGTCAGGATATTTTGACCCTGAAGAAATACACGAGCATTCGTAAGGACTTTTGATTCTGCCGGGATATTGTAGGAGAGGTATACGTTTTTAAGCCGTACAAAAGAGGCATCAACAAAATTACCAGAGCTGTTTACAAAACGGCTATGCGCGGTTAGCGCTGCCGAATTTCTGCCGGTAGTATACCGCTGATAGGTCGCCACGTCCCCGGGCTGCTGCCAACGGTCAAGAATGGCCACCGGTTGATTGACCATACCTCCTGGAATACTGGTGATCAGTCCGTTCTTATCCTGACCCACAAATTGAAACAGAAAACTCAAATCCCAGTTTTTATAAGAAATCTCGTTGCCAAGACCACCAAAATATTTGGGATCGTAGGAGCGTATGTATTTTCGGTCTTCGGTGAAACTAATGCTTCCATCTCCATTAAAATCCCGGAATTCATAGATTCCGGTTTCCGGATTTACTCCCTGCAGTTCATACAATTGGACCAGGTTCAAGGATTCGCCTATAACCAGTGAATTGGCATTGGTCGAGTTTTCCAGACCGGGATAGGAAAGCAATTCATTTTTAAGGAGGCTCAGGTTAAAGGTGGTCACCCATCTCAGATCTTTGTGTTCCAGATTCACACTGCGCAGTTCCAACTCTAAGCCTCTATTTTCAACTTCGGCGTTGAGGTTCGCACGTAAACTGGTAAAGCCTGTGGTGCCGGGCTGAGGTATACCTACCAGTTGATTGGAGGAGCGGTTTCTGAAGAATGCTGCAGTTATATAAATCCTGTTTTTAAAAAAACCGGTCTCTAAAGCTAGCTCCAGCTTTTTATTGGTTTCCCAACTGAAATTCGGGTTAAACAGCTGAGCCGGAGCAAGCCCGTTAAGATCACCATAACTGCGACCACTTAGCGTATAGGCATCTAAATATTCATAATTGCCTATTTGATCGTTTCCGGTAACTCCATAACTTGCCCGCAGTTTCCCAAAGCTCAATACGCTCTGATTTTTAAACAAATTTTCGCCGGTAAAAATCCAGGCCAGGCCGGCTGCTCCAAAACTGGCAAAACGGTTCCCTGTCCCAAAGCGGCTACTTCCGTCTCGACGTCCGGTCAGGTTGAGTAGGTATTTCTTATCCCAGTTCAGATTAATCCGACCGAAAAAGGCCTGATAGCGATATTCGGAAGCTCCGTTATCTAGAATAGTAGTTGTGGTGGCTGCCGCAAGATTATCCAATACTTGATTGCTGGGAAATCCCTGAGCTGATACATAGAACACTTCCTCCTGTTGCTGTTGTACTGTGGCTCCTGCAAGCAGTGATACATCGAGCTTCTTCCATCGGTTCTCGTAGTTTAGTTGGGGCTCAACTATCCAGGAATTCCGTGAGGCGGTGTTCCTGTACACCACAGAGTATCGACTGTCACGATTGGCTGCCGGATTATACCGGGTAGAAGGGAAGAGGCGTTCATCTTCCATCTCTAGCTGGTTATAACCCAAATTAGCCTTTAAGCGAAGTGCTTTAGTAAGAGAATAAGAAAAGCTTCCGTTTGCAATTAAATTATGGGAATTATAACGGTAACTTTCATTTAAAATAGCAGCATAGGGATTGCCCCAGGTATTACCGGCCCAGTTGAGGCTGCCGTCTTCGTTATAGACCTCAGGGGAGTTGGGCGGAATGCGGGTTTGGCTGGTAAGATCAGACAAGGGTAATACATTATCTTCCCAAACGTAATTCAGCGAAAGATTCACGGCAAACCGTTCATCAGAAGAATGGTGGTTCAGGTTGCTAAGTACCGAAGCTTTGGTATAGTCACTGTCTCCTTCAAAAACCGTGTTTTCGGTTCTGAGATTGCCACCTACTAAAAACCGGGTTTGTGCACTGCCGGTATTCAATCTTAGGTTTACTTCTTGAAACTGCGCTTGATTGCCCAGTAGCTTTTCCTGCCAGTTGGTATCCGGGTTATCTTCCCAGGTACCGTTTACATCAAAGGCGGTGGATGGGTAGGTGGTGATCCCATAATTTTCAAAAGCTTCTTGGCGCATCTCCAAATACTGCGAAGTATCCATCAGATCAACGAACTTGGCCACTTGAGCAATTCCGGTCTGCATATTCAGCGACAGGCTCGTCTTCCCGGCTTTACCTTTTTTGGTGGTAATAAGAACCACTCCATTAGCTCCCCGCGAACCGTAAATGGCTGTGGCATCCGCATCTTTGAGTATTTCAATACTTGCAATATCTGCAGGGCTTAGGGCATTGAGCGGAGAAGTACTCCCGGGGATCACCCGGGCATTGTTAGTAGCATTTCCTAAAGAACTTCCCGAAAACGGAACTCCATCTACGATATACAGTGGGTCATTGCCCGCGCCGATGCTGTTGGTACCCCGTATATGAATATCAAATCCCCCTCCCGGTACTCCGGTGGTCTGGGTGATATTCACCCCCGGCATTCTGCCCTGTAAAGCCGCTAAGGGATGGGTCACCGGTTGCCGCTCGATCTCCTCGTTGGTTACCCTAGCGATACTACCCGTTTGCTCCCGGCGGGTAGTATTGTAATACCCGGCGTTGATGGTGACTTCGCCCAATGCGGTGATGTCTTGTTCCAAGCTGATGCTAAAGGTGGTTTGATTCCCCACCGGCAGCTTTAACCTTTTAAAACCCACATAACTGATGACCAGCGTATCGCTGGGTTGTGCCCTCAGGCTAAAAGCGCCCTGTAGATCGGTTTGCGTACCTGTGTTGCTGTTGAGCAGTCGGATGCTTACACCCGGGATGGGGTTGTGTTGCGCATCGGTAACGGTACCGCGTATTGGTTGTTGAGGCATTGCTGCCCAGAGTAGATTTCCTGTTGCCCAAAATAGGGTAACAAGTATCCACGCAGCCCCCGTAAGGCGCGTAGTATAAATTTTCATATCTTCGTCGTGTTATTAAGTAAAACAATCGTTTTATTTAAGCTCACGCCTTCCCATGGACTCCAATCAGAGGGAAGGCTTTTTTGCTTATACCCGTACAACCGGGTGTTTCTCTTCTTCACAGACCCTAAGGTCTGTCAGCTCTTTTTTATTGTGGCTAATTCACCGGTGTGCTTAAACCGTACCCGATATAAGCCCGCGCTACTGGCCAAAGACAGCGGCGGCTCCCAACCCAACTACAGATTACATCGCAGTGAAGCAACCCATAACCCACGGGTGGATTAGCGGAATAGTATGCTCCCGTTAGCATGTTTGTCATACGCTATTTGATTTAAGGATGCTAAGGCATACCCAATTTCACATTATGCTACAACGAGCGGCGACCATTTTGGTCTTTTTAAAGTAGGGGAGAATGCTTTTTTACGAAGCTTTATAAACGAAGAAACACGACTTTGAAGTGTGGTTGAAGTTTCACGAAATACCCGAATACAAAAAGGGCGTGTCTCAACTTATCATATCAGAGGTACTGGTATACCATGCACATGAATAAGTCGGATGACACGCCCGGGTCGTGAGCATCCTTAGCTTATCCTCTCGTGTGCTAAAAATTACCAGTTTTCTGATACGAGATTCAAAGCGAATGCTTCTAATTTTTTACTAGAAGTTTCGCAAATATATAATTATGAAGTAAATATAATAAAAAATAAAATATGGACTATAGTCCATTGAAAAAAACTTTGATTTTCAGGCTATTTGTAGACTATGTCAACAAAATTAAACGAAATAGAACTTTTCATAATAGCTAAAGTTAAAGATTTAAGAATTTCTAGGGGCTTTAGTCAAGAAAATTTATCTCTTCAATTAAATAAGGGAGTTGGTTTTATTGGTGATAGAGAAGCACCATCAAAAAATGCCAAGTACAATGTTAGAAATCTAAATGATATAGCAAAGGTTTTAAAATGCTCTCCTAAGGATTTTTGGCCTGATGAACCGTTATAGTATTCGGTTCCTAGATTTATTTAATTTCTAGCCTTGTTATCTAAACTAATTTTCATACACTCTTCATACTTTATCATGGGCTTTGAGTGGGCTTTGCCTAGGTGATACTATACTACACGAATTTAATGTGATCCGTCCTAAAATAGCTATACAGGTTTATATATAAATCCTACTATATCTATATACCCTAAGGTTTAAATCATGAAATGGCTATACATTTTTAGTAGGTTTACGGGATACTGTAAACTACATCTAAAACAAATGGCTATTTTTATGAATACAACTCTAAAGTGGTGATATCCAGTAAATATCGATGTGGTATCTGTATATTTAGTGTTGATATAAAAAGTTAGGCATTATTTAAAACCACATTATTTGAAAACAGAAGAATATGTATTAGGACTAATAAAAGAATTAATTGAAAAACTTTATTCAAATGAGGAATTAAGTTTAATTATTAATGATTCTAAAAGAATTGCAAAATTGAGAGGTGACTATTACAATTTAATGTGGTTAGATTTAGAGTCAAATAAACTTGTTCATTCAGATAAACAATCTGAGTTTTTCAAAGATTATATCATAAAGTTCAATCAATCTGAATTTGAATCTTACAGAAAGGATTTCTTTGAAAAGTGGATTAACGAAAGAGAATTAATGATACGGAGCTTATCTAGCAAAAATGGTCCAAATTCAGAAAAGAAGGTTCTACCGGTATCAGTTGGTGAAATTGAAGTTGAAATTAAATCAACAATAGAACGAAGAAAGAATTTAATCAATTCAGATGGAATGCATCATCAAGATAAATATTTTATTGAAAAAGCTAAATCATCAGCTGTTAACGATTTGATAGGGTTGGAAAATGGAATGAAGCAAATCATCTCTAGAATTAAAACTAGAGTACATAATTTCTTATCTGATACTGAATTAAATATTTTATCAGGTAAAAAGCTGTCTACTTATTTTGATGATAATAAATCAATGGTAGATGAATATTTGATTAGTCTATCCCCTAAATTCAAACATCAAATTATCGATTTAGAAAATCGATTAGATGAAAAAACAGATATTGGTCTTTCTCAAGCATTATTGATCATCAGAATTATTTTAAAAGATTTAGCGGATTGTTTATATCCATCTACTAAAAATAAAGTAATAGGACTTGATGGAAAAGAGAGGATACTAAGCGATGATAAGTACATATCTAGAATTTGGCAATTTATTTATGAAAATCTTATTTTCTCAAAAACTAGTTTAAATATAATCGATGAACAACTTAAGGATTTAGGTAAAAAATTAGACTTAGTTTATGAAAAATCTTGTAAAGGCGTTCATTCTTCTGTAACACATTTTGAAGTTTCTCAATGTGTGATTCTTTTCTATATTAGTATAGGTGATTTAATAAGAATTACTAAAACACAATAAACTATGCCCAACATCGGTTAAGCGCGAATAGCGGGCATTCGAGTAAAAAGTGATATTTTAGACACCAAGTAAAAAACAAATAAGCCGACAAGAACGCGTCCCTGCTCCACGCTACCTGCCTTAACCAATACCGTGGGGCTTAATTTACCAAAAATGAGATGGAACAAATAAGAAACTATAATTTAGAAGAATTCGAAGAACTTCTTTTAAATCATTTTAAAAATATTTATGACTTAGAGTTATTAATTCTTAAAGGACATATTATTACCGAATTCACAATTAATTGTTACCTCGAAAATTTATCCAATAATTTAGACGCAAACTTTTTCAAAGAAAGATATAATCATAGTCTAAAAATAGGAATGATAGAACATTTTGGAAAGTTTGGTCATAAAAGTTCAGGAATAGTAAAAAGACCGTTAATGAGCAACTGATTCAGGAATATGTTAACTCTGTGCTTCAAATTTCAAGTGAGGATTTTATTAATCCTGATTATGAATTAAGATTGAAATTTTCTATGGCAACAGGTTATTTGTGTGGCGAAATATTTGCTGAATATTATAAACAAAGAGAAAATAACTAAGTCCAATACAGAACTTAGGTAAAAACAACGCTGCCTATACATTAAATTTGTAGACCTACTTATGCTTTGCTAAAATATGTAATAGCAGATCTTAACTATTCCATTTATTCCATTTATTCCTTTTTTGATCTATCCTTTACTAAGAACAGAAACGAAATTTTCATCGTAGGGTAATCCTGATTTAGCAATGGCAAAGGCTTGTTTTAAAAGCTTATTGGCCACCGCGATCAATGCTAATTTCGTACTCGTGTCTTCCTCTCGCTCATTCTTCACTCGTCTTAGACAACTTGCAACAATTCGTTTATAAATAGCACTGAAGCTTACCGTAATTCTTAAAATTCCCAATACGATAAGCTGTTTCAAATGGCATCCCCTTGCACGCAATTGAACGGTCTCGCATACTGCAGCATCCTCTTACATGCTACTGCCTATTCCCACATAGCAATTCGATTTTTAGAGGGGTTTGCTTCGAGTCTCGTTCGGGTCTCCTTCGAGAGGGCTTCGGAAAAAGGTGGTGTTTCTCGAACAAAACCCGAAGGAAACTGGAAATAGGTTCGAACAAAAGGGATCTTTTAAGGGGATTTACCCCCTTTTTTTAGTTTAAATCAGGGGACTACAGGATTCTGTAAACTAGTTCTAAGACAAAAGTCTATTTTTATAAACGCATCGCTAACGTGTTGATCTTCTGTAAATATTTAGGAGATATCAATATATTTAGTGTTGATATAACAAGTTGGAAGCAATGCCTAAACTAACCTTGAAATAAAATTTAAATGCTTAGAAATAAATCGAGAGCTGAAATCCTAGACAATTTTAGATTAGAACAATTATATAGTCATAAAATTGAAAATGGACGATTTTCAAAGTAGTTTTTCCTGATGATGATACTGCCGAAGTTCAACTATCATCTAAAACCTTTATGCAAATTAAATTTCTACCTAGTAGAAATGATATTGAAGGCATTGATATAATAAAATTAGTCGGGACAGAAGAAAGACAAAAAATTTCCTTCTCAAAATTTAATTTTGCTCAATTAGAACTTTTCCTAAATTTTATTCACGACCTAGATCTAAGTACAATTTCTGAGAGAAGACTTAAATTAGCTGAGAATTCTTTCGATATTTTAGATGAAGAAACAAGAAAGAAAATATCTACTCTTTTACAAGGAAATGAAGGCGCTGATTTAATTCAACAGTTACTAGATAATGAGATTGTCACTAGTCAGGATATCGTAAATACTGGATATAGAAAGAACCAGCTTAGAGTGTTTGAAAGATTGCTAAATGAAGAAGGCTATCTTGAAAAGTATAAAAAAGAGCAATCAGAAATATCCGAAATGATAGAGAAAGGTGAAGAAAATGGCCTTTCAATAAATGAAAACTCAAGGGAAGAAATAGCTTGGCAATACTTCTTTCATAAAAATCCTTGGATATTTGGTTATGGATTAAGCTATAGATTCCAGAATATTTTACAAAAAGAATTTTCCGCTTCAGATACAGATGGTGCTGGAAAAGAACAGGTAAATGCAGATTTTTTAATTGGTGATAATTACTACACAACATTTGTTGAACTTAAAACTCCAAGTACAGATTTATTTTTAAATACTAGAAGTGGTAAAAACAGATCAGGAAGTTGGAGTATTTCTAATCATTTAGTTTATGCAGTTTCACAAATATTAGAACAGAAAGCTGCGGGTCAAATTAAACTAGAAAAAGATCCTTTTGATAATGAAGGTAATAGAATCACTCAAAAAGGTTATGATTCAAAATGCATTCTAATAGCTGGGAACATAAAGAAAGAAATTGAAGAATCAAGAGATTCAGAAAAAATTAGCGAAATAAAAAAGAAAACTTTTGAGCTTTACAGAAGAGATTCAAGAAATGTGGAGATAATCACTTTTGATGAATTATACGATCGAGCTCACTATATATGTTATAAGGAATAAGGCATGGCTGCCAACAACGGTTTATCGCCAATAAGCGTCACCGTCAGTAAGAAAATAATTAACTTGATCAACAAACCAATACTAAGCTGACAAATCCGCGTTCCTACTCCTGCAACTTGCGATAACCGTAACCGTTAGCAATAAGCAAAAAACAATGATAATTCAAGATACAATACAAACCAGTTCAATAACAGATTGGATTTCTGCAATAGGAGTTTTATTAGGTGTTCCAATTACAATTGTTAGCTTATATAAGCTGTTTATGAAAGATAAAGAACAAGAACGTAAACTGAATTCTTTGGAAAAGATGGCGATAGAGCAAAATAATATTGTCCTTCAGCTAAAGTCACAAGCAGACCAAATGATAATTCAATCTGGCCACTTTCAATATCAGGCGAGCTTGATGAAAGAATCCAATAGACTTATAGAAAAACAATTAGAGCTTCAGACTGGAATATTCTTACACGATAAAGACACTGCCGAAAGCAAAATTAAATTAGAAGCTCAAAAACGTTTAAGCGAAATTAAACCGTATTTTTCTTTTGAAGGTTCTTCATCTGGTCCTGATGGATTTAAGTTGATGCTACAAAACTTGGGAAAAAGAGCCGAGAATGTAACTATTAAAGAGGTTGATACTAAATTTGTAAACCTTCAACCTAAAATTGAAAATAGAAGCGTTGACAACAATAACTTATTAAATATTAATGGTTATCCAAATGCTAATACTCATAATCCCGCAATAGAAGAACCCTATGAAATAGACTTAAACTTTTCAGATATAGATGGAAATAAATATTTTCAAAAAATCAAAAAAGTACGGAATGGTAGTTATCTGATAGAAGACCCTCAAAAGAAAGCGTAAACGCCTATTGCTAATAAGGGGATTACAGGATTCTGTAAATAACTTTCAAAAAAAAGATCTATTCTTATAAATACAACGCTAAAGGATTGATATTCCTCAAATTTTGAGGAAGAGACGTAGAAATTGGTGATATAACAAGTTGCCACACATTTGAAAATGAACATAGAATTAACTAAAGAGCAATCACAAAAAGGAGATGAATTTCTAAAAAAGTTACTATCTGATGGAGCTTTAGAAAGACAAACCGTATATGACTTTTTCAGCAACAGGGATGAAGCTATTGTTATATGTAAAACACTTGAGAAAAAGGGAATTATAATATTGAACAGTCCTACCTATAATGATCCTTTTATTATTGTTGTTCCTGACGATGGGATCTCCACATTTTTGAAAAACGGCGGACTAACTAAAATTGCGACTGACCAAGAGGAACAGAACTTAATAAGAAAAAAAGAAGAAGAAATTAGAAATCTAACTTCTGAGAATCTAAAATTGCAAAATAAACAACTGAAGAGAGTGATCGTATATTCTATAATCAGTTTTGTTGCGGGTGCAATCGTCAGCAATTTAGAAGAAATCCTTACTATATTTGATTAATCAGATTATGAATCCCGGATTTAAAAAGGAATAACTTTAAAAAATGTAATTAGCGTTCGTGCGGCCGGTACAGCCTGTCCCGTTGCACAATGAAAACCCAAGTATTGCTGAGCAAAATCTTTTACCCATATACTATATTAATTAACAAGCCTTATAAATCCCCTATATTATTACCGAAAATTTACATATTACTTAGTAAATTACTGTTAAACAAAAATTTAGTAGTAGTTAGAAAACTATTTTATCAAGTTAAATCTATAATAACTCTGTAAATATATTAGGATGAATTGGCAAGAATATGAAAAGCAGGTTTACGAAGAGCTCAAAAGCATCTATATAGATGAGGAAATTATATTCAATCATTCTGTAATTGGACGTTATTCTAAAAGAAGTAGACAGATTGATGTTTACATAAGAGAAAAAGTTGGTAACGAATACTTCATTACGATAGTTGATTGTAAATTCTACAATAAGAAAGTAAATGTAAAATCTGTTGAAGAATTCATCAGTATGGCCGATGATATAGGTGCGGATTATGGATTAATGGTAACGGAACGAGGATATTCATCATCTGCTCTTAAGCGAGCAGCAAACAATCCAAAAAATATTCAGCTAGACATTTTAAATTTTAAGGAATTAAAGCACAATCTTCAAGGAGAAGTTGGATTACCATTCGTGGGAGACTTAATGATTCTTATGCGTTCGCCATTTGGATGGATAACTGACGTAAGCAGTAAGAGCTATACATCAAATATAATGTATCCAAGAGGTAATGATATAGAAGATGTTAAGAAAGGAGGAGAGTATGGTTATATTGGATTTTGGGACTATGACAAAGACCCTTTGAGTATAAGACAGTTATCCGAAATGCACAATGAGGCGCTTAGAACTAGATTTGCAGTTTCTGATTATAGTCTAATTGATGTTGGAAGTAATTTTAGTAAAAAGGCCAAGATTAGAACAACAAGAATGATAGATCGGCATTGGGTGGAAATTGCTGGATATGTTTTGTTTGAAAGGTATATTATGTATGCTGTGATAAACAGCCATAAAGAAAACGTAAGAATTAACCAGAATAAAATACGTCTTCTTATCAAGTATTCAATCCCATTAAAAATTAAGAATCGACGGTTCGCTGAAGTAAAAGATGACGAAAATTTAGGCGGAAAATTTATAAAACTTTAATAACAGGAATCCAAGAAGATCCCTCTGATCCAGCCAGATTAGTGAAAACAGTGTCTTCATACTTCGGTTGCGGGTTAAACTCATCGTATTCACCACTGCTTTTTTTCTCATAGTATCCGGAGAAGGTTTCTATAGCCTCTGCAGCAGCTTCCTGTTCAAGTAGAATGTAATCAAGAAAAGACTGGAATTGAGCGATTGACAATTGATCTTTGAATTTTTCAAATGCCGGATCATCGAATAAATTATGGAGGTTATTCAGGTAGTCCTGAGGCGTGAAGTTTTCAAATAAAACATCACAGGCGCGCATAACAATGCGTTTAGATACGTGACCCATTTAAGATAGATTACTAGTGAATTACTAAAGTAGTTAAAAGAAATCACCTAAAATTACGGAATTTTAGTACTATTTCAGAGTGAGGGTGCCTGGCTATTTCGGTCAAACGTGCCATTTATCCCATAAATGCAGGGTAAATACCACCAGATTTTTATGCAGTTGTAGGCCAGTTTTGTTGATTATTCTGCTACAAACTTGGTATTTGACTTTAATTCTTCTCCTAAACTAGTTAAATTCATCGTTGGAAGTGTAACACTCTTATTGCCTGACAAATTAGTCAATGTAGAAATATAAGCTCGTAAGTAAGGAAATAGAAGGGCAGATGAATTAACGTAAAAGAAAGTACTAATTTCTTGATCTTCAAGTTTGTCTATGCCATCAAATTGGTATGTACCTATAGCATCCACTTGTATTTTCAAATCTTCTTTTTGATTTGAAATATTAACTCCAAGATCTAATAGAAAAATATTATCTTTTTGATTTACTAAACCAGAGACTTTAAAACTTATTTTAAGATTGTCAAAATTTGAATTTTCTTCTAATTCAATGAACGACTTTTTAATTCTATAACCTTTAAATTGAAACTTGGAAATACTACTCATAGTTATGCTGCTAGGGCGTAATTATTTTCAATAATATTTTCATTCTCATAATCTTCAGGCACATATCCAGTAAAATAAACGAGATTATCCGTTACTGAGAAATCAGCGGATATCATACCTTCTTTCTTACTATAAAGTTCTAAAAGAGGATTTTCAATCTTATTCAAAGAATCTACCGAGATAAAAACAATTTCCTCATGTGGGTAAAGACTTTCAAATTCTTCTTCCAATAACAATTCCTCATCTATATATGATTCATCATTGTAAAAATCAAACGGAGTAACTTCAACTAAATGAACATTGGTTTTAGATATGAACTCATATCTAATATTACAATTAGAAAATTTATCGTGAAGTATTTCTAAACTATTGCCTAAAAAATCTACTGACTTCATTATTTTACGTTGGTTTTTACAGTTCTAATTATTAATTCGCTAAACTCTAGACTTTTAGTTGCTTCGTCACTTAAAATTTGCTCATTAAAGTAGTCGGATTTAATTCTAAAAGTTTTCAAGTCTTTTATAACCCTTTTAATTTTTGCAAACTCTCTATTGTCTTTGATTTTAGATTTGAGTATAGCTAAAGTATTACCTATGATATATCCGTGAGTTCCATTAGGAGCTTTCAAACATTCTTGTTCTATCTGCTCATAGGTTGTTTTATTATAATTCTTTAAGGTATATTTCATAAATTGAAAACTACCATAGTATGAACAGTGTACACTAGGTGCATAATAGTTCAATTCAATTAGTTCTTTGGCTGAATCTATATTAAATGTTGACTTCTGTTCTAAATAACTCATTAATTGAGTGCAAATCTAATAAATCGTAGGGGATTGATTGGTTTAATTAAAGTAAGTTTAACGCCTCAAATATATAATAAAAAATGATTTTCAATTCAAATAGACCTAAAAATTCCAAAACCAACCTACAGCAACGATTCATCGCCAACAAGCGGTTGTAGCGTTAGATAGAAAATATTTAACTTGACCAAAAAACCAACACTTAGCTTACAAATCCGTGATAATACTTCCATTAGTGTGCTTAATGAGACTGAAATAGGTAAAATAAAAAAAATCAATATTAATAAATGAATAGAAATGTACCGTCTGTGTTCTTTATAATTGGAATCTTACTATCGTTTAATTCGTGTATAACATCAATGACACCAATGGAAGTCAATAAGACTTTGCCTGAACTTACCAAATCAATTTTCATAGTACAGACGGATGCACAACAATTTTTAAATTCAAAATGTAAGTATCTCATAAAAGAAAGAAGTTACACAGCTCCAATAGGACTTACTACTAAAAACGACTTGAAAAATGCTGCAAAGGGGATAGATGAATGGGTGGAATTAGACGGAGGAAACTCCTATATATTGAGAAATTTTCATTGGGTTACAGTTGATGATAGTGGTTCAACTCAACTTCGTGTAGAGTTTGATACAATGCTCTGTGAATAATAAAACTTTTTACAACATCAGTAAAATTATAGCCAGGGATAGTAAAAGTACAACGTATAAGTTTGCAATTTTACGGGGGTGATTGATCTTATACAAGAAAACTCTCCCTATCTTCTTGTAAGCAGTGACCGGGTACAAATCCCTACAGGCTTACTAATCGAAAAGTGGCTGTTGTATTATTATCCCATTTTAGAATCGCATACACCCATCCCGCAGATTAACGGGAGCGCAAATCTGGCCTTTAGGGAACCCTTTATACAATTGATCGATTGGTATCGACCTAGAGGTTGTTTTTCGGCTTTTTACAATGACCTAAAGAATAAGGAAATACCGGCTACTATACAGGACCCTTTTTTTAATCTCCTTAAAAAAATACGAGACACCATCACGAAGATACCTATGAAATATATAGGACGGTCCATAAGTGATGCATACTACTCCATATTTGAGTATCAGAATAAAAGACTCAGAAGACCAGAACATCTGGATCTGGAGTATCTGATACTGGAATTCGGTTCATTCTCTATACCAAGAGACTATTATGAGACGTTTAAAATCTTAGGCAGTTTTATAGGAGGCCAGGATGCCATATTGTTTAAATGGGCAGAGTTTTCATTGAATGCCTCAGGGCAAGAACTTTCGGTAAAACGTGTATTGAACGAAGTTTTAAAAAGTCCGATAACCGCCCGCCATATCGCGGAGTCTAAAAAACTGTATCAAGATATACTCAACACCCAAGGTCAGGTACACTGCGTATGGACCGGGAAACGGATTGGGCGTTACGCACTAGACCACGTAATTCCTTTTTCTATTTGGAAAAATAACGACCTCTGGAACCTGTTACCTTCTGCCATTAATGTAAACGCTGCTAAAAGTGATAAGATCCCAGCTCCAGAGCTTATTGAGCGACAGCGTGATCGGATACTGGAATATTGGAAACTGCTGCACGAGAATCAACAGCGACGCTTTAAAAAGGAAATTCAGGTAGCGTTGTTGGGGAATCACGCTTTTGATACGTGGAAACAAGAGGGCATCACCCAATTGCAAAACTCTTGTAACTACCTGATCGAAACCCGGGGTTTTGAGGCGTTGGAGGTGAGATTAATTTAAACTGTTCAAGATTTTTATAGTGTTGATATAATTGTTGGTAAGTAGTTGAAGATTAAATTTTTATTATTGTGTGGTTGTTTAATTTTATTAATAATTAACTATATGATTGTAAATGATGGAAAAGGTAAGTGTTTCCAAATTAGTTGAGCTTAGGCGTATTACAAAAGAAGGATCAAAACAGACATTTATAAGAAATCTTCTTAAAGGTAAAGTTCAAGACCCGGATAAGATTGATATTGGTGGTGACTACTGGATAACTTCCTCAAGTGCTGTTGCTGCTACATTTTGGAACAATGAAAAGAAATACTTGGAGGATAAAATACAGGATTTATCTAATAAAATTGAGCTATCAGAATTTCAGAGAACTAAAAATCAATTTCAAGAAAATATAGATTTATTAGTTATCATGCAGGATTTTGATTTTCGATCAATTTTACCAAATACGGAACTGCAAAAATTATCGGTTATAAAAAATATTATAACCATATCAAATGTACCAATACAGGTTCGTCCACAGCGCATTTTTTCATATAGTGATAATGGAGCAAAACAAGTAGGAGGAGTATGGTTTGTAGCTAAAAAAGATGGTTACAGCGATGGTGAGTTAGGAATGTTTTGTACTGCAATTTATCAATATCTTAAGATTAGATACGGGGACGAATATGTTGTTGATCCAAACTTTTGTATTGCAGTTGATATTTCAAGAGCTAAAGACCTTAGTTACACAGAGATTTTAAAAAACGGAACTTCCGAAATTTTACTCAATGCAATAAATGAACTAAATAAATTACTTTAAATTAATTAAATGATTTTATCGTGGTAATTAAACCAGGACCTAAACGTATTGCCGATTCAACAGGCAAACCTGACCGTAGACAACGAGACAACGAGACAACGAGACAACAAAAGTACTTAGGGAAATACGCCATCCCTAAAACGGCATAAGCATAAGAAAGGAGATTAGATTACCTTCAAATCGATTAGTTTTTTTGACTAAAATCGATCTTTATTCACTAAGTGTACCTAATTGCACAGGATACCAAAAAGGCTTCAGGATTCCCTGAAGCCTTGGGTCTGAAAAATGAACTCATTGCTATAACTTCATGTAATAATTCTAAAGCAAGTAAAAAATAGTTATGGTGGTAGGCTTTATTCAAGGATAAATTTTACACGCATTACATGACCTACCTTAAGGCAGTGAATGCTGAGGTTAGTATCATCTTTCCAGACTTTCATTTCGGTACTTCTATTTAGTTATTCATACGTTGTAAGGGCAATGACTAATCTCAATCTATTATTAGGGAGTTTACTTTATCATTTATAAATTTAAAATGATAGGACAAAACCAGAGGACTACCGGAGAAATTCCCAGATATTTCAGCTTTTAAAAACGCTTGATCCACATTATATTGCAGAGGTTTCATAGTAATCATAAATGATTCGTTTGCTTTAGATATCCAGTTCCTTATTTCCTCTTTGCCCCGATACGTTTTTCCTTCATCCTTTACAGTTGCATCTTCTGAGAAACATGCCATATAGGCCGTATTATCAGAACGGTTCTGTGCATCGATTAAATCTTCAATTGTTTGTGGTAATTTCATGATCGTTTCAGTTTATATTATTTATAGTGTGAGTTGCCCGCTACAAGGATGCCATCATATAAAGCCCCATTCTGGCGATGTTTCGCGGCCTTCTGATACGCATCGTTGTAGTACCATTTTTTTGCGGAATCTGTATCAGGAAACCGGGCGATTACAATACCCTCAATGGGCCTGCCCTCCAAAACTTCAAAATCTCCGTAAGAAACCAAAAACTTCCACGGGATGCCCGGCTATTGTTTCCTTTATCAGGTTATGGTAGGTCTCTAACTCCTTTTTATCTAGTGTTTGGGTGCGTGTAAATACAATATATACTTCCATAGTCTTTATTTAAATTGTAGGAAGGGTTCCGCCGTCAATAACGTATGCTGTTCCGGTTAGATAATTTGCTCTGGGGGAAACCAGGAAACCTACCAACTCGGCAATTTCCTTTGGTTCTGCCGGTCTTCCATAGGGTATGCCACCTAATGACTGCATCAGATCCTGTTTGGCTTCTTCAAAACTTGTATTTGAATTATCGGCCAGTCGTTCTACTAATCGGGATGATGATGTTGTCATAATCCATCCCGGTGATACCGTTAAGACTCGAACTCCTTTGGGAGCTACCTCATTAGATAAACCTTTGCTGTAATTCAGTAATCCGGCTTTGGCGGCAGCATACGGTAAGGTAGAATCAAATAAGGGTAATTTAGCCTGTATAGACCCGATGTGAATAATTACACCGCTTTTATTTGCTATCATTTGAGGTAGAAAACCACGATCTAAACGCACAGGAGCCAGTAAATTGGTCTGAAGCGTTTCTAGCCAGTCCTTATCGCCTAAAACAGCAAAACCTCCTCCTTTAGTTTCAGATCCTCCCATATTATTAATTAGGATATCCAGTTTTCCGAATTGGTTTAAGGTTGTAGAAACTACTTTTTCTGTTCCCTCAGCGGTACTTAGATCTGCAGCTATGAAATGGAAGCCGCTTCCATTTTCTACAGGTGGATTTCTTGCAACCACAATGACCTTTGCACCGGCATTTGATAAGCGTTCTGCAATCGCTTTACCGGCACCTTTTGTCCCACCCGTGACTAAAGCAATCTTATCCTCTAATTCCTGATTAAAATTGAATGTACTCATATTTGTATCGATTTAAGATTCAAAATTCTGTCATATAACCAGTTATCACAAGTACGGAAAATCGAATTGCATAGGGATAAATTATTCCCCTATTGCTGCGTGAAGTACATTACACTAATTTTGTTTTATGCATGAGCGAAAAATTCCTTTAAATCTTAATTGTGGTCTTGATCTGGTTGGGGCTGTCTTGTATGGTAAATGGAAAATACGCTTATTATGGTTTATCCATGAAGGTTTTCTGCGCCCGAGTGAATTGCAACGAAAAATTCCAGATGCTTCCAGAAGGGTTTTAAACATGCAACTAAAAGAGCTGGAAGGGCACGAATTGGTTCAAAAGAAAATTTACCCTGTAGTTCCTCCAAAAGTAGAGTACAGGCTTACTGAATTTGGTAAATCAATAATACCCGTAATATCCCTTTTAGGTAAATGGGGTGATGAGAATGAAGACCGTTTACGCTCGGTTATCACAAAATGAGTACAGAAAGAAACGCTAAGGAGTGAAGTAGCTTTCTGCACTCAGGGTAATCTTTGAAACTTATATACCATTTCTCCAAAAATAGCCGAGAACGGGTAAGCTTGAAATCTAAGCTTGTCCGCGCCCCCGCTAGTCTGAGACTGGTGGCGTTATTAACTAAGCCGTAGTAAAATAATGAAACATTAAAAGGAAAGGATTTTTGTAGTTTACTTATCCATTTCCCTAATGCTGCTTTGATAAATCATTCAATAGTGATAGGAAGGTTGATGTCACGTAATTCCATCTTTATAGTATGAACGTTTAAACGTCTTGCCTTTATATAGATGAAGGTGTACAAAGGATTAGGGATATTTTAATTCAGGTTTATTTCAACGTTTTTTGTTTTCCCAATTACTTTAATATCACGTAACCGACCGTTAGTTATTTGGAATTACTACATTAGACTGGACAGAGAGTTGAGTGAATATTATTTCTAGTTTTTAACTAACAATTAACAGACATAAAGCCAAATAGTACACCTTAGAACTTAAACATAAAGAAGTAGAATTAAGTTATACTAAAGTGTAGTTCAAATTTTTGAGGTTCTGGATATTCTACCTTTTGCTCTTTACCGCTAGCATATAGAGCAAAAGAATTAGGTCAGGAATAGTTTTTCCAAATTTTGTTAGAATTTTATTAATAATTAAATTTAGGGATTACGAAGCTCCAAACTGCTTCAAATAGTTCTATACAAATTGTGAGTTAATCGTGAGTTCGAAAAAAGAACTTTGTGTCAAGGCATATAAATACTGGGATGACGTTGATTTAAAAGCGTTCTGCCACCCCGACGAACCGTACTTAAACGGATATAAAAACACTGTTAATCTATTGATTTTCAGTGTTTTTTGTTTTTATGATGTTATTTGATATCATATGAAATCACCCTATCCAGTGAATGATTCGGTGAATACATTCTTTCCAGCATTTCACTATCTTAGAAGAACATTACGGTTGATTTGACTTTCGTCTTTACAAATAATTGTTTCACTTAAAGACGTTAAAAATGCCACATTTTACTACATTCTCCGTGCTTTTCTTTACCAGAAGACTTAACCGGAACAAAAAAGAATTATCCATTTACGCGCGTATAACGGTCAATGGAAAATGCGCTGAAATGAGCCTGAAAAGGAAAACTTCAGTGAATGAATGGGATAGTTCTAAAGGACGGCTAAAAGGAACTTCTCCCCGAATTAAAATTCTAAACAGTTATTTAGACCAGGTCTATTCCAAATTGCTGGACACCCAAAAGAGCATTCTGGATAAAGATAATTTACTCACTGCCGATAAAGTCAAGGCTTCTTACCTGGGCTTGGACGAAGAACATAAAACCCTCAAGGACATTATAACATATCATAATGAGAAGATGAAGGATGTCCTGAAATGGGGAACACTGAAGAATTACCATACTACTTCAAAATACCTACAGGAGTTTTTAAAGAAAAAAAAGAAAACCAGTGATGTTTACCTGAAGCAAATCAACTACCAGTTTATTACAGAATTTGAAATGTTCCTGAGAAATTACCGTGCTAAAAAAGAAAGAAAAACCTGCGGTACAAATGGCACAATGAAACACCTGGAACGCTTAAAGAAACTGCTAAACCTGGCTATCAAATTAGAATGGCTGGAAAAGAATCCATTCCGAAGTTATGATTTTAAGTTCGAAAAAAATGACCGACAGTTTTTAACCGATTGGGAACTTCATAAGTTAGAAGAAACGGAATTTACCACACCTTCCCTAGAACGGGTAAAAGATATGTTTTTATTCTCCTGCTATTCCGGGTTATCTTATATCGACTTAAAAGAACTCACTACTGATCAACTAGTGAAGGGAATGGATGGTAAGGATTGGATATATACCAAGCGAGAGAAAACCCAACAATCTGTAAAAATTCCTCTGTTATATACCGCAAATAACATTCTTAAAAAATATCTCCAAGAAAATCTTTCTAAAGATTCTCAAGTAATTTTCCCTGTTATTTCTAATCAAAAAATGAATAAGTACCTGAAAGATATTATGCGATCCATAGGGGTTAGAAAGAAAATCACTTTTCATTCTGCCAGACATACTTTTGCAACCGTTGTAACACTTTCAAACGGCGTACCTATTGAAACAGTTTCTAAGATTCTGGGACATTCCAAGCTTTCCACAACTCAGATTTATGCCCGGGTTTTAGAGGATAAACTCAGTTCTGATATTTCTAATCTGGATCAGGTAATAATAAATAAAAGGCAGAAAAAGATGAATTGAAGAATCGACCTAGCTCAGATTTTTTACTTTCTACCGGTTAATAAATTGGGAGGCGTTTTATTAAAAACCTTTGGTCTGTGATTCAGCTGTTATTGTGTTCTTTGCCGATCATTTTTTTTATTTGCCAATGGATTTTGAGATCGAACTGAAGCGAAGAAGATATTGCTCAGACAGTATTTCTACAGAATTAATTTCTTACTTTGTATCAACATGAAATTACTGATTGTAGAAGATGAACCGTACCTGTTAAAAAGCCTTGAGGATTTCGCGGCCAAAGAAGGCTATTTATATGATTCGGCTGGCAACTTTCAAACAGCCCAAGAACGTGTTTATTTATACGATTATGACTGTCTAATTCTAGACATTAATTTACCGGATGGCAGTGGGTTCGAAATTCTTGAAATTCTTAAAAAAGAAGATAAGACTGATGGTGTTATTATTCTTTCTGCAAGAGATTCCCTAGATGATAAGTTAACTGGCCTCGAATTAGGAGCTGATGATTACCTGATAAAACCATTTTATTTTTCAGAACTTAATGCCCGGATAAAAGCCGTCATTCGTAGGAAACAGTTTAAAACCAATAAGCCTATCCGCTTTGCCAATATGGTAATAGACCTAGGCCAATACCTAGTGAGAATAGATAACTTTTCTACGCCAATCTCATTTACTAAAAAAGAATATGCTATACTCATCCACCTCATTAACAATAATAAACGTATTATTTCTAAAATGGCGCTCGCAGAGTACGTATGGGGTGATTATGTAGATGAGGCCCAGAGTTTTGATTTTTTGTTTTCTCAGATTAAGAACCTCAAACGAAAGCTGAAAGATGCCGGGGCACAAGTAGAAATAAATAACATCTATGGGGTAGGTTATCAAATTCAGGCTTTATGAAGCTGCTTACCTACACATCCCGCCTTCAAATGCTGTATTTCCTCGTCTTGTTCGGGATTTTTTCGATATTGTTTTATTTGGTACTTAGCTGGAATGTACTTCAAAATGTAGATGAAGTGTTGAACAACCGCAAAGTCAACTTGCTAGCTTATCTAGAAGATAATCCTGAAGCTCCTTTTAAAGAGGATAACCCACTAGACGATTTTACCTTTTTTCCTGTTGAAAAGAAGGTGTTTCAGAAAAGCTATGAAAGCTACACTGACACTCTTATTTATGAGCCTGTTGATGATGAGTTTGATGAGTACCGAAAGCTTACAGCTTATGTGAAATTACACAATAATAACTACCGGCTGGAAATTATAAAGCCACATCTGGAAGCGGGAGAAATGATAGGTACCATTGCCATTACACTCGGCAGCCTATTTATGGGCTTGGCGCTTTCTTTTTACTTAACCCAACGTATTATCTCCAAAAAAATATGGAAATCGTTTTTTGAAATGCTCGAAAGGCTCCGGCTTTTGCGCTTTGATAAAGAGAAAATGCCTGAATTACCATCTACAAATATTGATGAGTTCCGGATGCTGAATGAAGCTGTGAATGAGCTGGTCCGAAAAAATACTGAAGTCTTTCAAAGCCAGAAGCAATTTATTGAAAACGCTTCACATGAAATGCAAACGCCCTTGTCCATTATCCAGTCAAGGCTGGAGGCACTCATTGGGCAGGCTGAACTCTCAAAAAAGCAGGCGGAAATTTTGGAAGGCATTATCGGTTCAACACAACGCTTAAAAAAACTGAGTAAAACTCTGTTGCTCTTATCTAAAATCGAAAACCGGCAGTTTATCCTTTCGGAACAGGTTGATATTAAAACAATTTTAAGCCGATCCATGGAATTTTATGAAGAACATAAAGCCGCCTTGAATATATCGGTGAAAGCCGAAACACGAGATAGCTTGATAGTGCAGGGAAATATTATGCTTACGGAGATACTGATACAGAACCTACTTAAAAACGCCTTTCTGCATAATATTGAGAATGGAATGGTAAGCGTTCAAATAATGGAAAACAAGCTCATTATTGCCAATACCGGGCAAAAGCAAGAAATAGGAAAAGTATTAGAGAAGGATAAATTGTTCAGCCGTTTTTACAAACAATCCAGTAATCCCAATACCTGGGGGTTGGGATTAGCCATTGCTCTAAAGGTAGCTGAAACGAGTGGATGGGGACTTCATTATTATGAAGAAGAAGGATTGCACATTTTTGAAGTGAATTTCGGGTAACCAATCAGCTTCCCAAATTTCTACAGATTCCATTCATATACTTGCATATAATAAAATCATGAAACTATAATGAACAGAGCCGGGAACCAAATCATTCTTATTTTGCTTTTATCCTTTTTAACCCCTAAAATTGTTTTTTCACAGGTAGAAAATAAAGAAACAAATTATCCTAAAATAAAAAACTATTTTAGTATTATGCATCCTATTGCCACTATAACAAAAGACGGGAAACACTTTAATTTTGATGGCATTTATACAGTAGGCTTTCCAGTTGGTATAAATTTTCTTCAGAGGGACAAAATAGCTTACAGTATCGAGTTTGCACCTATGATTTCTTTTAATGATCGTGCGAGTAGGGTAACCGGATTACTTTTTCACCCAGGTGTTATCTACCGAAACATTGGAGGTTTTAATTTTTTAACCAGGCTTGCATTCAATACCAACGGCCGTTATGGTTTTACAGCCGTTATAAACAGACCTATAATTAAAAAGGAAAAAGTAACTTATTTCCTCGCTACGCCCATTCCGTTTAGATTCGGTAATGATTTACCTTTTTCCAGTAACTTTTGGTTTTCAAGTAGGAATAGCATTTTAATCATATAAAAGAAAAAATTATGGACAGAAAAGATTTTTTAAGGAACTCAGCAATTTTAGGTGGAGCAACCATACTCCCTACTAACAATGTTTTTTCGCAGAATGTGACTGAAAATGGAATAGATAAGTTGGTCGACAAAAACGGTAACTTCATCCAGAAATCACTTCCTTACAACAAAACATTTTTGGAACCACATATGGACGAAGAAACACTTCACTTACACTATGAATTTCATCATGGTGGAGCAGTTAAAGGTGCAAACAAAGATTTGATTAAAATAAAAGAACACCTAAAGTCAGGAGATTTAGACCAGGTTGATTTGTGGACACGCAAACTGGCGTATCATTTTTCAAGCCACGTGCTACATACCATTTTCTGGACAAACCTTTCCAATAAAAAAACACAGCCCAAAGCAGAACTATTGAAACAGATAGAAAAAGATTTCGGCTCATTTGAAAAGCTCCAAGTATATATAGCAAAAGTATCCAAAGGCGTAGAAGGAAGCGGCTGGGGTATTTTGGGTTATCAACCCTTTTCCCGATCGCTAACCATCTTGCAATGTGAGAATCATCAGAAACTGACCCAGTGGGGCGTAATTCCGTTATTGGTTATTGATGTGTGGGAGCATGCATATTATTTGAAACACAAAAATAAAAGAGGGGATTTTGTCGATACTATTTTAAATATCATTAATTGGGATAATGTAGCAGAACGATATAATAATGCCATAAAAATTGTTTAATGGAACAATTACCCTTTAAAGAAGCCATAAAAGTATGGATTAGAGTAGCCATTTATAGCTTTGGTGGACCTGCCGGGCAGATTGCGGTGATGCATAAAATTCTGGTCGAAGAAAAAAAATGGATAAGTGAGAACCGCTTTTTACATGCGCTCAATTACTGTATGCTGCTGCCTGGGCCGGAAGCCCAGCAGCTGGCCACGTATATTGGGTGGTTGCTGCATAGGACGAAAGGGGGGTTAACTGCAGGTATTTTATTTGTAATACCTGGATTTGTTTCAATACTAATTCTCAGTATTCTTTACGCTGCTTACAGAGATGTTGGTATTGTCGAAGCTATATTCTTCGGTATTAAACCTGCCGTCTTAGCCATAGTTGTTGGTGCCGTCATTAAAATAGGTAAAAAGGCCATCAAAAATGAGGTCATGTTTGTTTTGGCGGCTTTGGCCTTTATAGCTATATTTTTCTTTGAGGTAGATTTTCCTTATATAATAGTAGCAGCGGGATTGACAGGTTTTATTGGCGGAAAATTTTGGGAAGAAAAATTCCATGTCATTAAAGGCCATTACTTAGCTGAAGGAGATAAAGACAAGGATAATGATGAAAATGCCTTGATTGACAGCAAAATCCAACCCGTAAGGCCGTCTTTAAAAAAAACATTAAAAACCATTTTTATTTTCCTAACGCTATGGTCTCTACCACTATTGATCATTGGCCTGGTGATTGGGGTCGAAAATATTTTCTTCTCGGAAGGCCTATTTTTCAGTAAAACGGCCGTTGTAACTTTCGGAGGGGCTTATGCTGTATTAGCCTATATCGCTCAAAAAGCGGTTGAAGATTATGGCTGGTTACAATCCGGTGAAATGTTGGATGGACTGGGTATGGCCGAAACTACGCCGGGTCCGCTGATACAGGTGGTACAGTTCGTAGGCTTCATGGGAGCCTATAGATTAAGCGGCTCTCTCGATCCCATAACAGCTGGAATTTTAGCTTCCCTGCTGGTTACATGGGTTACCTTTATACCTTGCTTTCTATTCATTTTTACAGGCGCTCCTTATATAGAATACCTTCGGGGCAATAAAAGTTTAACCACTGCACTTTCAGGAATTACAGCTGCCGTAGTAGGGGTTGTACTTAATCTGGGTGTCTGGTTTGCAATCCACACCCTTTTCTCTGAGGTTAACGAAAAATATCTGTACGGAGCAAGGTGGTTGATTCCCGAATGGAGCACAGTTAATATTGGATCATTAATTATTGCTCTAATAGCCTCTTTTGTATATTTCATTTTGAAATGGGATATGCTGAAAACTATCCTGATCAGTGTTTTATCAGGTATCATCTATTTCTTCATATTTAAGGAATTAGGTTGATTATGTGCTGTAACCCTATTGTCAATGACAGCATAATAACAAAGGATATGGCACTTAGGGTACGTTTAAAAGGTGTAACCGGCAAATCACGACAAGGGTGGCGTTTTATGGATAAAAACAATTATTATGTAGTACGGGCAAATACACTCGAAGATAACGTGGTGTGTACAAAGTAGAAGATGGCAAACGCACAGATTTGCTCCTTGTAGGAAAAGGAAAAACCTACGCCTTAGATGTTCCTTCTTTAGGTGATAGCTGGAACAGCATGGAATTAATAGTGAAAGTGATGATTTACCATCTATTTGAATAATAAAGAGTTATTCAAAGTAAAATATACTACATTCACTAAAGCTGGTAAGGTGGGGCTATGGACCAAAGCAGATGCTATAACTTACTTTGATAATTTCAGTATAAAAATATTAGATTGATTAGAAGAATTTAAAACATAAAACAAGCATTATGAAAATTAAATACGTATTGATTTCAACAGTTCTTTTATTGCTTTCGTGCAATGGCAATGACGGTAAGAAAGAGAATGCTGACAGTTCTCGCCCATCTTCTGAAAAACAAAAGGAGATCGAACAACAGGAAGATATGGAGCCGCATCCCCTGAATATTACAGCTATCCAGGAGGTTATTGGCATTGAGGGCACGGAAAACAATGGGGAATATAAAGTAGTAGTTCCCCAAAATGATCTAGAGATAATGGTCGATGGTTTTAAAATCATCCCCCCGATGGGACTAGGCAGCTGGGCAGCATTTTCACCTGTTAAAGACGGAGCAATGGTCATGGGCGATATAGTGGTGACTGAAGATGATTTGCTGCCGGTACAACAAGAAGTAATAAGGCAGGGATTGACTATTACCGCTATCCATAATCATTTTGTGAGGAATAATCCCAATGTCATGTACATGCATATTGGAGGTATGGGTGAAGAAGGAGTACTTGCAGAAAAAGTAAAAGCTTTATTCGATAAGGTTGTGGAAGTGCGTGGTGGGAATCCTGCAGCTTCCGAATCTAGTGAAGTCGAGAATACGCTGAATACTGATAGAATAGATAATATTATAGGACATTCAGGTAATCTTAACAATGGAGTTTATAAGATTACAATAGGGCGACCAGATGTTGACCTTAGGGAGCAGGAAGCTCCTGTTAGTACTTTTATGGGATTTAATACCTGGGCCAGCTGGCAGGGGACTCCAGAAAAAGCTGCTGTTGCAGGAGATTTTACCATGCTTGCCGATGAAGTTGCCCCTGTTATAAAAGCCCTTGTAGAAAACGGCATTGAAGTAGTGGCATTACATAATCACATGGTGCATGAAGAACCAAGAATATTCTTTCTACATTATTGGGGAGTGGGCCCAGCCGAGAAACTCGCCCACGGCCTGAAAGCGGCTCTTAACCAGACCGGGGTGGTGAGCAAAAACGAATAATTAAATCCATTTTTAATTTAGCGAGGTATTTTAAATGAATGAGAGAGGAGACACGGGATTAATTCCCGTTACCTCTTTCCACGTAAAAATACCTAAGGTTCTCGAATACTGCATTTTTGGTATTTATTCTGAATTTCCTCTAGCCATTGCCAAGAGGTGGATGTCCTGTCTGGAACTTGCCGAAATAAAACTTTATGTGAGTTTTTTAATAATCCCTTGAATCAAATAGACCTATGAATAACCTAGGCGAAATTTTCGTTATCTTTAAAAGAAAAGGATAATTATATGTTTATATACAATTACCCTTTAAAATGTTGAAATTTTCTTTTAACCAAAAGGATGTATTGAACTCCCATTAATAGGTCTTAAAACCTTAATTTCCATCTGATGCCTGTCCCAAAAAAACTGAAAAAAGATTTTATCAAATAAAGTATAACTCTTAAAACTTTGAATATAGTATAATTTACCCCTTAACTGATGGTTATTATTTGGAATTAGTTATGGATATTTCCAGGATAATATCAGTATAAAAACGGAAACTTATAATGTTTTAAATATCTCTAGATAAACAACATTGCAAAACTAAGGGGGAATAGCAAGAGGGTAACACGCTGTGCGATGTTACTGAATCGCAATACATTGAATTTCAATTAAATATGTATTTTCCTTCTGTCATTTTTCACGGAATTTGCGACAAATTCTCTCGCACCCCCTGTAAATAGGTGGTTTTTTGCGACAAATTTCACGGAAAACTTAAATTCAAACCCATTCACCACTTTTCCTTTCACTTCGCATTAGCTCCATTGCAGCAAAAGAGGTTCATTATAAATTGTCTTGGACACGAGATAAAAAGCTTTGAAGATGAATTGGTAAATAAGATATTCCCAAAAGCTTTTTAACTCAAGTCCGCCAGGCAGTAACTAAAATTCACCGATCAGGATTTCAGAGTTTCTTTTAAAATCCTTCTTACCTCACCTTACCCTTTGCTGCTAAAAAACAAGCTTTGAAATTAACCGGAGTGCATAAACCGCTAATAAGCTATTTATAACTCCTCTATAATTTCAAAGCTTGAAGATGAATGGCATCAAAAGGTAATGCGATGGCGCTGAAAGAAGTAAATAAAAATAGCAGAATGACCTATTCTTCCTGATCTACAATATTTTTACTTCTCAACAGCAAAAGGAAAATGCTTAAGATGAAAAAAGTAAATTGTTCTAATTTGGACTTTTCCCCGTAAACATCTCTTTTTTATTGCAACCATCGGGAGCAATCAAGATTGTGCCCACAGGCACACATCTTGCGTTAGGTATCATTTTTAATTTCTGCATTATGCAGAAGTTCAAGTTCCTTAAGTTTTTTATTTCCTTCCTTACGAACGCTTCTTAAAAAACGTTCGGCTAAATTGCTGGCATAATCACTGTCTTCCATGCTTACGTCATCTACCGTTTTAAAATTGCTATTATACTGTGCATGGCAGAGCTGGCTATACACCTTTTTTGAAGTGAACGATTTTTTTGGCAAAACTATACGTGGGCTTTTGCTAAAATTTTTACAAAGGTTTAAAAGCAGGTCGAGCTCAAAATAATGGGGTTTCCATTCCCAATAAACCCAGATGATTGCAGTACAGGTTTGCAATATATTTTGGCTTACCAATACCATCCTTGCACTTTCATCATTCACCATATCTATAGTATCTGTTTTATCTTCAAAGTAAGCTGCCCTGTTCAATCTAAACTCCCATACCTTTTTAATTTCTTCAAATTTCCTGGGGTGGTAACAATAGCCTGTTAGGGATAAAGGACTTTCCTGAAATAAACAATTCCCGGGCAAAAGCACCCGACTTAAAAAATTATCGCCTGCTTCTAAGCGCCTTTTAATATCATTATAGGAATAATGGATGCTATATAATTTCACCTGCTCCTTCATTTTATTAAACACCTCGCCCATAAAAGTTTTGGGATCGCGTATTTCTGCGTAGCTGATTACAAGTAATGTGAATTCATACTGTTGGTTAAACTTGTCTCTCCCTTCTGAATTAAACAAATAGCTCGATGAACTGTCGTTTTTAGTTGCGCCAATCCAGTAAATGGAATGAACCCTTACCAACGACCTGATTATTTCTATGAGGCTCTTCACTAAGGGCTGCGGTATGTTTTCGATTTTCATAACTATAATGATTTAAAAGTTTTTATTTCTGCGAATACGGTTTCCGTAACTGGTTTTGATGCATTTTCTATATATTTGGAGTTATGGGCAGAAATTTTCATTGTTAACCCGATAATTTTAGTGATTCTGGCATCAAATTCTGAAAATTAGTCCTCGTGCCGAACCAGGCTTACTTGTAAAATACAGCCGGTAGCCTGTAAATTACCACTTACGAAATGTCTTAAAACTTTAAAATGAATTCTTAACTTTGAGATTATGACAACAACTACCAAACCCAACCATATAGGGCGCAAAATTGCCCGCATTCGTGAACTACGCGGAATGAAACAGGAAACCCTTGCCGAAGAACTAGGCATTAGCCAACAAAGTGTTTCCAGCCTTGAAAAAAGTGAAACCCTGGAAGACGAAAAACTGGAAAGTGTGGCTAAAGTTTTAGGAGTAACTAAAGAAGCTATAGAGAATTTTTCAGATGATGCTGTCTTTAATTATTTCAATAATTTTAGTGATAATAGTATAAATCAAGGTCCAATTGGGCCGCACAACATTTGTAATTTTAACCCTTTAGATAAGGTTGTAGAACTTTATGAGCGTTTGATTCAGGCTGAGAAGGATAAAGTTGCTTATTTGGAGAAATTGTTGAAAAAGTAACCTGGAAATTGAATTTCACAAATTTATATTTTAAATAATTTGAAAAAAATTAAAAATAAGATTAAGTATAAGAATGGTCAGAAAAGAAATTTTAAAAGGGAAAATAAAAAACGAAAAAGAAATAAACGATATCATGGACTATATGATCTAGAACCCAATTATTATAATGATATAGGTTTATTAAAACATGAAGATAAACTCATTGCTAGAAAAACTTTTCCTCTAGATAATTTTTTAAATAAAAACGGCATAGGAGAAAGTGAATCTCCTTCATCTGAAATTGTCATTCCAAAACATTTTGTATTAGAAAAATTCCATTCTTCGTCTTTTAAAACAATTACGAAAATCCGTCAATCTATTACATTTTTTAAAGGAAAATCGGTAACAATAGATTTTACTAAATGTAAGGAAGTCGATTATTCGTGTATTTTTCTCCTACTGGTAATTCTAATTGAATATACCGATTTTTTTGAAAAACTAGACAACAGTTTAAGAATAAAGAAAACACGACCTGATATATATATAAAACCTTCAAAATTTAATGATGTTAACTTAAGGTTGATGGCTGGTTATTTACTTCCCGAAGCAAAGGCAACAAAAGCTTTTTTTAAACCATTCTCTACACTAAATTTTATCCGTGGACAAAAAACTAAAAAGAGTTATATGGAGAACGAAAAAGGACCTGCTGCAACAATGATAAGAAATTATATTAATAATAATTTAAAACAACATGGGTTTTCTTTAGATACAGACAATTCAGCCTATTTAGATGGAATTATTTCCGAAATTTTAAATAATGCGGAGGATCATTCAGAGTTTGATACGTGGTATGTAAGCGGAAACATTTTCCAATCTGAAAATAACAATGTTGATGACGATTTTGTAAGTGAAATAAATCTAGCATTTTTAAATTTTGGTTATTCTATTTATTCAGGTTTTGAAAACAACAAAAATCTTAACAAAGAAACATATCGTCAAATGGAAGAAATGTATGAGGAGGTAAAAACTCAAATGAATGGTCATAATTTTTTTGGTAAGGAAGAAATGTTTACCTTATATGCTCTTCAAGAGGGAATAAGCCGATTAAATTATGAAAATGAAGATCGAGGTACAGGTACTATGAAAATACTTAAGTCGTTTATAAATTTAGGAGATTATGTTAAAGAGGATAAAAATATAAAGCCGAGTTTATTAGTTTATTCAGGGGATGTTTTTCTGAAATGTGATCATAAGCTTAGACCTAAAACCATTAAGGGTATTGATGTAATGGCATTAAATGAAAATAATGATTTAAATTTGCCCCCAAGTAATTCTCATCTTAAAAAATTACAAAATTCTTTTCCAGGAACTTTTTTAGTCGTAAAATTATATATAAATAAATCACATTTAGAGAGAAAGATTAGGAAATGATCATAGATTTAGCTAAATATAAAAGTGGAAAGAGCACCTTGTTCACTGGGAGGCCACAGGGGAAATCTGTGAGAGAAAAACTAGATTTGGATAGTGTAGATACCTCTGAGGAAAACATTAACGTTATTATTCCCAAAGGGACAAGTTCTATAAATCCATCATTTTTTCTAGGTTTATTTTTCCCAAGTATTAAAACTTTAGGATCTGAAAAGTTTAAGGAAAAATATAAATTTAAAATAGAGGAAGATAATCCTGTTATAGAGAAAATATTAAAGGGACATATTGAGGATGCCCTGCGTAATGCAAGAAATACCATGAATAAAAGCAATAGCTTTTCGCTTTTTAAGAAAAGTAATTTAAGTAAGTGATTATTAGCGGTATTTTAAACATTCTTGGTATTGATAGCGATTTAATATTGCCAAGTTTAATTAGCTCCACTGTTTTAATTTCGCTATTTCTTATAGGCAGATTACTTGACTCTATAGTTGAAAGGAAGAGAAATTCTCAAGAATGGTATATGAAAATGGTATTGGAACCAAATATTTCTTCTATAAATAATTTTTTTGGGGAATTATTAACCGATACGATTTCAATTGGAGAACAGATATCTAAAGACACTTCTTTAGAGAATAAAACGTTACTTTTTGAAGAGTTGGCGCTTAAAAAAAGAAAATTAGAATTCAATTTTATTTTACTCGTTTCCAAGCCGTATCCTAAAACGGCCAATAATTTAACCGATTATATTAACTCTACATACGATTGTTGTGTGGGGTACTTAGATGCCGGAAATTTCTGTGGAGAAGTTCAGGACCAATTTGAACAAGACTTAATGGTTTTGAAGGCAGAGTTTTTTGAGGAAATTTATCATCCTTTCAGATTTAAATCATTTTTCAAGTGGTTTAAAAAAAATTATTTATGGGTGTTTGTACTAATATTAATTTTATTATTTACTTTTTTGATAGGCTCATCAGAAACCGAACAGAAAACCTCAAAACAATCTCAGACCGTTCCGATGATAAAGCAAGGTCGATAGAGGCATTTTTAATTTCTTTTAAATTTTATATCTTTATAACACTAAAGACGATCAAATTATATTAGTCCTATAGTTCTTTCTAGTTTAGTGAATGATTCGGTGAATATATCCAGAATTTAAGATACGAAGTCGCGGTTTTAGAAGGCTGAAGAAGCCTCAAAAGCTTCCTGCCACCCCGACAAACCACTTCAAGTGGGTATTAGAAGCCTGTTAA
>TARA_R110002012_G_scaffold62786_1_pt1 | contig 83307 bp, 74 predicted proteins | sample TARA_R110002012 | Tara Oceans TARA_R110002012 (sample SAMEA4396515) | marine metagenome | biome: Westerlies Biome; feature: [DCM] deep chlorophyll maximum layer (ENVO:01000326); material: water (ENVO:00002006), including particulate matter (ENVO:01000060) such as... | depth 40 m
CCTGTTTCGGCCTTGTTAGCACGTTTTTCTGCCTTGTCATCGAAACCTAGTTGAAGGGCACTGTACCCGTCTACCTCTTCGGTTCTGACTTGGGTAACCACGCATGGCCCAGCTTCCAATACGGTGCATGGAACGTTCTTTCCATTCTCGTCGAAAATGCTGGTCATACCGATTTTCTTACCTATTAACCCAGACATATTTAATTAATTAACAATTATTTACTTTTTCTAACTCTAGCCAATTTCTTGGCAAAAAAATTGGGTCAAGAAAATATTCTGTTCTGACCCAGATTTTTTTCTTTCTCCGTTTTTCCCGAACCGTCGTTCGGGACATGTTTATGCTGAACTTGTTTCAGCACCTCTTCATTGAGACACTTCGGCTTCGCTCAGTGTTTGTTCGGCTAAAACTTTCTGTTAACCAGAAAGTCCAGTCCTCATCAAACTTTGATCTCAACCTCGACACCACTTGGAAGCTCAAGCTTCATAAGGGCATCAATGGTTTTTGATGAAGAGCTGTAAATATCCAACAACCTCTTGTAAGAGCTCAATTGGAACTGCTCCCTTGATTTTTTGTTCACATGGGGTGAACGCAAAACCGTAAATATCTTTTTGCGCGTTGGCAATGGAATTGGTCCAGTTACCACAGCACCTGTTGTCTTTACTGTCTTCACGATCTTCTCAGCAGATTTGTCCACCAAATTGTGATCGTAAGATTTCAATTTTATTCTAATTTTTTGACTCATCTTGCTGAAAATTAAGCGGTTACTCCTTTAGCTGCTTTAATTACTTCCTCCGCAATATTGGAAGGAGTATCTGCATAGTGTGAAAATTCCATTGTCGATGTTGCCCTACCTGAAGACAAAGTCCTCAAAGAAGTTACATAACCAAACATCTCGGATAGTGGCACTTCAGCTTTGATCACCTTGGCACCTGCCCTATCTGACATACTGTTCACCTGACCTCTTCTACGGTTCAAGTCACCAACAATATCCCCCATGTTTTCTTCTGGAGTAAGCACCTCCAACTTCATGATAGGCTCCATAATTACCGCTTTTGCTTTCTTGGCCGCAACCTTGTACCCAAGTTTTGCGGCAAGCTCGAAAGAAAGCTGGTCGGAATCCACAGGGTGGAAAGAACCATCTTTAAGAGTAATTTTCATGGAATCCATTTCGAATCCGGCCAAAGGACCATTCTTCATAGCCTCTCTAAATCCTTTTTCAACGGATGGAACAAATTCCTTAGGAATGTTACCACCTTTTATAACGTTCACGAACTCAAGTCCGGACTTACCTTCTTCTGCAGGCTCCATAGTAAATACGATATCCGCAAATTTACCACGACCACCCGTCTGTTTCTTGTAAGTTTCCCTATGATCGGCTGTTCCGGTAATTGCTTCTTTGTACTCTACCTGCGGCTGACCTTGGTTAACATCCACCTTAAACTCTCGTTTTAGACGGTCACAAATAATATCCAAGTGAAGCTCGCCCATCCCCGAAATAATGGTTTGGCCAGATGCTTCATCCGTTTTTACCTGGAACGTTGGATCCTCTTCGGCCAATTTAGCCAAAGCCATGCCCAATTTATCAACATCAGCTTTTGTTTTTGGCTCTACGGCAATACCGATTACCGGCTCTGGGAACTGCATACTTTCCAAAACAATTGGATGTTTTTCATCGGAAAGGGTATCCCCAGTCTTAATATCTTTAAAACCTACTGCCGCACCAATGTCTCCTGCTTCGATAAAGTCGATTGCATTTTGCTTATTGGAGTGCATTTGATAGATTCGAGAAATACGCTCTTTATTACCTGAACGGTTGTTCAAAATGTAAGAACCCGCATCCAAACGACCGGAATATGCTCTAAAGAATGCCAAACGACCTACGAAAGGATCGGTAGCAATCTTAAAGGCAAGAGCGGCAAATGGCTCTTTTGGGTCTGGTTTTCTCCTTTCTTCCTTCTCCGTATCTGGATTTATACCTATAATATCATCTTTATCCAAAGGTGATGGCAGGTAACGGCAAACGGCATCCAACAAGAACTGAACTCCTTTATTTTTAAATGAAGAACCACAGATCATTGGAATAATAGCCCTGTCCATAACGGCAGCACGCAAAGCAGCGTGTACTTCATCTTCAGTGATGGAGTCTTCATCTTCGAAGAATTTTTCCATCAACTCCTCATCATATTCTGCAACAGCTTCGATCAAGGCAGCTCTATACTCCTTAACCTCGGCTTTCATTTCTTCGGGAATATCTACAACATCAAAAGTAGAACCGAAGTTATCCTCATGCCATACAACAGCCCTGTTCTTAGCCAAGTCAACAATCCCTCTAAAATCCGCTTCGTCACCAATTGGCAATACAATCGGCACCGCATTGGAACCCAACATTTCACGAACTTGCTTGCACACGTTCAAGAAGTTGGAACCTTGACGGTCCATTTTATTAACAAAACCTATTCTTGGAACTTTATAGTTATCGGCCAATCTCCAGTTGGTTTCGGATTGTGGCTCAACACCGTCCACGGCACTGAACAAGAACACCAATCCATCCAACACACGCAAAGAACGGTTTACTTCAACCGTAAAGTCAACGTGTCCGGGAGTGTCAATAATATTAAAGTGGTAATCTTTTGTATCGGGCAAGTCTTTTGCATTCTCCATTGGAAACTTCCATGTACAAGTGGTAGCAGCAGAGGTAATGGTAATACCACGCTCTTGCTCTTGCTCCATCCAGTCCATGGTTGCGGCACCATCGTGCACTTCACCAATTTTATGACTCACACCTGTATAGAAAAGAATACGCTCTGTAGTAGTTGTTTTTCCAGCATCAATGTGAGCTGCAATACCTATATTCCTTGTATATTTTAAATCTCTTCCCATTGTATTGATTAGAATCTAAAGTGTGAGAATGCTTTATTGGCCTCAGCCATTTTATGTGTATCTACTCTTTTCTTCACTGCCGCACCTTCTTCTTTGGCTGCCGCTAATATTTCAGCTGCCAATCTTTGGGCCATGGATTTCTCATTACGCTTTCTAGAAAAGCTGATCAGCCACTTCATGGCAGTGGAAATTTTTCTATCTGGACGAATCTGCATCGGAATCTGGAATGTTGCACCACCCACTCTTCTACTACGAACCTCTACGTGCGGCATAACATTGGAAAGAGCATCTTTCCACAGCTCCAATCCTGTTTTTTCTTCGTCAGTGTTCTTTTCATCAACAATCTCGATCGCATCATAAAAAATCTTGAATGCAACCGATTTTTTACCGTCCCACATCATCATGTTCACGAAACGCGTAACAAGTTGATCGTTAAATTTTGGATCCGGTAATAAAGGTCTCTTTTTTGCCTGCTTTTTTCTCATCGCTTCTTCTTAAAAATGATTAATTTTTAGGACGCTTTGCACCATACTTAGATCGTCGTTGCGTTCTTCCCGCAACACCTGCGGTATCCAAAGCGCCACGAACGATATGATATCGCACACCAGGCAAATCCTTTACTCTTCCGCCTCTTACCAATACTATCGAGTGCTCTTGAAGGTTGTGTCCTTCGCCGGGAATATATGCGTTCACCTCTTTACCATTGGTCAACCTTACCCTTGCAACTTTACGCATTGCAGAGTTTGGTTTCTTTGGCGTGGTAGTGTAAACACGTGTACAAACCCCTCTTCTTTGAGGACACGAATCCAAAGCAGCCGATTTACTCTTCTTGGTAATTGTGGCCCTTCCTTTTCGTACTAATTGTGAAATTGTTGGCATTAAATTTCTTTTAAAAACTAAATAACCCTCATTTTGAGGGCTGCAAATGTAGTGATATTTCCCAATAATTCAAATCCCAAGCAATTAAATTTAAGCTGAATCCAAAAAAAGTTTAAATACCTACACATAAGAGTCCTAGCATCCACGACACTACCGATCCCGCCAGATAGGTCTTCTCCAAAAAATCGAGTCCTTTTTAAGTATATATATTAAGGTATCGCCAATGTAGTCCGAAAAAAAATAATCCTCTCAACGCCGCACCAATCCAAATGGCCCATCAAAAAAGCATCTTTTAAATATGGTTAAAGTTTTGTCAAAAAAATAAAACCCATTGTTCACTGGGCCTGACCGCCAATAATTGCATTAAGAACAATTCCACCCCCTCTAAATTGTATAGTTGATAATGTATTTTAATGAATTTGCGGTTATTTCATTTAACACAGAACTCTTAAAGATTTTGTAAAATTAGTTTGGATTATTAACATGAAATTAGGATTTTAGCAATCAGCTAATTCAAATAATTTAACAATGAGAACAAAACTTAATGGATTGTTAACGCTATTATTGGCGTTTGTAGTGCATATATCCTATGCGCAAGACAAGACGATTACAGGTACAGTTACGGATGCCAATGGCCTCCCGCTGCCTGGAGTCAACATTGTCGTTGAAGGGACCTCGACAGGTACCCAAACAGATTTTGACGGAAACTATGCAATCAGCGCTAGTGAAGGACAAACATTGCTTTTTACTTACATTGGACAAAGACCTTCGACCAAAGTCGTCGGTGCCAGTAGTGTAATCAATGTTCAAATGGTGGAAGACACCCAAGCCCTTGAAGAGGTAGTCGTTACCGCACAGGGTATCAAGCGCGAGAAAAAAGCACTTGGATATTCGGTAACCTCGGTAGGTTCCGACCAAATTGAAGGAAAGTCCGAGGGCGACGTTGCAAGGGTACTTAATGGTAAGGCGGCCGGTGTGCAAATCACCTCTGGAGGTGGTACTTCCGGTTCCGGTACCAACGTTACCATTAGGGGTTTCAGCTCCTTTAGTGGGAGTAACCAGGCACTTTTTATAGTGGATGGCGTACCCTTTAGTAACGATACCAACGCACCAGGTAACTTTTTGGACGGTAACCCTGCTCCATCACGTTTCTTGGACCTTGACCCCAACAACATTGCCAATGTGGAAGTGTTGAAAGGTCTGGCGGCAACAACCCTATATGGAACCTTGGGCCGTAACGGTGTGATCTTGATCACGACCAAGGCCGGAGCGGGACAAGGAGGCGGCGCCAAGAAGACCGAGATTACAGTGAGCCAATCAGTCTTCACGAACGAGTTTGCTTCTTTGCCGGATTACCAAACTGAGTTCGGTAATGGTTTCGATCAATCCTTTGGATGGTTCTTCAGTAACTGGGGACCTAGTTTTGACCGCGATGGTGTTTCCGGATGGGGCAACCAAGCGGCCATTGATGACCAAGGAACTCTATTGCACCCTTATGCATCCTCTGCCTTTTTAAACCCAAATGGACCCAATACGGGCACTAGTGCCTTGGCACAGCAGTTTGCAAACCAAAGGTATGACTGGAAACCCTACAATGCTGTTGAAGAGTTCATGAGCCCAGGTAGGACTCTGAACACCTCTGTAAACATCGCAGGTAGCTCCGAGGATGGCAAAACAACCTTTAATGCCAACCTTGGATACTTGGACGAAGAGGGCTTTACACCCGGGAACTCGTTGAACCGTTTCAACTTTTCCGTGGGCGGTCGCTCAGAGCTTTCCAACAAGTTCTCCATCCAAGCCACGGCCAACTACGCAAGGAGTGACGTAAAATCCCCTCCCATTGCGGCGAGTAGGGGTAACGGTACCCTGGGACTCTCCGTGTTCGGAAATGTCATGTTCACCCCGCGAAGTGTGGACCTGATGGGGCTTCCCTTTGAACAACCAGAGGACGGTTCCAGTATCTACTACCGAAACGGGAACGATATCATCAACCCGAGATGGACCGCGAAAAATGTCACCTATAACAACCTCACCAACAGGTTCAACTTCAATGCTTCATTGAACTACGAAATCAACGAGAACCTTGGACTTACATGGAGAACCGGTCTTGATTACTATAATGAAAGAAACGTCAATTCCTCCAACAAGGGGGGCGTGGAGTTCACTCAGGCCATATTCGGGTTCTTGAACACATTCGACAACAACAATACCATCTGGGACCACTATGTGGCACTTAATGGAAATTACGATCTTTCGGAAAAAATCGGCATGACCTTTATTGCAGGTGCCAATGCGCGTTCCGATTTCTTTGACCAGCAGGGAGCTGCCAGTACCGGACAGATCGTGTACGGTATCAAAAGGCACTTTAACTATGAAAACCAGTTGCCCATCCAGTTCTCCCAAAAGAGGAACATCGTAGGGTTGTTGGGACAGGTGTCCTTTGATTATGACAGCATGTTGTTCCTGAACTTGAACAGCAGGACCGACTGGGTATCCAACCTGGCAACGGAAAACAGGAGCTTGACCTATCCAGGTGTAAGTGTTTCCTTCCTGCCCACAGCGGCCTTTAGGGAGTTACAGTCCGAAAATGGACTGAACTACCTGAAACTCCGTGCAGGTTTTGCGACATCGGCCAACTTCCCTACCGGGTACCCCACGGTTAGCGTTGTGGAACAGAACACCCAGGTATATGGCGAAGGCGGTGAGATCACCAACAACCAAGTGGACAACTTTAGGGCCAATCCCGATTTGAAGCCTGAGCTTTTGAAAGAGTTCGAGGTGGGTATCGAGTCCCGTTTTTGGCAGAATAGGGTATCCTTTGATTTCACCTATTACGACAGAAGAACAGATGATTTGATCGTGAGCCAGCCCCTTCCGCCCTCAAGTGGATTTACGTTGACCCAGAGCAACATCGGACAGATAAGCAACAAGGGTATCGAGGCCGATCTTGGAATCGATCTTTTCCGAGGTGGCGCCGACGGGTTCAATTGGAACTTTAGGACCAACTTCTTCGCCAACGAAGAAATAGTGGAAGAGCAAGAGGAGGACATTATCTTCTATTCCGGTAGTACCTCGCTTTTTGTAGGGGCGAACGCCGCCATCAAGGGCGAGTCCTTGGGTACCATCGTAGGTACGGCCATTGGTCGTGACGAAAACGGCAACTTCCAGGTCAACAATGGTGGCGACTATGTTGTTGTAGAACAAGATAATGAGGGCAATGTGCCGATCATTGGGGATGCGATTCCTGACTACACCATGAACTTCTTCAACAACCTTTCCTATAAGAACTGGAGCCTAGGCTTCCAGATACAGCACGTGAAAGGCGGGGACATCATGTCCAGTACCATTGCAACCCTATTGGGTAGAGGTCTGATCACAGAAACCGTTGACAGGGAGAACACCTATATCCTACCTGGCGTTAACCAAGATACGGGAGAGCCCAACAACAAGCAGATCAACAACTCGACCTATTATTTCAACAACATTTTGTTCGGTCCTGCGGAATTGAAGATCTATGACGCATCGGTCATCCGTTTGCAAGAGGTCTCTTTGTCCTACTCCTTCCCAAAGAAGTTCTTGGACAATACACCTTTTGGATCTTTGACCTTGACCGCACAGGGCTTCAACCTATGGTATGACGCCTACAACACTCCCGATGGGGCCAATTTCGACCCCAACGTGGCCGGCCTAGGTATCGGTAACGGACGTGGTTTCGACTTTTTGAACGGGCCATCACAACGTAGGTACGGATTCAGTGTAAGGGCATCGTTCTAATAAAAATTGTTAATGATATAGCATTATGAAAAATTATTTAAAATATATTTCGATGGTTTTCTTCGCAGGCCTCACTTTCAATGCCTGTGAAACGACCGAACTGGACTTAAGGGTAAGTCCGAACGATCTTGCTGCCGACCAGGCAGACCCCAATCTGCTGTTGAACTCCATACAGTTGGCATACGCCTCCAATATGGACGCCATCAGCGACTTGGGAGCAGAACTCACCCGTATCGACTACATGAACGGTAGGGTTTATTTCAACAACTATCCCGGGGATACCTTCAACGGTATCTGGTCCAGGACCTACAGTAGCGGATTTAACGATCCAGGTGATGGAACGGTACAAGTGGGCATATTCACCAACGTGAGCACCTTGGAGACCATAAACGACGAAAGTGAAACGGATTATTCATTCCATTTGGGTGTGGCCAAGACGCTTCAGGCACATATGCTGATGCTGTTGGTGGATTACCTTGGCGAGGTGACCTTTAGCGAGGCAGGAAACCCTGAGGAGTTCCCTGCACCCAACCTGGACGATGGCGCATCCGTATACGCAGCTGCGCTCGCCCTATTGGATGAAGCGGAAGGCCTATTGTCCGGAAGCCCATTGACCTTGGGTGCCGATGATCTTTTTTACGGTGGGGATACCTCAAAATGGTTGAAACTCGTGAACACCATCAGGTTGAAGGCCTACGTGACCACAGGCGACACGGCCAATTTCAATGCCGTTATCGCCGATGGAAACTACATTTCCTCTGCAGATGATGATTTTGAGTTCCAGTACGGGACCAGCGAACTGCAACCGGATACCCGTCACCCTGACTATGCAAGTGACTACACCCCTTCCGGGGCGAACATTTACCAGTCCAACTGGATGATGGAGTTGATGCTGGACAATGACGATCCTCGTATCCGTTATTATTTCTACAGACAGACCGATGCCACTCCAGGTGCCGATGCCGATCCCAATGAGGAGACCTTGGCGTGTTCCTTGGCCGTACCGCCACAGCACTACCAAGATGGGGGATTCACCTATTGCAGTGTGCCCAACGGTTACTGGGGCAGGTCTCATGGAAACAACGAAGGTACGCCTCCGGACAACTTCTTCAGGACCGCTGTCGGGGTTTATCCAGCAGGCGGTAGGTTTGACGATAGCAGTTTCGGTGTCGTGGGCCTTGGTGCAGGCGGCGGTGGAGCCGGTATCGAGCCAATCATCCTATCCTCCTATGTGGATTTCTGGAGAGCGGATATGGCGGGCAACGATGCCGACCGTGCCACATTGATGCGAAGTGCACTGGAAAAGTCCATTGCCAAGGTACAGTCCTTCGGGACATTGGACGTCAATGCAGACCTTTCCGTGGGAGCTGATGCAGCTGAGGTGACCGCTTATATTGACGGTATCATTGCCGATTTCAACGCGGCAACAGGGGACGACAAGGAAAATATCTTTGCCGAGCAGTACTTTACGACATTGTTCGGGGGTGCAACGGAAGCCTACAACTATTACAGGAAAACAGGTTACCCGACCACGGTACTGCCCAACTGGGAACCAAATCCAGGACCGTTCCCAAGGACCTTCCTTTACCCACAGAACGAGGTGGTGACCAACCCTTCGCTGACACAGAAGCAAACAATGACGCAGCAGGTATTTTGGGACACCAATCCGGCAAGTCCAACTTTTCCACCTGCTAACTAAAATATAAAACATACAATATGAAAAATTGTTTTAAACATATTACCATACTCTTCGCGGGAGTTGCGCTACTGGCCACCTCCTGTGACGATGGTGATGCGGTCGTTGACCAGGTCACCGCGGAAACCGAAAGGGGTGCCATCCTCAGGACCGTGGATCTGATCTCCAACGAGCTTCCCATCGGTGACGACACCGGAAATTTTTCGGTGGAACTTGAGATCCAGGATTCAGAAGATGGGGAATTGGTGGACGAAGTGGAAGTTTATGTCGGGTTCAGGGACAACACCGAGGATGTTGGTCCAGGAACTGATGTCGACGAAAGTATCTTTGAAACGATACCTTCATCTGAGTTTACCACCGGCCCTTTTGGCCTCCCAAGATTCAGCTACTCTGTTCCCCTAACAGAAATGCTTGCATTTGTGGGCAGAACCGATGCGGACATCACAGGAGGAGATCAGTTCACCGTACGTTTTGAGCTTGTGCTCTCGGACGGCAGAAGGTATTCCTTTGACGACAACACGGGTACCTTGACAGGTTCGTTCTTTAGTTCGCCATTTTTGTACACACCATTGGTCATATGCCCTGTACCTGAAGATTATTTCACAGGGGAGTATTCCATAACACAGAATAGCGGCTCTGGACCCTTCGGAATAGCGGACGGGTTTACGCAGCCGTCGGTTACGGTAACAGCCACTGGTACTGCAAGAACTATTGAGTTCACCTACGATCCGGGAGGATTTGATTCTGGCTACGCCTTTACTTTCGATTTAGTATGTGGTGAAATCCAAAATTTCTCAGGTGCCATTTTATCCGGCAGCTTGGGTTGTGATGGTAGCAGTATAGGTCAAACCGCTGTTGGAAACCTTCCATACGATTTGGAAGATGATTCAGAGTTTACCATTCTTATCGAGGATTTTAATCCCGATGGTGGATGTGGCGGAACTTATGAAGCCTCTTTGACATTCACCAAGCTATAGTGGGACAATCTTTTTCCAAGATTTGTTTTTGAAAATAGATTTACAGACCCCTATATCTATTATAGGGGTTTGTTTTTAAAGAACGAAAGGCTTTTAAAATTATTGATGTTATTTGACCAAAAGTTGGTTTCTTTTAAATATGCTTTATTATAAGTGCATTCAATGAAAACAAATAGTCCAGATATGAAATCCTTTTAGCCTCTAAGCTATTTTCTTGCTCAAATCAATGGTGATTTTGAACCTTGCCCAAATTCGGGTCAAAATCTATGTCATTACTGAAAAAGTAGATCAGGAGAGTTTGGGGCAAACGTAGCCGATATCAGGTTTCGGAACACCATTCCGACAAACCCAAATTTTCCGCCTACTAACTAAAAATCTAAAACAGACAATATGAAAAATAGGTTTAAATATATTACGATACTCTTCGCGGGAGCTGCGCTATTGGCCGCATCCTGTGACGATGGTGACGCGGTCGTTGACCAGGTCACCGCGGAAACCGAAAGGGGGGCCATATTGAGAACCGTTAATCTCATTTCAAATGAGATTCCTATAGGCAACGACGATTCTAATTTTGCGGTTGAAGTTGAAATCCAGGACTCTGAAAACGGAGACTTAGTACAATCCGTTGAAGTTTATCTAGGTTTTCGAGACAACACAGTAGAAGAAGGCGAAACGGATTTGGATACCGAAGAAGTTTTGGTAGAAACTCTGGACCCATCAACCTTTGAGAATGGACCTTTTGGTCTTCCTCGTTTCAGTTTTCAGATTACATTACCAGAAATGCTTGCTGCCCTGCCGATTTCCAATGCAGACGTAAACGGCTCCGATCAGTTTACCATTCGGTTTGAATTGGTTTTGACCGATGGAAGAAGGTATTCCTTTGCAGACAACACAGGTACTTTAACCGGTTCTTTCTTTAGCTCGCCGTTCCTTTACACTGCCACAGTAGTTTGCCCTCCAAAGGCGCCTACCGCAGGTACTTGGACCGTTGAGATGCAAGACGCCTTTGGCGATGGTTGGCAACCAACCACTGCTGATGGTGGTGGCCCTGGTTTAATCATAACCTTGAGCGATGGTACAGTTTATGAAATTGGACTTTGTAGTGACTACGAGACTTATGACTTCGCCTGTACGGATGGAGGAAGCTCAGGCACAGCGACCTTCGATGTTCCCGCAGGATTGACGGAACCTGCCGAGTTTGACTTCCAAGGAGATTTTTGGGGAGAAATGTCTTTCCAAATCATCACTCCTAATGGCAACTTGGTTGCAGACGTTCCAGCAGGTACAGATGCAGGGTTGATTACCATCGACTTCTGCCAGGATTAATAATCAAAAATGAAATCTAGAAATATAAAGGCCACCTTTTTAAGGTGGCCTTTTTTAATTTAATTACGATACAAAGCCAATGGCCCCGTAAATCTGGCACAAGATCCTTTGCAAATTGGATGTAGCAAATCAGCCCAAAATTGATTTAAAGATTGCCAATAAATGATAAAAAACATAAATAAGTGTTTACTTTAAGCCCATCCAGATAACCGTCCTTACCATCTAATTTTTAGCATATAAGCCCATTAATTTGTTGGATTACAAACATAAAATCAAGATATTCGCAACTATAACACAAGTAGGCTAAAAATTTATAATCTATTTAACGTAGTTTTCCATTGCTTTGCCTTAGTTTACAGTTACATAACAAAAAAATTCCACACATGAAATCCATTAAACTTTTAACATTTTTTCTTGCCTTGGTTACCGGAAACTTTGCCGTCGCCCAATTTGCGGGACAGTCCCCTGTCATTGCGGGGAAAGGCGGTCCTGGAGGAGCCAGTTCCGCAGTAATAGGATACCTTACCGGTTCTATGATGGACGAAAAAAACACCAAACTGGAGGTGACCGATTTTCAAGGGTCCCCATACACATCCAATGAATTCCAGCCTACCGTGCTTTTTGACAAAGGCAAAAGAGTAGGCGAACTCTATTACCGTTACAATGCCTACAATGGTGAAATTGAGATAAAGGCTTCGCCCCTGGACACTGAAATTGGCAGCTTGAGCCGGGACAAATCGATTGCAGTTCTGGAAGATGGCAAAAAACTCAGCTTCAAGACCTTTATCGATAAAAACAACAACACTTTAAACGGATATCTTACCGAATTGGTCGATGGTGATCGATATAATCTGTACAAGAGAATAAAGGTAAAATATACCGAGGGGGCACCGGCCGCTAACTCCTTTGTTAAGGCTACTCCCAACAGGTTTTCACAATTTACCGAATACTATATTGAAAAAGAGGGCGGTAACCGAATCGATGAAATAGAGACCTCCAACAGAAAAATATTAAGATTGTTGAAGGGAGAGGACAAGGAAAAAATCAAAACCTATTTCAAGGAAAATAAAATGAAGGTCCGCTCCGTGGAAGACTTGATGAAAGTCGTTGAACTTTTAAATTCCTAACGGAATCTTAGTTAACCAAAAACCCACTACCTTTGGTCAGTGGGTTTTTTATTTTGAAGTCATTGGAAAAAAAAGAAACAGTCTACGGAATACGTGCCGTGCTGGAGGCGATAGACGCTAACCAGCCCATCAACAAAATATTTGTTCAAAAAGGACTTAAAGGTGATTTGTTCAAAGAACTGGAATCCGCTGCGCGCAAGAATGGTATCAGCCTATCCTACGTTCCCGTGGAAAAGCTCAACCGCCTTACCCGAAACAACCACCAAGGTGCCGTAGCACAAATATCACCGGTAGAATTCCACAATTTTGAAGCATTGGTCGAAAAAACACTTTCCAAGGAAGAGTATCCACTGTTCTTGTTGCTCGACGGTGTTTCCGACGTACGAAATTTTGGTGCCATTATCCGTACCGCGGAATGTTCTGGCGTCCATGGAATCATTATCCCTAAAAATGGGGCCGCACCCATTACGGACGATACCGTAAAAACATCCGCTGGGGCCGCCTTTAACGTGCCCATTGCCAAAGTAGACCATTTGAAAGATGCTGTTTTCTATCTTCAATCTTCCGGAATTGTGGTTACGGGAGCCACTGAAAAAGCTGAAGATGACATTTACGGCATTGATTTCAAGAAACCTACTGCCATTATTATGGGCTCGGAAGATAAAGGTATCTCCCCTTCCACCCTGAGCATTATTGACCATAAAGCCAAATTACCGCTTCTGGGAAAAATCGGTTCGTTGAATGTCTCCGTGGCTTGCGGTGTTTTTCTTTATGAAGTGGTCCGACAACGCAAGGCTTAAGAATCAATCCTGATCGAATTCCTTGCAACACCTTTTCATTTCGAATTTTTTCTTGGCTCCTGCATAGCCAAACATGCTCATCAAAATGTTTTAGTCATCATATTGCAACTTTAATCACACCGAATATTTTAATAGTAATATGGTGCAAAATAATACACACTCTTGAGATAAAAACCAAGATGCTGACACCATTACCATAGCCGCAAGTCTAAGCACCTGTAGTCGGAACTTTAGTTTACATTGATTACCTGCGCATACGATCATTATAACACCTCAATAATAGCTTACGGTTAGGAGTACTTTTTTTGGTTTAAACCTATCCTGTAAAAATATTTCTCTAAACGACAATCTCTTATTGATTTTATTGTCAGATTATTAATTTTTTCACAGTATTTATACCCATATGTCGTAGTTGTAAAATAGGATTGAATGCTATTGGGTTTTTAAGATTATTTTATGATATTGCGTTAAAATTTTCTTAACAATGTATAGACTGCTAATACCCATTTTTTTGAGTATTCTCATGATGAGCTGTAATGAGCAAAAGAAAAATGATTCTACCACAGATTCAAAAAATATTCCTGACAAAAGTGTTGCCATATTTAAAAAAGTAAACGCCAACAAAAGCCAAATTACTTTTTCCAATACTATAATCCATGATATGGGCAGCCTTAACAATCTATTCGATTTTGATTACTTCTACAATGGTGGCGGGGTTGGAATGGAAGACCTCAACAACGATGGTCTATTGGATGTATTTTTCTGCGGAAACCAGGTCAATAACACCCTGTACTTCAACCAAGGTGACCTTGTGTTCGAGGATGTCTCCCAATCAGCCCAAATCAATACTGGAAAAGTATGGTCGAACGGCGTAACTTTTGTCGATATAAACCAAGATGGATGGATGGATATTTATGTATCCCAAGGTGGACCCAATACACGGTACAAAAGAAAAAATTTACTGTTTATTAACCAGCAAAACGGAACTTTTGAGGAAAAAGCCGAACAATATGGGCTTGCAGACATGGGTATCAGCACACAATCTGTATTTTTTGATTTGGACAAAGATGGTGATTTGGATTGTCTGGTTATGAACGAGAATGAACTCTACGGCATGGATCCTATCAGCTTTAACCGGCTTGTTAATTCCAATGAAGAAACGGCCTACTTCAACTCATCCCATCTGTACCGGAATGATGGTGGAATCTTTAAAGATATTACTAAAGCCGCAGGACTTGAAAAACCCATATTTGGATTAGGTCTTGCCGTTGCCGACATTAATGAAGATGGTTGGATGGATATTTATATGGCCAGCGATTATTACCTACCTGATGCGTTATATATCAACAACCAGGATGGCACCTTTACAGATCGCATAAAAGAAACGACCAACCAAATTTCTTTTTACGGTATGGGCATAGACATTGCCGACCTGGACAACGATGACCTGCAGGACATTTTTGTATTGGACATGGCTGCAAACGACCATGTACGTTCCAAGACCCTTATGGCCTCCATGAACACCAAACGATTTGATTATCTGGTAAACAAGGCCGGTTTCCATTACCAATACATGTACAACTCCCTTCAAAAAAACATTGGAGGAGGCAAATTCAACAACATAGCCCAGCTTTCCGGGGTAGCCAATACAGACTGGAGTTGGTCGGTACTGATGAATGATTTTGACCTCGATGGACATAAAGAAATACATGTTACCAACGGCTATCGAAGATATGCCCTTGACAACGACCTGCAAAGAAAGGTTTTTGAAGCAAGACAACGATATGGGCGAAATATTCCGTTGGAGGTAAAACAACAGCTTTATGAGTCCATGCCTTCCGAGAAACTGTCCAACATCCTGTACAAAAGAAAATCCGACCTTGTTTATGATAATGTCGCAAAGGATTGGGGCTTGGGAGATTTTTCTTTTAGCAATGGCGCCGCTTCCGGCGATTTGGACAATGATGGTGATTTGGATATCATCATAAACAACATGGATGAAGCCGCGTTTGTCTATAAAAACCTTTCGGTTGAGAATCAACTTGGAAATTACTTAAAGGTAATAACCAATGGTGATTCTTCTGAAGAGTTTGCAAAAGTAAAAATCAGTGCTGGTAATACTTCCCAGATGGTTGAAGTAAAAAGGGTCCGTGGCTACCGATCTGCCCAAGAGCCCAAGGCCTTTTTTGGACTAGCAGACCAAAGTACGGTGGATACGGTAACAGTATATTGGAAATCGGGCAAAATGGAGCAGAAATTCAATGTTCCAGCTAACTCTACGCTTACATTCAATGAAAGCGAAGCCACTGCTCCGATTCCTTCAGCATTAGAAAAGAGCACCTATTTTACTGGACTCGATGCTAAAACATTAGGATTGGATTTTACACATAGTGAAAATTTCTATGACGATTTTGAAACAGAGATTCTCCTTCCTTACAAACAATCCAATCTAGGTCCCTTCATCACCAAAGGTGATATTAATGGCGACGGACTTGAAGATATTCATATAGGAGGTGCCGCTGGGCAGTCAGGACAACTTTACATTCAGTCCAGTAGAGGTTTTACCAAAATAGACTCCCCTGCCCTTTTAAATGACGCACATCATGAGGATATGGAATCTGTCTTTTTTGATTTTGACGGCGATACCGATTTAGATCTCTTTGTGGTAAGTGGTGGAAATGAATTTGCTGAATATTCTTCCTACCATACAGATAGAATTTATATCAACGACGGCCAAGGGCATTACACCAGACTACAAAGCGATGCCCTCACCGCATTTCCAAAAAACGGGAAATCCGTTACCATCATCGACTTTGATAAAGATGGTGACAACGATATTTTGGTAGGAAACCGAGTGATTCCCAAACAATACCCCAAACACCAAGCGTCCATACTTTTTGAAAATGTAGATGGCAAACTCATTGATGTTACCCAAGAAGTACTGCCAGGTTTGGAGGGCTTTGGCATAATCAACGATTTACTGACCACGGATATCAACAATGATGGCTGGCCCGACTTTATCGCTGTTGGCGAATGGACCGGGATTGGTGTTTTTATCAATGAACAGGGTACCTTTAAAAATATGGAGGAAGAAGATCCCATATTAAAAGAAAAGGGATGGTGGTTCTCCGTCACAGAGACCGATATTAACAATGATGGCCTTAAGGATTATGTGGTCGGAAATGTTGGCCTGAACATCAAGTTCAAAGCTTCCGAAGAAAAACCCTTCAAGGTATATGCTACAGATTTTGATGAAAACGGTACCAATGATATCGTCCTGAGCAAAAAATACAAAGGAACTTATGTTCCGGTGCGTGGAAGGGAATGCTCTTCTCAGCAAATGCCTTTTATCAAAGAAAAATTTGAAACGTATTCCGAATTTGCGAATGCCAGTCTAGTGGACATTTATGGAGAAAAATTAAACTCTTCTTATGAAAACAGTGTAACCGAACTCCAATCCATTGTATTGATCAACAAGGGTAATCTTGTCTTTGAAAAGCACCTTCTTCCCGTTTCAGGTCAAACCTTCCCTGTTTTGGACTGTATCTCCATTGACGTTAACCAAGATGGATACGAGGACATTATTACCGCAGGAAACATTTACGAAACCGAGGTTGAAACTCCACGATTGGACGCCATATCTGGAACAATATTACTTTCAAACGGCAAAGATGGCTATATAAGCGTACCCCATCAAGAGTCAGGTTTATTTATGAATGGTAACGTGAAAAGCATTGAGGCAATCAAAAATGCCAATAACGAAACACTATTGTTAAACACAACAAATAATGGACCTATTGGTGGACACAAGGTTTCTTTGAGGTAAATTTGTTGCATCCATACAGCAGAGTACGTTGGGATGTGGACCGATTGATCTATAAAGTAGTTCGATAACAAAATACTTAAAAAATCAATCCTCATCGGATTCCTTGTAGTGATATTTGATTTCGATTTTTTGCTCGTTGTCTTCAGAGCTTGTTTCTATAAAGTTACCCTGCTCATCAAAATGCTTTAGAAATGGATCATCATCCTCGTTGAAATCTTCTTGCTCCCAATCGTATTTTTGCACTTCGGGCACACGCACTTTGGTAATGAACGCAAAAACAAGACCCGTAACAAATCCTGCAAGGTGGCCTTCCCATGAAATGCCGTCCTTTACTGGAAATATATACCAGATCATGCTGCCATATATAAACACTACAACCAACGATAACGCGACCAAGCGATAATTCTTGGCCAAAATCCCTTTAAAAAAAATAAAACTGGCGAGTAAATAAATTACACCACTGGCCCCGATATGGTAGGACGGACGGGCAATTGCCCATGTGAGCAAGCCAGATGCAAGCGTCCCGAACAACAACACCCGAAGTGCCGCACTGTGATAAAAATAGAATAGAAAGGCGGTCAATACCGCCAAAGGGATGGTATTATTGTACAAATGTTCAATAGAACCGTGAATAAACGGACTAAATAATACTCCTTTTAATCCGGACAATCTTCTTGGGTATACCCCATAATCGTTCAGGTTGATTCCAAACTGTACCTCTACCCAAAACACAATCCAAATGGACAATATCGCCAACAAAGGGGCTACAACTACTGCATTTGAAAACTTAAATGAATCCGAACTCATATCCTCACAAAATCAAACATCTGGCCATAACCTTAAATTTATACAAATTGTCAGGTTATCTTGGTAAAACCTTTCCCTTACAAGAACAAAAGACCATCAAATTTATTTTATTTTTGACCTATGAACGAACCTTTGGCAGAACGCATACGTCCAAAAACTTTGGAGGATTACATAAGTCAGCAACATTTGGTGGGCAAACAAGGTGCTCTGACCACCCAAATCAAAAATGGGGTGATTCCTTCCTTGATTTTCTGGGGGCCACCTGGAACCGGAAAAACTACGTTGGCCAACATTATAGCGACCGAAAGTAAAAGACCTTTTTACACCTTAAGCGCTATCAGCAGTGGAGTCAAAGACGTTCGGGAAGTAATCGAAAAGGCCAAACAAAGTGGAGGCCTATTCACTTCCAAAAACCCTATTCTTTTTATTGATGAGATTCACCGTTTTAGCAAATCGCAACAGGATTCGCTACTTGGCGCCGTGGAAAAAGGTTGGGTAACCTTAATTGGTGCCACTACGGAGAACCCGAGTTTTGAAGTGATTCCAGCACTTTTATCCAGATGCCAGGTTTACACCCTGAACCCCTTTGGAAAAGAAGATCTTATCGCACTTTTGGAACGTGCCATAAAAACAGACACCAACCTCTCCAAGAAAAAAATAGCATTAAAAGAGACGGAAGCCTTGTTGCGCCTATCTGGTGGAGATGGTAGAAAACTGCTCAATATTTTTGAGCTCATCATCAACTCGGAAGCAGATGACAAAATTACCATAACCAATGATTTGGTTCAAAATAAGGTTCAGAAAAATACGGTACGATACGATAAAACCGGCGAGCAGCACTACGACATTGTTTCCGCTTTCATTAAAAGTATACGCGGAAGTGACCCCAATGCCGCTGTTTATTGGTTGGCCCGTATGATCGAGGGTGGGGAAGATGTGAAATTCATCGCACGACGAATGATCATATTGGCTTCTGAAGATATCGGAAATGCCAATCCCACAGCCCTTGTTTTGGCCAACACCACATTCCAGTCCGTTACGACAATCGGGTATCCCGAAGCCCGGATAATATTGAGCCAGTGCGCTACTTACTTGGCTAGTTCCCCAAAGAGCAATGCCAGTTATATGGCCATTAACGAGGCACAGCAAAAAGTGCGTCAAACAGGCGACCTTTCAGTGCCTATACCGCTCAGGAATGCACCTACCAAATTAATGAAGGATTTAGGGTATGGCAAAGGGTATGATTATGCCCATAACCATGAAAATAATTTTGTGGATTTTGAGTTTCTACCGGATGAAATTACAGGAACTAGCTTTTACCGACCGGGAAACAATCCCAGAGAAAATGCAATGAAAGACTTTTTGAAGAAAAGGTGGAAAAACAAATACGATTTCTAGAACTTGATATTAAGTTCTTCCTGTACTTTTTTTCCGTTCTCCAAATACTCCAACAACCATTTGCCGTCTTTTTTAAAGACCACCGCATTGTTCCCCTGGAAATCAGTCATAAAAACATCTTCCATGGAGGTTTCTTCCAATTTAAGTATAACCTTGGGAGTGCTGTCTACCAGTTGATAACCATTTTCCGTAGGTTGCGCGTACAAAAGACCGGTTGGAATTGACTCCATCAGTGTAACGCCTTCCGTAGCTTTAACAATAGTGGTCATTTTCGGCTCTACACTTTTATATACCTGTTCTTCTGTGGTCGCCTTTTGCTCTACCACATGCTCTTTTGGATCTTTAACTGATTTTACATCGTTTTTAAAGCTTACCGTTACTGGTCCTTCTTTTTGCACAAGGTCATTTTTATTTGGCTCGTATGTATAGTTCATCCCCGCAAAGGAAACAAATGCTTTTTGCAAAGCCTCCCTGTAGGACTCGTTATACTCTTTGATCTTGCTGACACCTTCAACAGATCTGAATATTTCAACATTGTTACAATCTTTCAGAGAAATAGCAACCTTTGTGGTAAAAAGATTGGAACCATCAATAATATCGGCAACAAGACCCAGACACCTTTGGTTTACCAAATCTGCCGGTAGGGCATCATCATAAACGGCTTCAAATCCGTTTTCCGTAAAAAAATATTTGGTCAAAGTACTGGTCTGATGCTTGTTCATGGCATCGAAAGCCTCGAATTTCTTCGGTACAATAATATATTTATAGTTGTTCAATTGTGCGTTGACAGCTCCAGTGAACCCTATCGCAAAAAGCAATATGTACAAAATTTTAGATTTCATATAGAAGGATAATCAATTACCGTTCCAAGATATAATATTAAATCCGAACTGTAAAGAAGCGTAGTGACTGTCTGCAATATTGAAATAACTTAGAAGATTGTTCGCCAAAACATAAAAATTGACCGGACCCAATTGAACGTTTGCACCCAATCCAATATTTGTAAAGGAATATTTATCGACCGTATACGTACCTTTTAAGGATACCACCCTCCCAAACCGCCTTTGGTAAAAACCGGTTAAAGCAGCTTGCACTCCTCTTGGCCTTTTCATCATAAACAATTGCCCTCCCAGACTGTTTCTGTAATAATCACGGTTACTTGCCATTCCACTGCCACCATTGACAGCGCACCCACAATTATCCAAAACAGAGCCTCCGCCCTGGCCAAAATCATATCTAATGGAGCCATACACTTTTACCGGTCGCCAAGAAATATAGCTTGACTCATTTTCGTCTCTGGGCAAGGCTTCATCAATTTCGTCAATCAACTCTTGCCATAAATCGTTGTTCACATTATCTATGTCCTCTGGGAGGATAATCGAGATTCCATCGGTGGTTGTGCTTCCTGAAAAGGTGTAGTTCCACACATCTTTGGAATTATTGATAAATCCCAAGTCTAAAATACTTCCTGTTACGGTGGTTTGCGGACTTAGGTTGTAGCTGAAACCAAAATCAAGACCAAAACCCAAATTGCCTCCAAACAAAACCCGTTCAGTAAACAAACTGGTCACGTCCTTTTGTGTGGTTCCCGTATCTTCTTCGATGATATCGTAAAACCCCTTAACTCCAGAAGTTTGAAGCTGCATATCGGCATTGATCGTACTTTCGTAAACATTGTTTTGCCCTTGCCGGGTAACAAAGGAGCCTGAATTATTTATGGATTGAAATTGAAAAACGCTTGAATACAATTTTGCCCTCGCCCCCAAAGTAAGTGCTTCACTCACTTTTCTATTGATTCCAAAATGAAACACATTGATCATTTCACCGCGAAGGTTTAAATCCCCAAGATCAAAACTTCTACCCAAATTGTCCCCTCCATTGCCTTCAAAAGCCAAAATGGCCAAATCTTTGGGCCAATAGGTTATGATGTCCGTTTCTCCGTATATTCCAAAGGAATAATAATCATCCGGGCGGTTCTTTCCTCTAAAACCTACGGTAATCCCCTCAATCTGACTTGTGGTGCTAAAATCGTCCTTATTCCCCATCACATCCAATAACCGTTCCTGTACCTTGGTGGTAAAATCAATGCCGTCATTGGCGAAGAGGTCGTTGACGGTAACGCCACTGCTTGCACCCTGTACAGATAGTCCAGAAATCACCGGAATACCCGCATGCCATTTTTGCGATGTTTTTACTCCCGGGTTTACCATCAAAGATTGGGGTATCTCGTAAAAATCGTACAACAGTTCCTTGTTTTGGGCAAATAAGGTTGACCCACAAAACAGGACAAGGTATGTGAGTTTGTTGGCTATTCTCATTTTAATCGAAATACAAATTGTGCTCCTGAGCGAAAGATGATTTTGGGGTCTTCAGCCGAAGATACACTGGACCCGTCCCCTAAATTGTTTGCTGTTACGCGAAGACTGGAGGTGTTCGCAAGAATATCTATCGGCTTGCCATCCGGGCCATAGACCACCTCTCGAACCACTGTGTCCGAAGGACCTGCTTCAATGGTAAAAACCTCCCTATCCAATGGTTGCCCAGCTTCATCCAAAAAATCAATAAATATGCGCAATTCCTTGCTAGTGGTATTATCTATTTCGTAGGTAATGACGCCTTCTATAAGACGCTCTGCCACATATTGTTCGTTAAAAGCATCAAAATTGACCTCTTGGGAATAAAATGTAGTTAGCCCTCCTGCTGAATTTATGGTTGCTTCATCCGATTCAAAATAAAAAAGGCCAGAGGCCAAGGTAGGTGTGATGCTCAAATCATCAATCTGATCAAAATCCTGTTCCTCCGTGCAGGATTGTGCCAAAAACAAAAATCCCGTGAACAAGAAAACGGAATAGAATACTCTTTTCATAGCAGAAAGCATTTTCCAGTGTAATTAATGGGATATACTACTCTTACTATAACTCTACAAAATGCTTTTTATTTCAATTAAATCATTAATCATGGTACATTCGCCATGATTCGATTCCCTGTGAAAATTGTAATGAAGTACCTGCATGCCCATAGCTTTGGCTCCCAAAATATCGGCTTCGAGATTATCCCCCACCATCAAAGAGTTTTTAGGTTTTACCTTGGCCATGTCCAATGCCAGTTCAAAAATGTATGGGTCCGGTTTTTTAACGCCTGCCATTTCGGAATCCACGATTTTTTGAAAATAGTGGTGTATGCTGCTGCCTTTTAGTTTTTTCTCCTGAACCTCTTGAAAACCATTGGTAATAATATGCAACTTATATTTTGGAAAAAGGTACTCCAATGTCTGCACCGTATTTGGAAGTAAATGGGTAAAAGATGAAAGATGCGCAATATAATCGTGAGCCAATACATCGATCACCTCATCCGAAATAGGGATGCGGAGCGTATCGAAAGTTTGTTTTAGACGTTGATATCGCAATTCCGACTTACTTATTCCATTTTCGCGGTATAAAGTCCACATTTGCATATTGATCGGCGCATAGACTTCCAAAAAACCATCTAAATCCACTTTTACCTTGTTATCAACCAAAATTTTTGCAAAGGTGAGGGCCGAGTTCTTTTCAAAATCCCATAAGGTATGGTCCAAATCAAAAAAAACATCGGTTATTTCATGATCAAACATAATAACGCTTTAGAATTGATTGATAAAGCTCCATCCAGTCCAAATGCTGTTTCCCCCCAAAAAGCTCGTTGGAAAAAACAAGAATAAAGTCCCCTTTCACCTGTTTTACCAAACGGTACACTTTATCCATTTTTTCAAAAACCTCTTCTTTGCTTTTATACTTGACCAAGGCGTAATCGTGCATGGCAAAGGGATGAATTTTTATCGGTTGTCTTACTTCGGTATTGATATCGTAAAAATAAAAAGGTGTACACGTGCCGGCCCTAAAACCAACCTCATGGGTATAGCCCATGGAAAAATCGTCCGTAAATTCCGTTTCCACCAAATTTCTGTAAGTTGCGGGGACATTGACCTTGTTGTATCGCAACCGGGCATAGCTTATGGGCCTGTTGATCAAGTTTCCGAGCTGTTTTTTTTCTTCCCGAAGCACATTTTTATCCGAGGTGGACACAAAAGATGTGCTCAATGATACTACGCTATAATCTGCCACGGATTTGATCAAATAACGAAACTTGTTGCTGTTGGTCGATACGTTCTTGTCATGCGCCGAGTGTTTGGCAAATTGAAAAAAGAACATGGTTTTGATCGGGAACTTTTTATGAATGTCCACCAACTGGAAGAAGTTATCGTACGGATCCTTTTTCAATCTCAAGATTACGGACATTCTTTCCCAAACATCCCTAAACCTTAAATTAACCAAGTCCAACAAAAATCCGCCAAGGGTTCTTGAAATTCCTCGCATGGCATAAGCGTGCGATGTGGTTACATTGATAATGGAGGTGAAACCGTAACTTTTTTCCTTGGCATCTATGTCTGGAAAGCGTTCTTTTAAAGCTTCCAACAGCTTATATGCCCAAAGATCTACCACGGGCAGTTCCAAAAAATTATTTTGATACGCTATGCTTTCCTTTACAGGGAACCTACCAACACTGTCCTTAACGTGAGGCAAATACTCCTCGTATCTGCTCAACAGAAAAAAACTGGCGGAAAATATATCAAAGGGAATGGCGCTCTTCTCCCCTGAAGAAAAAAAACAGGGAAGACCTTCCCAATCCGCTACCTTGATTTCAAAATCGTTGATTCCCTGCTCGAACAAAAGATCGTTGCTCCTGATAAAAAATTCGTTTTGCAAGGGTTGCTTGGAATACGTCATTTTTGGACCATTGTGTTTAATGAAGTCCTCGACCTTTGTGGTAAACCCCATTTCCACTCCCAAGATTTTTTCAAAAATCTGTTTGGCCGTATAAGCCAATCGGTTGGTTACTTTATGGGTGAAAATCAACAACATGGTCTATAGTATTCCTTTGTCCGCAAAACTCAGATACTCGCGCTGGGTCAAAATCAAATGGTCCAATATCTTAATATCCAATGCTTCTGTAGCCATCTTTAATTTTTGAGTTATCTGTTTGTCGGCTGTGCTTGGTTCCAGAGTTCCCGATGGATGGTTATGGGCAAGGATAATTCCCACAGCACCCAATTCCAAAGCTTGTTTTAACACCAGACGCACATCAACCAAGGTCCCTGTAATTCCGCCCTTGCTCAATTGCGCCTTTTGTACCACCTTGTTGGAATTGTTTAAATATACAATCCAAAATTCTTCGTGGGGCAATTCCCCGATCAAAGGGTATAACAGCTCAAAAACATCGTGGCTACTTTTAATTTTGGTGATTTTTGAAGTATCCTCCATTCTCCTTCGCCTACCTACTTCCAAAGCTGCAGCTATGGTGACTGCTTTAGCCTCCCCAATACCTTTAAAACGCATTAACTGGTTTACAGATAACTTGCCAAGTTCGTTCAAATTATGGTTTACCGAAGCCAGTATGCGCTTGGAAAGTTCCACGGCACTCTCCTCCCGGCTCCCTGAACCAATCAAAATGGCAATCAATTCCGCATCGGATAGTACAAAACTGCCTTTTTGCACCAGTTTTTCCCTGGGCCGATCATCATCCGCCCAATTTTTTATGGAAAAGGAAGCTAGTTTTTCTTGCATGGGCTAAAGATAGGAGAATAATTTTATGTAATTTTCAATATAAATACTTCATTATGAAATCCCTTTTCAACAGCGAAGCACACGAAGAAATTTTATCACGAGTCAATCAACTTTCGGAATCTTCGGAAAGGCAATGGGGCAAAATGGAAGTGGGTCAAATGATCCATCACTGTCAATATCCCTTGAAAATAGCTTTAGGAAAGCACAATCCGAACAACAAACCGAGCCTTATGTTGAATCTGATGGGGAAATTTTTCAAAAAAAGTCTATACGATGATAAGCCATGGCGACAAGGCCTTCCTACGGCCAAGGGTTTCAAAGTGGTGGAAGAAAAAAATGTTGACAAAGAAAAAGAAGCGTTGGTAAGTTTGATCAATGATTTTCACAATGAAAAGACCAGAAAAGAATGGGACCCCCACCCTACATTTGGCTCCTTTACACGCGAACAATGGGGACAGATGCAATACAAACATTTGGATCATCATTTAAGGCAATTTGGAGTGTGAAACCTATTCAAAAGTTGCCATCGCTTCGTAAAACTCCACTTCGTCCACGCCCATTTGCTGGCAAATCCATTTGGCGCCCGCCATATTTCTTAAATCAGTGGCCCCTGAAATTTCCAAGGGCATTTCACCATCGGGCGTGTCCAAAAACACTTCGCCATCCGCTTCTTGGTATTCTGGAGTTGCGTAAGGAAACTTTCTAATTGGATTTTCAGATGATTCCACAAGCTTCCTCACTTCCATATCCTCATCATTATAGGTAATGCTTCCGCCCTTTACAATACTGTCCACAAAAATGCTATACTGTTCCGCGTAGGTTTCAAAATCGGTATAAAAACTGCCTTCTTCAAATTCAATATCGCTCAACAAAGCAATGTTTGGCCGATGTTTTTGAAATTGTGGTGTATTATCGATTACCGAAGAAGGATGGTCGATTCCCTCGATTACAATAAAGTCGTTTTCCTCGGTTAGTTGGAGTCCGTTTTGCACTGACAAAGCATAATCCACCTCAACATCATTATATTCCAATACGTGCAAAATCATTGATGCAATAGTTTTTTTCTGTTTACTACCAGCAACTACCACCCGTGTTTTGTATTTGGATTGTTCGTATAAGAATTCAGGGCAGGAAAAAATCCGCAAGCCCAATTCTTGTGCCTTGGCAAGCTCTGGGTTATCCTTTTTAATGGAGGCTCCCAAAATCACCGCATCCAATCGATCATTGATTTTATCGGAAGACCAACCTGTTTCATTGTACTCCAAACCCTGTTCCTGCATTATGGCATTAAGTGATTCATCAAAAACGGCATCACTACCTGTTACCTTTTCGCCCTTTTTGCGCAGGGCAATGGCCAGATTGCACATATTTACTTCTCCAATACCTATAAAATGTACCTGCATCTGTTCAATTTAGGGCTCAAAAATAGCTAAAGCCGTTGCTATTGCAAACCCAAAGCTTTAAATAAATTTATATCTTGCTTCTAAATTTGAGAACAATGAACCTATCAGAAATTGAACCCAAGGAAATAATGCCCGGCTACCACGGAAAATTGGTGCACGGCGAACGCATGAGCTGGGTGTTTTGGGATGTTGACCAAGATGCCGAAGTACCGGAGCACCAACACGACCACGAACAAATTATGCACGTAGTGGAAGGCACATTTGAGTTTAGCCTGAACGGCAACAAAGACACCTATACCTCGGGAGACGTTGTAGTAATCCCTTCCAATGCACCACATAGCGGAAAAGCACTGACGCCCTGCAAATTGATGGATATTTTTAGTCCTGTAAGAGAAGAATACAGATAACACATGCATATATCACTAAAAGGAAAAAATGCCCTAGTGGGCGGCAGCAGCAAAGGAATCGGTGAGGCCATTGCACGACAATTGGCCGAAAGTGGCGCTAATGTAACTCTAATGGCCAGAAGTGAAGGACGTTTGCGAGAATTGATCCAAAAAATGGACAGTTCCCAAGGACAAAAACACCAGTTCCTGGTCGTTGATTTCACCGATTTTAAAGCCTACATGACAAAAATATCGGAATTTTTCAAAACCAATACCGTAGACATTTTGGTAAACAACACCCAAGGTCCCGAAGGTGGTGGAGCTTTGGAGAAAAATGTGGAGGACTATCAGCAAGCCTTTGATTTGCTGTTTAAATCGGTTGTTTTCACTACCGAACTTGCCCTAAAACATATGCAGAAAAACCAGTGGGGCCGTATCATTAATATCGCTTCCATATCCGTAAAAGAACCTTTGAATTATTTGGCACTCTCCAATACCATAAGAGCTGCGGTGGTCACTTGGGCCAAAAGTTTGGCTTACGATGTCGCCCAAGATGGCATTACCGTGAACAGTACCTTGACGGGGTATTTTGATACCGACCGCATTGCGCAATTAAATGCCAAAAAAGCAGAAAAATTAGGTATTTCCGTTGATGAAGTCCGCTCCACCATGGAAGAACAAGTACCTGTAAAACGTATTGGAGATCCTAAAGAATATGGATATTTGGTGGCATTTTTGGCTTCGGACAAAGCGGCTTTCATTACCGGAACCAATATTCCGATAGATGGCGGACTGTTGAAATCACTATAAAAAACTGATTAACAGTAAATTAAATCACACAAAAGTCATCAGGTGTTTGTTTTTTGAATACTTTTAGTATGTAATCAATAAAAACAACGTCTTATGAATTCAAAGATTTTTATGGTAGTTCGAATCCTATTGGGGGTATTTGTCCTCATATTTGGATTGAACAAGTTCTTAAATTTTATGCCTGCTGGAGGTGAGATGTCTGAAGGAGCTATGACATACTTTGGCGCACTTTCATCCACAAACACCATTCAGCTTGTGGCCATTGTTGAGATATTGGCTGGACTTGCCTTTATCTTCAATAAGTTCGGTGCCCTGCTGGCGATAATTTTAATGAGTGTTTCTGTCAACGCTGTTTTATTCCATGCCACATTGGAATCGGCAAACATTGGCCCGGCTTTAGGGCTCTTAATTCTGAATATTGTAGTACTGATCGGATATAAGGATAGGTACAAAGATTTGCTCAGGGCATAGAAAAATGAAGAGGGTGTATAAAAAGTCTTCATAGCATGATTTGTCAGGTTGAGCTTATCGAAACCGATATTGATTATCAGCAAGTTGAAAATATTTCGACAAGCTCAATATGACAGCGCCTTACTTTTTAGGCACCCTCTTCATTTTACAAACTCATACGGTCTTTAAAAATGTAGGATTGTCTTCGGGAAACCTCGACCTCCTCGCCGTTTTTCATCGTAAGCTTTAGCTTACCGTTGAACCATGGCACAACATTTTGAATATAATTGATGTTTACGATTTGCTGCCGATTCGCCCTAAAAAAAGAGTCTTCGGGCAACTTTTCCTCTACTTGGTTGAGTGATTTGTACAGCATCGGTTTCTTCTCATCAAAAAACACGCGGGTGTAATTGCCCACAATTTCAAACAGTGATATATCGCCGATTTTTACCAACCAGCAAGATTCACCATCCTTGATAAATATTTGACTGCTTTCGGTCAATTTTTTGGAACTTGAAGAAGCTTCTTCCCTGGACTTCATCTTGGTCCTTACCTTTTCCAAGGCCATATCAAAACGTTTATTGCTCACAGGTTTAAGCAAATAATCCAAAGCATTGTACTCAAAAGACTTTATGGCATACTCATCATAAGCGGTGGTAAAAACGGTGATTGGCACATCATCCAACATTTCCAAAAGGTCAAACCCATCTTTTTCGGGCATATTGATGTCGAGAAACAAAAGGTCTGGGGATTCAGACTCAATCAGCGCCGCACCATCATCTACGTTTTCTGCCTCGCCTATCAGTTCTATATCTTTGTGCAATTTGATGAGCTCTTTGAGCTCATTCCTCGCCAATCTGGAGTCTTCGACTATCACCGCCCTGATTTTCATACCAATGGAATTTTGATTTCTGCCACCACCTCTTCGGATATTTCCTCCAATTTAAATGAGGCTCGGTCGGCATACAACAATTTCAATCGTTGCTCTATATTATTCAATCCCAACTTGGTGGAATCCTCCGAAATATTCAACTTTCCCGTATTCCTGACTTCAAGAAACAAGTCGTCTCCTTTCTTGCAAATGGCCAATAAAATCCGTCCACCACTTTTAAGATTGGAAATTCCATGTTTGGTCGCGTTTTCTATCAGCAATTGAATGATCATAGGTGGGATTCGCAAATCCAAGGTGTCGTCATCCACTTTTTTTACAAACTCCAAGCGATTCTCAAACTGGATTTTTGATAAATCTATATAGTTGTCCACTACTTCCAATTCTTCACGAACAGGAATATCGTTGATATTGTTTTTGGTTAGGGAATATCGAAGAATCTCGGATAGCTTGGTCAGCATTTCCCGGGACCTGTCCACATCTTCGAGCATCAAACCACGAATATTATTGAGGCTATTGAACATAAAATGCGGGTTGATCTGTCCTTTTAAAGTATTGAGTTGGGCTTGCTTAAGAGTGGTGTTAAGTTCTAACCGCTCAATTCTGTTCTGATTCAGCTTCAATAGCAATTTGATCACCAAATAAGTGATTACCCATGCCCCGACCAAAAATATCGAGTTCAGTACCTGGACCATAATTTTGTCGTACCCCTCGAACATACGCATTTCGGTCTCGGTAAGATCTGGGCCAAATTCTACATAGATGTATCCAAAAAAAACATTGAGCAGACCAAAAAGTGTAGCTGCCAGTAATGTGGAAACAATTATTTTGATGACCTCTTTGACCCCAAAGGAATCGAAGTGCACATTTCGTTTGAGGTACCATCGTAAAATAGCGGTTGAAACTACGCCAATAAAAGTTCCGACAATGATCGAAAACACGACCATCTCGAAACTGATGTTCTGAGGGATCAATGCGCCTATGGAGTTAATAAAGCCCCAGCCCACTATTTGAAGAACCCAAAATGCAATATTCCTTTTCCTTGAACTTAACTCCATACTGTTGAGCGCGTATTGCCCAAATTTATATTAAACTTAAATGGTGTGTTCTAAACTACGGTTTTTGCATTGCTTTTCTTTTGAAAAGGTTACAACAGGATTTTTTTTGTGGCAAAAAGGCAATCCACATCATACTAAGGCTTGAATAAAAAATCGGGAAGTATTCGTTGTACTCCCATCCTTGAAATTTTCCATATGTTGATGCAACAACGCCTAGTAAGCCTAGCGTAAAAACAACCTTTTGTGTTGTGTTCAGTTTTTTCATATTGATGATTTTTAATCGGCTAAGCGAGTTAAAGAATAATGCTTACTAAAATTGAGATGATAAATTTGGCTAATGCTATCATGACTGTTCGGTTTTAGAATTTATTTCTGAAGCTAAAGTACATGACAACCCTTGTCCTATGAAGGGGTTTATGACAAGTGGTAATTTTGGAGCACCGAACGGTAAAACCATTGGGTTTCGGCATCAAATATTACGTAATACGTTGGTTATGAACACTATTTTACCTTTGGTGGGAATTTAGAAAATACCTTTTTCACCAAGGCCCTGAGCCTATCTTCCCTAACACTGGGGGATACATTTTCTTTAATACCACTTTCGGCAACGGCCTGCCAAACCAGAGCATCGCGCTGTGCATCCACCAAATCAAACTGAATGCTGCGTTGTAAGTTTGGGCCGCCCAACGGCAACCCCACAGAAATACCTCCGCCTACATTTCGGCCCGTACCGCCAATACCCACCCCAACATTGTTGTTGGGAGCACCTTGGTATTCATCACTGATAATATTGATGAAGATCTCCGGTTCTTCGGCCAAACGGTAACCACGGGTTTTTAAAGTAGAATCCAAAGCACGCAGCAAACGTCTTTCATCCAATTGGCTTAAGCCAGATTGCATATCGGAATAATAGTTATAGGTAGAATAACTCGAAAAATCAACGTCCTTATCGTAATCATAATTTACCCTGACCGAACTACAAGATACAACAATAAGCACCAATAGTATTGAAATTAAATAACGCATGACAAACATTTGGGTCCACCTAAATTTAATCAATATATTGATTAAACCTGCTGAAGAACACCTCTTATTCGTTCAACAACTTCCAAAGTCTATCCTTGAGTTGCTGAATACCCAGACCACTAACTGACGATATGAAGGTATAAGGCACATCCTTGAAATCTTCTTTCATGTCCGCATCCATTTCATCAATAAGTTCCTGATCTAACATGTCGCACTTGGAGATGGCCACCAATCTTTCTTTGTCCAACAATTCTGGATTATACCGTCTCAGCTCATCCAAAAGAATCTGATATTCCTGACTTACATCTTTACTGTCTGCAGGAATCAGAAACAGAAGTGTAGCATTGCGTTCTATGTGTCGTAAAAAATAATGTCCCAGTCCCTTGCCTTCGGCGGCACCCTCAATAATCCCTGGAATATCTGCCATTACAAAACTTTGAAAATCGCGATATTCCACAATGCCCAAATTCGGTTTTAGGGTTGTAAATTCGTAGTTGGCAATTTTTGGTTTTGCAGATGTCATTACCGAAAGTAAAGTGGATTTCCCTGCATTCGGAAAACCGACCAGACCCACATCGGCCAAAACCTTGAGTTCCAAGGTAAGGTGTCCCTCCTGCCCTTTTATGCCGGGTTGGGCATACCTAGGCGTTTGGTTGGTGGCGCTTTTAAAATGCCAATTCCCAAGGCCGCCCATACCACCTTCCAACACGATTTTTTCTTCACCATCTTCGGTAATTTCAAAAAGTATCTCGTTGGTTTCGGTATCCCGTACCACCGTTCCCAGAGGTACTTCCATATAAACGTCTTCGCCATCGGCTCCTGTGCTACGGCTTTTACTTCCGTGCTCACCATGCCCTGCTTTAAAATGCTTTTTGAACTTGAAATGGACCAACGTCCACAAGTTTTTGTTCCCTTTGACTATAACATGACCTCCTCGACCACCATCACCTCCATCGGGGCCGCCTTTGGCCACATATTTTTCGCGACGTAAATGCGCAGAACCTTTACCTCCGTTTCCGGAAGAAATGTGCACTTTTACATAATCGACAAAATTTCCTTCGGTCATATTCTAATATAAAAAAGTCTTTGTTTGGAATCAATTACAGGGAGTCGATCACCTTGCTCAAGCGCTCGGTAATCTCATCGATTTCCCCGATGCCATTTACGGAGTGGAATTTTCCTTGTTCTTCGTAATATGCTTTTAAAGGAGCTGTTTTTTCATTGTATTCATCAAAACGGTTACGGATTTTGCTCTCGTCCTGATCATCGGAACGGCCACTACTTTTGCCACGCTCCAACAAACGTTCCACCAAAATATCATCTTCAGCTTCCAGAGCTATGGTTGCATTTACTTTCATATCCTTGGATTCCAAGAAATTGTCCAATGCTTCAGCTTGGGCTGCAGTTCGTGGAAATCCGTCAAAAATGAAACCTGCTGCATCCGGACTTTTCTCTACCTCTGCCTTCAACATATCTATGGTTACCTCATCGGGAACCAAATCGCCCTTATCAATGTAAGACTTGGCCAACTTGCCAAGTTCGGTTCCATTTTTAATGTTGTAACGAAAAACATCTCCTGTGGAAATATGCTTCAAATTATACTTTTCCTTTAGGAACCCTGCTTGGGTGCCTTTTCCTGCTCCTGGCTTTCCAAAAAGCACTAGGTTGATCATATCTGTTTGATTTAATTGGTAAACTTCTCTTAGGTTTCGGCCAAGCTCGTCATAGTCCAGCCCATATCCCACAATAAAATGGTCGGGAATCTCCAGCCCTACATAATCTATGGCATATTCCCCATTATAAATATCGGACTTATAAAAAAGTGTCCCGATTTTAAACTCTTTTACATTGGTATTGGAGAATAGATGAACCAACTCTTTTAAGGTTCGACCGGTATCCACCACATCTTCCAAAATAATGACACTCTTGCCTTCTATTTCCTCCGGAACATCCAAAAGAGTCTCCACAATACCAGTTGACGTTAATCCCTGATACGAGCTCAATCTCACAAAAGAGACTTCGCAGGGGTGCTGGTAAGCTTTCAGAAAATCTGCCACGAACATAAAAGCACCATTGAGCACACCAACAAACAAGGGTGTTTCATCTTTGTAATCGGCGGCAATTTCCTTGGCCATTTTATCTATGGCCGAAAGGATTTCCTCTTCTTTTATATAGGGCTTAAAAAACTTATCGTGGAGCTTAATCAATGTTCTCAAGTTATGGTCAGGTTGGCAAAGATAATATTTTTAAAGCTGCTAAGCCTTCACATCTTTTATACCCTCGTGGATTTCACGTATTTTTGCTCACATTCAATTTACAAATCAATGCAATTTTTCTCTTCCGACTTTAAATTAGGAATTTTAGGTGGTGGACAGTTGGGCAAAATGATGCTCTACGAAACCAGAAAATGGGATATTCAAACTAAGGTAATGGATGCTTCTGACGAAGCACCCTGCAAAATAGCCTGCAACGAGTTTGTAAAAGGTAGTTTGATGGATTTTGACACGGTTTATGCTTTTGGCAAAGATGTAGACGTGCTCACCATTGAGATTGAAAACGTGAACGTCAACGCCCTTGAAAAATTGGAGCAAGAGGGAGTAAAAGTCTACCCTCCGACCAAAACCTTGAGAACCATTCAGAACAAAGCTGTTCAAAAATTATTCTATACCGACCACGGGATTCCAACGGCTCCTTTTACACGATTTGCATATACTTCCGAAATCGAGGACAGTATTCAGAATGGGGGACTTTCGCTCCCATTTGTTTGGAAGAGTGCCCAATTTGGGTACGACGGACAGGGCGTAAAGGTGGTCCGCAAGATGGAGGACCTTAAGGACTTGCCCAATGTGGAGTGCATTGCTGAAAAAATGATTGATTTTAAAAATGAATTGGCAGTCGTTGTTGCACGGAACACCAAAGGTGAAGTAAAAACATATCCCGTAGTGGAAATGGAGTTTCACCCAGAGGCCAATCAGGTGGAATACGTAATCTGCCCCGCACGAATTGATGATGCCGTGGCACAAAAAGCCCAAGAAGTTGCCTTGAAAGTTTCGGAGCACATGCAGCACGTAGGGTTGCTGGCCGTTGAAATGTTCCAAACCAAGGACGACCAAATTTTGGTGAACGAATCTGCCCCAAGACCACATAATAGTGGGCATTACAGCATCGAAGCAGCATACACCAACCAATTTGAACAACATGTTCGTGCTATTTTAGGTCTACCACTTGGAAAAACGGACAGCAAAGTGGCCGGAATTATGGTTAACTTGGTGGGTGCTGAAGGCCATACTGGACAGGTAGTTTACGAAAATATCGGAGAAATATTGGGGATGGATGGGGTTACACCGCACATTTACGGCAAAAAACAGACCCGTCCGTTTCGTAAAATGGGCCATGTAACCATTGTGGACGAAAATATGGCCAGAGCTCGGGAAGTGGCTCAGCAGGTAAAAGAAACCATTAAAGTGATAAGCAAGTAAGATATGAGCAAAGTAGCCGTAATCATGGGAAGTACAAGCGACCTTCCCGTTATGCAAGAAGCCATTGATATATTGAAAGAATTGGGCGTTGATGTGGACGTGGATATTGTTTCCGCCCACAGAACACCAGAAAAATTGTTCAGCTTTAGCAAAAGTGCCCACACAAGTGGCTATGCCGTGATTATTGCTGGAGCAGGAGGCGCGGCCCATTTACCGGGAATGGTGGCATCCTTATCCCCATTACCCGTTATCGGAGTTCCCGTGAAAAGCAGCAACTCCATTGATGGTTGGGATTCAGTTTTGTCCATTTTACAAATGCCCGGAGGCGTTCCCGTTGCCACAGTGGCTTTGAACGGGGCAAAAAATGCTGGAATACTCGCTGCACAGATTATCGGAAGTTCGAACCATGAAATTATGGACAACATTATTTCTTATAAAGAAGGGCTCAAAGAAAAAGTAATCAAAGGAGCAGAAGAGGTAAAGAAAACATTCTAAAAGCAAACCTTGGTTGATTATGAACTATAATCAAATCGGTATATTATTAGGGGTTATTGCCATTGCCTTTTTTGGATTTACAGTAAAGAAAGTGAACAACCCTTATTTAAAAAGTCTCTGGAAAAGTGGGCTTTTGGTTTTCACTATATATGCCGTCCTCTTAATTTATATTGAAATTCATTGGCAATTCATTTCGGATTATGCCAGCAAATATGATGTCAATGGAAACGGTTTTGTGGACCTTAACGAATATTCCGATGCAGCCATTGAGGCGATGAACAAAAAAACCTATGGTTCAACTATTCGTGGATATGCCCCGGTGACCATGGCAGTACTCTCCTCTATAATTGGTTTTGCCTATTTAGTAAGCGATTGGACCGTAACACGTTTAAAAAACAAAGAACAGAAGTAAAATATATGAGCAATCCACTTTTGGAGCCTTTTAATGAAGCTCCATTTTCCAAAATAAAGAACGAACATTTCAAGCCTGCTTTTCTCAAAGCCATCGAGGACACTAAAAAGGAAATCCATGATATTGTAAACAATCTAGAACCGCCAACATTCGAGAATACATTGGAGGCCTTGGACTTTTCAGGTCAGCAATTGGATCGCATCTCCAGCATTTTTTTCAATTTGAATTCCGCGGAGACCAATGAAGAAATTCAGAAAATTGCCCAAGAAGTATCTCCCCTATTGTCAGAGTTCAGCAATGACATCACTTTAAACGAAGGGCTTTTTGCACGTATCAAAACAGTTTTTGAGCAACGTGAATCCTTGAATCTTACCAAAGAGCAACAGACGCTTTTGGAAAAGAAATACAAGAACTTTAGCAGAAACGGGGCCAACTTGAAGGAAGAAAACAAAAAGCGTCTTCGCGAGATAGATGCAGAGCTTTCCAAATTAAAACTGACCTTCGGTGAAAACGTATTGGCGGAGACCAACAAATACGAAATGTTCCTCACTGATGAAAAAGACGTGGAAGGTCTTCCCGAAGGCACCAAAGAAGCGGCTGCCCAATTGGCCGAATCCAAGGGCAAGGAGGGTTGGTTGATTACGCTGGACTATCCGAGCTACATCCCATTTATGAAATATGCCAAAAACAGGGAATTGCGCAAGGAACTATCCCTGGCCTTTGGCAGCAAAGGGTTTCATAACGATGAATTGGACAATCAAGAAAATGTAATACGCATTGTGAACCTTCGTCACGAAAGAGCGAATCTTTTGGGGTATGACACGCACGCTGATTTTGTGCTTGAAGAGCGCATGGCAGAAACTCCAAAAAAGGTATTGGATTTCTTGCACGAACTTTTAGAGAAAGCAAAACCTGCCGCCGAGAGGGAATTTGCCGAATTGGAGGCATATGCCAAGGAACTTGACAATATTGACCGTTTGGAAAAATGGGACAGTGCCTATTATTCCGAAAAATTGAAGCAAAAACTCTTCAATTTGGATGATGAAAAGCTGAAACGCTACTTTAAACTGGAAAATGTAATAAAGGGGGTATTCAAAGTTGCAGAAAAATTGTTTGGGCTCACTTTTAAAGAGGTTGACCATATCGACAAATACCATGAAGAGGTTAAAACCTTTGAAGTTTATGAAAACGACAATTTCATCTCCTTGTTTTATGCCGATTTCCATCCCAGACCCGGAAAACGTGGTGGTGCATGGATGACCTCCTACAAACCACAATATACCTTGGGCGAAAAAAACAGCAGACCACACATTTCCAATGTATGCAACTTTACCAAACCCACAAGTTCAAAGCCGTCCTTGCTCACGTTTAACGAGGTCACCACACTTTTCCACGAATTTGGACATGCCTTGCACGGGATGCTTGCAAACACCACCTACCCTAGTCTATCGGGAGCTTCGGTATATTGGGATTTTGTAGAACTTCCCAGTCAAATAATGGAAAATTGGTGTTATGAGAAAGAGGCTTTGGAGCTTTTTGCCCATCATTACGAAACTGGCGAATTGATTCCAATGGAGTTCGTGGAAAAAATCAAGGAATCTGCCACTTTTCAAGAAGGTATGGCCACAGTGCGCCAATTAAGCTTTGGATTGCTGGATATGGCTTGGCATGGTAAAGACCCATCAGAAATAAAGGATGTAAAAGCCTACGAGACAAAAGCTTTTGAAAGCACCAACCTATACCCTGAAACACTGGAAACTTGTATGAGCACTTCGTTCGCCCATATTTTCCAAGGTGGGTATTCATCCGGTTATTACAGCTATAAATGGGCCGAAGTATTGGATGCGGACGCCTTTGCGTATTTCAAGGAAAATGGCATATTTAGCAAAATGGTGGCTGACAAATTCAAGGAACATGTACTTTCCAAAGGTGGTACGGAAAACCCTATGGAACTGTACAAACGTTTCAGGGGAGCAGAACCGAATATTGATGCCCTATTGGAGCGGGCTGGCTTATTGCAGAAGTGATCGGTATTCTCATAAAATTTGACATACCCCATAAAAAATGCGGAATATTTACTATCTTTTTGATTCAAATTGCTTTACCGCATTCCTATTAAGCTAAATAATTCCCATAAATGATAGAAGCTCCCATTTTTTATAACCAACCTCATAGCGTATGAAAAATTGGGATATTGAGGATTTTGGTCCCGAGAGTTTGCTTAAAAAAACCATCAAACTTGCAAAAATCGGTATCTATGAGCTTGACGTGGCATCGAACGAAATCTATTGGAGCGATGTGACCAAGCAAATTACCGAGGTTGCCGAAGACTTTGTGCCAACATTGGAAAACCTTCCTTCCTTTTTTAATGAAGGGCATTATAGGGACATTGCTCGAGATGCGATGAACAATGCCATCACAAAAGGTGAACCGTATGATTTGGATTTAGAGGTTTTAACGGCGAAAGGAAATATAAGGTATGTCCGCAATGTGGGTCACCCAAAAATGGAAAATGGTATTTGCGTAAAAATATTTGGCTTTCTTCAGGATATCACAGACCGAAAAAGAACCAAGCTTGAGCTTACCAAAAAAAATCAGCAGTTAAATCTTGCAGAGCAATTGTCCCAAATTGGGTATTGGGAATGGGATATTATGGCCGACAATATTATTTGGTCGGACAACCTTTATCGCATATTTGGTCTGGAAGCGGGCACTCCCATCCATTTTGAGCGCGTTGTCGAAGCGATACATCCCGATGACCGAAAAACTTTTCGTGAGAATGCCCAAAAGTTTATTGACGAGAAACGGTTTCGGAAATTTATGCACCGTATAACTCATGAAGATGGTAGTGTCCGTACAGTTGAGTTGATTGGGGAACTCATCATGAATCAATATGGCGATGTGGTAAAAATGATCGGAACCACACAGGATATTACCGAACACCGGATGTCCGAAATCAAGTTTAGAGGTTTATTGGATTCCGCACCAGACACCATGGTCATTGTTGATCGAAAAGGCATTATCCAATTGATCAACAAACAAGCAGAAAAAATGTTTGGCTATAAATCATCGGAACTTGTTGACGAACATGTGACCGTTCTCGTCCCAAATCGACTTTGGGACACTATGGAATATTATGCCGAGACATTTTTTAAAACCCCAAAACATACCGGGCTTCCTGCGGACCTTGATTTTTTTGTACATAACAAATCAGGTTTCCAAATTCCTGTTCAAGTCACCCTAAGTCCGCTTGAAACCACCGAAGGCCTCCTTGTTTCCATCGCCTTAAGGGACATTACCGTTCAAAAACAGGCGGCCCACCGCATATTGGAAACCAATAAAAGCTTAAAAGAATCCGCAAAGCGACTGAAGGCCCAAAATCGACAACTGGAGGAGTTCAATCAAATTACATCACATAATCTAAGGTCTCCAGTAAGCAATCTAAATGCATTGCTGGACATTTACAAAACAGAAACCGATTCCGGGACGAAAGAAATGATTATTGACAAAATAAGTTCCGTTACCAAACATCTCACTTGGACATTGGACACTTTGGTGGAATCTTTGCTGATCAAAAAAAACGCACAACAGTCCTTGGAAAAAAATCATTTTGACAAGGTATTGCTTAGGACAAAAGAAATGCTGGCGGCGGAAATTATAAAAACAGAAGCGACCATCACCTATGATTTTTCCGAAGCTCCAACCGTTATGTACAATAAAGTATATTTAGAGAGTATTTTTCTTAATTTGGTAAGTAATTCCCTTAAATATAAAGTAGAGGGAAGGCCTCCCGAAATCTTTGTACAATCCAAAATAAAGGAGGGAATAGTACTACTGGAGTTTAGGGACAATGGATCAGGAATCAATCTGAAAAAAAATGGGCACAAACTTTTTGGATTTAGCAAGGTTTTCCATAGAAACAAGGACGCCAAAGGTGTTGGTTTGTTTTTAACGAAAGCACAAGTCGATGCCATGGGCGGTAAAATTTGGGCCAAAAGTGAAGAAGGCAAGGGAACTTCTTTTTTTATAAATCTGTAACCATTGATGATTATGAAACCAATCAATGTATTTGTTATTGATGATGATGAAATCTATCAATTTACCATCGGAGTAATCCTAAAAAGTATTCCCAACGTGAATTCCATACAGATGTTTGGTGATGGCGCAGAGGCTCTGGAGCATATTTTGACCCATAAAAATGTGGAAAGTGAACTCCCGGACATCGTCTTTTTGGATATTAACATGCCCGTAATGGATGGGTTCCAATTTATGGACGAGTTTATCGAACTACTTCCTAAATTGAACAAAAGCACCAAAGTATATATGGTTTCCTCTTCCATGGACCCCAAGGACATCAAAAAGGCCGACAGAATTGAGGAAATATCCGATTATTTGGTAAAACCTTTAAAATCCACACATATCAAGGAAATCCTGTTAGAAATATCATAATATAGGAACATGTGTTCAACAATTTCATCAACTTACATTTCAGCATTAAAATGATGTTTGGTGTTATACTCATTCCATGAGCGTTTTTTTTTGCATAAAAATTGAACAATCTGGACTAAACCCCTGCTCTTTGTCAGGCTATTACATTTTACACGTCTAATCCATTTTTCAACCATATATAAGTATATACCCAAAAACCTTTACATTTGGTAATTCGATAAGAATATGACCAAACACAAACTTCAACCGAACAATTGGGTCGACCAATATGCAGATTATCTGTACAACTATGCCGTTTCTCGGGTTAGTGATGCCGAAATTGCAAAGGATTTGGTACAGGAAACTTTTTTCGCCGGTCTCAAATCAGCTAAAAATTTTAAAGGTGATGCCGCGGAACGCACTTGGTTGGTATCCATCCTAAAAAGAAAGGTAATCGACCATTACCGAAAAATAAATTCAAAAAAAGGTAAAGCGGAAGTACGGATGAACTACAGTTCCGATTCCGACACCGAAGGCGATTGGTTGGAGCAGCAGGTGGCCGACCCTTACAGCAGTGATGGCGACAATGCGCTAGAAAACGAGGAGTTGGGTTCGGCCATCCAAGATTGTATTTCAAAATTGCCGCAAAAACAGGCTTTGGTTTTCAAATTGAAAACAATTCAAGGTATGAGCACCGAAGATGTCTGTAATGAACTGGACATTAATCCGTCCAATCTTTGGGTAATGATACATAGAGCAAGGACCTCACTTATGGGTTGTTTAAATGAAAATTGGTTTTAGGTTATGAAGATTTCATGTAAAGAAGCATCTGGCATTTGTGACAAATCCCAGTATAAAGAAGCAAGTTGGTGGGAAATACTAAAACTTCGCATTCATCTTCTCTATTGCAAAGTTTGCCGGGGGTATTCCAAAAAAAATGGAGAACTCACTTCATTGTGCGATAAAGCTGGCCTTACCATGCTTTCTGATGATGACAAGAAAAAAATGAAACGGGATCTCGAAGAAAAACGCTAAAAATAACTTTCCACACACCAAAACAAACAAAACCAGAAAACAGGAATCGCCTCCACCCAAAACATTACAAAATATCTGGATTGCAATCGCTTTTTGGAACCAAGGGCAAAAATCAATGCTACCGACAAGATCAACCGCAACACAATTTCCAGTTGATGGAGCTCATCCTTTAAAAAAGTCAAGAAAAAGAAAATTACAGAGAGTCCCATTCCCAATCGTCTTGTGACTTTTACTCCCAATACCTGCGGCAAAGTCCTCAAACCTTTATCGTCCCATTGCGTATCCCTAATCTCAAAAGGTAAAATCAAAACCAACACCAGAAGCATTCTTTGAATAAAGGTCAAAGCAAAATCCCAATCCAAAGGCATATTGGCATCCAAAACGGGCAACAGCACCGAAAAACCAGCCCAAACAAACGCCACAATATATATTTTAAGTCCCGCCAAATTCCTTAAGTTTTTGGCCCGCGGCAATAACGGAACTGCATACAAAGCGGACAAAACGCCCAAAACAAGGGTCGCCACCCAAATTTCCTTTTTCAATTGCGACAAAAAATAAATGGCGAACACAAAAGACAGAAAACTAAATGCCTGTATGATTTTGTGGTATGCATTTGAAACAATCAAGTATTTGTATGCCTCTACCCCATATTTGATGAAATTGTAGCAAACAATCACACTAAAAAAAATAAAGCCCAAAAGATTGATATCCAACGAACTCTCCAAAAGATAAAACGTGACTCCCGTTAAGGAAATTACCGCGATGGCCACATGAATACTGGCATCGAGGTAAAAATCCAAAATGGTTTTTAGGGTTCGCATAGGGGTAAAATCTTAGGTCTTTTCCCAAAGGTTAACTTGTGGTTAACAACTTTGGGCCATAGACCTTCAAAATTGACCATTTTCATTGAATTTATCCCTAATTTTGTGCTCTTTATTGGATTGAACATGAACACAGAGGTTTTTGCCGCCAGACACATTGGCATCACAGAAAGAGACTTGCCCCACATGCTCGAAACCATTGGGGCGGAAAGTATGGAACAGCTCATTTATGAGACCATTCCCGACGATATCAAATTAAAGAAACCTTTGGACCTTCCCGAGGGAATCAGCGAACACGAGTTCCTGAACCATCTCCACGAGCTGGCCAAGAAAAACAAGGTATTCAAAAGCTACATAGGTTTGGGGTACCACGAATCACTGACTCCTTCCGTGATCAAGCGGAATATTTTGGAAAACCCGGGATGGTATACGGCCTATACCCCCTACCAAGCAGAGATTGCCCAAGGTAGATTAGAAGCACTTTTAAATTTCCAAACCATGGTGAGTGACCTTACCGGAATGGAACTTGCCAATGCATCCCTTTTGGATGAAAGTACCGCTGCCGCCGAAGCTATGAGCATGCTGTTCGAGGTGCGCAGCCGCCAACAAAAAAAGGATGGTGTCGTAAAATTCTTTGTTTCTGAAGAAATACTTCCACAAACCATGAGCTTATTGCAAACGCGGGCTATTCCTTTAGGTATAGCGTTGGTCGTAGGCGACCACGAAAGCTTTGACTTTTCCAATGAGTTTTATGGGGCATTGTTGCAGTACCCTGGAAAGCATGGGCAGGTAAACGATTATGCCTCCTTTGTAGAAAAAGCCAAGGCAAACGAAATTAAAGTAGCTGTTGCAGCTGATATCTTGAGTTTGGTTATGCTCACCCCTCCCGGAGAGTGGGGTGTGGATGCCGTTGTGGGAACCACCCAACGTTTTGGGATTCCCTTGGGGTATGGCGGACCACATGCCGCATTTTTTGCCACCAAAGAAGCCTATAAAAGAAATATTCCCGGCAGAATTATCGGAATCACCAAGGATACCGATGGCAATCCGGCCCTACGTATGGCGCTACAAACTAGGGAGCAGCATATAAAAAGGGACAAAGCAACTTCCAATATATGTACCGCACAGGTACTTTTGGCCGTTATGGCCGGAATGTACGCGGTGTACCACGGACCTGATGGTTTAAAATATATTGCCGGAAAAGTTCATGACAACACCAGAAAGTTGGCCAAAACTTTGGAAGCTTATGGTTTTGAACAATTGAACAATGCTTATTTTGATACTATTCAGGTAAAAGTTAAAAATATCAAGCGACTTAAGGAGGTAGCAGAAAGCAAGAGCATCAACCTGTATTATATTGATGACACCACCGTCTCCATCTCCTTGAACGAAGCAGTTTCGGAAACAGATTTAAACACACTGGTCTCCTGCTTCTTGACATCGCACGACTTAGACACAAAATCCTCGGGAAAAGTCGAATTAGATGAAGCTATTCCGTTCAACCTGCAAAGAAAAGCTCCATTTATGGAGCATGAGGTATTCAATTCCTATCATTCAGAAACGGAGTTGATGCGTTATATCAAAAAATTGGAGCGCAAAGATTTGGCATTGAACCACTCCATGATCTCCTTGGGCAGCTGTACCATGAAGTTGAATGCTGCTTCGGAAATGCTGCCGTTAAGTTGGCCGGAATGGGGCAACATTCACCCATTTGCACCGGTTGACCAAGCGGAGGGGTACCACGTGGTCCTAAAGTCACTGGAAGAACAATTAAACGTGATTACTGGTTTTTCCGCCACTTCCCTACAACCCAACTCAGGGGCACAAGGAGAATATGCCGGACTTATGGTTATCCGGGCCTATCACGAATCACGGGGCGAATCGCATCGAAATATATGCTTGATTCCAGCTTCGGCACACGGAACCAATCCAGCTTCGGCAGTAATGGCGGGCATGAAGGTAGTCGTGACCAAAACCGATGACAATGGAAATATCGATATAGCCGATTTGCAAGAAAAAGTGGAGAAGCACGCAGAAAATTTAGCGGCATTGATGGTTACCTACCCTTCGACCCATGGCGTTTTTGAATCATCCATAAAACAAATCACAAAACTCATTCACGATAATGGTGGTCAAGTATATATGGATGGCGCCAACATGAACGCTCAAGTTGGGCTAACAAACCCTGCAACAATAGGTGCAGATGTTTGCCATTTGAACCTTCACAAAACATTTGCCATTCCACATGGTGGTGGTGGCCCGGGAGTTGGGCCCATTTGTGTCGCCGAACAATTAAAACCATTCTTGCCAACAAACCCTGTCATCGAAACAGGGGGCAAAGAAGCCATTACCGCTATTTCAGCTGCACCGTGGGGAAGTTCTTTGGTTTGTTTGATTTCTTACGGATATATAAAAATGTTGGGGACGGGAGGACTTACCAAAGCCACAGAAGCGGCTATTCTTAATGCCAACTACATCAAAGACCGCTTAAAGGGCAAGTTTGATGTGCTTTATACCGGGGAGCGCGGACGAGCTGCCCACGAAATGATCATTGATTGCAGACCCTTTAAGGCTAATGGTATCGAGGTGACGGATATAGCCAAACGCCTTATTGATTATGGCTTCCACGCACCTACGGTTTCGTTTCCGGTGGCTGGCACTATGATGATAGAGCCAACGGAAAGTGAAAGCCTTGCCGAGCTGGACCGATTCTGCAATGCACTGTTATCCATTCGTGAGGAAATTGATGAAGCTTCGGCAGAGGAAGCGGACAACGTACTGAAAAATGCTCCACATACATTGGGCATGCTTACCAGCGACACTTGGAGTCACCCTTATAGTAGGGAAAAAGCGGCGTTCCCATTGCCTTATGTGGCAGAAAACAAGTTTTGGCCAACAATTAGAAGAACTGATGAAGCGTTTGGGGATCGTAATTTGATGTGCACCTGTGCACCAATTGAAGATTATATAGAAGCCTAAGAACCACTATAAACATTGAAGAAAAGCCTTGATTCCAAAATTATATCAAGGCTTTTTTCGTATCCCGCAATATATAAGGTATCTTTTGGATATTGTAAATTATACTATGCATGCATAGTATAAGATATTGAATACCTTAACTTGTATGGATCAAAAACCTCTGGATAAATGAAAATTGGCATAACAGGCACCGGAAGCCACATCCCTTCCATAATTACCAAAAACGAAGATTTTTTGAATCATAAGTTCATGGAGACCGATGGATCTGTTTTTGAACAGCAGAACAACGTGATCATTGAAAAATTCGAGGCCATAACCGGTATAGTCAATAGGAGATATGCCAAACCCGACCTTAAAACATCCGACATTGGTTTTTTGGCGGCAGAAGAGGCCATTTCAAATGCGGGGATTGATAAAGAAGAACTGGATTACATCATATTCGCGCATAATTTTGGAGACCTTACACCTGGAAAAATTCAAGGTGACACCTTACCGAGTTTGGCTACTCGGGTAAAGCATTTGCTGCGGATTAAAAACCCAAAGTGCGTGGCCTATGATCTTATTTTTGGTTGCCCGGGATGGATTGAAGGCATGATTCAGGCCAAGGCATTTATCCAAAGTGGAATGGCCAAAAAGTGTTTGGTGATTGGAGGGGAAACCCTTTCCAGAGTGGTAGACCACCATGATCGGGACAGTATGATCTTTTCTGATGGAGCTGGAGCCACAGTTGTAGAGGCCAATACATCAAACGGTGAAATATTGTCCCATGCATCGGAAACCTACGCCAATGAAGAAGCGTACTATCTTTACTTTGACAAATCAAACAGTCCCTCAGCTTCCAAGGACACACGTTATATTAAAATGCAAGGCAGAAAAATCTATGAGTTCGCCTGCATCAACGTGCCCAAGGCCATGGCTTCCTGTTTGGACGGCAGTGGTGTTGGTATCGATGATGTAAAAAAGATTTTTATCCATCAAGCCAATGAAAAAATGGACGAGGCCATCATCAAACGTTTCTATAAAATCTACGGTAAATCAGTCCCTGAAAATATTATGCCCATGAGCATTCAGGATTTAGGAAATAGTTCCGTAGCTACGGTACCTACCTTGTATGATATGGTCCTTAAAGGAAAATTACCGGGACATGAAGTAAAAAAGGGAGACGTTGTTATATTTGCAAGTGTTGGTGCCGGAATGAACATCAATGCCATTGTTTACAGATATTAAAATGCTTGGAAACAAGTTCAAGTATCGGGCATCAGACTCAAGCATCAAGTTCCAAATTCCAAAAACCAAAAACAGGAGTTACTACATACTGCTGACTGCGTACTGCACACCAACTCCCAACTAAAAAAATAACATTAAAACTAATTTGGGATATGTGGTTTGTTTTTTGGAATTTTAGCCCATGTACGAAAACAACTTTCCCAACAAACGCTACAAGCATACTTTAGCATTTCTGCAAAAACATATCAATACTTCGGAATCCATTTTGGACCTAGGGGTGGAAAATCCCTTTTCGGAAATTATGAAATCCAATGGGTACCAGGTAAAAAACACTTCAGGTGAGGATTTGGACGTAGATTTTCAAAATGCCGCCCAAACGGATGTTGATGTAGTGACCGCTTTTGAAATATTTGAACATTTGGTGGCTCCCTTTAACGTACTTAAGGAAATTAAAGCCGAAAAATTGGTGGCTAGCATTCCCATGCGATTATGGTTTTCACCGGCATACCGCAGTAAAACAGATCCTTGGGACCGCCATTATCACGAGTTCGAGGATTGGCAATTCGATTGGCTTTTGGAAAAAGCGGGCTGGACGATAAAAGATACGGCCAAATGGACAAATCCTACTAAAAAAATAGGCATACGCCCCATACTCAGATACTTTACCAATAGGTATTATATTGTTTACGCTGAACGGGAAACATAGGGTCACAAATTCAGTTTCAAGTTCAAGTGCAAGAACATAGAGAAGAGAAACAAGAGCCATGAATCAAGACACAAGACCTCGTGCATCTTACGGATATCTGACTTCCAACAATTTCAAGTGCAAGAGCCAAGTTCAAACTCAAACATCTGACATCTGACATCTGACATCTGACATCTGACATCCGACTCCTAAAACTAAACAAAACTTCTTTGGGATAAGTGACCATATTTTTGGAATTTTAGCACATGCGAATCAGTATTGTTATTCCTGCTCACAATGAAGCATCCTACTTAAAGGGTTGCTTGGATTCTTTTGTGGCACAAACCTACTTGCCCAACGAGCTTATAGTGGTGGATGACAATTCTTCCGATGATACTTTTAAAATTGCGAAAAGCTATGCCCAAAAGTATGATTGGATCAAAGCGCTTCAACGTAAATCTATTGATGAGCATATTCCCGGGAAAAAAGTAGTGGATACTTTTAATTATGGATTGAAACATACAACGGAATATGACCTCATTGGAAAGTTTGATGCAGATATTATCTTACCCAACAACTATTTTGAGGATATCGTCAATAAATTTCAAGCCAATTGGAAACTCGGGATGTGCTCAGGGCTCCTCTTCATCAAAAAAGGAAACGATTGGGTGTATGAAAACATTGCGGACAAATCCCATATCCGTGGGCCTATAAAACTATACCACAAGGCGTGCTTCAATAAAATTGAGGGATTGCGCCCAGGAGTGGGCTGGGACACCGTGGATGTCCTTTTGGCCAAATATCACGATTTTGACCACTTAACACTCCCTGAGCTGCAAGTGAAGCACCTTCGCCCTACCGGACATGGGTATAGTTCTAAAAGTTATCAAACCAAAGGTGAAGCATTGTACAAAATGCGCTATGGAATTATCCTTGCCAAAATAGCCGCCCTTAAGATGGCTTGGCAAGCCAAAAGTATTAGCTTATACCTCCAAGCCGTTTTTGGCTACCTAAAAGCATTTTTTCGGCAACAACCAAAATATGTTACCAAAAAAGAAGGGAAGTTTATTCGATTTTTTCGTTGGAAGGGGATTTTATCCAAGATTTAATTTTTTCCAAAAAAACTGAGAATCATATTTTCACAAGTCCTTTTTATTGGATGTCCGTAATGGGTCATAATATCACTAACCCTGAACTTGATTCAGGGTCACATAAAGATGCTCATATTTAGCAGGATGAGATGTTGAAACAAGTTCAACATGACGCCCAAAACACCCATTATGACATTAAATGGATAATCAGGTTCTTTTTTGTTAAAAAAAAGGAATACACCTACATCTTTCCGATAATTAAATTACAGCTTCTATCATAGATGGTTCTTCGTCAATTCAAAACAGCCATCCGTCAATTCATAGACTTTCACAGACAACTCTGTGGTTAACTTTATAGGACGAACAATCCCTCGGTGTAAAACCCCGACATCAAAAAGGATTCATAAATCAGATTAGAATATGAAACCTTACCTACGATTCCATTCAACATTGCTCCTCACTCTTCTTGCTGCTTTTTGGGTAAATACCTTATTGGCACAAATTCCTGGAGAAAGTTATTTTGATGATAAGGGTTACATTGAATATATAGCAGGCGATTATCCTTTGATAATTTCTGTACCTCATGGAGGATATGAAATACCCGATGACATTGCCGATAGGGACTGCGATGGTTGTGTCTACACGCATGATTCTTTTACCCAAGAAATCGGAAGGAGCATTACACAATATTTTTTTAATGAAACAGGACATTATCCCCATGTCATCATTAGTTTATTGGATAGAACCAAACTGGACCCCAATCGTCCTATTGAAGAAGGTGCTGATGGAGACCCTCTTGGAGAAGAGGCTTGGACAAACTACCATAATTTTATAGAAGATGCCAAAACAAAAATTATCCAAGATTTTGGAAGAGGACTTCTAATTGATCTTCATGGTCATGGACATCCAATTCAGCGCATTGAATTGGGGTATATTTTAACCCATAACGACCTAAATGAGACGGATGAAACACTGAACACTCCGTTTCATATTAATAGAAACAGTACCAAAAATTTGGTCAATGATAACGTCCTAAATCTTACACATGCCGAATTGGTACGGGGTCCCTTAAGCTTTGGTGCGCTCATCCACAATAAGGGATACCCAGCAGTTCCAAGTCCGGCCGACCCGTATCCAGAGTTTGGTGACCCCTATTTTAACGGAGGGCAAATTGTATATGATCATGGAGCATTTTTCAGTAATGATTTTGACGCCTTCCAAATTGAAGCTAATCAAGATATTCGAATAAATGGAGGAGAGTCCGTAAGAGAAGAATTTTCAGAGCTATGCGCAATCACTATTAAAGAATATCTGGCTCTTCACTATGGCATTGGAATCATAGATTTTGATGAAGATGGAACCATGTCAGATGTGGATTGCGATGATCTCAATGCCGACGTTAATCCAAATGTGGAAGAAATCCCGTACAACGGCATCGATGATGACTGCGACCCCGACACTTTGGATGACGACCTCGACCAAGATGGATTCAACAACGTAGACGACTGCGATGACAGCGACGCAAGCATCAACCCGGATGTGGGGGAAATCCCGTACAACGGCATCGATGACGACTGCGACCCAGCTACTTTGGATGACGACCTCGACGGTGACGGATTCAACAATGCGGAGGATTGCGATGACAGCGACGCAAGCATCAACCCGGATGCGGGGGAAATCCCGTACAACGGCATCGATGATGACTGCGACCCCGATACTTTGGACGATGACATTGACCAGGATGGGTTCAACAAAGCGGAGGACTGTGATGACAGCGACCCGAACATCAACCCGGATGCGGAGGAAATCCCATACAACGGCATAGACGATGATTGCGACCCCGACACTCTGGACGATGACCTTGACCAGGACGGGTTCAACAATGCGGAAGATTGCGATGACTCAAATGCAAGTATCAACCCGGATGCGGAGGAAATCCCATACAACGGCATAGACGATGATTGCGACCCCGCAACTTTGGACGATGATCTCGACCAAGACGGGTTCAACAATGCCGTGGATTGTGACGACAACGACGCAAGCATCAACCCGGATGCGGGGGAAATCCCGTACAACGGTATCGACGATGACTGCGACCCTGACACTCTGGACGATGACCTCGACCAGGATGGGTTCAACAATGCGGAGAACTGCGATGATAGCAATGCCAGCATCAAACCGGATGCGGAGGAAATCCCGTACAATGGCATCGATGATGACTGCGACCCCGACACTCTGGACGATGACCTAGATGGCGACGGGTTCAACAATGCGGAGGACTGCGATGATAGCAATACCAGCATCAACCCGGATGCGGGGGAAATCCCGTACAACGGCATCGATGACGACTGCGACCCTGACACTCTGGACGACGACCTCGACCAGGATGGGTTCAACAATGCGGAGGACTGCGATGACAGCGACCCGAACATCAACCCGGATGCGGGGGAAATCCCGTACAATGGCATCGATGATGACTGCGACCCCGACACTCTGGACGATGACCTAGATGGCGACGGGTTCAACAGTGCGGAGGACTGCGATGACAGCGAAGCAAGCATCAACCCGGATGCGGAGGAGATTCCGTACAACGGCATAGACGATGACTGCGACCCCGACACTCTGGACGACGACCTCGACCAGGATGGGTTCAACAATGGGGAGGACTGCGATGACTCAAATGCAAGCATCAACCCCGATGCGGGGGAAATTCCGTACAATGGCATCGATGACGACTGCGACCCTGACACTCTGGATGATGACCTCGATGGCGACGGGTTCAACAATGCGGAGGACTGCGATGACAGCGAAGCAAGCATCAACCCGGATGCGGGGGAAATCCCGTACAATGGCATCGACGACGACTGCGACCCCGACACTCTGGACGATGACCTAGATGGCGACGGGTTCAACAATGCAGAGGACTGCGATGATAGCGACGCAAGTATCAACCCGGATGCGGAAGAGATTTTAGATAACCAAATCGATGAAAATTGTGATGGCACTATAGCGGTCACATCCTCATCGGAGCCTGAGCCTGAGCCTGAGCCTGAGCAAAAAACGCAAGATTATTTGATAATATATCCAAATCCAGCCAATCAGGTCATTCACATTGAAAAAACTGATAAAAACAACTTCAAAATTGAAATCTTTGATGTGAACAATCGGCTTGTCCTAAGCAATCATGATTTAACTACTTTAGATGTATCACACCTATCTAGCGGAATGTATTTTTTAATTTACCATGATTTGGAAACTGGAAAAAAAGTTGTCAAAAAATGGATAGTCTCAAAATGATTCCTATTCAAACTCCAAGACCTCCCCGATAGGCTGCCCTGTTGCCCCATTTGGGAATGCAATGCCCAGCAAAGCTGCAATGGTGGGGGCAATATCAGGAATTTCGGTACGGTTCACCGTGCTACCTTGTTTAATGCCCTTTCCGTAGAGCAACAAGGGTACATGTGTATCGTAAATTTGCGCGGAACCATGCGTAGAACCCGTTCGGCTATAAGAAATATATCCCACCTTGGGAACAATCAAAACGTCCCCCGATCGCTTTTGGTTATAGCCATTTTGTAATATATACGGGATTCCTTTGGAATACTCGTTCTCCCACATTTGATAACCGGTGTAAACCTGGCCTATACCTTCATAAGACAATAGTTCTTTGGCAATATCCTCTTGCGCATCATCAAGGTCAATATCCAAGTTGGCCAAGATTTTATGGTCCAAAAACAATTGGTAATTGGAAAGCTCACGAACAACATCGGTTGTACCGTATTTGTACTGAAGAAACTCTGCAAACTTTGTTTGCATATCCCCCATATCCAAGTAACCTGCAGGAATTTTGGAGTCCATCAAATACGAAGGCACATGGATAGCTGCGTGATCCGCGGTTAAGAAAACAGTGTATTCGCCCTCACCCACTTTATTATCCAAGGTGGAAAAAATTCGGGCCAAATCTTGATCAAGTCTTATATAAGTATCTTCTACTTCCTTGGAATTTACCCCGTAAAAGTGGCCCACATAATCGGTGCTGGAAAAACTAATGGCCAAGAAATCCGTGATGGCATCGGCTCCTAAATCCTCGCCTTCCAAAGCAGCCAAAGCAAAATCTGCTGTAATACTGTTCCCAAAAGGGCTTCTTCTGATCAAATCGAACTGACCATTCTGCTCCCATATAGCGGGTAAATCGTGCGGGAAAGTATTGCTGCTTTCTCCTTTTTGTAAACCTTCATACCTATTAGCGTCCAGTCCACTTTCTACGTAAGTTTCAATAGGTTTAAGGGTGTTCCATGTTTTTTTATAGGCTTCAACTTTATCCGAAGCATTAAAATCCGCTACCCATTGTGGCAATTCATCCATATAATAGGAACTGGTAATCCAGTTCCCTGTTTCACCGCCCTCAAACCAATAGGCGGCATTGGCCGCGTGACCTGCAGGTAACACTGCCCCTCTATCTTTTAATGCCACGCCGATTACTTTTCCCCTTTTTTGGGTATGTAAACGCAACTGATCCGTAATGGTGGTAGTAAGCATACGGTGTGGAGACATTTGGCCAGCATCCGATGTAGTTCCTACAGAAGTATAAGTATCATCTCCAGCACAATATACATCTTCACCAGACTCTTTATCGAACCAATTATTACCAATTATACCGTGCATGGAAGGTGTTGTACCTGAATAAACCGAGGCATGTCCAGGCCCTGTACTGGTAGGCGCATAATTAAAATGATTATTTTTACAATTAAAGCCTTCATTCACCAATCTTTTAAAACCGTCTTCGCCGTATTGATTCCAAAAACGGGTCAGGTAATCGTACCGCATTTGATCCACCACTATACCCACAACCAATTTAGGTGTCTGGGCAATGGGTACTGGTTCTGACTCCGCATTGTTCTTTTTTCTACGCTGACCATAGGTAAAACTGATCATGCACAATGCTAATATTGAAACTATAAGATTGGTTGTTTTCATACTTAGGTTTTAATCAAATAATGACAAAACTATTGATTTCTCTTGTTTAAAAATTTAAATGAAGGTTAAATGCTGCACAATATTCTTATTTTTATAATCTCAAGTCCAAAAAACGCATGAAATACCTAGAAGCGATTGGGAAATACTTTATCATGATTTGGGAAGTATTTAAAAAACCTACCAAGTGGCGAATCATGAAAACCTTGATCTTCAAGGAAATTGACGAGCTGATTTATGGCGCCATGGGTATTATTATATTTATCTCCTTTTTTATTGGAGGCGTGGTCACCATACAAACAGCACTAAACCTAACCAATCCCCTTTTACCAAAAAGTCTTATTGGTTTTGCAGCACGGCAATCTGTGATTTTGGAGTTTGCACCAACCTTTACCTCCATTATTATGGCAGGAAAGGTGGGGTCCTATATTACTTCGAGTATTGGTACCATGAGGGTTACCGAACAAATCGACGCCCTTGAGGTAATGGGGGTCAACTCCTTGAACTATTTGGTTTTTCCGAAGATAGTGGCGACCATGTTGTATCCTTTTGCGGTTGCAATTTCTATGTTTGTGGGTATTCTAGGCGGTTGGGTGGCCGCTGTATTCGGTGGGTTTGCTCCAAGCGGTGATTTTATTCAGGGACTACAAATGGATTTTGATGCTTACCACGTAACATACGCCCTTATAAAATCGGTAGTTTTTGCCTTTGTAATCGCCACGGTTCCCTCCTACCATGGGTTTTATATGACTGGCGGGGCTTTGGATGTAGGTAAGGCCAGTACCACATCATTTGTTTGGACGAGTGTTGTCATTATTATTGTGAATTACATTTTAACGCAATTGTTATTGGGCTAATGATCGAGGTAGAGAACATACATAAATCGTTTGGGGAGAATCACGTTCTAAAAGGGATTTCCGCAATCTTTGACAAGGGCAAGACCAACCTGATCATTGGGCAAAGTGGTTCCGGGAAAACTGTTTTCCTAAAATGTCTATTGGGGCTTTTTGAACCAGATGAAGGCAATATTTGCTACAATGGACGTTTCTATTCCAAACTTTCGGGAAAAGAGAAGAGAAACTTACGTCAAGAAATGGGGATGGTATTTCAAGGAAGCGCCCTCTTTGATTCCATGACCGTCGAAGAAAATGTGATGTTCCCTTTGGATATGTTCACCACCCAATCACAATCGGAGAAGCAGGATCGTGTTGACTTTGTTTTAAAGCGAGTCAACCTAGTGGATGCTCACAAAAGGTATCCAGCAGAAATCTCTGGAGGGATGCAAAAACGGGTTGCCATTGCGAGAGCGATTGTTATGAATCCTAAATACTTGTTTTGCGATGAGCCCAACTCTGGGCTTGATCCCAAAACGGCTATTTTGATTGACAACCTTATTCACGAGATTACCCAGGAGTACGACATTACCACGGTAATAAACACCCACGATATGAACTCTGTAATGGAGATTGGGGAGAAAATCATTTTCCTTAAAAATGGGTTTAAGGAGTGGGAAGGAACCAACAAAGAAATCTTTAAAACGGATAACGAGGCCGTAACCGATTTTGTCTATTCTTCCGAGCTGTTCAAAAAGGTTCGCCAAATGTATATTGAAGAAAGGAACTGATTCCAACATCGGACATTAGAGAAACAAAAAATCACTCTACTTCTTTTATGACCAAGGTGGAGTCCTGAAGCCTCAATTTTAACCAAGCCAACATTTTTTTGGTATCTTCCTCTTTTCGACCAGAGCTTACGCCATTTTTCCAATTCACCTCAAAAACGGGAACCGTGTCCATTTTTTTAAAATCGGTTCGAACCTGGTAGGAAAACCCTAGTTCATCAATATTTTCATAGTTTACCTTGGCCTCTGCGCTAATGTCTTGGAAAGGAATCTGCCTACCAGCATTTCTGGTTAAACTGGCCAGTTCTTCTTCCAACAATCTAATTTGCTCATCCTTGTTCAACAATTCTGCTTTGTTTTTCTCGTACAACTCGTTCACATAGTTGAATTTTTCCTCGGAATCATCCTTGCCACCTTGAATAATATGCAACTCAGCATCCTTAAGTCGGTTATATTCATTTTTTTGCATTCTCCAAGTGTTGATCACATTTTCCGGCACCAATTCATCACCCATAAAAACTACTTCCACAATCGATGTTCCGTCATCCACATAATCCAGCTTGGTAAGATTGTCCACGTATCTTCCCGATCCGTCAAATTGGTACACCTCAACGGTTTTTTGTAAAAACTCTTGTGCTTGTTTCATAAAAAGAGATTCCTGAAACACATTATAAAAAGTGAATCCAGCTGGAATCATCACCAAAATACCCGTAATGGAGGCCAAACGTGCGATAAGTCTTCTACGTTGAGAATTTGCATAGCGCACCATGGGAAACCTCAAAAACTTGATGACCAAAAAAGTGGCCAAACCAATAAATATGGTGTTAATGGTAAAAAGATACATCGCTCCAGCTGCATACCAAGGTTTACCTATGGCAAGACCAAAACCTACCGTGCATAGCGGAGGCATCAAAGCCGTTGCAATGGCCACACCAAAAATAACACTGGCAATGGTTCCCTTTTTTGCCCTTGCAATCACTAAAGCCAACCCACCAAAAAAGGCAATGAGTACATCCCTAATATCTGGTTTGGTTCGAGCTAGTAATTCCGAAGATTCATCCCGAAGCGGAAAAAGATAAAAGAACAAAAACGCTGTGATCACACTCAAAACCACCATTACGGTGAAATTCTTGAGCGATCGCCGTAACGTATCAATATCGTTTATGGCCAAAGACATGCCCATACCCAAAATGGGACCCATTAGCGGGGAAATAAGCATGGCACCGATTACCACTGCGGTCGAGTTAGCATTCAACCCAATTGATGCTATAAAAATGGAGCACACCAAAATCCACGAAGTGTGATTCTTAAAGGGAATATCCGCAATTATGGACTCTTTTGTCGCTGCAGCATCGGTATTCGATCGGATTTCCAACAGGTCAAATAAGAACTTGCGGACACTGCCCAAAAGTCCTTTGAAGTCCTTTTTTACTTCATCTCCACTTTCCTGACTCGAAGGAGAGGTGTCAATATCTTTTTTTTGTTCTTCGCTCATCTATTACGCAAACTGATCTCCAAATTTATCTTTTACCTGGTTCAGTACTTTTTTAATGTCCTGTTGTTTGTGTTTCGGATAAATTAAAAGCACTTCTTCCTTATCCACAATAATATAATCTTCCAAACCATCAACCACGACCACTTTCCCTTTTGGAGAGCGAATCATATTGCCTTTGGCATCTTCCAAAAGTACTTGGGCGTTCACTACTGCATTTTGATCTTGGTCTTTATCCAATTTATCATACAGGGCACCCCAAGTTCCTAGATCGTTCCAGTCAAAAGTTGCCGGTAAAGTGTAAATGGATTTGGATTGCTCCAATATAGCATAATCGATGGATATGTTTTCTGCTTTGGCATAATTTTCTTGAATAAAGGCTTTTTCATCACTTGTGTTGTAGCAAGAAATACCTTCTCCAAATAAATCATATTGACTTGGCTGATACTTCTTAAAGGCATCCACAATGGTCTCTACACTCCACATAAATATACCTGCGTTCCACAAAAAATTACCTTGTGCCAAAAATTCTTTCGCGGTTTCATAATCTGGTTTTTCCCTGAATTGAGACACCCGTTTGAGGTTTTTGTCACTTCCCTTTTCAAATTCAATGTAACCAAAGCCAGTGTTGGGAAACGTGGGCTGGATTCCCAATGTACAAAGCGCATTTTCCTTTTCACATTTATCAAAACAGGCTATGACATCCTTTTCAAACGCAGCTTCGTCCTCAATCCAGTGATCGCTAGGAGCAACGATCATTACTGCATTCGGATTCATTTTTTGAATTTTTAAGGAAGCGTACAAAATACAGGGAGCCGTGTTTCGCATGGCTGGCTCCAGGACAACCTGATCTTGCTTTACCTTTGGTAATTGCTCCAAAACCAAATCGTTGTAACGCTCATTGGTCAGGATTAAAATATTTTCGGTGGGAATAAACCTGTTCAGGCGATCAAACGTTTTTTGAATCAAAGTTTTGCCCGTTCCCAACATATCGTGAAACTGTTTGGGATTGGATGAGGTGCTTACGGGCCAAAATCGGGACCCTACACCTCCTGCCATTAAAACTGCGTAATAATTCTTGTTCATGATTTTATTTTCTGTCATTCCTGCGAACGCAGGAATCTATTCTGTTTTTTTACTAATGATGGTTAAGTCAACTTGCCATCTCTCGACTGCGCTCGACATGACAATTATTCAATAAACTCCACCTCTGCATTGGGCTGGAACAAATATAGTCTCCCAGTGGATAATTCCACACATTCGTACCGTTTTACTTTTTTGTTTCCTTTTTTGAACAACCTGCCATTGTACAACCTAAAAAGACTGCCCTGGGGCAATTCGTACACATAGCTGTGTTGCCTTTCTTCTTGATCAAAAGCTTTTAGCGCAATGGACAATCTGGCGTCGGTACTGCTACTTGCCTTTGGGTTTTTAAAATGGTTTGCAATAATGGGCAACAATTGCGAGGGAAACACCTCTGGCCTAATAAATGGGACCATTAAATGCTGAAATGTACGTTTCCATTCCACACCGTGCGGTTTTATTCGACGACCATACGTTTCAAAGGCCACCAAATGCGCAATTTCGTGGACGAGCGTAATCAGAAATCGGTATTTGTTCAGGGAAGCATTTACGGTAATTTGATGCAATCCATTGGGTAATCTGCGGTAATCTCCATGCCTTGTAACCCGATGGTTCACAATTTTTAAGTGCACCCCATGGGTTTTGATCAATTCAAAACAGGGAGCCACGGCAAGCTCGGGAAGATATTTTTGGAGGGTATTGTTCACTTGGATAAAGTTACAAGTTTATCCCTAAAATTTTAACTAACATATCTACGGAGTGCTATTACTCACTTGCAATAGCTTCCCATTGTATAGTTTTTGTCCGGTCAAGGCAAAATCCTTGATGTATGCAGCCATTTCCAAGGCGGTAACCGGAGCTTTATACCCAGGAAATGCTTCTTCCAGCATTTCTGTTTGCACCGCGCCCAAAGCCAGTACGTTAAAACTTGGTCCGGTTTCCTTGTATTCTTCGGCCAAAAGTTCGGTAAGGGTAATAACGGCTCCCTTACTGGAACTATAGGCGGACAGCCCGGGAAACTTCATACTGCCTTGTACCCCGCCCATGGAACTGACGGTTACCACATGTCCTTCTTGACCCATCATAGGGAGTACGGTCTTGGTCATTTCAGCCACACCGAACACATTTACTTTGTAAACATTTTCAAACTCTTGCGCCGTGGTTTCTGAAAAAGGCTTGTTGAGCAAGCTGCCTGCATTGTTGATAAGAACATCCACCACATGCCATTGTTCCAAAAAATCATTTAACTTTTCAAAATCTGTTGGGTTTCCCAAGTCAAAAGAAAAGGAATACACATTAGGCAAATTAAGGTTTTTCACAGGCTCTTCATTCCTTGATAAGGCCAAAACTTGATGTCCTTCCCTAGCAAAGAGCTTGACAAGTTCAAAACCAATTCCCCTACTTGTTCCTGTGATAATAATATTCGCCATAATAAATTGTATTGATTGTCATTCCTGCATTTCATTTTATTCAGCATAAACTCCAGCAGGAATCTGTAAAAACTTTCACATCTCGACTGCGCTCGATATGACATTTTTAGACTTAATTTAACTTGATTTCTTGGTTCGGTGCATTGGCAATACTCTCTATTACCGGGATAGTTTTGTTCACCAACGTCGACATATGGCCAAAATCCATAAGGTCGGGCTCATCTCCCACTTTGTGATAGTAATTGAAGTTGGTAAAATCAAAAGTACAAAAGGTGTGGGATGGCACCCCAAATTCTTCATGAAACGGATAATTATCGGACCGTTGATACAAATTGAACTCCTTTGCCGTTGGCAGAAAACCTACCAAATTCTCTCCTGCATACGTATTGCTGACCTCAGCCAAATTGGACATCTCGTATCCTGTGATATAAACAAAATAATCTTTTCCCTTTAAGGGAACCCCTGTCATTTCAAAGTTGAGCATGGTGTAGAGGTTCAAATCCTCCTCTTTTAATTTTTTGGCTAAATGCTTAGACCCCAACAAGCCCTTTTCCTCTGCACTGAACAAGGCAAAGATCAAGCTACGTCTATTAGTTTTTTGTGTGCCAAAATAACGGGCCATTTCCAAAACGGAAGTAGTACCGGAAGCATTATCGTTGGCACCATTGGCAATATAGTCGCCATTTTCGGGCTTTATGGTTCCTATATGATCGTAATGTGCCCCGATCAAAATATACTCATCTTTTAAGTTGGGGTCGTTCCCATCAATCATACCAACAATATTATAGGCTGGTTTTTTAAAGTTTGATAAGGTATCTCGATAGGTTTCAAAATAGGGTTTTACCCCATAAGATTTAAAATAGTTCTCGATATACATAGCGGCCATCTCAATGCCTTCACTACCTGCTTCTCGTCCTTTCATATCGTTGGAAGCCAAATAATTCATCATCTCCCCAATGCGTTCACCATCGGTAAATGTGTTGTTTGACACCTTGCCATTTGATGGTTCGTCAGGGTCAACAGTTGTGTTTTGAGGTACTTGCGAAGAACCGCAGCCTACAACAAAAATTGCCGCCAGTGTATAAAACAATGCTTTCATTATTATTGTTTTTGATTTTTTTAAAGATAAAAAAAGCATCCCGAAAAGGATGCTTGTTGATTTATGTTATTGAATGTCCCTTTCGACTGCGCTCAAGGTGACGTTTGAAATCTATGCCAACATCGTCACAGGGTTCTCCAAGTACGCCCTCAACGTTTGAAGGAACTGAGCCCCTGTGGCACCATCAACCGTTCTATGGTCACAGGCCAAGGTAACCTTCATAGTGCTTCCTGGTACAATCTCCCCATTTTTAACAACGGGCTTCTCAACAATTGCTCCTACCGATAGAATTGCGGAATTCGGCTGATTGATGATGGAAGTAAACTCCAAAATACCGAACATTCCCAAGTTGGATACGGTAAAGGTGCTTCCCTCCATTTCGTCTGGCTTAATTTTCTTGTTTCTCGCTCTTCCAGCCAAATCTTTCACAGCAGTACCCAATTGCGTCAAACTCAACTGATCTGCAAATTTGATTACGGGAACCACAAGACCTTCGTCTACAGCTACTGCCACCCCCATATGAACATGATGCTTGTAAAGCATGGAATCCCCATTCCAGGATGTATTCACTTGCGGGTGCTTTTTAAGTGCCATGGCACAAGCCTTCAAAACCATATCGTTGAAAGACACTTTAGTATCTGGCAAATTGTTGATTTGGGCACGGGAAGCTTTCGCATTATCCATATCTACCTCAATAGTAAGATAATAGTGGGGTGCAGAGAACTTTGATTCGCCCAAACGCTTAGCAATCACCTTACGCATGGTTGAATTTTTAACCTCTTCCACGCTCTCCTCACCTACAGGCAAGGCAACCGGTGCAGCAGGAGCTGATTTTTCTGCTGATTTTTCTGCAGCTGGTGCTGCTTGTGCAGATGGGGTGTAATTCTCTATATCCTTTTTGACAATCCTTCCATTGTCACCAGTTCCCTTTACATCGGCCAAGTTGATACCTTTCTCTTCGGCAATCTTTTTGGCCAATGGCGAAGCAAAAATACGCTGTCCATCTTGGGTAGCTGGCGCTGTTTCTTCTTTTTTAGGGGATGACTCCGTTTTAGGCGCCTCTTCTTTGGTTGCTTCAGCTTTTGAAGCACTCTTGGAAGAACCTCCCGAAGCTTGCGCCTTCAACACGGCATCAACATCGGTTCCCTCTGGGCCAATAATGGCCAATAACGAATCAACAGGGGCTCCCTCACCTTCTTGAATGCCAATGTGCAACAAAGTTCCGGAATAGAAAGATTCGAATTCCATCGTAGCTTTATCTGTTTCGATTTCAGCCAAGATGTCTCCTTCTTCCACTTCGTCACCTACATTTTTTAACCAACTGGCCACGGTTCCTTCTTCCATGGTATCGCTCAATCGCGGCATGGAAATGACCTCCACCCCTTCGGGAATATCTACCGGCTCATTTGCCGGAGCTGAACCTTCTTCTGCTTCCGGCTCTTCGGATTCTTCTTCTTTGGATTCTTTGGATGGTTTTCCAGAACCATCCAATAGGCTGGAAATATCTTCCCCTTCTTCACCAATTATGGCCAAAAGTGAATCAACCGGGGCGCCATCACCTTCCTCTATTCCGATATGGAGCAAAGTTCCTTCGTGAAAAGATTCAAATTCCATGGTGGCTTTGTCCGTTTCGATTTCCGCCAATATGTCTCCTTCTTCGACTTTGTCCCCTACGCTTTTGAGCCATTTTGCCACGGTTCCTTCTTCCATGGTATCGCTCAATCTAGGCATATTGATTACTTCTGCCATCTAATTATAATTTATGTTGTAAAAATGGATAGTCTTCTTGCTCGTAAACGGTATCGTACATTTGCTCTTTTGGCGGGAAATCTGATTCCTCAGCAAATTTCTCGCATTCTTTGACCAAGTCCTTCACCTTTTTGTCAACCTTTTTTAGGTCGTCTTCAGAGGCATATCCTTTCTCTAGGATAACGTCTTTTACCTGAGTAATTGGATCTATCTTTTTATACTCTTCAACTTCATCTTTTGTTCTGTAGTGCTGTGCATCGGACATGGAGTGACCGCGATATCTGTACGTTTTCATCTCCAAGAACGTAGGTCCTCCTCCCGTTCTTGCACGCTCAATGGCCTTGTCCATTTCTTTGGCAACAATGGCAGGATCCATTCCATCTACGGGACTACAAGGCATTTCGTAACCAAGACCCAATTTCCAGATATCTGTGGAGTGTGATGTACGGGCTACCGATGTTCCCATAGCGTAACCATTGTTCTCACAGATAAACACTACGGGCAATTGCCAAAGCATAGCCAAATTGAAGGCTTCGTGAAGGGAACCTTGCCGAACGGCACCATCCCCCATATAACAAAGCGTTACGGAATCCCTTTTGAAATACTTATCGGCAAATGCCAATCCGGCACCCAAAGGGATTTGCCCTCCTACGATACCATGCCCACCATAAAAACGGTGTTCTTTGGAGAAAATGTGCATAGAACCGCCCATACCTTTGGAGGTTCCTGTCACCTTTCCGTAAAGCTCTGCCATCACTTTTCTTGGGTCCACTCCCAAACCTATCGGCTGAACGTGGTTTCGGTAAGCGGTGATCATACGATCTTTATCCAAGTCCATTGCGTGCAATGCTCCTGCCAGAACCGCTTCCTGACCATTGTACAAGTGCAGAAACCCTCTAACTTTTTGCTGAATATATACGGCGGCAAGTTTATCCTCGAACTTTCTCCAGAAAAACATGTCCTCGTACCATTTAAGGTAAACTTCTTTGGTAATTTTTTTCATCTACGGTTGTATTAAATGAATTTCCCTTGCAGTAGGGAGAAGCAAAAATACATATATATCTGTTTTGGAAAAAGAATTGAATTAAGAATCGCCCAAAAATGAGCTATTGAATGCCAAAGGCAAAATATCGGCCATAGAATTACATTTATAAATTGGGCCTGTTTCCGAACTTAACAATAAAGAAATAGGGGCTTTCTGCCTTTGTTCGTATTCAATGATGGACTGTCTGCAATTGCCGCAGGGAGCTGCCGGAACACCTACCTCATGTTTAGAGGACGAAGCACAAATGGCAATGGATTTAACGGCCACCCCAGGATACTTGGCCCCTGCATGGAAAATGGCCACCCGTTCCGCACAAAGTCCTGAGGGGTACGATGCATTCTCCTGATTATTCCCTATCACCACTTCCCCGTTTTCCAGCAATACGGCCGCACCTACTTTGAACTTGGAATAGGGCGCATAAGCATCTTCCCTGGCCGCCGCGGCGTCCCGTAACAATTTTTGGTCGTTTTGTGACAACTCGGATGCATCATTATAAATGAGCAGTTCAAAACCAATTTTCCTTTTTTCCATTCAAATATTGGGTGTAATCCAAAAATAAAAAAACCTGCCCCAAGGGACAGGCTTATACTTATATATTTTAGGTTTTCTTAATCATTATAAAATTCCTCACCGAAATTAAAGGTAAGCGAAAATCGCAATGTGTTCTCCAATGGGTTCCTAACCTGTGAGGTCGAGAACAAATAAGAAAGGTCTATTTGTGCCGACTTAAACATAAACCCAGCTCCCAAGGTGAAAAATTGTCTTGAGCCTTTTTCTTCACTTTCGTGAAAATAGCCGCTGCGCAACATAAAAGCTTCCCTAAACCTATATTCGGCTCCCAAAGCCCAAGTTATCTCTTTTAATTCTTCACTAAATCCCCCCGGTGCATCACCGAAAGATTCGAAAACACCTTGAAAAAAGCCTATATTTTGATATTCGCTATTATCTTCAGAATCGATATCCCCATCTCCATCGAAGTCCCTAGGTGTTGGAACCAACAATTTGTTAAATTCCGTATTGATGGCCAAAATGTTGTCCTGGTCAAAAATGAAATCGAATCCTCCGCCAAACTTTAGATTGGTCGGAAGAAAGTTTTCTTGCCCTCCTGCATCATATTGTATGGATCCTCCCAAATTGGAGATATTGAATCCAGCTCTCCAACGACCATCATAATTGCTGTAAGCTATTTCCGGAGATCGGTAAAACCCGGATACATCTACCGCAAAGGCATTGGCTGCTTGGGAATCCTGAACCCCATCTTGAAATCTAAGGTTGGAACTGATAAACCTTCCTGCTACTGCCATAGAAAATGATTGACTCAGTTTTAAGGAGTATGAGCCATCCAAAGCAAATTCATTGGGCTTGACTAAAGTAGCGTCTTGGTCAAAGGTTTGCCTTAACTCTATTTCCCCCAAACCAAAGTAACGCAATCCAAAGGCGAACGCACTTCTATCGTTCAATTTGTTATAATAATTTGCATTCAACAGGGATACATCGTTGACAATGCTTTCCAAATAAGGGGTGTAACTAATGCCAATACCCATTTTTTGTGTGGCAAACGCATATTTTGCTGCGTTCCATTGTTGGGAATACACATCAAAAGAAGTGGCCACGCCCATATCTCCCATACCGGATGATCTCGCATCGGCTGCAATTGTTAAAAATGGAACAGCTGTTGTGATTGCTCTTTCTTGTTGAGCGCTTAGTTGTGGCGTAATTATTAGAAAGGCAACCACGATCAATAACTTTTTCATTCTAAAATTTTAGCATTTAGTCTAGTTTCTCGTTCCAAGAAAACTTTTTGAAAGCAATACAGATTAAACGGCGTTTTGACAAAAATCTTATATCCCAACTCATTTTTTTGATATTAATCGTCCAAAACATAACTATTCCATTGATACAGCAAATCGGATACCTTCTATTATACCAAGCGTTAAAAACCAATCTTACTATACTAATTCGGCACCTTCTCCGTTACTGAAGTGTAGCATGTGGCAATTACCTCATGTTCGGAAATATTTGATGAGCACAAAATATAATGGTGAAAACATCGTTTTAAAGCCATCGAAGTATTTAAAAATCAAAACAAGTCGAAGATACTGAGGGTACAAAACCCTGAGTTTTAAAGTACTCAAGCCCAAATTATGAAAAAACACTTAATCAAAGTTGTACTTTCTTGCGCCGTAGTGATGGGAAGTTTTTCCAGTTGCAAAAACTCTTCCTCATCCAAGAACGTCTCCAGAGCCACTGGTTGGAAAATCAATGCCAAAGAGGGGGGATTTCAATACAATTCGGATTTTAAAGAACAAGAAACTCCTCCAGGAACCGTATTTGTAGAGGGTGGAACTTTTACCAAAGGTAAGGTTCAGGACGACATCATGAAAGATTGGAACAACACGCCAACGCAACAGCACGTCCAGTCCTTTTATATGGATGAGACAGAGGTTACCAACGTAATGTACCTAGAGTATTTGGATTACCTGAAGGAAGTATACCCGCCGGACAATCCTAATTACGCAAACATCTATAAAGGTGCACTACCCGACACCTTGGTTTGGAGAAACCGATTGGGCTTTAACGAAACAATGACCAACAACTATCTGAGACACCCTGCTTATGCAGAATATCCTGTTGTAGGTGTTAACTGGGTTCAAGCTACCCAATATGCAGAGTGGAGAACCGACAGGGTGAACGAAGTAATGTTGGAAAGAGAAGGATATTTGGCTGAAGATTCAAAATACAAAGTACTTAACGGCGATATTGATGGTACGTTCAGTACCGAGGCTTATCTTAACAATCCAGAATCTGTTTATGGTGGTGAAATTGATTCTCTTCAGGGAAAACAAAAGAAGGATTCCATCAATACTTTTGCCAAAAGAAGCAGTGGGGTTATTATGCCCGCTTACAGATTGCCCACAGAAACCGAATGGGAATATGCGGCTCAAGCACTTGTTGGAACCAGAGAGTACAACAACTACAGAGGTAGAAAAAAATATCCATGGGAAGGTGACTACACCCGTAATGGTCAACGTGTAGGTCGTGGAGACCAATTGGCCAATTTTAAACAAGGTAAAGGTGATTATGGCGGTATTGCCGGATGGTCCGATGATGGTGCCGATATTACCGGAGAGGTAAAGTCCTACAAACCCAACGATTTTGGCCTGTATGATATGGCAGGAAATGTAAACGAATGGGTTGCTGATGTGTACCGCCCCATTGTGGACGATGAAATCAGTGATTTCAATTATTACCGTGGTAACGTTTTCATGAAAAAAGCCATTGGCGAAGATGGAAAAGTTGAGGTATTGAAAGATAAAATAGTGTATGACACCTTACCAAACGGAAAAATCGTAGCTGTCAATCTTCCAGGAGAAGTCAAAGAAGTTCCCGTTACTGAAGAAGAAACGTATTTAAGAACAAACTTTGATAAAAGTGACAACCGTGGTTTCAGAGATGGTGACCCAGGCTCTTCAAGGTTCTTTAGCCGTTTCAGTGATGAAGAGGACAACCAAAAAATGTATGATGCGCCCAAACATTCGGTAGAACGAAACGAAGAAGGTGAATTGGTTCGCCAATATGATGAGTCAAACTTTAGAACCTCATTGATCAACAACGAAGTTCGCGTGTACAAAGGTGGATCTTGGCGAGACAGGGCCTACTGGTTAGACCCAGCACAACGTAGATACTTGCCACAATATATGGCAACAGACGATATTGGATTTAGATGTGCCATGTCCAGAGTCGGATCAAAATCCAGATCTAAAAAGACAGTTCGCCACAAAAAAGCGAGATAAAATAATTTCTTGAGTATTTTAAAAGCCCCGGCCAAAAGTCGGGGCTTTTTTTTACCTTAGATTTATGACAATGGAAGAGTTGCACGCTCTGTTTTTAGAGCACCCCACCATATGTACAGACACTCGGAAAATTACCGAAAACTGTCTGTTCTTTGCCCTTAAGGGACCAAATTTTAATGGCAATGCATTTGCGCAGGAAGCCTTGGACAAAGGCGCCGCCTTTGCCATTATCGATGAGGAAGATTTTAAAACTTCCGACAAGTTTGTGCTTTGCGATAATGTGCTGGCCACGTTGCAACAATTGGCAATATATCATAGAAACCGTTCCAAAGCCAAAATAATTTCGCTAACCGGAAGTAATGGCAAAACCACGACCAAGGAACTCATCAATGCCGTTATCTCCAAAAGTTACAACACTATTGCCACCCGAGGTAACCTCAATAATCATATTGGTGTTCCTTTGACTTTGCTTGACATAAAAGAGGATACCGAAATTGCTATTGTGGAAATGGGAGCCAATCACAAAAAAGAAATTGAGTTCCTGTGCAGCATCGCCCAGCCCGATTTTGGCTATATCACCAATTTTGGCAAAGCCCATTTAGAAGGTTTTGGCGGTGTAGAGGGAGTAATCAAAGGCAAAAGTGAATTGTACGATTACCTAATGGCAAACAACAAATACATTTTCCTAAATGCGGATGATGACATACAAAAACAAAAGTTAGGGAACTACACCAAAAAAATGGGCTTTAGTACAAATGACCATCACTATTATAACATTAAATTTCTTGGCGTTGACCCTTTTGTTCTAGTAGAAATGGAAGGAATACAAATATCCACTCAACTCGTAGGCAAATACAACTTTTCCAATTGTTGCGCGGCCATATTGATGGGCAAATATTTTAATGTACCGCTGAAAGATATCAAATCGGCTATTGAGGCCTATCAACCGCAAAACAATCGGTCGCAGATGCTATCCAAAAATGGTTTCGATATAGTTCTTGATGCATACAACGCCAACCCTACTAGCATGCAAGCTGCTTTGGAAAATTTTGTCTTAATGGATGCCAAAAGAAAGACCTTGATCATTGGCGATATGTTCGAACTTGGGGACACGGCAGCCGAGGAACACCAAATCATTGCAGATTATGCTGATAAACTCCAGTTTGATGAGGTCTATTTGGTGGGTGAAAATTTCTTCAGAACCAAGACCTCAGCCACACAATTCAAATCATTTGATGATTTGAAAGAACATCTTATCAAAAACCCTTTGAAAAAGGGAGCATTGCTCATTAAAGGTTCACGAGGAATGGCCTTGGAACGGATTTTGGAAATACTGTAATTGGAAAAGAAAAAGTGGGATATACTGGATTCGAACCAGTGACCTCTGCCCTGTCAAGGCAGCGCTCTAAACCAACTGAGCTAATATCCCTTTGTAAAACGGGCTGCAATATCGTAAATTAATCCCAATCTCCATACTCTGCAGCGTTCTTTGATGTCTCGTGCAAGGTAATATGCAGCAATTGACCCTTTTTTAGTTTAGGTTTCAATATATCGTAAATCACTTTTACGAAATTTTCGGTGGTGGGCAGCAGGTTTTCAAACTCTGGGCAATCTTCATTCAAATTCTTGTGGTCGAATCGCTCTTCCACCTCTTCCTTGATCAATGCACCTAAATCTGCAAGATCCATCACAAAACCGGTGTCAGGATCCACTTCGCCCTTTATCCTCACCTCAAGGTCAAAGTTATGCCCGTGAAAACTAGGGCTGTTGCATTTACCAAACACTTCGATATTCTTTTCCTTGCTCCACTTAGGGTTATGCAGCCTGTGGGCAGCATTAAAATGGGCTTTTCTGCAAATAGTGGCAATCATATCACAAAGGTAAACCCTTTTCCGCAATCTATATTTTAGGATTCAAAAAATTAGGTGGGTTTCTTTCGTTTCTTTTTTGAATTGAAATTCACAAGCGTTCTTCCTAACTTTATACAAAAGGCAAACACGCCTTCAGAACATATCTAAAAAAAATACATATTATGAAAATAACCTATTTAGGTCATGCCACATTGTTAGTAGAGATGAATGGAAAGAAAATATTGTTTGATCCCTTTATTACAGGTAACGAAATGGCCAAGGAAGTTGACATTGACAGTCTTAAAGTTGATTACATTTTTGTGACCCACGGGCACCAAGATCATGTCCTCGATGTGGAAGCCGTTGCAAAGAACAATCCAGAAGCACTTTTGGTCTCTAACTTCGAGGTCGTAACCTGGTTTGGCAACAAGGGCATTGAGGGGCACGGGATGAACCACGGCGGAAAGTACACCTTTGATTTTGGGACTGCAAAATATGTGACTGCCATCCACTCCAGTATGTTGCCCGATGGCAGCAATGGGGGAAACCCAGGTGGATTTGTACTCTACAATGATTCCAAATGCATATATATTGCAGGGGATACCGCTTTGACCAAGGATATGGAACTGATTCCAAAAACCTGTCCAAAATTGGATATTGCGGTTCTGCCCATTGGGGACAATTTTACCATGGGCTATGAAGATGCGACGATTGCAAGCGACTTTATTGAATGCGACCAAGTAATCGGGTACCACTACGACACCTTTCCTCCTATTAAGATTGACAAAACAAAAGCTGTAGAATATTTCGAGAAAAAAGGCAAAAAATTGATGTTGCCCGATATTGGGGAGTCCATCACCGTATAAACCGATGCAAGAGGTCTAAAAAGCAACAAAATTTTGATTTTGTCTGGTTGAGCGAAGTCGAAACCCATTGATTATCAATATACGTTAGGTTCTCGACTGCGCTCGAACTGACAGGTAATAAGCTTTTTAGACCTTTTTATTTCCTATAAAAATCAGGTCAACCGTTGGTTTGAATAAAATAACGTAAATTAAGACTGAAAAAGTTTGAAAACAAGCAAGTTATGACAGCGGGATATTCAGGTACCCCTTTGGCAAAAAAGCTAGGTTTAAAGGAAGGATTAAAACTTCTTTTGTTCAACCCACCCGAACATTATTTTGAATTATTTTCCGACTTGCCCACAAATCTTAACATCATTGACATTGACCCATCCAAAGAAAACAATGTCGATTTCATCCATTTGTTTTTTACCTCCTTTGATGATCTACAAACCCAAGCAACAAAATATATCCGCGTATTAAAGAAAAATGGACTTTTATGGATAAGTTGGCCCAAGGGACAGTCCAACATCCAAACAGATTTAAAAAGAGACTTGATACGGGAACATATCCTCGACCTGGGACTGGTCGATGTTAAAGTTGCCGCAATTGATGAAGATTGGAGCGGCCTCAAATTTGTATATCGGACCAAAGACAGGCAAACTTGATATTTTTAACGAGTGGGCACTAGTAATTTTAAGATCTAAAAAAATAAACCCTGTTGATTTTTAAATCAACAGGGTTTATGTTCCTGTTAGCAATTTAAATGGTAAAGAAACAAAGAATCCCTATCCTATCAGCATATGTTGCTCTACTCAAAAGAAGTGTCTCCATTGGGGTTTAATACATAATCAAATGTATAGTACCTTCCAGCATTCGTATTTGGATCTGGGTTGGCAGGGGCATCCTCGTAATAACTTAAAATTTCTACTTTGGCATAATTACCATCTGTGGTTTTAAATACCAATACTTTTCCTGGTATGGGCGAAACTATATTGGTTTGGAAGTTATAATTGTACCAACCGTTGTCGCTTCCTGTTGGAACAGCAAAGTTACCCTCGGCATCTTGGGAAAAGTTTAATCCATCAGCTGTAGTCACACTGGCAAACGTGCCGGACACAATTGTAGCCCCTGCATCACCGGTACGCTCAGGTTCATCATCTGTACCGGTTGCTGTTCCACCATTGACGGCAATCGTAGTTCCACGAAAAGCAATGTCCCAATCCGTATCGCTTGAGGTAACCGCACCCGTTTCAAAATCAAATTTTGTAAAGTTGCCACCTACAGGTTGTCCTTGTCCTCCTGTTTGGGGCGCATGCAAATTGCTTACTTGCTCCGTTTGTATTGGGTCGGGTTCTGGAGCGCCATCATCGTTGCTGCAAGAAAATAAAGTCATTCCAATTGCTGCTGCTAATACAATATTCTTGTTCATCCTGATCGTTTAAAAAATTAAAATTTATAATTGAGTTTAATATATCCTTGAATTCCAGGTAGGTTCGGGATGTTCCCGTCCGTGTAGTCCAAAAGGTTGTTTGCCCCTATTTGCAAAGAAAAATTTTGATAAAAGGTTTTACTGGCCGATATGTTCGTCGTCACAAAACCGTCCACAAAACTGGTATCGTAGGTATCTATAAGTCCATTTCCATTGGTATCGAACAATGCATATTTGCTTCTATACAGCAAACGCAAGTTTACATTGGCATGGGCAGATGGGATATCATAAAAGATCTTTAGGTTGGCGTTATGCCGGGAACGGTTTACCAGCCCAAAATAATCGGATTGATCGATCAATACAGTTTGATTTGTTTCTAGGTCACGGGCAAACACTTCCCCCTTTTCTATCTGGTCCCGCTTTGTTTTGTCATAAGCAAATAAAAGTTGATATCCCGTGCTGATATTTAGGGCATTGTTGATGCTATAAACTGTATTCAGTTCAAAACCAGTGGTGAATATTTCATCAAAATTCACATAACTGAATACATTTTGACCATTCACCTTTCGGGCAATAATCCGCGTATCAATAAGATTTTTAAAGTCGTTTCTGAACAGATTGATTTCGCTGTTCCATTTCCCTTTCTTGTAGGTAAGCCCTAGATTGTAGCCAATAGAACTTTCGGCCTGCAGTGGGTCGTTTAGATCACTTTCGGAAACTACTACGTTCGAGATTTGCCCTTGATCTTGAAGCTCTCGTAATTTATCCAATGCCACATTGTACCCTAAAACCGTATATCCAACGGCCGAATTGGTAAAATCAAAATACAACTGTCTAAAATCTGGTGCCTTAAACCCATAACCAATAGATCCCTTCAAGGCAATGGCATCCGTCAATTTGTAGCGCATGGCAAGTTTGGGACTAAACTGGTTGTTATATTCCGAGTGATTATCAAACCGTGCGCCCGCAATAACATTTACACCTTCCATTGGATTGAAATCATATTGGGCATAAATATATTGTGAATCAAACCTTACCGTCTCATCAAAAAATGTCCTATCCAGTTTGTCAAATTGAAATCCAAATCCCGCGGTCAATGTTCCCCCATCAAACCCTCTAGATGAACTGTTAGATCCAAAAGTATAGCTTCCCCTTAATTCTGGTCGAAAGAGGGTTTGATCAAAATCGCTATCGCTCAGTATATTGTCCGAAATGGGGTCGGCCAGCCTCTCGTTGGCTTTGTAATTGGTATAATAGAGCTCATAGGAGGCAGTAAACTTTTCGTTCCATTTATGGTCAAGCCTCGTGTGGGCGTTCCACTCTTGCTCCTCGGAATCGCCTTCAAATTGTACCTCATCCAAAAAAAGGCTCGCATCTTGTACTTGGTCATAAAATCTGGTTGAGGTAAAAAGGGTAAGCTTATCATTAAAATCGTAGTAGAAACGACCATTGATGGTATAGTTTTCAAACGGGTTGACCGTCTGTCCCTCCACATTTGGATTCAGATCATAACCTTTGCTAGAAAAACGGTTTGCAAAAAAAGCATATCGAAATTTATCCAATCGCTGCTGCACATCCAGGTTGATATCCTGCTGACTAAAAGTCCCGATGCGATAAGAGACATTTCCGGAAAGGTCATCGGTCTCGGGCTTTTCGGTAATAATATTTATCACACCGCCCAGGGCCTCCGTCCCATACAAACTGCTGGATGGCCCCTTTACGACCTCAATCTGTTTGATGTTCCCTACGGTAAGCCTACTCAGATCAAAGTTTCCAGCACTTCTTCCCACCAGGGGCACTCCATCGATAAGAATTAAAATGTAGTCCGAGGCAATTCCCTGAATCTGTACACCTTCAAAGCCACTTTCATCCGCTACCGTGACAATTCCGGTCTGCTCAGTGAGAATCTCGTCCAAACGAATAGCGCCCGATTGAACAATCCTCTTTTTTGACACCAATGTTACGGGCAATGGCAGCGAAGAAAGTTGTCGCTCGGTACGGGTAGCGGTAAGTACCACCTCTTCCAATGATTCAATAGGAATGGAATCCAATAAAGGTGATTGCCCACTTTGCCCGAAAACGACCTGACCAAAAAAACAAAATGATGATACAATAAAAAGGATACGAAAAAACATTATTTTTATCTAGACTCATTCTTAATAATGAACAAATATATCGATTATTCTTATTTAGATTAATTTTAATTAATTATTTTTGGCTTCGAAATTTAAAAATGTAAACCATACCCGATGAAAACTTTTGTCTACCCAATATTGGCACTTTTTATTTCCGCCAATGCCCTATCACAATCCGAAAAGAAACAGAAAGACCGCGAAGCCATCAAAAATATGTGTGGTTGTTACGAGGTCACGTTCAATTTTGCAGAGACCTTTAATTACAGTAACGATTCCCTTTACAAACCCTCTAAAACCAAAGTTGACAAAGGATTGGAATGGGCACAACTGGTTACCGATGAGGAAGATAAAATTTCCATTCAGCACCTTTTGCAAGTTGGCGACCCCAACAAACCTTACATTGTAAAGCACTGGCGTCAAGACTGGTTATACGAGAACACCGATCTTTACACCTATAATGCGAACAATGAATGGGTCTATAAGCAATTGGAGCCCTCGGAAGTTGAAGGACAATGGACGCAAAAAGTCTACCAAGTAGATGATAGCCCGCGGTATGAAGGTTCCGCTTCGTGGGTGCACGTAGATGGAAAAAGTTACTGGGAAAATACGACTCCCGCTCCCTTGCCCCGAAGGGAATATACTACTCGGAGCGACTATAACCTTACCATGCGCGGCAATCGCCAGGAAATAACCGATTATGGATGGGTACACGATCAGGACAATGCAAAGGTTATCCGTGAAGAAGGTAAAGATGATATAGTACTCGCCAAAGAAAAAGGATACAACACCTATGTAAAAGTAGACGACAGTCGATGCGCAGGTGCCTCAAAATGGTGGAAGGAAAACCAAGAAAAGTGGGCCTTGGTCCGCGCTAAATGGGATGAAATTTACGGTAGAAACACCACCCTACAACTGGAAAAAAAGGTAGACAACAAAGTGCTTTACAAGTATCTTTTTGATGAAGGGTATGAAGAAAAGGCAAAAATTGACGGTGTTATAGAATCTTTTGTAAAAAAATAATAACATGAAACTAGTAAAGAGAATAGTACTCCTCACATTGTTTTTTACAACCTACTCCGCGATTGCCCAAACAAACAATGTGTTTCTAGATCGTTCCTTCTGGAGGAGCAATCCAAATCTGGAAACTGTAAAAAACAAGATCAGCGAGGGCAACGACCCTGCGGCATTAAACTCCAATGCGTTTGATGGAGTCGTTTATGCGCTTTTGGAAAATGTTGACGACAACGTCATCAAATATTTGCTCGCTTTGGAAGGGAACCCCGCTGACAAAAAAACGCACGATAGCCGAATCTATTTACATTGGGCTGCCTATGCCGGCAAAATAGGCATTGTGAATCATTTGTTGGAAACCGGTTCTTCGGTAACCGAACTTGACAGCCACGGATATACCCCGCTTGCCTTCGCGGCCAATGCCGGTCAAAAAAAACCTGAACTCTACTCTGCTTTTGATAAGTATGGCGTAGACCTTACCAGAGAAAAAAATGAGCATGGCGCCAACCTACTTCTACTGGTCGCACCCTCCTTGGAGAATCAAGATGAACTGGACTATTTTATTGATCAAGGACTGGCTTTGGACAGTAAAGATGATGAGGGCAATGGTATTTTTAACTACGCCGCAAAAAAAGGTAACGTCGATTTTCTTAAACTGCTCATCGAAAAAGGTGTGGATTACAAAAGCCTCAACAAGGATGGAGCCAATGCCTTTCTTTTTGCCGCCCAAGGTGGACGCGGATATAGCAATCCCTTATCGGTTTATGGATACTTGAAAGGACTGGGATTAAATCCAAACATGGTGACCCATGAAGGTTACACCCCGTTGCACCGTTTGGCTTACAACAATTCCGACCCAGCCATTTTTGATTTGTTCCTTTCGGCAGGAGCTGATGTAAACCAAAAAGATGTTGATGGAAATACGCCTTTTCTAAACGCCGCTTCCCGAAACCAACTGGATATGGTGAAATTGTTATCCGAAGACGTCAACAATTTCAATACCACCAATAATAAAGGACAAACGGCCTTAATGCTGGCTGTTGAAAACAATGATCCGGAAGTGGTCCGCTACCTGCTAGAGAAAGACGCCGATCCTTTGATGACCGATAAAGCCGGTAATTCACTGGCCTATTACTGGGCAGCTTCTTTCGATAGCCGAAAAACAGATACTTTCGACAAAAAAAGAAAGCTCCTAAATCAAAAAGGGCTTAAGTTCAATAAAGTACAAGCAGAAGGAAATACACTATATCATTTGGCGGCCAAAAACAATGATTTGGCATTGGCGAAACGTATGGAGTCTTTGGATATTGACATCAATGCGGTAAACAGCGAAGGTCTTACCGCACTACATTTGGCCGCAATGAAGGCTGATGACGATAAATTGATGAAATACCTCATTTCCAAAGGGGCGGACGTAAAGATCAAGACCAGCTTCGAAGAAAGCGTGTACGATCTAGCCGATGAAAATGAACTTTTGCAAAAACAGAACACACAACTAAACTTCTTAAAGTAAGATGAAAAAATTGATCAAAATCATCCCACCGGGATTGCTTACGCTATTGATGCTTACTTCTTATGCCCCTTCTGAAATCAAAACCGTAAAATGTCTTATCCAAATGACAAATTACTCCGGTGAAGGAGCTTATCTTGTGGTTTCCCTCTTAAATCCATCAGGTGAATACGAAGAAACACTATACGTGCAGGGCAAGGACAGTGAATGGTACAGTGAAATTCCAGCGTGGTGGAAGTTTTATGGCAAATACCGTCCAAAAATCGATGGCATTTCCGGGGAAACAATAAGCGGTGGGGAACGTACCGTCACGGTTCTACAAATACCTGAAGATAAGATTGACGAAGGATACAGCCTACGTTTCGAAACTTCCGTCGAAGACCAAGAGTATTATATGGACGATATCCAATTTGAGCTTACTTCGGAGAACCTAAAAAGCAAAAAGGAAGGAAAAGGATTTATTCGCTATGTGCGGATGCTTTCGCAGTAAAAAGTGCTTATGACCATTTCCATTTGGCGATATAGCCATTTTTTACTGGCCCTCGTTTCGTCATTGTTCCTTCTTATCGCCTCGATAACGGGTGTCATTTTAGCGGTTGAGCCTATCCAGCATCAAGCTCAAGGCTATGCTATTGAAGACTTGGAAAAAGTATCGCTGGCAACTGCGATCAACAACCTCGAACAAAATTACGATGAAGTCTTCCACATTGAGGTGGAATCTTCTGGTTTTGTTAAGGCATCGGTATTGACAACGGAGTTGGAAACACTCGACGTCTATGTCGATCCAAGAACAGGGGAACAATTGGGCAAAGTGCCCGAGCGTCCTTATGTGTACCGTTTCGCCACAAATTTGCATCGTTCCCTCTTCCTCAAAGGCATAGGACGATTTTTTGTTGGTTTGATTTCCTTCTTACTCTTTTTAATTACTGTCACCGGCCTAATTTTAATAACCAAACGACAAGGAGGTCTAAAACGGCTATTTTCCAAAGTGCAAAAGGACTATTTTGAACTCCGCTACCATGTTGTTTTGAGTCGATGGTTCTTTGTTCCCATAATCGTTCTTTCGCTCACAGGCGTATATCTGTCCGCCGAAAAATTTAATTTGCTTCCAGATGATTCAGTGGTGGGTTGGGTAAAAACTAATACAATCCCAACAGCGAAGTACAATAGTTTGGGCGAAATTCCTTTTTTCCAAAACACCACTTTGGAGCATGTACGAAAAATAGAATTTCCATTTTCCGATGACCCGGGGGAGTACTATCAAATTGCTTTGAAGGACAAAGAGATCAGGGTCGACCAAGAAACAGGGGGAATCATTGGCAGCGCTTCTTATCCTTTGGTGACCTTTGCCTCTAGGCTTAGTATGGCATTGCATACAGGGGAGGGAAGTATTGTTTGGTCCATTATTTTACTTTTGGCAAGTGCATCCATCCTCTTTTTTATCTATTCCGGATTTGTGATGGCGCTAAGAAGAATAAAGCGAGCTAAAAAAACTGCTGCCCTTGCTGCTATGCCAAACAAAGATGCGTGTGAAATCATCATCTTGGTTGGTTCGGAAACCGGTACCACCTATGATTTTGGGACTCGTTTATTCCACGCTTTGAACGTTGTTAACAAAAAAGTTCTTCTCACCGAATTGAACCATTATTCCACGTTTGCCAGGGCAGAACATGTCATTGTATTAACTTCCACCTATGGAGAGGGCGAAGCTCCTACTAATGCAAGAAAGTTTCACGAGCTTCTGGCATCGGTACGGCAACCCAACGATATAACGTATGCAGTGGTCGGATTTGGCTCAATGGAATACCCTGATTATTGCAAATATGCAATCCAAGTTGACGGACAATTGCAAAAGCTTGAAAACTGGACCCCCCTCCTTCCCTTACATAAGATCAACAATGCCGACTTCAGGGCTTTTCAAGACTGGGCGAAACTATGGAGTGAACATTCAAAAATCAAGCTTTCCCTGCAACCCGAATCAAAAAGACAAACGAGGAGAAAGCCATCAACCTTTAAGGTAATAGAACGTACCGAACTCAACGCGGACAACACTTTTCTGCTTAAGCTCAAACCAAAGAAAAAGGAAAAGTTTACATCTGGAGATTTACTGTCCATAATCCCAAACGGTTCCGATGTCGCTAGACAATATTCCATTGCCAAGATGGATGGGGACATTGTTTTGAGCATCAAAAAACATAAAATCGGTCGTTGTTCCACCTATCTCTCTGAACTAAATAATGGTGATATCATTACTGCTTGGATTGATGAAAACCCTCATTTTCATTTTCCTAAAAAAACGACATCAGCCGTCCTTATTGCCAATGGTACGGGAATTGCTCCTTTTTTAGGGATGCTGAACGAAAACAGGAACAGCAAGATCAGGCTATACTGGGGTGTTCGCTATCAATCGTCAACCAAGATATACGATCACTATCTCGAGGATCATACAAAAAACGATGAAAATATAAACTTATATATTACGCACTCCAGAGAAGGAAACAAAAAGTATGTTCAAGAATCCATTTTGGACCAAAGGGAAATTATCTTAAAAACTATGGAGGAAGATGGTGTTATCATGATTTGTGGGTCCCTTGCTATGCAACACCAAGTGCTCGACTCTTTAGAATCGATGGTCAAGGATTGTTCCGATCTGAATCTTGAACTCTTAGGAGAAAAGGGGCAATTAAAAATGGATTGTTATTAAAAAATGGTGGTGGAGCTGTAACAGTGAGGTAATCTAGACTTTTTTTGGATCGAAAGATAGGGCTGCGAACATTTGTGTCGCCAGACATAAACACCATAGTCCATGTACAAACTACTCTACAAAGTCAAAGCCCTGCATATCTTAAGATATGCAGGGCTTTGTTTTTTAAAACTCTAAAAGTGGGCGCTGAGGGATTCGAACCTCCCCTGCAACCCCTTGTTTTATTGAGTTTATCCTTGCTTGTGCTTTAGTTACTAACCGAATTACAGACCACATTTAGCTATCTTACTTCGTAGACTACAAAATTAACCATAAATAATTAATCCTCATCAAAGTCTATCAACTCATACTTAATCGTTTATTTGAACTTTATTTATGGTAAATACTATCTAATTCATGTAAGAAATCAATATAGTCCCAACTATTTTTGATACTTGAAAAATTTAGTCTAATCATGGTGTCAATCTTCTTCCTTCTTAGTCTCATGTCAAGGTTGTGCTGCTCTTTAAAAATCGAATCCCCAACTTGAATGAAATTAAATAATCCCTGCCATTCATAATCTAACCTAACCTCTCTGGTTTCTTTTTGGTTCTCCAGAACTATCTTTTTAAATCCATGATTATCCCAATCAAAGTACTTTTTCGTCACAACACCACTAAAGCTATCAATAAAATATGCATTTGCAATTTTGATAAATAAATCATCATTGAGCCCTATGTTTTCATTCAGTTTGTTTTTTAAGAAAAATGTCCGAAAACCCATCCAACCACAACTAGGATTACTATCAATAAGATTTTTGAACTCTTCACTATCGTTTATTTGAACTCTACTTAAGGTGTTTTGGAAAATCCATCCGACCGCCCAAAACTCTTACAATAAATATTTTCTCATTTTCCACAAAATAGAATATGACATGTGCCTTGTACCTATAGCGTAGCAACATTTTGTCCTTTACTGCCACATATCTCTTTCCGAGTTCAGGGTTATCGCCCAAATCAGCTATAATAGTTTTGAGTCCCTGGGCATATTTTAAAGATTGCCCCTCACTGAACTTTTTTATTGTGTATTTGGCAATGGCCTTCAAATCTGCCTTTGCCTTTGCACTAATGACAAATTTATTTTCCGGCATTGTGCTCGTTTATAGCTTCTTCCCAAATACTATCGATAGTAGCATCGGTCGGACCGCTTTCAATTCCTTCGATCAACGCTTCGTTCAAATCAACGATACGTTTTCTACGCTCTTGATCCTTTCGAATTATGTCCCTGATATATTCGCTGTCGTTCGTGTAGAACCCTTGCTCGATCAAACTTTTGACAAAGGCATCTTGTTGTTCCGTAAAAGTGATAGATTTTCTAATTACCCCCATATTGAACCAATATTATTAATAATGATTCAATTTAAGCAAATAATTTGGTATAGACAACAATCGTTTATTTGAACTTTTTAATCAGATAAATATCTGTTAAAGATGTCTTTTGAAATCTCTTACTTGTCCTAAAATGCGAACAACGAATATGCCCTTTTCAGTTGGTTCGTAAAAAATTGTGTGTGCCTTATAGTTGTATCTTCTAAGTAGAGCCGCAAATTCTGAAGCACTTCGACCAAGATCGGGATTATCTGCCAGAGTTTGTAAAAATTGGTATAATTCGGTAACATAGATATGCGTCTGTGATTCACCCCAATTTTCCAAAGTATAATCCACTATATCATCGATATCGTCATCCGCTTTGGACGATAAATAATATCTAGGCATTTCTGTTCTTTTTACGAACTATCGCAGCTTCAATAATTTCATCAACAGACCTTATTTTTGAACTTACTCCACTATCATAACCATCTTGTATGGCAGCCTTAGTGATTAAAAACTCCCTATTGCGCTCCTCATCTAATCGTATTAGATGTCGCATGTATTCACTATCGTTTGCGAAGCCACCATTCTTGATTTGTAATTTTATCCACTCTTCCTGGGCAGCAGTTATAGTTAATGATTTTCTGATTGTTGCCATAATAATAGTATTTACATACAATATACGCATTCCAACATATTATTGGCGCATATTTATTAATAATTTGTCAAAGGGAATTATATCAGGAATGTTTTAGGTATCGTTTAATTGAACTTTGTGTTATGTTTCGCTAATAAACCGAATTAATGGCGACTTACTTTTTCAATCGTTTCTCCGTTTACTCTTATGGAGATTGAATTCACTTAAATCGCATATTTCACAATGTTTTGAATTTTCCATTTGGTTGATTATCGTTTATTTGAACTATTGATTGCTTCTATTTAAAACGCTAATCACCAATCGCTTTACTGTTTCCATTTCCTCAGGTTTGCTAGATGCTATAAACAGCGTTAAGCTAGCCAGTGTTTCGTTATTGATTATTGGTTGTTGTTTGCTGTTAAAAAGCATATTGTTTTGTTGTAAGAATTTTAGAAAACATGCTGCAGCAATTCGTTTATTACCATCTACAAATGAATGGTTTTTCACAATCAAGTATAATAGCATTGCAGCCTTTTCTTCCAATGTGGGATAAAAATCACTTTCTCCAAAACCCTTTGCAATTTGGGTTAAAGAGCTTTGAAAACTTTTATCCTTTTCCTTCCCAAATACGGCACTATCAAATTCAGATTTCATTTGGTTTACTACCTCAAAGTAAGCATCTATAGATGGATAGTTGGCTTCTCTTGAGGTTAATCCTTTGGCGTCTAATTGCTCATGATCGTAATCATCTAACAAGCTTAAGCCTTTGGCATAAACTGTAAGCCATTCATTATCTTCTATTTTTTCTTCAATGGCCCTACTCAATATTTGTATGCCTCCTTTTAGAAGCTGTACTTCTTGCTCTTTTTGGGCCAAACGTTTTTCATTTACAGCGTAGCCTTGAATTAGATATTCCTTTAGAATATTGGAAGCCCAGATTCTAAATTGTGTTCCCCTTTGAGATTTCACCCTGTAACCTACTGAGATTATTACATCTAGATTGTAGATGTTAACTTTGGAGGTTTGTGTTTTCCCTTCCATGGCTCCATGCTGAGTGGTTGTCCGGGATTTCCGGACAACCAGTTTTTCATCGAGTTCACCTTCTTTAAAAATGTTTCTTATATGCTCAGAAATTGTACGTTTGTTTTTTTCAAATAGTTGCCCCATTTGCGCCTGTGTCAACCAAACGGTATCTTGCTCAAATTGAACATTAATTTGAGTGGAACCATCATTAGCTTGGTAAATCTCTATTTGCTTATCCGTATTCATAGTGTTATGAACTGATATCTTCGGTTTGAAATTATTTTTGCTTAAACACTTTCAGTCGCAATTTATCGTTTATTTGAACTTTACTAATAGCTTTTTTGACATTTCTCGATGGTGTTTGTTATCACATTATTTTATATCCCAGCCTAAAATTCACGTTTGAATTGTCAACAGAAACGTTGTTGGAAACATTTTCCGCAAACATTCTATTGCTGAAGAAGCGCGCTTCGGCAAACACCTTTTTATACTCTAATCCAACCCCGAAAAATTCTGATCCACTATTCCTTTTAAAATTCTCCTCGATTCTCGATATATCAAAGGTTAATGAAAAATTGTTCACAGTTTCTACTGAAATCCCTGCATTAATAACCAGATTTAAATTTTTAACTGTTGGGATATAACCTCTAGCACCAAAAAAGACAGTGTTATTGTTAAAAGAAAGCGTTGCTGTTTGAGTAATGTCTTCTACTGAAGTTTGGATGACTACAGATTCTGAAACCTTTGATTTAATACTATAACCAGAAAATATGCCCAATTTGTTGTTTAACACCAACAATTCCAGTTCAGCTCCTAAAATTGATCTGGATATGTCATCAAATGCCGGATTTAATGTTGCAACATTTGGAAATTGATAACTCACAGAGGTTTGTTCCAAACCTCCAAATAAGGCAATGTTCAATTTTGCCTTACTCTTAATTTTCTCAGTGTAGCTGATGCTATTGGAATTGTTCAAAAGGTTGTACTTAGAGATTATTTTTGAGATTGATTTTCTTGAATAGCTCAATCTTTCCAAATCCTTTTGCAGTTCATCGCTCTTATCTGAAAACAGAAGGCTCAATTGTTGTTTATAGTGCTTATTGGTGCCCACTCGATTTCCCGACGCCAAATATTTTTTAAAAACCAATGGTTCAAAATTTCCATCTATCTTCTTGACATAATATCTGGTTCCATTTGAAAATTGATACTCGAACAAAGAAATCTTACCCTCAATCAATTTTCGAAGTGCTATGGTTTTTTTTTCAAACACTGGCCTTTTATCTCTGGTCAGGTTATTAATTTTATCTGAACTCATTTCTAAGTCCACTTCGCTAATTACGAACTTGATATCATTTCCTATGCCAAATTCGGAGAGTCTTGATAGTTCTATGGTTTGTTCGGGCGTTTTCGAATCCGTTTTGAAGTATATTCTTTCTGGGTTATTGTTCCAATTTTGGTTTTTTATAAGTCCGAGTTTATTTTCTCCATTTTTTGTAATGATGTAGCCCTCTTGGTACTGCGAATGAATCGTTTGAAAAAAAAGAAGGATGCATGTAAAAAAGATGGTTTTGTGCATTAGTTGTAAAAATTTAATTGATTATTGGTTTTAGGTAGTCAAGTGGTTTATATCCATAAGATACTTTCCGCTTTGGTTTAACATTTTCCTTTGGGGTTCTATTCAGTTTTGGGTTTTCAATACAATCATTGTTGATGGCTCATCTGCAACGCTTAATTGGTTCAAGTTTTCACATAGGATTTTACTGTTCTCTTGAGAAAAACAACTATTAATCTTCGAAATGTAGGAAAATTCCAAATTAGAAAATCATGTTTTCAATAAAAAGGAAAATAAACTTACAATAGTGTTTGATTTTTTTAGAATAGTTTATTTGAACTTTATTCGAAGTCTTGTCCATAAATAAGCTAAACTAATTGCAATCTTTGCCTCCATCAGTAATATTCCAGCCATAGGTATCAATTAAGTTTTGACGCGCGACCTCACTTGAGCAATATTGACTATATCCCCCATCAAACTGAACTCCATTTTGTAGCGAAGGTAGATTGTTCCATGCAATCAATGTAGCATCATAATTTTGTGTGGACAACCCTGAACCTTCAAATATCGTTTCCATGTCCTCAACCTTACTCACGTCCCAATTACCTAAACTCCTATCGAATGAAGTGGCATTTTCAAACATTCCATTCATTTGGGTAACATTTGAAGTATTCCAATTACTTAAGTCCTGATTAAAAACAGCATTGTTCCAAAACACACCGCCCATATTCGTTACGTTACTAACATCCCAGCCGCTTATGTCTTGATTAAACGTTGAATTATTGGCGAACATAGCTGCCATACTTTCGAGATTGGATACGTTCCACATAGAAATATCAGAGGTAAACGAAGAAGCCCCCTGAAACATTCCAGAAGTATCTTTGGCACCAGACATATCCCATTTTCCTATCGGTTGATTAAAAGATATGGCTAAATTGAACATAGCACTAAAATCTTCAATTTTTGAAACATCCCAATTACTTATATCTTGATTAAAGGAATCTGCTCCTTGGAACATGGAGGAAAGATCGGTGACTTTGGGAAAACTCCAATTGCCTATATCTTGGTTAAATGAATCTGCTCCGTCAAACATATGTATTATGATTTCTGCATTGGTCAAATCCCAATCACCAATGTCCCGATTGAATGTCAGTGCATTTGTAAAAAAACCGAACATATAATCCGCACTCCGGACATTTGAAAAATCCGGT